>Ga0302233_10001690_pt1 | contig 14913 bp, 24 predicted proteins | sample II_Palsa_N3_1_FD_193516 | JGI IMG/M metagenome (GOLD analysis project Ga0302233, IMG submission 193516) | Peat permafrost microbial communities from Stordalen Mire near Abisko, Sweden - II_Palsa_N3_1 | ecosystem: Environmental > Terrestrial > Soil > Palsa > Peat permafrost | place: Sweden... | reverse complement strand
GCTGCTCATGCTGCTGGGCACGCTCGACGTCACTCTCGGGTTCGCGTACTGGTTCTACTGCAACAAGCTCATCGTCGTCATCCGGCACAACGAGGAGGCCTCCAGCGACGCAAGGGTCCAGGACGACAAGTCGAAGGTGATCATGAGCAAGGCCGTCCGCCGAGTATGTTTTTTTGCTCTATTTATTTATTTAATTCTTCTTTTTCATCATACTATCTGAACAGATGCAGCACCTCATGATGACCATCGTGCCCGGCCTGTACTTTTTCGGCGTGACCCTGATTATCTTTGGTGCGCTGCGCGAACAAATCCAGCGGGACAGCGTCGCTGCCTCGATCTTCTTTGATGCCGTCTACATGAGCGTGTACATAGTCATCATCATCATCGGCGCCCCGCTGCTCTACTGGGAGGTCTCGGGCAAGCTCCCGAGCTTCCTTGCGTCGTCGACAAACAAGTCGCAAGTCAGCAGCGGCCACGACGACAAGCATCCAGCTGGGCTGGGTTCTGTCACCGACAGCAGCACAAACATCTCAAAGCACTCGGTGGCCCCCATGGCAATCATCGACCTCACTCCCCTCGACGACAAGTAATAGACGCGGGCCGCAACAACAAGACTTTTTAAACCGCAATTTCTTTTCTATTTCAGTGACAGTGTCACCGACGACGATCGAATTTTCTTCTTTCTGTGCAGTTTTTTTTTTAGTCGTGTAGTTTTTTTAGTAGCCAACTGTTGCAGTATTTTTTGTATTTGATTTGTCATGCTGACCAACAGTACTATCGAGATTTTCGAGATTATTAGATCGAATTACCCAAACCACACAAGACAAACTATATTTTTTTAAACGGAATCACATGAGTGCGCAGCTAGCCCGCTGCTCCCGCTGCTGGGCGTTGGTGGGCAGGCCCGATGCTGACCGTCGTTGCTGTTGCAAGGCCGTCGATGCGTTGCTCACGCGGCGGGACGACTGGGCTCGCTGGATACCGGCCTGATCGGGAGTGCCTCGGACATGCTCCTTCTCTGCGACGCGGAGGCGCAAGTCCTCCTCCATCTGCACGAGCTCATCACGCTTCATCACGTTGGTGACCCACTCCTTCACCAGCCACTCCTCCTCCTTGCGCTCGTACGACGACTTGGTCGCCTCCGAGCGCTCCAGCATCTGGCGCAGCGACTTATCGACGACCTTGCCCAGCCGCTTGAGCATGCGGTCTTCCAGCCTATTGGGTTTTTTTTTAGTTCAAGTTGCACTGTGCACAATATTCATACCTGAGACGGATCTCCTCCTCCTGGAACACGAGCTCGTTGCGCTGGCGAATAATGTCAAACCATTCGGCCATCATTGTCTCGTCCGATGCGCCGCTTTCGTCGGCCTCAAGGCCCGAGGTGAGCGACTCGCGGATGGCCGACTCGAGCTCGATGCCGCGCTCTTGCAGCTGGCGTTGCAGCTCCTCGATGCGCAAGAGGGCTTTGCGGTCCTTGGCGTCCGAGATGCCGTCTGGGTCGTCGGGATCGTAGTAGCCGCCGGGGGTCGGTCCGGCCGACGCAGGTGTTTTGGGCACAGAACTGGCCGGGATCTCAAGAGCGGCAGGTTTGGCTGTGGTGTCGATCTTGAGTGCGGTTGTTTCGGGCTCCGCTGGCTCTGCTTCCTCTTCCGGCTCCGTCTCGGGGACAGGTTCTGGCTCCTGGACCTCCACTGCTTCCGGCTCCTGGACCTGCTCGGGTTCTGGCTCTCGAGTCTCCTCTGGCTCTGGTTCCAGGACCTCCTCGGGTTCTTGCTCGGGCTCGGGTTCGGGTTCGGGTTCGGGTTCTTGCTGCTGGATTTCGGGTTCATCGACTGGGGCGACTATCTCCTCCACCACCTCTTCCTTCACCTCCTCCTCGGCGACAGGCTCGGGCTGAACCTGCTCGGGCTGAACCTGCTCGGGCTGCTGCTCGGGCTCGGTCGGAGGTGCCGCCAAAGGAGACGACGAAAGATCGGGGGCGGTGAATTTCCCTATGCATGGAAGCTGAATTTAATATTCCACACCCTCTTTTTCCATTCTTACCCGAGAGACGGAACCCTCGCTCGAGTTTTTTCCCAAACATTGCCGCACGATCCGAGACACCCATGAATCCCGATCGATCGTCGCCGTTGCTACTCCCGTTGCTCGATTCCTCGAGGCTGGATCGTCGCTGGGCCTCTGCATCCTCGTGCTTGGCCCGCGATGCGAGGTAGGCCTCCTTGCCGAGCTGGGAGACGAGCTGGAAGTGGGAGGTGCAGAAGACCAGGTCGTCGATCTTGTTGAATGTACCCATGGTCAACGGCGAGCTGCAGTGGTAGCACTTGAAGCAGCTGCAAAGAAGTAGATAAATAAATATTTTTTTTTTTTTTGCTTTTTGCGTTTGTTTTTTACTTTTTGTGGAAGATCATGCCGCCAGCCTTGATGCGCTCCATAAGGTAGACGCGCGAGTTGCAGATGTGGCAGCTGTCGGTGGTGGGCATGGGTTTGATCGACGTAGTGTAGACGTTGCTCGAGGTCATCTTCCTGGCGCTCGGCGGCGTCTTGGCCATGATCGCCAGCGCCGACTGCACAGACATGGGGCCCTCCACGTCGGCCGCGCTCGGGTCGACGGAGCTCAGCATCTCGGCTGTGATGATCTGCGATCTAGGTCTCTCGGGTGAGCCGATCATCGACATTGGCCTCTTTGTGGGCGTGACGGTGACTGGAGCCTCCTCTGCTTTAGGTTCCTCGACAGCGGCAGGTTCTGTTGCAGGTTTGGCGGTCTCTATTGCAGGCTTGGCGGTCTCTATTGCAGGCTTGGCGGTCTCTATTTCAGGTTTGACGGTCTCTATTGCAGGCTTGGCGGTCTCTATTTCAGGTTTGACTTGCTCAATCGGCTTGGCCTCTTCGATCGGCTTGACCTCTTCGATCGGCTTGACCTCTTCGATCGGCTTGGCCTCCTCAATCGGCTTGGCCTCTTCGATCGGCTTGGCCCCCTCGATCACAATCGGCTCGACGACTTCCACAATGGCCGCAGGCTTTGCCGCTTCAACAACAACATCCTCCACAGGCTTGACGATCTCCTCCTCTTTATGCTCAGTATTCGGCTTCCGCTGGGATGCTGATGACTTGAGTTTGACGGCGGTAAACGCCGGCTGTTGTTCGTCGTTGTTGTGAGTCGCCGATTCAGGCACGCGCACCGAATTCGACGACTAAGGAGATCCTGATTAAAAAAACATCACCCCTAATAATAAATTACCTTTAGCTTGACGTGCGCAAACTCTGCTGCACTCTCCTCCTCTTTGGCCGGCGTCGGCTGCGCATGCGATGCCCTGGATATTTATAGATTGACGCACAAAACAATCCGGACAGAGAGAACGACGTACGGTCGCATCATGTGCCCAAACGCGTGGTAGAACTGCGACAGGTACGTCATGACGGAGAACGCATCTGGATCCTGTGTGCGCATCACGGTCTCAGTCATACTACGGCGCAAAAACAGGAAACGCACGGGAAAGTCGGCAATGTCGTCCACGTCCAGCAGCCGCGGGATCCCGACCTTTTCCGCCACCTCAAAGGCCTTCTCGAGGTTGCCCCGTATGTCCTTGCGGTCCAGTGCATAGTAGTCCCTATCCACGGCAGTCTGTTAGTTACCTTCAAAACGTCAAACTGAAAGAATCATTACAGCAGGTTGGGCTTGTATCGGCCCAGGATGGCGCAGAACGCAAGGCCGTCGTGCCACGACGACGAAAAGTTGGTCACGCGGACGTCAGGGAAGCCCTCGGTGGCCCGTTGGCACCACACCAGCAGCGCTACAGCGACAGGGATTTAGCACGCAGAACCGCACAGTCGTTTCAAACCCTTCTTTCCCGTCAGGGCCATCACTTGCGAAAAGTGTGGTTGTACACCGTGGCAAGGATGACGTCACGCATCGTGCACCTTCACCGTTTGTCTTTGACGGCGGCGGCGGCGGCGGCTGTGCCTGTGTGGAGAAGGCCAGCGGCGTCGTCGATGCGTGGCACGATGGCAGCGGCACGGGGCATGTCATCGGCGGCGGCGACTACGTCGGCGGCGGTGAAGGTGCCAAAGGAGCAGTGGAAGGTCGACGTGACAGACTCGGCGGCAAAGGTACGTACGCCTAACCATGGTCGCTCATTGTTGAAACCCCCCCGTTGCACACAGCAACTAAAGGTGATCCGCGAGCGGGACAGGAACCCCGATTTGAAGCTGCGCGTGTACGTCAAGGGCGGCGGCTGCTCGGGCTTTGAGTACAAGCTTGAGTTGACCACAGACGTGGAGCCCGAGGACAGGTAAATGGCAGGCCTGCCCACGACGTAGGCTTAACCGATGCCTTCCAAAAAAAAAAAAAAAAGGGTGTTTGAAAAGGACGGCGCACAGTTCCTGATCGACGAGGAGTCGCTCGAACATCTGTACGGATCGACGCTGCATTACGCTCGCGACCTCATGAGGCAAAGCTTTGTAATCGTCAACAACCCCCACGCAGAGAACTCGTGCGGCTGTGGGACATCGTTCAACCTGCGTCAATAGGATCGCTGTTTTGTTGTAAAGAACAAAAATTCAATTCTAAGGGAAAAGAGCACAAAACTTTCATGATTTCCTTTTTCTCTCTCTATCGTCGCTGGCCGCCGCTTGAAAGGTTCATCGTGCTCGAGTCCAAGAGGACGATCTTGCTAAACACGTTGCGGCCAAAGTAGTCTGCCACGACCGAGAAACCGTCCTCGCTCGACTCGAGCTGTTTGGAGAACTGGTCGTGGCGGTTGGCGTTCTGCTCCTGTGACCGCTTGATCTCGAGGATGGTGCGGTTGCCTGGGGCGCACATGGGGCACTCCTTCTCGTTCTCGCCCAGGCAGCGGTGGTGGAACGAGTGCATGCACAAAAAGTGCACGGCAGGAAGGTCTAGGGGGTTGCTGCACGCGGTGCACTTCATCAGCTGGAAGATCCTCGGCTGCGACTTGATTTCCTCGATCTCAGTCCGCATTTTCTCTGTGTCCTCCTGTAAAAAACGCGTTGTTTTGCTTCAGCACCATTTTCTCTCCCTCTCTTTTTTTTCTATCGTACCTGGAACTGGCGGATTTGCCGCTGGTCCTCGCGGATCTGCTGCTCCTCGGTCTGCATGCGGCCGGCAATGTAGTCCTTGACGACCGAGAGCGTCACATTGGAGTTTTGGCTGAGGATCTGGATCACCTGCAGCGGTGGCAGCAGGTTGAGTTTGTCGATATTTGCGAGGACGTCGGTGATCTCCTTTCGGCAGTCCTCCTTCTTGGCCGCAAAGTACGACAGGACCTGCACCCATAGGTTGGGGTCCTTTGCGCTATCAAAAGAACAAATAAATAAATAAAAAAAGGAAGCAGCAGGGACGTACCCGTATTTCTTGCACGCCAGCAAGAGGTTGGCGTACTCGTTATTGTCCATGTAGTACTGCAGGATCTCCTGGAAGAGCTTGTTCCTCTCGTACAGGTAGAGCAGTCCCGGCTTGAAGTCGTACATCTTGGCCAGGACGAGGGCCTGGTCGAGGTCAAAGTTGGAGTTGGGGCCCTTCAAGAGCTCGATCGCCTTGTCGCGGCTGAGCTGTCGGTTTGTTCCCTGCAAGTATCCCTTGAGAACCAGCGAACAGAAACAAAAGCAGCATACCTCCTCCTTCAGATACAGTTCCAGGAGCGTGTTGTAGACGACGGTGGATGAGTTGATGTCGACAGAGATCATGTACTCGAGGAAGCGGGTGAGCCACGCGGGCTGGCTGACGAAAATGTGGACGTGCTCCTCGGGTGACGACTTGAGTTTTTGCCGCATGGGCTGGCCGAATGTGTGCGGCTCGCTGTCTGAGGAGGGCGAAAAGTCGGTGCAGAGGCGCATCAGCAGCTCGGTTGTTTGCTCGGGCAGGACAGAGACAAGCACCTTGCCGTACAGCTTGAGGTTCTTCTCGGCCTCGATGAACGGCAGCTTGCTGATGTAGTCGAGTGCGTCCTGGTGGTCGTTGACGTCTTCCAGCTGGATTTTGAGGTACCTGATAATAGTGTTTTCTTAGTAGACTTGACAAAAAGGACCGCGTGCGTTACCATTCGTGCTGCTCAAACTTTTTCGCGAGATAGAGGGCGTGCACGTGATAGCCGGCCTGGCGACACACCTTGATGGCCGTCTCGACGTCAAAGTTGAGCTCCTTGTCGGTCTTGATAAACGCGTCCAGGCGCTCGACGTCCTTGAGCTTGGTGTAACAGTTGAGCAGGAGGGTCGTGTGGTCGGCATTGGCAATGTTGCGCTCGTGGAGTGCTTGCAGGTACGACGTGAGGTTTCGGATGCGCTGTGCGTCAAGGAACTGCGCAATGTGTTAGTTTTTTTTTTCCCCCTTTTTTGCTTCGATTGTTATTCGTCGTACCTTGCGAATGACGTAGGATGGCTCGAGGCGACCGATGGTCTTCTGGTACTGTGCCATGGCGCCGTCGTAGTCGCCCTTGCTGTAGAGGTGGTCGCCGTACTTCCGGAAAATGTCGATGACCGAGGCCATGTCGTAGTTGGCGGTGTTGGCTAGACTGATGGCCATGGGGTAGAGGTGCTTCTTGAAGAGCATCTCGAGCTTGGTGGCCGTGTCTTTCTCCACCAGCTGGAATACCTGCTTGTCGCCCGTGAGCACGTAGACCGAGCCCCACTCGCACATGACGTGCGTGATGTCGTTAAAGTTGGCGCTGTACGACACCAGCTTGTTCTTGATGTCGTACATGGTCAGGCTGTGCATTCTGCTGGACGAATTCATGGCCTGCGCAGGAACGAAAAATTAAGCGATCATGAAATGCAACGCTTGCATATTTACCTTGGCATCCCGGCCAGCCACAATCAGGTACCCGCGGAACCAGGCAATGACTTTCTTCTCGCCGTCGAAAGCAAAGGCGGGTCCTCGCCCTTCGGGTCCGTAAAAGTAGAACGCCTATTAATTAAAAAGGTGAGTGCGCTCAAAAAAAAACCTCCTTTTTTCCCGTTGCTACCTCTGGCTTGGCGAGGATAAAGTCCTGGTCGGGCTCGCTGACGCAGCAGCACGCCAGATCGCAGCCCTGCTCGTCAATGCGCTCCTTGATGTCGACCTTGGCGTTAGCAATGGTCGTGGCGGTGAGGTAGCAGTCGAGGTAGTTTGACGTGGCAACAAAGAGGTGCGTGCTCCGTCCCTGGTCACGGAATCCCAGCCCCGTGATGGGATCTGTGCCCTTGTGCAGCGTCTTTGGCTTGGCAAAGCGGTCGCGCGCAATGTCGCCGCGGTAGAGGATGACGGCGCCGTTGGCGAGGCCCACCGCCAGCTGCGTCAGGTTTTCAAGGACAGCAATGGTCGATACCTGGTTGACGTGTGCGTTTTGCCCACAATCAATATCAAGAATGAAAACGAGTGCAGCGTACGGGGAAGGCCCTGTTCTCGTAGGTAACCTTCATGACACGAGTGCAAAACGGGTTCTTGTCCTTATCCGACTTGTCCAGGTGCCAGACCTTGATGGTCGGGTTGATGCCTTCCTCGTCGTCCTGCAAAACGGTAAGACAAAAAACAAAAACAAAACGCTGAGTAGACAGCGCACGTACACCAACAGACACGAGCACGTTGCGCTGCTTGAGCTGGTACAGGTGCGTCACGGCCACGCCGTACGCCTGGAACGACGACAAGTTGAACTGGCGATCGGCGATGTGGATGTACCCGGACGAGTCGCCAAAGACGATCTGGCCGCCACCGCTGCTGACGGCGCTAATGTTCATGGCCTGGCACACACGACAGAGTGAGTGCGTGTCGCTAGCCGGTTGGTTACCTGCAGGGCCGCCTGTGTTGACTCGGGCACGGGTGACTGGCCGCCGCCTTTGGCATCGTTCATCGGCTTGAAAAAGTCGAAGCGGCGCCACTATTAAACAGGGGAAAAAATAAAGGAGCGAGGGTCGGTGTGTCAGGCGCCTTCTCGTGCTTCTCGGTGCTGTGCTTACTTGCATAAACGACATGGCCCCGCGATCTTTTTTCGAGTGTGTGTTGACACGACGAAACGGATGGGTTGAGCACTGGTGAAATGATGGCCGTTCACCCACGTTTTTCCTTGTGCTTGTTGGGGAAATGGAGCCGCCGCCCCAGTCGTCGGGATCTGGCGCTGTGGACACCAAGGTGGTTGTGCTGGGCACGCAAGGTAAACGGGGGAGCGCGCGTTTTCGCTGTGCACCTTTTTGCCGTGCTGACAAACAAATGCAGCGGTCGGCAAGACGTCCATCGTGACGCGGTATGTCAACAGGACGTTCTCGAGCGACGTCAAGATGACCATTGGAGCAGCGTTCCTGACAAAGACCATGTAAACCAACCAAAAATCCCGCCTGTGCTGAAGAGCTGAGCTTTTTACGTGCGGGTGCAGAGCAATCGATAAGTACAGGGTCAAGATGCAACTGTGGGACACAGCAGGGCAGGAGCGGTTTCGCTCAATGGTACAAGCGAGTGTCTAGAGAGAGCTCTCTAACCCTGTCGCCAGGCACCAATGTACTACCGAGGGGCCAACGCGGCCATCCTCGTCTATGACATCACTGGGACAGAGAGCTTTCAGGAGTTGATTGCATGGGTTGCAGGTACGGCGGCGGTTCCGTCACATATTTATTTTAGTAACCATGTCCCATAGAACTGCAAAAGCACGAGATGCATGACTGTGGTAAGCAATCCTTGCTTTTCTTTTTTTGTATTTATTTAATTTTGTTTGTCGCAGCCCTATTTGTGGTCGGCAACAAGACAGATCTCGCGGAAAACAGGAGGGTACCGAGAGAACAGGCGCAAGCGTACGCAGCCCAGGTTGGCGCGCAGTACTTTGAGACATCGGCCAAGGCAGATAGCGGTTCGTTCAACCCTCACAAAAATAATAAACTAACTAAAAATCATGATCAGGCCTGAACGAGCTCTTCCTCGCGATCACCCGCAAGCTCCTCGACAAGCACGTCAGCGCACAGCACCGGACCTCCCAACCAGCCCCAGGCCCAAAGCTCGTCGTGACACCGGTGGTCGCCCAACCTCAGTCCTCGTGCTGCTAGTCGGCTCCTCTTCTTCTGCTCTAATACACACGTTTCATCTCTCTTCCAATGCACTTTATAACTTTCGTAAATAATGTACTCCTAATTCGTTCTTTGACCTTGATGGGTTTTGCGAGCGGAACTGGCTTCGGAAGAGAAACTTTTTTTCCGGCGCGTGGCTGGCCTTGCAAACTCACCCTTTGTCCTCTCTCTCTCTCTCTCGCTCATACAGAAAAGCCCTTGAACATGCTCCGCTCGTCACTCGCTCGCCTCTCCACGACGCAGGCCGCTGTGGCCCGTCCCATGATGCTGCGCCTGTACTCGACTGGTACTACGACTGAACGTGAAAAAAGCGAGCTAATCCCCACCCAAACCCCCTCCGTAAAAAGCCAAGAAGTACGCCCTCACACACGAGTGGATCAGCGTCGACAACGGCGTCGGCACCGTCGGCATCTCGGACCACGCGCAGGACCAGCTGGGCGTCATTGTCTACGCCGAGCTGCCTGACGTCGGCGAGACCTTTGAGAAGGGCTGTACGTCGATCCCTTTCTGCCTCCTTGAGTCGCTTTAATTTCCCTTGCAAACAGCCGCCTTCTGCGTCGTCGAGTCTGTCAAGGCCACCAGCGACGTGTACACGCCCGTCAGCGGCAAGGTCGTCGAGGTCAACAAGGCCCTGGTCAAGACGGCCAAGCTCATCAACGAGAGCGCCGAGGACAAGGGCTGGATGGTCAAGATCAAGCTCGACGACGCCAAGGAGCTCGACGCACTGCTGGACGAGGCTGCCTACAAGAAGCACGCCGAGAGCGATCACCACTAAGCGACCGTTCGTATTAAAGAGCAGCAGAACCGATAAAAAAACAACCCTTGTTTTTTTTTCCTCCCCGCTGATGGCTTGCTGTATCTTTTTTTCTCCTTGCGACTTTTGCGATTACAGCTTGGCGTGCTGCTTCGCCTCCTCCTCCTTGATGCAGTCAAACGCAGCCACACAGTGAGGGCCCGCAAGCTGCGCCAGTGTCTCTGCCATCGGATTGCTGGCCTGGCCCTTGGCCGACCGTGCACCGATGCCTTGCATGATAACTCCCAGCTGCCACAGCGAAGAGTACGTTTAAAGATCGCAGTAGGCGGCTTTATCAATGTCACGTACGCGGAAGAGGGCAAACGACTCGGCAAACTTGTAGCCCGGAATGGGGAACGGCATGCCCGCCAGCGAGGCGTAGTAGCGGAGGATGTCGTCCAGCGGTGGCGTGCCCTCGACGTCGTTGGCCGAGTCCAGCGGCGGCGGCCGCTTGAAGACCATGAGCATGTTGGCCAGGTCGGAGAGCGGGTGGCCGATCGTGCTCATCTCCCAGTCGAGCACGCCGATGATGCGGTACTCGGTCGGGTGGAACACGACATTGTCAAACTATGAAATAAAAAATAAAATAAATAAATAATAAATAATATTCACTTTTATTATGATACCTTGTAGTCGCCGTGGACGATCGTGACCAGGTCAGCAGGCAGGTTGGCGTTGTACCAGCCCAGCAGCTCGTCCAGGAACGGCAGTGGGTCGACCTTGCCCGGGACCACCTGCGCCGCCGACGTCTCACGCATGCGGGCGATCTGGCGCGAGTAGAACCCGCCGGCCTTGCCAAACGACTCGAGCCCAATCTTTTTGTAGTCGATCTTGTGCAGCTGGGAGAGCGTGTCGCTCAGGGCCTTCCAGCTGGTCCACCACGTAAACAAACAAGGAAACAAACAAGGAAATACCACAGATGCCGATCCTTCGGAGGGACCTCGGTCAAAGAGGCGTCAGCAAAGATGCGACCAGTGAGGAACTCCATAATCTGGTGCGAATGGTCTTAATGCGCCTGTTGATAAAATAGGCGTACGTAAAAGGGCGTGCCCAAAACAGACGCATCCTCGCACAGCACGTACATCTCTGGTACCTGCATCGTAACAGGATTAGTCACGGGGCGCAGGGGGAGGGCAACGTACCGGGAAGTTGACCGTCTTGAGCGCCTTCATCACGCGAAACTCACGCTCGATCATGTGCGCCGTCGCGACCAGCTTGCCCGAGGGCTTTTTGCGCATCACGTACTTTTGTCCCTTTCCATCCTGTTTTTGCTATCGTCCGTTAGTCATGCACGCTTCACTGGCCACGCACCTGGAGCAGAAAGGTCGGGTTGGACTGGCCGATGTTGAACTGGCGCACGGTCAGCGGCGACTGGAACGCGGGGATGTGGCGCTCGAGGTACTGCTCCAGCTTGCGCACGTCAAAGACGTGGCTGTGCCGTCCCGTGTCAGTCAACCAGTGGGAGGCTAGCCGGTGCACTAGTTACCCTTGGCGCACCTCGCTCGTGTCCTGGCCGGGCAGGGGTTTATCGGCACCAGACATCCCGTCGGACTTGCAAATGGCAACACGGGAAAATTCCTCTCCAAACAAAAAAAATAAGTCTGACCGACACTGAGGAAAAAAGAAGGAGAATAATTTGTTGGTTCGTCGTATAATAGAGTGAGTAGCGGGATTATTCGGGAGGCACAGCTTCCTCTGTAATAGGTTCCTCGGCGGGCGCGGTTGCAGAGTCGTCTTGTGGTTGTTGCTCCTCGCTCTCCTGATAAGACTGTGGCCCACCCTCGCCCTCGACGACGACTGCTTGCTGCTCCTCACTGACGTGCTCTTCCTCCTGCTGCTGCTGCTGCTGCTGCTGATCGTGCCCCTCCTCGTAGGCCTGCTCGGTCTGTTGACCCTCCTGGTAGGACTCTTGATGTTGCCCCTCCTGGTAGGACTCTTGATGTTGTCCCTCCTCGTCCACCTGCTCGGACTGCTGACCCTCTTCCTCCGGCTGTTGTCCCTCCTCGTAGACATACTCAGACTGTCCTTCCTCGTGCACCTGCTCGGGCTGCTCGTGACCGGCGGGCTCGCCGTTATACTGCTCTAGGTTTTCGTATTCAAAGTCGTCGCCAGGCCCCTGGGCCTCCACTGGGGCGTTCTCTGGCGGGGAAAACATCCACGTCTACAAGGGACCAAAAATATTTTCTTTTTTAAAACAAAACGAGCACCAAACTATTGGTTTCATACCGGTTGCTGGATCATGGCCTCGATGACGGTGCACTTGTAGGGCATGTCGTGCATCATGGTCTGGATGTCCTCGACCCTGGCCTTGAGGACGTTGGGGCCAAAGACGATGGCGAGGTTGGACGCAGCCATCTTGTTGACCTCGCTGTTGGATGCGACCCGCGCAAGGTGGCCAGCGAGGTACTGAAGCGTGTTAAAGTTGATCTCTGGCAAGCCGTGAATGAGCTCTTGGATCCTTAGCATGCGGGTATCGTAGTCCAGCATCCCTTGAAAAAAAATCAAAATGTTGATACAAAAACAGCCCGAAGAAACGTACTGCCAGCGCCAATGAAATCGTCATAGAGGTCGTACGGGATGAGGGGCTCGGGCAGCTCGCGAAGGTAAGTTTTGAGGCAGTCGGCGATGACGTTCATGTCGTCGTCAAAGATGGACGTGTCGTTGAAATCAATCTTCTCTGGATCTGAGCAAATGGATCAGAAAAGCAAACAAGCAAACAGGCAAAACATACTCGAGTCAAACATATTTCGCAGGCTCTGGTTGGTGAGGTTATTGCCAGCCAGTCGGTAGAGTCCCACTGAGAGCAGTCTGGACGGAAAGAGAGGCATGAGCGCTCGTGCTACTGTTTTTAGGAACATACCCAGAGTCGTCAATCTTTGAAATGCACTTGAAAACAAGCAGGGGCACGGCCAGGTCTTCCGAGATGAGTTGCTCGCTGATGGGGATGCCAAAGAATTGCTCTGCAAACAGCGATTACGTATTTACGAAAAAGGGGGGAAAAAAAAGAAAAAAAGACGTACTCTTCTGTTGGGCCTTTGGCAGAGTTCCAGATTTCGAGTCCTTTTTCCCGCTCTTGCCAAAAAGACCGCCGCTCTTCTTATCATCCTCCTTTTGCGACTTGGACGTGGCCTTGCGCTCGAGCTTTTCCTGCTTTTCCTTCTCCTTGCGCTCCTTCTCCTCCTTCTCCTTGCGCTCTTTCTCCTCCTTCTCCTTGCGCTCCTTCTCCTCCTTCTCGCGCTTCTTCTCGGCGGCCTTGGTCGCCTTGTCCGCCTTGTCCGCCTTGTCCGATTTTTCGACGACGGGTGTCTGCAGTGCCGTGGGCGACCCGCTGTCCTTCTCGGCGGCCGACGACGAGGCCGGGCTCGACACGTCGAGCTTTCCTGGCTTGCCCTTGGGCGTCGACGCACTCGATGCTGACGCGGGGCTGCTCGCGGCCACGACTTGCGGTGCCTATTTTTTTTTTTTTTTTTTTTTTTTGAGTACGTGCACTCTCGGGATTTGAACGTACGCGCTCGCCGGCAGCACCACGGATCTGGAAGAGCCAGTCCATCATGACCTTCTCCTCGGTAAACTCAAACAAAAACTCGGCGACCTTTTTGGTTCGCAGGCGCAGGACAAAGCGCTTCTCCTTGACGTAGTCGGACTCGACGGCGATCTGCGCTCCCTGGACCGAGAGGGCTCCCACACCGAGTGCCTACGCGAAAAAGACGTGTGAGCAATTTGAACCACCCCCGAGCCGATCCATTATACCTCGTGCAGCTTTTGGTCGAGGTCCTTGTCGGTCGAGAGGTCGTCGAAATCGCCGGCCTTGACCTCTGACTTGGCGCGCTTGTGTGTCTTTTCCCGCTCTGCCTTTTTCTTCTCATCGGCTTTCTCTGCAAAAATGGCATTAGATAAAAAAAAACAATGCAAGGAAAGCGTACGCTTCTTCAGCTGGTCCTTGTTGGGCTTTGCAGTGGCCGCCTTGCGGTTACCCGCATCTTCACCGGCAGCGGTCCTGGCGTCGGTCGACGTTGAATCCGCGGCAGCGGCGGCGTGTGCGGCCTGCGTCTCTTCGTCATCTGGTTGCAATACGAAATATTTTTATTTAGTCCGGCCAACAGACAACGAAATGCCTGTACCATCGGGGGCATCGGCGTAAAACACGAGCCAATCGCCGCGCAGTTCGGCGTAAAAGTCCTTCCAGTTCCTGTGCGTCGCCTTCTTGCCCGCGTCCAGCTTGTCGTTCTTCTTGAGCAGGTGACCCGAGTGTGTCACGGGCGGCAAAAACTGCGCCAGCAGGTCCAGCGACGAGGGGCTGGACGACAGCTTGGTGGGCGACGACGCCTCGCTCTGCTAATATTCCCCCCCGCGCACGAAAGGAATGGCGAAAAAGGGAGAGAGAGAGAGAGAGAGAAAAAAGAGGCAGGGAACCCAGGTAAGACAAAAAAAGAGATGGGGTCGGATTGGGCAATGGATTTTACCGTTGTGCCGCCCGAGCTCTCTGCTTGGTGGTGCTGGTCAGCAGCAGCAGAAACGTCTTGTCCGGACATGGCGGGGCAGAGGGCGGGGGGGGGACCTACGAGCGGGCGAGGTTGAGAGATCAACGTGTTGTTTTCGTTTTTTTCTTTTTTGCTGGAAACCAAAAATAGCGCACTTCTCGCGGCCGCAAAAAAAAAAAAAAACAAGCACACACGCACAAACGGCCACGTGAGAAAAACATAGCCCCAAAGCGACACCGCGCAGCCACGGCTGGCCCCTAGGCAAAAAAGCCCACAGCGAACGTACACACGGGCCCCCCACACCCCTAAAATGCACGCCGTGCCACGTTTGTTGCAGTGTACTTCCCTGAGCGCTGAGTGCAATGTCGTCGTTCAGCCCGCAGCAGCAGCAGCAGCAGCAGCAGCAGCAGCAGCAGCTGGGCGGTGGTCTTGCCAACCTTGCCAAGCGGCTGCAGCAGGCCATCAACCTTCCGCAGGGGGGGATCGGGCTGGGCGGCGGCGCCAACCCGCTGTCGGTGGACCGCCTCGAGCAGCTGATCGGTACGTGTGCACGTTTCGCTGACGGCGGCTGACGCGGACTGGACTGACCGCCATGCA
>Ga0302233_10001688_pt1 | contig 14927 bp, 22 predicted proteins | sample II_Palsa_N3_1_FD_193516 | JGI IMG/M metagenome (GOLD analysis project Ga0302233, IMG submission 193516) | Peat permafrost microbial communities from Stordalen Mire near Abisko, Sweden - II_Palsa_N3_1 | ecosystem: Environmental > Terrestrial > Soil > Palsa > Peat permafrost | place: Sweden... | reverse complement strand
CAGCAATCGGCACGTCACCATGAGAAGCACTACGAGCAGTTCTGAACTTGAAATCAGTCTCTTGGTCTCTTCAAGTTGTGTTTATAACTGAATCGAGCGTTTTTTGAAAAAAAAATATTCTGGAGATCGGCGCGTCAAACAGCTGTCAGATCGGAGCCACCAAACAAAAACTTCCTCTTCGTTTTTGTTTTGGCCGCGGCCACTATTTGTGATTCCATCCACTCTATCTCTTTCCGCCTTCCTCCACCAAACCCCATATCTCCTCTAGCCTTTTTCTTCTTTTTTTCCCACTCACACGCCACCCCCGCGACCCCCCTACACCAAGGCACGCACTCGGTCGAAAAAAGCAAAAAAAAGGTGAACATGCTCTCCACCTCGTACCCTTTTGCGGCCGCTGGCGGCTCCGCTCTCTACCCTCTGGTGGCCTCAGATATCGACAGCGAGGCCTCGTCTCGTCGCTCGTCCTCAGCCTCCACAGCAGGTATGGACAGAACGGGTCGGAATGGCTTTGGGGCAAGTGAGGGGAGTGAAGGGGGGAAGTTTTTTCTCAGCAAGCAATTAATTCTTTTTTTATCTTTCTTTCTGTTTGCGGGGGGTTCTCTTATGTGAGGAATAACAATCAAGGAGGCGACAGACGCAGAGGCTCGAATGTTTTTCTTTTGTCCATCACTCTTCAGGCTTGAGAACTCTCTCTCTCTTTCTTCCCCCTTAATAAACTTTTGTTTTTCCCATCCGACACACAATCTCAAGACATGACAACAGGCTCCTCGCCCTCCGCCGCTGTGTCAACACCCAACGGCAGCAACAGCAGCACCCTGGACGGGAAGGACCTTGCTGCCGCCGCAACCAGCGGAAAGCTCGTCTGCGTCAATTGCGAGGTAAACTGGCATATTGGCGGGGAAAACTAACCACAATTTTTTTTTTTCTGACACCGAAACTACGACAATGCGCTCAACAATGCACCCAACTTGAATCACCATCTGTATCTGTGCACTTGAATGCAGACAACAAACACCCCGCTCTGGCGCCGTGGACCCAAGGGCGAGTACCTGTGCAATGCCTGCGGACTGTATCACAAGGTAATAAATAGCAACCGATCTGAAACCGTGTTGCTCAAACCCACCCGTTTGTGCCACCTTCATTTGCGCTAGGTGCATGGTACCCAACGACCATTGGCAATGAAGACGACCGTCATCAAGCACCGCAACCGCTCGCGCTCGCTCGCCTCCTGGAGTTCCTTTGATCCGTCGTCCTACTCGTCGGCGTCAGCGCCAGCACCAGCGCAGGCCGCGTCGGGTCACAAGAAATCGGGCGCCGGAAAGGCATCGCCCGCCTCGCCCCCAACCACTCCCAACAAGCCCGTTCGTCGCCTATATATTTTCTCCTTCTTCTCCTTTTAATAACGGAAACAACAACAACAACAACAATAGACTCGCACTCGCTCTGCCTCGCATCATCGCGTCGAGCAGCAAGTCCCCCAGTACCCGCAGTATCACTACCACAGTAACGCCAACCCCAGCACCAGTAACAGCATGCTCAAGTACCTCGCGTCCGTTGGCTCGCTGTACGTTGTGATCGAATCTTTGTTTTTACATCCGCTGCTTCAACTCCTTTTTTTTTGCTCTCACAGTGAATCCGTCACGATCCAGCCTGCCGTCCACCAGCAACAGCAGCAGCAACAACAGCACTTCCTAGGAAGGCCTTCGTCAGCCGGCGACCTCACCAACCAGGCCGCTGCCGCATTCTTCCACCACCAACATCAGCAGCAGCAGCAGCAGCAGTGGCGATCGTGGTCTGCCTCGGCTGCACCCGCCCATCACATCATCAGCAACAACGGAGACTCGGTCGTGCCCAGCGGAATCAGCAATTCTGTCTACATTGGACCGGCCGGTCGATCCGTCCCCGACCTCCATCAGTCGCAGCATATGACGATGCAACAACAACAACAGCAACACAACGTCACCTCCAACAGCGTCGACTACAATGGCATGACCCTCGAGTCGGGTGACCATATTGTCGTTCGCAATTGTAAGATTAACCTAGATATTTTTTTTTTTTCCCTAATTCAAAAAATTTTAATCAGCCACGAATCCTGCCACGCCTTTGTACGCCGTCATTCGCCAGTTCATCCAGCAGCACAGCAAGATTTACATGTACCTCCAGTGGATCCAGCCCAACGAGGGCGTCGTGGTTACTGTCGATCGTGAGCTCTCGCCTGACGACTTCTCGTGGGGCCAGGCCGAGCCGTTTCCCCAGCCGATCGAGCTCATCCAGGCCGTTCTCGACATTGCCGTGGATCACCTCTCGCACAGCAGTGAATCTGCCTACTCCTCATCGAGCTGGGACGAGGAGCTGATCAAGCCTATCCGCGCCGATGTTGCCAACCTCGGTGGCACCCACCCGTCTGTCCTCCCATCTTTCAAGACCACTTTTGGCTCAGAAGCGGCTCCCGCCTCGGCTCCCGCTGCACCCATCATCCCCATCGCTGCTGCAAGCAGCAGCCGGCCATTCTATTTGAGTGACTTCAAGTCCTCGGCAACCTTTGCGGTTGGCCAAGTGACCTCGACTGCGTCGACAGTCGCCACCGCCACCACCCCTGATCATCTCTCCGCTGCGGCTACACTCCTCAGCCTCTGCGCACGCTAGCCGTTTGCAAATCGGCATCATCCATCATTTTTTTTTTCTTAAATAATTTTGTTAACCCTCACTACAGGGGGTCCTACGCTATATTATTGAGCAGCACTTGATGTGTCACCAGACTCTCCCACTCTTATACCCTACCTACTTGATTGTTAGAGGGCCGTTTAAAAATAAACCCATAACGTAGGCAGTGTCCAGATTTGATTTGCTCGTGGCGCCAGGGATCGGGTACACGATCGTGTCAAAGGCGTCACATTGTGCCGTCTTGAGGTTTGTAAAGTGGGACGGCGCAGTCGTGAGGTTGAGGTACAGCTGAGACGTCTGATCAGACATCTGCCAGTCGATTGGCACGGGCAGTCGGCCCACATTGGGGTTTCCGACGGTCGCCAGGTTTATCCAGTACGACGCGACGACTTGCGCTGTCATGTGGTCATCGTCCGATCGCAGGAGAGGCTGATAATTGAATACGCAGGGCAGCTCGGTCGCGTGGAAGGCGCCCAAATCGGGGGGTGAAGCGATCAATTACTCCTCAGACATCTTGTGAGATACTGCGGATGCCCTTGCGAACCTAGCATACTGGGCTCCTTGAATATAGCAACAGGGTTGAGTTCGATACCGGGCAGGTGAAAATCTCATCGCTGAAGAGGGCCTGGCTGGCGAAATAAAGTCCCTGGCAGTACGAGGAGAGTCAACCCCGCAATGATCAACCCCACAGACACCATCTTTTTTGAAACTCCGTGCCCAGGGCATGTCCGCAGCGCCGACCACGCCGGACTGGTACAAGGTCCTCGACGTGCCGCGCAACGCCACGCCCGACACGATTCGCGATGCCTATAGGTAGCCGGCTGTGTGCGCCATGCATGCAAACTAACAACGAAGGGGCGCACCTAGGAAACTGGCGCTGAAATGGCATCCCGACCGCAACCTAAAGAACATCAAGGAGGCCGAACGCAGGATGAAGGAGATCAACGAGGCAAAAGAGGTGCTCGACGACCCTTCGAGACGGAGGGTGTACGATCTGTCCACCCCCACGCCGATGCCATCGTTCCGCCAGCAACAGCCGCAGCAGCCGCGCCCTCAGCCACAATCACGCCCGCAACCACAACCACAACAGCAATCGAGTCCATTTGGCAAGACTCCCCCCGCCGGCACTGGCGGCAACAGCAGCAGGCAATCTGATCCGTTCGACAATTGGGGCGCGGGCGCAAAGCAGCAGCAACAAAAGACGCACGCCGGTTTCGACAATTTCAAGGGTGCGGGCCAACAGCATCAACCCAACGCCGGCAAGGCCGACACGCCTACAAAGAAGCCCGCGGCACCCACAGCTTCGGCATCGGATAATAAGAAACCCAGTGGGCGGCCGTCTAGCGGTCAACAGTCACCACATACACCACTCAATTCCAGACGGCCAGTTCAAGAAAAGACCAATCTGTCTGCCCATATTGACCCTGCCACCGGAAAGTACTCGTCATCCTTTAGTTCGTCAGGTTCGGCGGCACCGCCACCGGCAACACCATCCTTTGCATCATCATCGTCGTCGTCGTCTTCCTCGTCATCATCAGCGAAAACTGGCCCAGCGCCCGCAAAACCCGCTACATTTTCCTTTTCCACAGGCACAAGCGCGAATCCACCCCCAAAGCCCGATCCTGCAGTTGGTACCACCTGTTTTTTTTTGTTTTTCCGTACAGCAATGATTAAAAATTTTTTTGTGCAGACAATCTGGGCACAGCCTTTTCTGGCCTGTTTGGCGACAATGGCAACAAATCCAACAATCATAGTGGTTCCGGCAGCACTGACAATGGCGAAAGCAAGAGGCCCATCCTCACAGCTCGGCGATCCATGCCTGCAGGCAGCACGCCGCCACCTTCACAACCAGAGCAACCGCAACCGCACCCACAATCACATCCGACAACAAACAGCACTTCTTTTTCTTTCCAATTTGACACGCAACAGCCGCCGTCTTTTTTCACTACGACGCCACCTGCATTTAGCTTTGCCAACTCGCCCAAACAGACAAACCCACACCCGCAGCCACCGTTTAGTTTTTCCCCGTCTCCAGCAGCAGCAGCAGCAGCAGGCCCGGGGGTACGTACGGGATCGTGGTTCAAATCGTACGATGCGACTGCAGCAGCAGCAGCAGGCGAGCAGCGAAGGCGTGACTCGAAGTCGGCCAAACCCCCGAGGACGACTGAATTTTCGGCGACCTCCTCCGAGGAGGCCGGGGCGTCTGCAAGGGTTTCCCGGGACGAAGGCAGCCTTGAAGTGGACATCATGTGCAATCTCGAGGACTTTTTCGTGGGCGCACTCCGCACGGTCAATGTCAAGCTGCCCAAGTCGGACCAAGAGATCCCTCTGAGCGCGCAAATATCCGTGGGCACCTTTATCGGCGCCAAGATGCGCGTCGCGCTCACGCCTACCGTGAGTGTTCTCGCAACCCTCCAGGCTGCGCCGCATCCAGTCTACACCGTCGTCGACAACGTGCACCTGCTCCACACGAGGCACGTCAGCCTCGCCGCTGCACTGGCCTCGGTCCAGACCGTCTCCCTCGACCCGATCGACCTCGGCGAGCCCATCACCATCACCCTCGACCCCTCTGTCCGAATTATCACGTCGGGCTCCGAGGTCTTCTTCCACGGGCGTGGTCTGCACAAACCCGACGGGAGCGGCCGAGGCGATCTCTGTGTCGTCTTCGTTGTCGACATGCCCGACAAGCTCTTCCTGTCCCCTGCCGAGCAGGCGACTCTCCGTGTGCTTCTTTCCGGCGGCGGTCCGACCCAGGGTGCCGCGTAGCGCTGTCGCGGCGGCAGTGTAGATTGTAAATGAAAGACATAACGCTGAGTGCAAAATTGATGAGAATTTTACAATTCAGAGGAAGAAAGAATATAATAAATTGTAGAATTCTCATCAATTGTGCACTCGGGGGTACCCGTATTTTTCGTTCAGTTGACAATGACGACGGAAACTGCGAAGCAACCACAAGCGATCGAGAGGGACCCGCGGACGGCCTTCTCCAAGATCAGCAACTCGGCCGAAGTGGTGGACGCGATGCTACGCGAGGACGTGGTGGACCTAGACACCCTCGCCAAGATCTGCCTCTACCACCGGCTGGCCCATGACGCCAAGCGTCTGCAGCTGTGGCGCCTGTTGTTGGGCGTCCTGCCATCCGTCCGCGAGAGCTGGGCGTTTGTGCTGGAACAACAGGCTGCGCAACTGCAAGACCTTGTCCAGGCCGAGCGGCTCTTGTACCACTCAGAGGCCACACAGACAGCGGGTTTGACAACGCGCGCCCTCGTGCACATGGCCCTGATAAAGTGCGGGCTTGCCAGGCGCTTTGACGAGCATCGACTCAGCCGGCTCAACCTGGACTATCTCGAGGCGATCGCCGACGCCATCGTCCGGGCGCACGGCAACGATGCCACAGAGGCGTTCTGGGTCTTCGCGGCCTTTGCAAAGTCGCAAAACCTCCTCTCGATCAACTACCTGGAGCAGGTATAAACCTCTCAGACATGAACAAAACCTGATGTGCTTCCCAAACAGCCGCAAGGGCGAGTGCAGCATCAGATGAACGCGCTCAATCGGCTGGCACAAGCGACAGAGGATCGCATCGTTGGAGGTAGCGACATTGACGTCGTCGTCCAAGGGTGGTTCCGCAATATGTTTGCGATCGTCCTGCCCATCCCCGTTCTCGTGCGTGTCTACGACGTCGTCGTCGGAGGATCGCCGTCCATCCTCGTGTACGTGGCCCTCGCCCTCCTGCGCACACAGCGCGTCCGGTTAAGATCGGCCAAGTCAAAGGATGCTATCTCTGCGGCACTGCGTGAGGTACGTTGTCCCATCGAAAATATTTTTTTTTGTTCATCCCCCCCCCCCGCCCCAAAAAAAAAAAAAACTAGGTTGAGGAAGATGAAATGCACAACGTCGTGGACTTGGCACTAGAGATGTGGGCAAAGAGCCAGAACTAGAAAATTTTTTTGTACAGCTTTTTTTTTTGGTCGTTTTTTCGTTTTCATGCCTTGAGACGGTTGACGACATCGCTGAGCGTCGGGGGGTTCTTGCTGAGGTCGCCAGCGATCGCTAGCGTAGGGTTGGAGCTCAAGATGCGCTGAGAAAATATTTTTATTTATTTTAACGTGTTCCGAAGCAAATGCTTTACCTTGGCCACACGAACAATGTCCTGCACGGTGACCGCGTCGACACTGGCACAGACCTGCTCGACGGGCATGCGGTAGCCGATGGCTTGCACCTGGCGAGAAATGTCCTCGTACTGGATTCCTTTTGTCTCGAGATTCATGAGCAGCGACGACCGCAGCTGGTTCTTTGCTCGCGAAAGCTCTTCCTCAGAGATGTGGCGCGACATCGCGCGAAGCTCTTTCGTAATCACAGCCAGCAAAAAGTGGGCGTCCTCGGGAAGAGACGAGCAGTTGATCATGAACAGGCCCGAGTCAGTGTAGCTGGCAGTGACGCACTGGGCAGACTCGACGCGGTGGTATATGTTGAGCACTCGTGTGTAGAAGCGCGAGTACATGCCCTGCATTCAAACAGAACATGACTAAAGATAAACTTTTTTTTTCCCCCCCCGAAAAAAGCCGATACCTTGCCCGGACCACCGACAGAGAACGAGCCACCTCCTCCCATCATCATGTTGAGCGTGGCAATGGCAAAGAGGTCCGGGTCGCCCACAGAGACGCCTTCAAACGCGATCGACATGTTGAGCAGGGGCAAGTCGGGCTTTTCTACGTAGATTTCACCACCAGTGTACTTGGACGCCTCATGGGCAGGCACGGGCAGGTCACTTCCAGGAATGTTCCATTTGCCGCCAAAGTGGGTTTCGGCCAAGTCCACCTAAGTCATCGATAAGCAACAGTCCTTTCAGCACGCAGACCAAATACCAATTCGTCGTGATCGACGCCAGCACCCGTGAAAATAAGGTTCTCGGGGCGGAAATAGCTGGCCCGGAAATCTTTCAGCGTTTGAACAGACGTATTGCAGATGATATCCTGTTCACGCAAGAGCAAAACTTAATTGTGCACAAGCGATTCCAATGTACATCGGGACAGAGCAGCGGCAGGCCCAGGGTGTTTTGGTGGTAGGCGGCGACATGGACAAGCTCGCCCATGACAAGATCGATCTGCTTGTCCATCGAGTCAAACTCGTACTGGTTACCGCAGCATCGCATTAGAAATAAAGCAACGAAAAGTAACAGAATGCCTACCGCAGCATTGACTTTCTGTGCCTCGAGTTCTTCGGGCAAGAGGTTGGGATACAAGACCGTGTCGGCGATGAGTTCGACCAGCTGCGGGATGTGGTGCCTGAACACGGTGCCCGTGTACTGTCCTCGTTCACGTTTTGAGTAACCCGAAAAGCGGGGCAGGCAAACGTACGTTTATGGATTCGCGCGAGGCCGAGGCCGTGATGTTCCCTCCCATCAGGATGAGCTCATCCAGCATGGTTTGCATGCTGCGGTGCTTTGTGCTCTTGAACGCCATGCGATCGACCAGGTGCGCAACGCCGGCGCTGTGGATGTTTTGGTGCCGCGAACCTGCGTTCACAAGCATGCCCACAGTCGCGATTTGCCCATACGAGTTCTCCGAGCACACGCGCAGGCCATTGCTCAATGTCGTCAGTTTCGTGCTGTTGTCCAGTTGGGCCACTCCCGATGCCGGCAAAGCAGCTGCGCCCGATGCAGATGACAGTGACGATGCAAGTGGCCGCAAGGCAATAGACTTTGCGGGTGCGTTGGGCTAGAAAAAAGGCCCCCATACGCGAACGAAAAACAATCAAAATGGAGAATGCATCCCGTCAAAGTAACACGTACCACAAGCACCCCTCGCCGCATCGCCAGAGCTGCTGGTGCTCGCAACATCGTCGACCAGAGAATTGAACTGAAAACGCCACTCCACGTGGTCGTCATTTTAGGAGTATCGTTCCTGAACGGATGGGTGAATAGGGCAGTCACACACCCCAAATATGGCGTATTTAAAAGATGCCACCAGTTCCACTCGCGCAGCGCCCAGAGTGGAACTCTTCCACACTACTGGAGAAGACGCCAACCAAGCGAACGGAGACGCTAAGCAGCCCACGGCGCAGTCGCGTGCCTCTGCCCGTGTTACGCTCCAAGTTCTCGTTGAAGGCAGACGAAAGCAGGACACCGAAGCCAACAACACCTGGGAAAGCACTGGTCAGCAAGGCAGCCGCCTTCAATACGCCCACCAAGCTCTCGCCCATCAGTGCTGCCTTGGCCGGTAAAAAGACTGCCCGTGTGTTCACGACCGCGTCGCCAAAGTCTGCCTCCTCCGTCGCTGCCCCAAAGCCAAGTTCTGCCGCTGGTCCTGCCGCTGGTTCTGCCGCTGGTCCTGCCGCTGGTTCTGCCGCTGGCTCTGCCTCTGCCAAGCAAGAAACGAAATCTCTGCTCAACAAAAAGCAGCCGTCTCCCCGGCCAGCAGTGAACGCACAAACGCCGCGGTCCCCAATGCCGCCCGCAAAAGTCGCGTCGCCCGCCGTTGCTGGAAAGAAAAAGGTGGTCCCGCACATGACGTCGTTTTCGGCTACGCTTCCGTCTCCAAGGACGGCACCAATTGGCCAATCCCCCAAAAGGCATTCCATCGCGAACACACCCGCAAAGCCATCGCTAGCACCAGTGGCCACGCCAACGAAAGTCGCGCCCCCACCGGCCACCTCGCCAACCCGTCCCGCGGCAAGACGAGTGGCCATCAAACAGGGCTCCCCGATGACCCTTCGCCGAAGAACTCTGAACCAGCAGCTCATGGATGCCGTACGGCACTATTTTCTTTTATTACATTAAATAGCGCACAGATCGAGGCAGATGTCGGCCGCTGGATCGGCTCGCTCGTGCCAACGTTCCATGCCAATCGTGACTTGTTTGATCAGCTCGGGACGGGTGTCGTCCTGTGCAGCTTACTGGCCACGATCGAGCCTTCGACGCAGCAGGCTGTTAAAAGCGTCAAGCAATCGGCCACTTCGAGGTCCTTCCACGCTCGGGACAATGTTGCAATGTTTATCAAGGGCTTTCAGGGCATGACCCGTTCCACCGACATGTTTGAGGTGACCAGGACTTTGCTCTTGCAATTATATAACGTTCGTTTCAAAAAGGTGGGCGATCTCGTTGAGGAGAAGAATCGCAATGCCGTAATCAGATGTCTGATGGCGCTTAGCCGTGAGGGCGCAAAGCGTGGGTTTGCCCCTCCAGAGGTGGTGCAAGTGGAGGCCGAGGTCGATCGAGCGATTGCAGAAGACAGCCACGTTTCCGAGGACGATGCTCTGCCGATGGTGGAGGAGACCATGGAAAAGTACCGTGCCGTACCTGACGACGACATCGACAACCATCTGGAAAAGCTCATAGCTGCCTGTCCCGAGATGGCCGGTCGCTTCACTCGCATCTCACGCGGCACATACTGGCTCAAGCTCGCGGGAGGCGGGCGCCGCAAGATCTTTGTGCGCATCCTGTGGGACAACGTTGTTGTCCGTGTTGGTGGCGGCTGGGAGGATGTCCTGAGCTATTGTATGCGGCATTGATGTAAATTAAGCTTGTGCTTGTCGCGAGACTCCAAAAAAGTCTCCAAAAGTTACAAAAAAAAAAAAAAAATAGCCAAATTCACAGATCAGTCCTTGCCAAATTTCTGCTGGTAGGCGGCAGTCTTGAACGGAGTGAGTTTGGGGTTGTGGACGTAGGCATCGCAGGCGTAGCACCAAACGGAAATGTCCGAGTACGAGAGCGCCATCGCGTGCGTCGGCTCGTTCTCGTAATGGTAGGCCATGTGTTCGCGCACGTATCGCGAGCAACCGACCATGAAGCAATGCAGGCACACCCAGTTCTCGGACGTGTCGCCACAGAGCTCGCACGGCGCGCTGTAGACGATCTGGTGCACGTGATCCTCGGACGCGATCGAGTCCAGATGGGGGCACCAAGGAAGCGGCTCCACGGCAAAGCCCTTGTCTGTCAGTTTGTGCGTTATATCTCTCTGATCCGGTAACGATACCAATTATAACCAGTTACCATCACCAACACCATCTGAGCCTCCACCGCCCGCGTTTGGGGGAGCAGAGCTGGAGGAGGACGACGACGACGAGGATGAGAGAAGCATATTAATGCTCCCAGGGAAAGGAGCCTCGGCTGGCGCTTTGCCTTTTGACGGCGTGGGCGAGGAAGCTGTCTTGACAGGCGACACGTTCGGCGTCAGGGCAGCAGAGCTCTTTTTCTGGGGCGAGGGAACGGGTGTGGCATCGGAGGCAGAGCGCTTGTAACCGGCAAACACTATGGGTTCGGTGACACCTGCCATCGTGGCAACGGGGCGGTTTTTTTTTTTGTTGAGTACAAAATAGTGATGATCAGAAACTTTGCCACCTTTCAGACTCGGCCAGTAGGGCCGGTGCGCGTTGACGGTGGCAATGATGGCTTCGTAGGCGCCTTCTTCCAGTGGAGCCTTTGCTTTGTTCGGCGGCAGATCGCCGACGAGGATAGAGGCGCATGCAGCCATCGAATCGGAGATCGACTTTAGGTTGTAGCCGCCTGTTGTTACCCGTAAAAACAACATATTCCTTCTTCTTTTCACTCACCTTCAAGGACGATGCCGACCTTGCCATTCGCGAGCGACATCAGCATGTGGGTCATGTGGGCATACCCAGCGGGCGTAATATCGCACCAGCCGAGGGGATCTCCACGAGCGGCATCGAAACCGGCGGACACAATCACCATGTCTGGGTTGAACTGGTTTTCGATTTTTTTGATTTTTTTTTAATTTTTTTTTTTTCGCTGTCAGAAATGGCCTTGTAATGCTCTTCCTTACCTCTCGGCAGATGGGCATGATCACAGTCTCAAAGGCGCTGAGGTAGCCTCCATCGCCGATAGAGGACTGGTTCCATCCGACGTGCACCGAAAAGCCCGTGCCCTCTCCCTCGCCGACGATGGTGGGTCCGGCATCCTCGTCTCCAGGGTAAAAGCGGCCGTGGTTGAAACGGTGAGTGGAGACATACAGAATGCTCGGATCGTCCTTAAACATGTGGTAGGTGCCGTTGCCCCAGTGGACGTCCCAGTCGATGATGGCGATCCTGGACATCGACAGAAAAGGGTCCGTCAGCCAACAACGCACTACGATCAGCGGGGACGTACTTTCCGACACCCCAGTTCTTGCGAGCGAGCGCCGCGGCCACAGCGACATTGTTGTACGTGCAAAAGCCCATGGCCTCATTCTCTTCGGCGTGGTGGCCGGGAGGGCGGACGTTGGCGATGCCGTTGTGGATCGTTCCCTCGGCGATGGCCTCGATGAGCGCGATCGCTCCGCCAGCGCTGTACAGGGAGCTCTCGAGCGATTTTTCGTTGAAGTAGCTGTTTTGTTCGCCGTGCGGCAGGCATCGCATGCCAGGAACGAGGTCAGTGACACACACAACGAAAGCACGCAAGCACAGGTCCTTGACACGTACATCGAGTTGAACCCGTCTGCGAGCGCGTGGAGGTCCGGACTGGTCATTGTCGCCATCGAGTACATTTCGTCGACGTGCTTTTTCGAGTGGACGGAGAGCAGCTCCTCCTCGGTGGCCTTGCGAGCGGGGATCCTGGTCATTTTGGCGAGGAGGCCGTCCGCCTCGAGCTTTTTGTGGATTGACACGATGCGCAACGGCTGCCGCACCAAAGACAAGAAACGCGTAAGACAACAGAGACCTTTCCCTTTGGCACGCACCTGTTCAGGATGGCCTTCCTCTTTGTGTCCAAGCATCACTTCGTCGTACACATAGCCTGCGTTCAAATGGTTAGCTGCGCCTCGAGAGCCCCCGCCGTTACCAGTCAGACGCTCTTCCAGCGTCAGCGACTGTGCCAGCTGCTGCGCCAGCACGTCGGTTGCTTGCGCCATTTCGCGTGAAGGCGTTCGGAGAAAGCTTTTGAAACGGAACATCGTTTGTGTGACAAAAACAAAAAAATACAAAAATTGGCCTAGACGAGTGCAGACTTGATGGCCTCCTTCTGCCGAGAGGAGAGAGAGGTGGGGAACTTGACGTTGAATTTGACGATGAGGTCGCCCTTTCGGCCAGGTTGCTTTGAGATGGGCATGCCCTCATTGGGTATCCTGCGGGTGGTGTTGGGGTCGACGATGGCGTCCGAGGACGAGGCGAGGGGGATCTGTCGGTGGTCGAGGGTGGTGATCGTCTTGTTGAACCCGGTGAGGGCCTCGGCGAGCGTGATTGTCTGTGTGTAGATCAGGTTGTCGCCCTCGCGCGTGAACGTGGCGTGAGGCTTCTCCTCAATGGAGAACTCGATGCTCTGGAACCGACCGGGCATGATCTCGTCGCCCTCGTCCTTGAACGTGAGCTTGGTCCCGGCCTTCCAGCCCGCCTTGACATTGATCTCCAAAATCTTCTCGGAAGGCGATCCGTCTGTCCGCTTGCGCGTCACCCTCAGCTTTTTCGTCACCCCTGTGTACAGATCCTCGAGGCTCACTGCCAGTTTGCGCTTGACAACGAGGTTTTCCGGTGGTACCTGCTGCTCGTCAACATCCTTTTGTTTGGCGTGTGTGTGTGTGTGTGTGATGTTTTAATCATTAACAGCAGAGTTCAACTGTATACCATGTAGTCGCTGCCACCAAAGCCACCCGGCATGCCACCGCCAAAGCCACTGGCACCTGGCATGCCACCGCCGCCAAAGCCTGCAAATCCACCGGGCATTCCGCCGGGCATTCCGCCAGCTCCGCCAGCACGACGACGACCGCCACCAGCGCCAGCATCACCAAAGAGGGCTGCGAATGGGTCCATGCCTTGAGCGCGGAAGAACTGGTTGAAGATGTCCTCCGCACCATGCGGATCAGACGACGCAAAGTGGAACTTGCCGCCGCCGCCAGGGAAGCCGCCGCCGCCAGGGAAGCCGCTGAAGCCCGCACCGCCGGCACCAGGACCGCCCTTGAGGCCCTCCTCGCCCAACTGGTCGTAGATGGTGCGCTTCTGCTTGTCCGTAAGGACTTCGTACGCCTCGGCAACCTCTTTAAACTTTTTCTCTGCTTCCTACGGTGGAACCAAGACGTCATTATGGCATGCCAGGTGTCAAAAAAAAAAAAAAAAAGACTGCGAGTACGTACCTCCTTCTTGTCAGCGGGATGTCGGTCGGGGTGGTACTTGAGGGCCATCTTCTTGTACGCCGACTTGATGACGTCCTCGTCTGCGTCCTTGGCGACGCCGAGAATCTTGTAGTAGTCCTTGGGCATCACGGTTTTTGTGGAGTGTCTGCAAAAAGTAGTATGACAACGCTGTCAGAACTGCGCACCCGAAAACGTCCAACGCAGGGACGCGAAAAGCACAGCCTCCCTCTGAAGGAACGAGTAGCAATGCAAACTGCAAATTGCAGTGCCTAAGAACCCGCTCCCACAGAGAACGAGCGCTCACCTTCGCGCACCTTCCGCAAACACGATCGAGTCGATGACCAAAAAATGACGAAACGCCATCATTTTGTAAGAGTGTGGTGCCCATCCTTTTTTTTTCCACGCGCGTTTTTGCGCTGACCGAAAGAACTCGCCCGGAGGAGGCAGGGGGTTTTTTTGCCTCTGTAGAGGCCGTGATCTCGCTCCCTCACTCTCGCGCCCTCCCTCCGGCTGTTTTAATTGTTGTCGTCGTCGGCTTTATCCTTTTTTTTTTTTTTTTCACTGAACAAAGCGTCACTCTCCTTTTTTGCTGCAGGATATGGCAGATGCGGAAACTCCTGCGGGAGACAAGCCTTTGGCGTCTCAGCCGCCGCAACAGCCGCAGCCTCAGCAACAGCCGCAGCAGCAGCCCCCAGCTGCGCCGTTCCAGCTACCGCAGCAGCAGCAGTCGCCTGCACCACCGCAGCCGCTGTCACCCTCGTCACTCGGCGCGGCCATGCTGGTCCTCCCGCAACTCCCAGGAGCGGGGTCCGCGCCGCTTCAGCAGCCGAGTGCACAGCAGCAGCAGCAGCAGCAGCAGCAAGCGCAACAATTCAACGCTGCATCCCCGCAGCTCCCCGCAACGGCCCCTCTGACCTCGCCACCAACAACCACCATCTTGACACCACCAGTGGCCTCGCCTGCCCCAGGATCACAAGTTTGTCTTTTTTTTTTCCCGTCTTCTTCTTCTTCTGATTTGTGGCGCGCACACACGAAATAGAACGTTCTGCCAACTCAGCAGCAGCAGCCCTTGAGCCCCAGCGTGCAGGCACAGGTTCCTATCCAGCAGCCTCCGGTTGGATCATTGGTATTTTTTTTTTTTCCTTTCTTTCCAGGCTTGGCATAGTTATTCAACGTGTCCCCCCTTTATTGTGGTCTTGTGCAGGA
>Ga0302233_10001682_pt1 | contig 14942 bp, 22 predicted proteins | sample II_Palsa_N3_1_FD_193516 | JGI IMG/M metagenome (GOLD analysis project Ga0302233, IMG submission 193516) | Peat permafrost microbial communities from Stordalen Mire near Abisko, Sweden - II_Palsa_N3_1 | ecosystem: Environmental > Terrestrial > Soil > Palsa > Peat permafrost | place: Sweden... | reverse complement strand
CTCTGGTGGAGCATCTAGGAGGGGGGAAAGCGTTCGAACGGTACATCATTAGCCAAAATAAATAAAACAAAATAAAATTTACATGGTCGCCGGTCCGGCAAGATGACGAGGTCGTCCCACTCGCCCTCGTCCAGGTAGGCGTCTTGAGCAACAATACTCGCCGCTGCGGTGTGTCCAGCGCCACCGGCACTCGTCTTGTTTGTTAAACACGCCTCTGCATCCTGGGAAGACGACCTCAGCGTCATATCGACTTGCGATTTCTTTTTTGAGCCAAGCAAGCATATTAATTTAATAATTAAACAAAAGCATGTTTAGAGACGGTAGGTCGTGTACCAAGATGCCCAGGTCGGAAATCATGTGGGTGGGTGAATCACGACGTCGCTGGCGCACAAACTCGTAGCAGGGCAGGGGAAACGGCGCGAGACTGTACGCGATCTCGAGGAGCAAGCTGTTTGGGAAGAGGGGGTCGTCCGAGCGTGAGAGCTGTCGATTGACCTCTTGCATGGTGCCATAGAAAGGAAGGGAGCCGTGAACGTTCATGAGGTCGGTTTCCAGTAGGGCAAACATGGCCAGGGCAGTGCGGATGAGGATCTCGCCGCCGTCCAGAAACAAGCAGTCCCAGAGTAGGATCACCTTGTTGGCGGGCAGCGCATGCAAAAAGAGGGATGCCTGCCATGCACTCACGAAAGCATTCACCAGCGGTGGGCTGTCGTCTTGGTCCGCCAGCGACCGAATGTGTTCATACAGGTTTGGCAGCTACGCGTTAATTTTTTGGGGGGAAGGGGTTATTTTCGTTATTGTTGAGGTACATACGCGATCGTGCATGAAGACGTGAAAGATCTCGAGATCACCAATGAGGCCGCGCATGTTGTCGGAAAAGTACTCTGGCAGGATCACGTCGGACAGGCACAGCAGCAGCCCCAAAACAGCGTCCTCGTTGTAGACGTAAACGCGGAGCAACTGCGCGGTAATCATCGACTGAGCCTAAGGGGACAATGTGTGTGTGTGTGTGTAAGCAGCGCTGCAGGACATCAATTGTTGTACCTGGCAATAGCCTGTCTCAGGGCGGAGGCGACAAAAGGCGCGCAGCACGTTGCGCAGGGGCACTTGACCTTTGGCAGTTTGGAAGACGGGGTGGACCCCAGTCCTCGGCACATCCTTTTTATTATCATTCAGAATAAAGCTGCAAGTACTGCAGCTCACCTTTTCAATCATCTCGTCCCACGAGTCGGCGTCGTGGGGCCCAACAAGCACCTTGGCGCAGCTGTGGTGCATCTCTGCGGGATCACGCCCGGCACGTCGGTACTGCTCCTCGGCGTTGCGCGCCCAGAACTGTATTTGGGCAGACTCAGAAAGTGAGAAACGTGGTGTGTGGGGGGGGCGGGGGGCGGAAAACACCAACCTCGCGTCGCTGAGACATGGTCATCTTGCGCTGCCTCTCCAACTGTGCACGTTTCGAGTCAGGCAAGCCTGTCACCTTAGGCAGAGGGCCTGTTGTGACCATTTCGTGAGGTGACGTTATGGGGGCGGCGCCGCCAAACAGTATGCATGCGTACCCTGAAAGAACCGACTCATTGACTGCTGCGGCTGCTGCTGTGCTGCTCCTTGCGCCGACACGTTGCCTGAATGCAAAAAAAAAAAAAATTACCGTGACGTCACCATTTTGACTGGGTCGTTCGTCGTTCGTCCGTCGTCGCCTCCTCGCGCGCTCACCCACCGAACCCAACCCCACTACTACGCCACCCCCCCCCTTTTTTTATTGACAGTGTGCTTCTTCTGACGAAGACACCATAAAATTTTCTGCAGACACGGCCTTGAGTGACACGACACAAAACACACACACACACAAAAAAATGCACGTTGCCGCACCCGCTGTTGCCGCGGGGCACAGCCATGGCAGCACGAGCAGCGCCGGCAGCAGCGTCCATGGCGCCTCCAGCAACGGCACTGTCAGCAGTGTCCCCAGTGGAACACAGCGGACGGTGCGACTGCGCGAAGCCGACGACGGGTTTGTCGAAGTCGTACCGACCAGTTCTGGTCAAATCAGCAGCAGCAGCGTCAACGGCGTGGGAGGGGCCAGCGTCCTCGTTCTCGGGGTACGACGACACATTGTTTGCCCGTGAGAATAACCCCCCGCTTCTTTTTTGTTCTTGCAAGATTGACGCAGACTCGCCAGCCCGTTTGCCACAGTTGGATGACAATGTTGACGTGGACGACATGGACGACGACGACTTTTGTGACGCCGTCGAGCAGCTCCAGCCGGTGCCCGTACAGCAGCTGCCAAACCCGGGCGAGAGCTATATTTTCGTAAAGCCGCAGGGCAAGGACGGCGCTGGCACGAGCAATTACTTTTACGACGACAACGTTCTCAGCCAGACGACGTACTTTGACTCTCTTTCGCCGATTGCGCCCAGAGCCACAGCTGTCGCGACAGCAGCCATGACATCGTCGACAATGCCACCTCTCGACCCAATGCTGCGATCGATCTCACCGGTCGGAGGAGCAAGCAGCATGGAGGGAATCGCAAGCAGCTCCTCGCTCAACGCGCTCGGTCTCGAGGCTCCTCCGAAAGTTCAGTGGGCTGTCCCACCGTCGCCGACACCGAGCAACGCGAGCGTTTCAACAATGGAGTCGATCGTGATGGACCGCGGCTTTACAAACACTGACGGCGAGAACAACTGCTTCCTCAATGGCGTCCTCCAGCTCCTGTGGCACAACGACAAGTTTCGACAGCACGTCCAACGCACCGAGCACCGCAATTGCATTGGCCGCGACCAAATGTGTGTTTTTTGCCAGCTCAAGGTATTTTTTTATTTTTTATTTTTGAAAAGAAAAAGTATTATTGAACATCTGCCACAGAACCTGTTTGTGCAGCTCAAGTTCACGTCAGAGGACTCCATCCCACCGATCGCCATTCGCACGGCCCTGTCCATTTTGTACAAGAGCGAGTCGCGCTTTCAGCTGCGGCAGATGGATGACGCGACCGAGTGCTTTGACGCGATCATGACCCAGCTGCACCAGGACCAGGCCGAAGAGACAGCCTCCAATCGCCTCCGCCGCGACCAATTTGCTGCCTTGCGCGCGTCTGGTGACTGGGAGGCACGTATGCGCGAGCACGACTGCGACCCCACTTGCGCAGCTCACCAGTACGCCCACAAATGCATTTCTCTCGCAAGCGTAATTTTTGTTTTTCTCTCTCTCGAACAGCGTGTTTGGGATCCAAATATTGGAGCAAAGTACCTGCTCCAAGTGCAAAGCCACATCGGAGCCTCGATCGGTGTCTCCGTTTGTGCAGTTTGTCAATGTTCGCCAGCTGCTCGACCTCTCCCAACGCTACAAGAGTCATCGGGTCGAGGCATCCTTTGGCCAGCTTTTGTGCGAGGCAAGTTCACAGGAACTGTGGAAGTGTGAAGGGTGTAGCCAGATGAACCAGAACCAGATGCGTGTTCTTCTGAAGGCGCCCAAGGTATTTGACTACTTTTTTTAATGAATAAAAAGAAAATATTCAAGTTTTTTTCCTTCCTTCCTCCAGGTGCTTACGCTAGGGCTTATCTGGGACACGGCCACGCCGTCGCGGTTCGATATCCAGATGTTTTCCGGGATGGTGCAGTCGCATCTGGACCTGCGCTCCATGTTCCAACAAACGATGGATGACCACCTTCCGCGCGATCACATGATGGTCCTCCGCGGGATGGTGTGTTTCTACGGCCGCCACTATGTCGCCTTCCAGTTTAGCAATCGCACAAAGCAGTGGATGATGTTTGACGACACGACCGTGAAGACCGTCGGCTCGATCGACGGCGTCTGGAGCAAGTGCATCGCGGGTCTGTACATGCCGTCGCTTCTTTTGTATGAAGTTCTTTGAAGTGCATAAAAGGAACTTTTTTCAAAATTATATACAAACACACACGCAAAATGGGTATTGGACAACTTAAACAACACTCTTTAGGATGATGTCGATGAAATGCTTGACGAGGGACATGCTGCCGTCGTTGAGGATGACGATATCGAATTGATCTTTATAGATGTCCAGGCGCTCGTTGACCTTGTCGTTGAGGAAGCCGATGGACAGGACTTGGTCGTGCTCGAGGCCCGCGACCATCTGTGTGTCGGACGTGTTGTCACCGAGGACGAGAGCGTGCGTTCGCGAGCTATCATGCGCCCACCCGGCCTTGTTGTTTCGCAGCGCTGTCCCGTTCTTGTTGAGCGAGTGGATGAGCTCTCCTTCAAAGCCGCAAATCACCCCGGCGTCGTCAAAGACCATCTTGTTGGACACGACGTGCGCGTTCGACGTCATCAACCCGTTCTGCCCCAGGAACGCTTCCACGACGTTGGCCACGCCCGCAGAGAACACGAGTACAGGGATCTTATTGTCGCGCAGGACTGCGAAGAGCTCTGGCACGCCGCGGCGCAGCTGCAGGTTGGACTCGGCGACCATCGCGGCGACGTCGTCTCGGCGCATGCCCTTTTGGAGGAAGAGGTCGTGTGTTTTCGTCCACCATTCGGTCATGAACTTTTCGCGGACTTCGTGCGACACTGTAATTCGAGCATTAGTTTCTTTTTTCTTTTGTGTGTGTGTGCATTGAGGAGGGCGCGTACATGTGTGATCGATTTCCTTGGGGTAGTACTCGAGAAAGTAGTTGTGCAGGATTTTCCCAAACTCGGGCCCCATGTGCGAGCTCGTCTCGATGGCCCCGTGGCTGGACGAGACCATTTTTCCGTGGTCATCAAAACATCGAGTGATCGTACGGTCAAAGTCGGTCACAACCTGCGTGCAGCATACGTCACGTCCACACGTGTTTTCGGTTTTCTTTTTTTTTATTGTTACCTGCAACCGCCTCGGCCCCGCGTCAATAAAACTCTCAAGCTTGAGCTGCACGGCCTCGGGGTCCTTGACAACTACACGCTCGCCAGCCGCCTGCGCCGCAGCCAGCAGCGTTGACAAAACGGCGTTTTCTGATGCCACCATGATTTTTTGAAAGTACATCGCCTAGATTACAAAAGGGTCAAGTGCTGTTGAGCAACGCTTGGAGCTGAGCTGCCTCCTCGTCGTACTCGCGTTTCTTCTGGGCGATCTTGTCGGCGAGCTCTTTGCGCGACAGCTTGGCGTTCTCCTCGAACTTTTTGAAAGCAAAGGCGTTCTCGTTGGACTGGAGGGCACGGAATTCGTACCCACCAGAGCCGTCAAACTTGAGCAGGTACTCGTGGAACTTCCAGAGCGATTGCCTGTGCGAGACGGTGAACAGGGTGATCCCGATCCTGCGCAAAAAAAAAAAAAAAATTTTTTTTTTCAGAAAAATTATAGTTTTACTGGATGGTGCCTTACGTTCGCGCATAAGTGTACATCTCGCCTTCGACATCGACCGAAACAGCCGATGTGCACTCGTCAAGGATGGCAAATTGCGGGCGATGGAAGAAGAGTCGAGCCTACGAAGAGAATCAATAATTAAAAAAAATGCGAAAACAAAATTTTTTTTTTTTGGGAAGTTGAAGCTCACCATGGCAATGCGCTGCTTTTCGCCGCCGCTGAGGAGGTCAGCCCAGTCCGCAACGGCATCCCAGCCGCCTTCGCGGGCGACGAGGTACTCGAGGCGGACGTGCTTGAGGATTTCAAGCAGATCCTCGTCCGAGACCTTGCCGGCAATGTCTTCCTTCGAGTTGGGGTAAATGATTTGATCGCGCAGAGACCCTAGAGCCAAGTAGGGACGTTGGGGCACGTAAAAGATGTTGTTTTTGGAGGGCTTGACCACTCGGCCACCGAACTGAGGCCAGAGCGAGCCGAGGATACGGAAGAGCGACGATTTTCCCGAGCCGTTGGGTCCGGTGATGAGAAGATTCATGCCCGACTTGATCTACAGGAAACAATCAGCACTGTGCCGACAAAAAAAAAATGTGCATGCGTCACCTCAAAAGAGAGCTCTCGAATAAGCACGTCCCCGTTGGGAGTGACGATGGGGACGCGATCAAACTGGATGACATTGTCGGCCTCGACGACGGTGCCCGGGAGAAGCGCCGTGTCCACGATGGTGGGTTTCTTGATCAGCGACGATGCTCCTGGAGCGGACTTGCTATTGTCGGCGACCATCGTGCGCTCGTACTTGCCCTTGTTCACGTCCTCGAGCACATCAAAGAGCTCAGAAACGCGGCTCGTGTAACCCGCAAACTGTGCAAGCGTGCGAGCCTCCATCATGAGCGAGCCGACAGCCTGGGCAGCCCACGACGGTCAGTACAGATCCATATGGGGGGGGGAAAGGCACAAGCACGTACCTGAGATAGCTTGACAAGGTAGCCAGAGTTGCGAGAGTAGTCCTCGATGATTTGGGTGGGGTCGGCACTGAGCGCGCCCATGTGCTCAGTGGCGTGCTCGGGGTCAAAGACGGGCCGCGAGAGCAAAAAGTACGCTGTCATGGTGGCGCAGTACTTTACCAGGATCGAGTCCACGACTCCATTCTCAAATCGCAGGCGGTAGACCTTTCCAGCGTGGCGTCGGATGGCCTGGAAGGCCGAGTTGACGAGCGACTTTTCACGCTCGCTGCCGCCGTAAAAGGCAATCTCCTCGGCGTGGGTGATGATGCGCGAGTGGTTGAAACGGAAGTCGCCCTCCAGCTTCTGCTCCTGCGCCGTGTACTTGCCAAACGGCGGCGAGATGGCGCGGAGGATGGTTCCCGAGAACAAAAAGTACCCGACCTGGTGTTGATAAATTCGTGCGGGGTGAGGGGAAACACGAACGCGTTTTTGAAACGAGGCGTACCATGTAGAACGGGGCGCCTGAGCCCAGGGCCTGGCCAAGCTTGACTGCAAAGAGGACAATGTCGACGATGGGCTTGGCGAGGTCCGAGTAGAGATGGCTGAGGTTGTCGGCAAACTTGTCAATGTCCTGGGTGAGGAGCTGGTCGGCGTTGTTGAGGCGGTTGTCGAGGTTGGTGACCTTGTAAAAGGTGAGGCTCTTGAGGTACTGCTCGTGAGCGTGGCTGGTCAGCCTGGAGCGGAACGAGATGGCGAGGCTGTTGATGGTGAGCTTGAGCATGCTGTTGACGACGGCCATGGGCCACATCATCAGGCCAAACTCGATCACGGCCTTGCGCACAAACTCGCGCTTGTTGCGCGTGACGATGGCCTTGACCACCTCGCCGTTGAACGCCGAGAACCATATGTCCAGCCACGTGCGCCCGAGCAGGACGACCGCGAGCGTCATCAGAAGGCCAAACTCCCGGCTGTACACGGACGGAATGCAGATGGGCAGCAGCTTGCGCAGCTGCTGCAGGAACTGGGCGTTGACACCGACCCGCTTCCTCTCTGGCGCGCAAAAACGTCGTCTTTGAGTGACGCAGCACAGACGCAAGTCAAAAAATACCTCCTTCCGCTGCGGGGGCACTCGTACCGCCCTGCTGCAGTTGCTGCTGCTGCTGCTGACGTCGCCTACGGGCCGCGAGCAGCGTAAACAGCCTTTGCGCCTGCCGTGTACGCGGATTATGTCGTCAGTGGTCGGTGTACACCCACCCAAACCAAAAGCACCTGTTTCTGCTGTCGCACAAAGTAGACGATGCCGGCAATGACGAGCACCGTGCCGGTCACGACGCGCTTCTTGCGCACGAGGACCCGCAGGACTTCGGCGAGCACGGTCGCTGTCCCTACCATCCTGTCAGGGTAGCGTGCTGTGCCAAAATGGAGGGCCATTTTTCCCGGAGTGACTGACTGCAACCAGCGTCGGCGGCTTTTTTGCTACATCCAAATGGCAACAACCGTGCTCCTCGCCGTCAACGGCACATCCGACGTGTTTTGCTGGCTCGATGCTGCCCTCAAGGACAAGCCCAAGAAGGTGGCCGCGGCTCAGTCCGAAAATGACAGCACTTGGCTTGCTCCAGTTGCCAAGGTGCCGTCAAAGCACCCGCGCGTGCTCAACCTCGTCCCGTCGCTAAAGGGTACGATGGTGAACTGCTTTGTCTATTGAAAATAATCCCAATCGACCAGGCTCTGAGGATGCCGGACGAGTGTTCACGCATCAATTCCTGCTCACGGGCATAATTCGACTCCTCGCGGCCGTCAAGGGCGACGACAAGACCTACAGGACCCTGGCAATCATTTCTTACGTGACCGAGTTCCTCATGTTTGTGCGTGAACAGCGCGCCGGCAGCGGCAGCACGTCTGTCCGTCTGCCAGCCGCCTTTTGTAAGAAAAAGGTTTTGTTTACTTTCCCCCCTAAATCAATGTTGTTTTTTTCTACAGGCCTGCTCATGATCTACCTCCTCGTCAAGAACTAAAACCTTATTCTCCCACGGCTGCTACTGAGCTTTTTAAATCATGAGAAAAAAGAAATGAATTCTACAATGAAATTAAAAACGAAAAGGATGAGCGGCAAGCTGCGGTTCCTGGACACGCTCCGAGGCCTCGTGGATGAGATCAGTGAGCGCAACATGGTCCTCAACATCGACCTCGATCTCTTGACTGGTACCGAGAGGTCGTTGCGGCTGCTCGGGTTGCCGATGTAGTTTGGGCTGATTGCGTCATCATGTCTTGGGTGGACGATGACTTGCTCGCGTTCGTGCAGCTTGCGGCTGCCGCTGGAGCCAGCCAGACGACGTCGTCGGCGATGATCAGCACGACCGCAGCTGCCACAACGAGCGTGACCGAGGTTGAGGGCCTGCTCTCGCTAGACCAGTTTGAGGAGCGCTTCAGGCACAAGAGGCCGGTCAAGATGCGCGGTGCAGCGCGGCATTGGGGAGCGGTGCAAGCGTGGGCAAAGGATATGGGCGCCCTCGTTGGTAGGCTGGAGGCGGCGATGGGGGGTGGCGACGTCGCGGTGCTCGTGGCCAAGGACAACAGGCACTTTTTCAAGAACGCGCTGTGCGTCGAGGAGCGGCGCAAGCTGAGCGACATCTTCCGGTCGATCTTTGGCGGCGGCGGTGACGATGACCGGGACAGGCAACGTTTGTACTGCCGGCTGCCGCTGGTCGACCAGGTGCTGGACGACGTCGACTTGCCCAACACGCTCGTTTTCGGGCCTGACGGCGGCGGGTTCAAGCAGGCCAACTGCGGCATGTGGGCGTCCGCCGCGGGCAACATCACGCCGTTGCACTACGACCTCTGCCACGGCTTCCTTGTGCAGATCGTCGGCCGGAAACGCTGGACGCTGTTCTCGCCCGACGACTACCGTCTGCTCTACCCGTCCTCGAGTATCGACCCGAACCCGCTCAGCAGCCAGGTGTCCATCGAGCAGTGGTACGCCGGAGACTCCAGCCAACGCGCCCGCTTCCCCAAGGTCGCCGATGCCGAGCCCTACCACGTCGACCTCGAGCCGGGCGACATCATGTACACCCCGCCTTTTTGGTGGCACCATGTCGAGACCGTCGAGCCCAGCATCTCTGTCCTCCTGCCGTGGGACAAGCGACCGGACGAGCCGGTACATCCGTGTGCCTTGTAAAAAGAAGAAGATAGTTTATAAACAGCGTGATGACAACGGACGCGTTGGTTGTGGACGTGACCCTCGTCGAAATCAACGCGTTGATCGCGCAGCTTGAGCACGAACTTGCTCGCGTGCCGGCCTCTGCTGCCTCCGCTGCTGGTGCTGCAGCCCTCGTGCCGGCTGCCTCCGTGCCGGCTGCAACCGCAGAAGGGGACACGCTTGCTGCAACAACAACAAAGCGCGCCTCGTGGCCTGCCAAGCTGCGACAACAGCTGGCCGAGTGGACCGCTGCCTCGCCAGCGGCTGCGGCGACCACTGGCGGTACGGCGTCCACGTTCTCGTCAAGCCTAAGCCTGCTCCGCAACAGCCTGTCGAGCAGCCTCAGCAACCTGCGCTCTGGATCGTCCTCGGCTTCGAGTCTGTACTTGCCGCCAACACCACCACAGGACGCCCCCGGAGCTGCAGCCGTGGCGACCGTGCAGCCCATGCCGCTGCTGCGTATGCCGACGGGCTGGGTGGTCGAAGTCCCGCAGACGTGGTGGACAAGTGCCGTCGTACGCGTGTGGAACGAGAACCTGCAGCCTGCGATGATGCGCGTCGCAGTCGTCCTGGACCAAGCGCGCAAGCACGTCGACGAGGTGGCGGCCAAGGTGGGTGTGAACCGCGGGACCATGGGCGCGGCGCTCGCCGTGGCGACCTTGATCGGTGTTCGTTTGGTTGGGCATCGTTCTTCTTCGTCATCAACAACCTCTCGGACATCTGCCTCGTCTCTCGTCTTCCGCTTTATTGGCAGCACCGTTGGCGCCATTGCTCGGTTTGCAGTCTACTCGACTGTTTACAGCGGGGCCTACGTCTTTTTCGGCGACAAGGTCCGGCAGTATCTTTCGATCGACCCACCGGCCGCTGACACGGCGCCGTCCGCTGCCTCCGCTGTCGTCACCAGGCCGCCACTGTCGGCTACTCCCGATGAAATCACGGTACCGTATCTGTCGTCTTTGTCTGGTCTTATTTTTTATTTTTATTTTTATTTTTATTTTTGCAACAGAAACTCATTGTCCTGCTCCAGCGCATCAAAAGGAAAAACCGCTGTGTGAGCTGTGCCAAGTCGCCCCCAGAACTCAAGTGCCGCTGCATGTACCACTGCCACGGTCACGACAAGCTCCTCTGGTAAGCGGTCGCCTTTTCAAACACCGCCTCAAGGGGCTCAATAATTTAAAATAGTAAGGATTGCATTGCTGGTGTACCCGAGAAGCACTGTGTGTACTGCAAAAAGTCCCTCCCTGACGGCTTCCAGCGCACGTCGGACGCGCCCACCCAGGTGACGCTCACCCAAGAGCAGGCCTTGATTGTTGCATATTTCAAATTTTTGTAAAAAAAAGTGTGTTTTTTTTTTACCACGCAAAGAGGGGACGTTGCAAGCAATGAACCTGTTCCAGTTCTTCTTGGCGTGCGTGGCGATGGTCGGGTCGATGCACGTTTACCACGTAAGTGTCCTGTGTGCTGCGGCGCCGAATGCGCTCGCTATTAACGCGACAAGGGCAGTACTGGCTCGGATATGACCCAATGGCCGACCTCCTGATCAACCTTAATGGACCGTACGTCTCGATCGACTCGTGGTCGATCGTCCATGTGATATGGTTTGCCGGCCTCGGATGGCTGTTCCCGAACCGCCTGGTACTGTGCATTCTGTTTGCTGGGGGGGAAGGGCTATGTATAACTCTCGAATACAACGTAGCCGACATTCATGCTGTACGGCGTCATGTGGGAGGCCCTCGAGATGCTCTTGGCGATGACCGCGCTGCGCGACTTCTGGCAAGAGCGCGGAATCAACACTGTTTGGTAAACGGAAGGGATGCAGAGTACCGTTTGACTGAATATTTTTTTTTTTTTTCATTCCACAGGGACATTTGGTTCAACTTTATGGGTAAGCGAGGTGGGTTTCTTGCTACGGTTTACTCACAATCACGCACAGGCTATCAAATCGGAGACATCCTCAACGCCGTCTACGCAAACCAGCCAGACCCCGTGCAGAAGGCGCCAAGGAAGACCAAGACCGTCAAGAAATAGCTATGTTCTCTTTAGAATACATGTAAGCATCCAACAGAGCAGATCGCACCATCAGGAGACGCCAGGATCGCGGCCGACGATGTACGAGAGTCGGTTGGATAGGGAGCATATTCTAAAAATGTCTGACGGCCTCGGAGGCTCAGGCGGAAACGCGACGGTACGTGGACCATTTCATACACTGCCACGGGCTGCCGCGTACTGGAGTCTACGGGGGAGGAGGGGGGGAGGTTGGGCGGGGAAGTTTTGTAGCTCCGGCGTAAGGGCAGCGTGCACGTTTACTGATTTTGCGTGTGTTTATTTTTGGCGACACCTAGGGCGACACGCCGCTGCACCTCGCGGCCAGTCACAACGACCCGCAGCTGGTCACACTGCTGCTGCGCAAGGGCGCCAACCACCTCCAGCGCAACAAGGACGTAAGAAAGTTGTCCTCGTGCGCGTTCCACACTGATCGTGTCAAAAAAAAAAAAACATACAGGGCGACACACCTGTCGACATCGCGACCAAGAAGCAGTTCACGGACGTGCTCAAGGTGTTCAAGGAGGCGTCGAACGAGTTCTGTATGGGAGGCATGTGTTCCGGGTTCTCATGAGTGCAAACTAGACGCGTGGTGCGAAACCAAGCCCAACACGGCAGACGAGCACGGCTACACAAAGCTTATGAAGGCAGTCCAACGGAACGACCTGAGGTCTGTGAGCATGCTGCTGGACAAGAACGTGGACGTGAATGCGGTCGGCAAGGATGGGCTGACAGGTTTGCTATTTCGTGACCCGGCGCGCACCGCCCTCTTACGACATTATTCATAGCACTGATGGTCGCGGCCTTTGAGGGTCACCGCGACATTGCCCAGTTGCTCGTCGAAGCTGGGGCCAACCCGAGCCTGTTTGCCAAGGGCCAGAGTGCGCTGGACCTCGCGCAAATGAACAAGCGCTCCGAGTTGATAAAATACCTCACGCCACTCACGACCGCTCCGAAACGGCTCAAGGGCGCCGCAGGCGGCAGATCTTCCAAGGAGCCCCCTCTGCGGCAATCTGTCTTCAAGACGATCAAGGGCACAACCCGTGGCTCGGTCCGCCGCTCGCAGCTCGTCGGCGAGCGTAACGGAGTCGCCAACCTCTTTGCGAGGAACAGCCGGGACAGCAAATTGCTTGCGAGCGACGACGTTGTTGATTCGATCGACGCACAAGTTTCCGACCTGCAGGACATGATCACGTTTGCTGAACGCTCCAGCGAGAAGCCAGCTCCGACAAGCGACGTTGCTGACAAGGTCTTTGACGAGCCCAGGAGCACGGCCGAAGCTGACGAGGCCGCCGTCAACTCGGAAATGTCGCCCATGTTCCGCTCAAGCAAATCGACTCTGCCGCACTTGCGCAAGATTACAGAGGAGGAGACAACTCGCGAGCATGAACGCTCTCAAGCGGCTGACGAGCTGGCCGTCAAGGTATTTATTTTTATTTTTTATTTTTATTTTTATTTTTATTTTTTGGTTTTGTAGATTTCTCAAACCGACATTACCCAATTGTCGTCCATTCTGTCGCCTTTTTCGCCGTTTGCTCAACCACAGCAACCGCAGGGAGACACAGGTCGCAACCACTCGCCTATGAAATCGCGCGCTGTCATGCTCCTAGATGCCGCCCATCAGCAACAGCTACCACCACCACCACCCACCTCGCCGCCAAACATCCCACCTCCCTCCGTTGGCAGGGACGAGCAATCGACAACGGCACCTGTCACTCCGGTCAATGCCAACGCCAACGACGGAGCAACCGAGGTCATCGACAACATCATGTTTGAAATGGAGTCGTTCCTCGTGGAGCAGCAGCAAACGGAGCATATGACCACGATTACAGTCATCTTCATCTCTGTTGTTCAAGAGATTGTTTCGCTGATAACCGCCGTGACCAATCGCTTCAATCGCCAGTTTATCGACATCACGGCCACGGCAGTCCATTCAATCGGCGAGATCACACGCGAGATCCGCGAAGCCATCCGGAAAAAGGAGGATCCCAAGGATGCCAAGGACAAAAAGTCGATGGCTGTGTTGAAGCGTAAGTTGCGTCGACTTGAAAACAAAAGGCTAAATTCGTCCAACTCGGACAGTCACATCATCAAACCAAGTTTACCAGAAGATCCTCGACCAGATGAAGGAGATCGACCCAGAACTGCAAGACATGGCGCGCAAGGTCAAGATTGCCTCGGGAGTATGGCCTCCACCAAACGCCCTTTTGGAAATGGCAAGTCTAAAGAAAGAAAAAAAAATTTTTTCCTTGTCACAAATAGTAACCTTTGCAAAAAAAAAAAAATATAGGTCGAAGCGGCACATGCCCTGTGCATGTCTGTGCATAAACTCGTGGCTGCAGCAAACGATGCCAACTTGTTTGACATCATTGAGGACGACAGCAAACAGGCGTCAGTTCCTTCCGATCACCCGCAGCCTTCGCGATTATTCACCGAGCCTTCAAGCCCCACGGCGGATCAACCTCCTTTGGCGAGCGGCCTCAAACGATTCGATTACCGCGAGTACCAGCGACAGCAAAATCTCAAGCTCATAGCCGACATCTCCACTGCCAGTCAACAAGGTTCGGTTGTCGCGCCGATTGCTCCTGTTCAAGACGGTATGTACTTTCTTTCCTCGTCATTATTAATTAAAACATGCAGACGTGAGCAATGCTTTCCTTGATCAGCTGGACGCTGTGACCAAGGTCTTTGTTGAGGCGATGAAGGGTTTGCGGTATTTTTTTTTAAAAAATCATCGTTTATTTTTTTTTATTAAGATACTCTTTTTTTTCTACAGGGATATGATGGATGCCGACCAAAAGGACTCGTACTTGGAAAAGGCTCAGCTGGTTGCGAACGAGGCATTGAACGTGGCCAAGCAGGCAGAGGACAAAATCAACAAGATCAAAATCACCGACAGCAACGCAGAAAACGTCGAGACCGTGCGCAAACTTATCCTGCAAAAAGTCTTTGAGATTCCGTTGAAAAATGCCGACCTACTGAGCAAAACCGCGCTCACGTTGGGCGTGTGGCCACCGCCGACTGCCAAGCAGGACATGAACCAGGCTGTCGTCGCTGTCGCCCGGTCGCTGAAAGACCTCGTCCAGGCCGTCAAAACGGCCATCCTCGAGTTTTCAGAGCTGTGGCAACATGAGCGCGAGGCCGAACTCAAGGAGCGCGCCGAGTGGGAGGCAAAATTGTCCTCGCAGAACGTCAAGATCAAGAAGATGGAGCAGCTCATCGCAAACGTACGTTGGACGCAAAAACGAGGACCTCATCTGCGAATGTTTTTAAAACAGGAACGCGCGGAACTCGATCAAGAGGAGATCAACCTCTCAGAGGCGGAGCAAAAGCTGCTGGAAGACCCTGCTGACCTGGTGGACGTGGTGTACGAGGAGCCCCCTGGGAGCAAAATCGTGATCAAGGGTGGCACGCTGGAAAAGCTCGTCATCCGTCTCACCTACTTTAAATATCACGG
>Ga0302233_10001674_pt1 | contig 14987 bp, 13 predicted proteins | sample II_Palsa_N3_1_FD_193516 | JGI IMG/M metagenome (GOLD analysis project Ga0302233, IMG submission 193516) | Peat permafrost microbial communities from Stordalen Mire near Abisko, Sweden - II_Palsa_N3_1 | ecosystem: Environmental > Terrestrial > Soil > Palsa > Peat permafrost | place: Sweden... | reverse complement strand
TTGTGACCGGGGTTAGAAGGCTGCTTATCTACGGCGCGACAATATTTTTTATATCGCAGATGGCACTGCCTTTTTCGCCCAACTTTGCGACGCTGATTTTCATTCAGGTGGTATCCGGGCTTTCATCCGGGGTCTTTGTTCCCGTCGCAATCGGGGTAATTGCGAGAACGCTGCCTCCGAAGTGGCTTCCCTTCGGAATCGCCGCATACGCGATGAACATCGAGATGTCACTGAACGTTTCGGCCACGTTGGAGGGCTGGTACAGCGAGCATCTCACCTGGCACTGGTTCTATTGGCAGAATGCCGCGCTGACGTTGCCGTTCATCGCCTTCGTGGCGCTGTCCATTCCTAAGGAGCCCTATCCCCCATCAACGTTGCGAGGCGACCATGCCGGGATGCTGTTGGGAGCCAGCGGGTTCGTTTGCCTGCTCGTGGGGCTGGACCAGGGTGAGCGGCTATTCTGGTTTCAGTCAGGTTTTGTGACCGCGATACTCTACGCCGGAGCGGTGCTGCTGGCGGCGTTCCTCGCACGGGAACTCCTGGCGAAATCGCCCGGAATCGCGCTTGAATACCTGCTGAAACCCAATATTGCCCTGTTGTTGACACTCACGTTGCTGACTCGTTTTGCGCTGCTCAACACAAGTTTCATACCGCCGATTTTTCTAGGTGCCGTCCACAATCTAAGGCCGCTTCAGATCGGTGAAACGCTACGCTGGATTGCTGTTCCTCAGATCTTTGCCGCACCTCTTGTCGCATTCCTGCTGCTGCACATCGACGCTCGCCGCGTCATTGTCGCGGGCTTTGCCATTGTCACGGTCGCATTTCTTCTTGGCGCCAACATCACACCCGACTGGGTAGAAGGAAACTTCATTCCTTCTCAGTTGCTTCAGGGAATTGGGCAAACCATGGTCGTCACGTCGACGGTCTACTTCCTGATCAAGCATCTTTCCCCGGAGTACGCGCTGACATTCGGAGCACTGGTGCAGACGACCCGCCTTTTCGGAGGTCAACTGGGGACGACGTCTATCGCGTTTGCGCAACGAGTTCGAGAGCAGATGTATTCGAATGATCTTGGCATGCACCTCAATAATTTCGATGCACAATCGGTTGAACGGATACTCTCCCAAGCCGGGATCTTTTCAGTCGGACCAAGCAGTGTGCTATCTGCACCGCTTGCAGCATACGCATTGATCGATCGTGCCGTTCGTGTTCAGGCGACCACGCTCGCCCTCGCGGACAACTATCGGATCGCCGCCACCGCCGGCATCGTGGGCGTCTTGATTGCGTTGGTTCTACGCAGACCGCCGGCAAAGATCTGATTGAAGCCTCGTCGTACCTCAAGCCGGTGTCGCGTTAGCACGTTGCGCCAGTTCCTGACGCGCGGCCAGCACGCCGTGGATCTGCGACACGACAGCAGCGCCTTCCCCCACGGCTGCAGCCACTCGTTTCGTCGATGCTGATCGAACGTCTCCAATGGCAAACACGCCCGGCACACTGGTTTCAAGTGTTGTTGTTCTATAGATCGTGCTACCGGCCACGACATTGCCGGTCAGCACGAAACCACCCTGGTCGGTGTCCACACTGCAACCTTGTAGCCAGCTCGTGTTCGGATTGGCTCCTGTGAACAGAAAGAGATGCCTGACATGCAATGTCAGCGGACCTTCGGGAGTCGTGCAATTCAGTGTGGACAGCGCGCCTCCTTCCCCCTCCATGGACTCGATCGCGGTCCTTCGATGAAGCGTGACATTGCGCAACGCAGCAATGCGGTCGATCAGATATCGCGACATGCTTGCTTCCAATCCCTGAGCACGGATCAGCACGTGAACATGCGATGCATGCGACGCCAGATAAACGATCGCCTGCCCCGCCGAATTCCCGCCGCCCACAAGCGCCACCTCGGCTCCTTTGCACAGCCGGGCTTCTACAGGGGACGCCCAATAGTAGGTGCCGTGTCCTTCGAATTTTTCCAGTCCCACAATGGCTGGCTTGCGATAAGCCGCACCCGTAGCAATCACGACCGTATGCGAAGCAATGCGACGGCCGTCCATCAGTTCAATCTCGACGGGCAAGCAATCGCAGTGAAGCGCCTTGATCTGCAACGGAATGGCAATGTGAGCCCCAAATTTCTGGGCTTGCACGAAAGCGCGACCCGCTAGCGCCTGTCCGGAAATGCCAGTCGGAAAGCCAAGATAGTTTTCTATGCGGGAGCTTGCCCCGGCTTGCCCGCCAGGCGCCCGGCTATCGAACACCGCAACCGACAAACCTTCTGACGCAGCATAGACGGCTGTGGCCAATCCAGCAGGTCCCGCGCCTACGATCGCGACATCATAGGTATGCTCAGGATCGAATTCAGGCAACCAGCCCAATTGTGACGCGAGCTGATTTTCGTCTGGGGCACGTAGTACCGTGCCATCCGGACAAATGACCAGCGGAAGATCAGCATCTGATCTGGACATACGTTCTAGTAACTGGATCGCATCGGGGTCGGTGTCGGTATCGATCACCGTGTGCGGGTGTCCATTTCGGCTCAAGAACCCTTGCAGCAATATCAAGCGCGCATCATCCGATTTTCCCAGCAGTATCGGCCCGGTTCCGCGCTCGATCAGCCTGACCCGCCGGAGAATCAAAGAACGCATGATCCGTTCTCCTAACTCCGCTTCCGCCACGAGAAGCGCGCGCAAGCGCTCCGGCGGGATCAGGATGACTGTGACGTCGCCTACTGCGTGGCCATCGACGAGTGACGGCCTTCCCGAGAGTTGACCGATCTCCGCAACGAAGCGTCTGGGTTGTTGTTCGAGCACCTCGCTCACGCGCCCGAGCCCGTCGCGTCTGGTAATACTGATCCGGCCGCTAAGCAAAACGAACATGCCGGGCACAGGCACGCCGGATTCCAGCAACTGCTCGCCGGATCGGTAAGTTTGCAGCGTGCCGAAGTGTTTCATCCGCTCAATTTCACTGTCGGTGAGAATCGGATGGGTTTGATGATGTCGGTCGTCAAGCGCCGAGAAGGGAGCGTCTCCTGTCATGACGGTGTCGTTTTGACGAGTAGTGGCAACACTACGCGAAACAATATTGAGCGCTTCATGCGGTGGTAGCACGCCGTCGTTCGCTTGCATCTTTTGTGTTTCGGTTATTTCGGTCATTAGTAACAGGTCCCATCGAATGAGCAAGGTTGCAAGTGCGCACGTAGCGTACGGGCCGTCGTTTGATTGCAAACACTTAGCTGGCTTTATCAGATTGCCTAATAGTCTCTCGACCACTGCCAAGCTTGTTTGCACGCGCGGCAGCGCAGCAATCGACGAGGCACCATGCACGGAGCTGGATTCACCGATCCAAGGCGTCGATCAGATTGTGATTGGTCCCTCTGAGTCCCTTCGAGAAGTTTATGGCTTGTCTCACGGAAGCAGCTTGGCGACCATCGTAATCTCGATGTTCATGATCTTGGAGATCGTACAATTCGTACGCGCACGATCCGCGCAATGTTGAAATTGCTCATCCGATGCGCCCGGCACCTTGGCGCTGACCGTGATATGGGACCGCTTGATGGCGGGATGCCCATCGTCTCCCGTTCCAAAATCGATGTCGACCGAAGTCTCGATACTCTCCGCTTCCAGATCGATCATGCCAAAGTTGTTGGCAAGTGCTTGATTGAAACATCCTGCATGAGCAACACTTAGCAACTCCTCCGGGCTCGCACCTGGGGCGCCCTCGAATCGGCTCGCATAGGAATACGGCGTAGCCTTGAATAAGCCGGTGTCAGTCGACAAGGTCCCCGTCCCGCTCTTCCACGAACCCGTCCAGCTTGAAAATCCGGTTGCTTGCATAAAATGCTCCAAATCAAGGTCTCAGGATGGCGTCACGCACGACCGCAAACAATGCGAGACCCCGGAACACAACGAGCGACTACGCAGCCTTCCCATCAAGCATCGGATAGTCCGTGTACCCTCTCTCGTCGCCGCCATACATGGTTTTCTGGTCCGCGGGTGCGAGCGGTGCGTTTTCCTTGAGGCGACGCACCAGATCCGGGTTACTGATAAATGGCTTGCCGAAGGCCACCGCGTCCACCGCTCCGCTTTCCACAGCGTCCAGCGCCATCTCGCGGGTATAGCCGTTGTTTGCGATCCATGCGCCGCTTCCATTGCCGGCCTTGAAGCGGCTGCGTAACGCCCCGTAGTCGAGAGGCGCGAAGTCACGCGCACCTCCTGTCGCACCTTCCACCACATGAATGAAAGCAAGCTTCAACTTCGCCATGCGTTCGACGACCATGTTGTAGGTCGCTTGCGTCGCACTGTCGAGCGCGGCGTCGTTGACCGGTGACACCGGCGACAGCCTGATTCCCGAGCGGCCGCCTCCGATCTCGTCCGAGATGGCCGTCATGACTTCGCTCACAAAACGCACCCGATTTTCGATCTCACCGCCATAAGCGTCCGTGCGGTCATTGATGCTGTCGCGCAGGAACTGCTCGACCAGGTAACCATGCGCGCCATGAACCTCGACGCCGTCGAATCCTGCTGCGATGGCGTTCCTCGCACCAATACGGAACTCCTCCACTACCCCGGCCACTTCCTGCAGGCTCAGGGCGCGCGGCGCCGATACCTGTTCAAAGCCCTTGGCGGTGAACGTCTGTGCTTTTGCGATTCGAGCGCTGCTCGATACCGGCACTTGGCCACCGGACAGCAACGACGTGTGGGAAATCCGCCCTACATGCCATAACTGAACCACGATCTTGCCGCCTGCTTCGTGCACGGCGTCTGTCACACGGCGCCAGGCCGCCACTTGAGCTGCGGTATGAATACCCGGCGTATCGAGGTACCCCTGACCCAGCGCCGAGATCTGTGTGCCTTCCGCGATGATGAGTCCGGCGCTCGCACGTTGACGATAATAGGTCGCAGCCATCTCGCGCGGCACGCCGCCAGGGCCAGCACGATCGCGGGTCAGCGGCGCCATCACGACACGGTTTTCCGTATAAATATCGCCGATTTTTACAGGGTCGAAAAGTGTGGTCATTGAATTCCGCTTAAGTTGACAGGTGTTGTCATGGACGGTGAGCCGATTACGTCGCAGGGGCAGCCGCAACGATCCGAAGCGGCGAGGTAAATCTACGTTCTTGATTTGTCGCTTCATGTTTTGAAGTTACAATACAGCGGATCTCCAGTGTTGTCAAAGAACCCCGCCTTCGTCAGCGCGCGAAAGCAATGACGGACATTTGAGGGCGGTCACATTGCAGAGTGCGCTCCGCGAATGCAAGGCGCTCGCGAACGGGTATGCCTATGGACCTTCTCTTACCCAGTCTCCGACTGTGAGCAAAGAAAAAAGCATGACAGTGTTTCCTGCCCCCGCTGACTCGAGGATCTTAGCGGACAGAAATGACGTGACTTTCATTTTTAAAGCGTCTATTCTCGATTCGCGTGGACCTGCTTTCGAGGGTATTTAAAAGCCTCAAGATCCGACCGCTTTCGACCGGGCGGGTAAGCAGGTCGGAACGTCAAACCCTTGAACGAAGGAGCCGGCTCGCTGGCTATTCGACGCTACTGAAATGGACAAACGTCTGCCGGATGGTCGATCCACGTCGATCTGCATGATCCATGCGCGCCACGCATCCGTGCGACTGTCCAGTCATCCCCCTACTCACTGAATACGAAAGGCGATTTCATGACTGCAACCTATAGCGCAGAACGAACCGGCCTCCTCATCGTCGACCCGTACAACGACTTTATGAGTGAAGGCGGTAAGTTGTTTAACGCCATCAAGGCGACAGCCGACGCGTCCGGCATGTTCGGCAACCTCCGCAAGATCATCCCGGCTGCGCGTGCCGCTGGAATCCAGGTGTTCATCGTGCCTCACCATCGCTCGCATCATGGCGACTTCGACGGCTGGCAACATATCAACATGTTCCAGAAAGCGGGACTTCCGACCAAGGCTTTCGAAGTCGGGTCGTGGGGCGGTGAATTCAACCCCGAATTCGGGCCGCAGCCGGGTGACGTGGTCATCAAGGAACACTGGGCGCAAAGTGGTTTTGCGAATACTGACCTCGATGCCCAATTGAAACAGCACGGTATCCAGAAAATTATTCTGGTCGGATTGATCGCGAACAGCTGCATTGAATCAACGGCGCGCTTTGGCATGGAACTTGGTTATCACGTCACGCTTGTGACGGACGCGACGGCGGCGTTCAGCGCTGAGGGCATGCAAGCAGCGGCGACGAATGCGCCCATGTTCGCCCATGCAATTTATTCGACTGCGGAGCTTCTGGAACAGCTACCCGTGGCTTAAGCAGGTCTTGACCGAACTGAACTGCGCCGCCGATCGGGGCTCTCGGGCCCCGCATCGCGGCGCATTGGCGCGCGGCGCGCTTAGTTCAGTTCAGTTCAAGAAGTCGTTCAGGTAGGAGAGCAGCACGAATGGTTTTTCTTCGGCAATAAAGTGGCCGCTTCCGTCTATCCGGAAGGTACTCGATCCCGGCGCACTCGCATCGAGTGACGCCTTCAGCCGCGGATATCCTGTTCCACCCAGGCCCAACACCGGCATCGCCAAGGGTTGATAGGTTCTACTATCTGCAATATCCCGGGAAAAGGCCTGATACCAGCCGTTTCCTGCACGGATTGCGTCGCGGCTTGAATAAGCGGCGGCATAGACAGCGCGATCCCGGGCATCGATCGCGGTTTCGTCTTTCAGCTGGTATCGGAAGAACCATGCTTGCTCCAGTCCTGCACGACCTTCCAGCAGATCCTCTGGCAGACCCTTTACTTGATGGAAGGCGAACCACCAGAGGTATGGGTGGTCTTCGTCGATCTTGTCACCGAACGTACCCGCTTCAGGCAAGAGCGCCAGCTTGAAATACCCGGGCGACGGATGAGCGACGTCCAGCATGACCAGCTTACGCACCTGCTCAGGGTGGTTGGCTGCCAGACTAAAGGCGACCATTGCGCCAATGTCGTGCCCGACCACATCGACCTTTTCAAACCCTAGCTGGTGGATCAGTTCGGACAGGTCGTTGGCCATGGTCTTTTTGTCATAACCGCCAGCAGGTTTGTCCGAGCTACCCATTCCTCTGATGTCGATCGCGTAGACTCGATGCGTCTTCGCCAACTCGGGCATGATCTTGTGATATCCCCACCAGGTTTCGGGCCAGCCCGGAAGTAGCAGGACAGGACTGCCTTCGCCTCCCGTCACATAGTGCAACCGGATGCCATCAACCTCGGCATAGCCGTTTTTGAAACCGGGTAAGCTTTTGACCAGCGCGCTATCCGATACCGCATACGTCTTTGCTTTGTCCTTTCTCGGCGCTGAGAGTGCAATGCCAGAACAAAGAGCGACAGCCAACGCTGCAAGAACAGTTTTTGACTTCATTGATCGACCTATCCGCTTGAATGAGATGCAAACGAAGCTTGTAGCGAGCCACGGTCTGCCGCCTTTCCAGCAAGCATTTTGCGAGCAATCCGTATTTCCAGCTATGTGGATTCGATGCTTAGGCGGGCTCGCGCTCGCATTTTTTGCGCTTCACGACAACGCGTGTTTCGGGCACGTCGGGAGATTATTCAAGGCTTAGCACCGACGATAAAATCATCTCGTTAGCGTTACGCGGCCGATAACCCGACTTGCGTGGCTGATAGACACGGTCGCCCTTTCGCACCGGCTCGCCGGTCAGCGCGCAGATGCCATTGGAACGCGCAACGCGAAGCGACCAACTCTGATCGCCATAGTGACAGGACGTCGAGTCGAACCACGCGACCGTTGCCGTAGTGCTCGTCGGTTTTTCCAGCACTTTCACGAATGTGTTCTTTTGCCTGTGAGCGTTTTGGCGTGGGGAAGAACACGTCGGCGGCTGCACGTGCGTTGATCCAGAGCGCTCGAAAGGGGCGTTATTTGACTTGAGCATTTTTATTGCATGCAGCCACGGATCGTCGTTACCAACATTGCGTTGCATAGCTGTTCCTCGCCAAATGGGGTCCATGATGTTCCATTGCAGTCTCTATCTCCAAGCGACAGTGACGCTATGGTCATCTTTTGGTGGTCAGTTGACGAGTTACTTCATATTAAGAGTTGTTAATTCGCGGGGTTTGCCGGCTTCAGCCTATCCTCCAAATGCCGAGCGCTCTTCAGCTCAGATGAGAGGGAGATCGAAGACTGCCGTCAGCGCTTGATATCCCTATCCAAGCGACCGCGCAAAAAACATGGGTCGACGCAAAAAATGAGCGACAGTGAAAAGCATCAAGCTTCCAAAATTCAAGCCGCATGACCGCATGACCGTCCTCCATTCGATCGGCATTGAACTCGACCCAGGAGGCGTGAACTGCGTATCACCTGCTTATTTTCGTGCGCCTCGTGCGTCGCGCCGGAGGGCAAGGAATGCAATTCGACGCGCCTCTCGTTCCGCCTGGAACGCGGCGCTTATGACCGGATCAGTTTCATCGAAAGTGAAAGGCTTGTCGCCGGTGGGAGTCGTCCATAGACCACGGACCCCTTCCCCCGTTGCCTTCAACACCCAGGTGAGCGATGGCTCGGCCTGAGGATCGAAACCACCCCACTTCTGTCCCCAAGCCTGAAGCGCGAGTAATACCGCGTCAAGCTCCTTGCCTTTGGTTGTTGCTGAGTATTCGTAGCGCGCCGGTCTGACGCTATAAAGACGCCACTCGATCACGCCCTCCGCTTTCAGTCGCTTCAGACGAGTCGAAAGCAGGTGCGAAGACATGCCGGTCTGCGCCTGAACCTCTTCGAAACGGCGCATGCCCATTCCAAGTTCCCGCAGGATCAACAGGGTCCAACGGTCGCCCACTACGGATAACGATCGGGCAATTGGACAAAGGCTAAAGCCAATATCATCCCAGCGCATGTCGGCTCCTACATTCCCGGTTGTACAACGCTTGTGCGTCTGGCGAATACACTGCACTGCGTGGCGGTTTCTTTTACGTCATTCACCTATTTTGATCGCTTAGCTTCATTTTATGAAGCAAAACCAAATACTACGTGGGGACGGTCGAAATCTCCACAATATTTTTGCGTTCCGCAGGTGACCGATAGGAGGTTAGTGATTGCCCGTACGATGACAGCGCGCCGCAAGGGGCGCCGAGGCAACGCTGTTGGCGTGCACTATTTCAGACACGCTCCTGCCTGTGCATTGAGGCACCAGGCAGGAGCATCTCAAGCGGCATCAAGAAATGATATGAAAACGCTCTCTCAATGCGATGACCCAACATCCGCATGCACCGGCGCGCGCCATGTCAGTCCGATGACGACACCGAGCACGCACAGTCCGGCGATGTACCAGGCGGGTGCCATGACAAGGCCCTGACGGCCCACCAAGTACGACGCGACTGCCGGCGCAGTACCACCGAAGATCGCGTAGGCGGTGTTGTACGACAGAGCAAAGCCGGTGAAACGGACTTCAGGCGGGAAGCTCTTGACGATAATGTACGGTCCGAGCGTAATGGTGCCGATCAGGAATCCACCCGCAATATAAAGCGGCCACACTGCGCTGCTTCCGGAACTCAGTGCGAAATAGAACGCGCTGGTCACAGCCAGCATGGCAAGGCTGCCCAGCGCGTACGCACGGCCACCTCCAATCTTGTCCGCGGCCCATCCCGCGACCGTGCTGCCGATGATCAGCCCGAAGATAGACCAGGAGTTGTTGGTAAAGACCGCTTTCGCTTCATAGTGAAACTGCGATTGCAGAAAGGTCGGCGTGTACAGGAAATACAGCACGAAGATTCCGGAGAACACCCACGTGGCGAGCAGCGACACCGCAATTGCACCCCGGTGATGCTTAAGCACCACCGACAGCGGCAGGCGCGGGTCGGCAGCACGCTTGGCGCGAAGGGCCTCGAAAACAGGTGTTTCATGCAAGTAGCGGCGCAAGTAGACCGAGATCAGTCCGAAAATTCCGCCGGCGATAAACGGCACACGCCAGCCCCAGCTCTTCAGGCTCTCCGCGTCGAGGTTGCCCATCAGGTACTTTGCGCTCAATGCACCCAGCAGGATGCCCGTGCACAGCCCTGACATCAGGAGGCCACACGCAAGTCCCACGCGATCACGCCGGACGTGCTCGGAGCAAAAGATCCACGCCCCAGGTACTTCACCGCCGACCGACAGGCCCTGCAGTATCCGGCACAGAAGGAACAACAGCGGCGCGGTCATGCCGAGCATCGCGTAACTAGGTAGCAGACCAATCAGCAGCGTGGGGAACGCCATCAGGAACAGGCTGAGTGCGAACATTTTCTTGCGCCCGATCCGGTCCCCGAAGTGGGCGAAGAAGATGCCCCCGATCGGACGAACGAGGTAACCGGCGGCGAAGATACAAAACACCTCGAGCTGGGCGAGCCACTCCGGCGTGTGCGGGGGAAAGAAGACAGTGGCGAGCAACTTGGTAAAGAATACGGCGACGATGAAATCGTAGTATTCAAGCGCGCCGCCTAGTGACGCGAGACCCAGCGTCTTGATGTCGCTCCAGGACATCGACCGCTGCGCCATGGGCGCGTCATTTGATCTGGCAGGTGTAGTACTCATCGTTGGCTCCAAACACGTGAAAGTTGACGCCTGGCAAAATTGCCGAACCACACTGATCAGCATACTGACGATATACATATCGTTTCGATAACTGACGAACACGCTGGCCGATATCCTTGCGCGACGCTTGTTAAGTTAACTCTTAAGCTTAGGGAAATAGGTGTCTGTGAAGACGGTCTGGCGACTTGGCGGTAAAATAATCAGCACACTGACAGATAAGTTTTTATCTGGAAAAAAATCCAAATGCAACAGTGGTTCGCCTAGGGGTTACACGAACCGGAATGAGACGAAGCAGCCGCCTCCCCCTGCGGCGCTTCCTGCCATCGGGCAAGCGCGAGTTACACTTGTCCCGAACGACAGGACTTACTGGAAAGGATGAATATGGGCACAGTTACGGAGAAGAAAGCTACCGTCTCGAATCCGACGATCGAGACGGGTCACTTATGGCAGCGCCCGGGTTTCCTGATCCGGCGCCTCAACCAGATTCACATCGCGCTGTTCTTCGAAAGCTGTAAGGATTTCGCAATTACTCCGGTTCAGTACGGCTTGCTAACGACGCTAAGCGAGCGTCCCGGGCTCGACCAGACGTCACTGTGCGCCGAAGTCGGCGTCGACCGCACAACCATGGCAGACGTTCTCCGGCGCCTGGAAGAGCGCGGGCTCGTCAAGCGCGAGCCCAGCCCTGCTGACGGGCGGCAGAAGATTGCAAACATCAGCGTCAAGGGGCGACGCGTCATGAACGAAATGTACGAGAGCATGCGCGAAGCGCAGGTCCGGTTCCTGGCACCGCTGGACCCGCAAGAGCGCATCGAATTCGTCCGGATGATGATGCAACTGGTCGAAGGCAACAACCAGTACGGCCGCACGTTACTGAAGCACTTCGACTGAAAAACCGGCGTCTTCAGACGCCGGTTCCCCAGTTGATTAGTGACCGTTACGGCTCCGGTATCAAGTGGTTGCCAGAGATGAACCGGGCACGGCGCATGTGCCTGAATGACGCTCGAGACAACGGCGCCGAACGATCTCCTGCGGCGGGTGGAAACCCGCCTCACTGCGAGATGTCCCGGCGGAATGTTTCAGGAACGAAGAGCACGCCGACTATCAGGGACACGCCTGCAATCACGATCGGGTACCACAGGCCGAAGTACACATTCCCGTTTTCGACTGCCATCGCGGAGACCACGAACGGCAACATTCCGCCGAACCAGCCAGATCCGAGATGGAACGGCAGCGAGAGAGAGGTATAGCGAATTCGTGCGGGAAAGAGTTCAACCATGAATGCCGCCATCGGGCCGTAGACCATGGCGAGATACACGATCAGCAACCACATCAGGAAAATCACGGCAGGCGCGTTGATCTGCGCCGGGTCCGCGTGCCGTACCCAGCCAGCGGCCAGTAGCGCGTGCTCCAGATCGCCACGGTCGCTACCGTGCACCGTCACATCGCCAATGGCCGTAGCGATCGCCTGGCCGGCCTGCAATGGTACGTGCTGGTACGAGACCCCCGAGGCACTCAGGAACGAACGGATGCGGTCGCATTCGCTCCTTGGCGCGGCGAACAGCGAAAAGTGACAGTCATCCGCGTGGACGGTAACGGGCGAGGTTTTCTGGAACAGCTCCAGTTCCGGATTGGCGTAATGCGTCAGCGCATGAAAGATGGGCTGGGTGGTTAGCGCAAGCAACAGGCAGGCGGTCATCATGATCCACTTACGCCCGATGCGGTCCGAAAGCCAGCCGAATACAAGGTAGAACGGAAAGACGCAAACGAGCGCGATGGCCAGATAAAGGCTCACCGTGTCGGGTGCGACCTTCAATGTGTTCTGCAGGAAATACATGGAGTAGAAGTGGCCGGTCCCAAACACGACGCCAACGCCGGAGGCTGTGCTGAACAGCATGATGAGCACGTACTTGAGATTTTCCCATTTGCCGAAGCTCTCGCTAATCGGAGACTTCGACAACTTTCCCGCCTCTTTCATCGCCTGGAAGGTAGGCGATTCCGCCAGCTTTGTCCGCAGGTAAACGGAGATTACGAGCAACACAATGGAAACCAGGAATGGCACGCGCCAGCCCCAGTTCTGGAATGACGCATCATTCATGGCGCTTCGGCTTGCGCTAACCACCGCAATGGATGACAACAAACCAAGCGTCGCGGTGGTTTGAAGCGAGCTCGTGTAAAACCCGCGGCGGCCCGCAGGAGAATGTTCCGCCAGATAGGTAGCCGCCCCACCCGTTTCGCCGCCCAGTGCGAAACCCTGCAATAGCCGCAGGCAGACGAGTAACACCGGCGCCAGCATGCCGATCTTCGCGAACGGAGGCAGTAGCCCGACACCGACCGTAGCAACACCCATCAGGACGATTGTCGCCATGAAGGTATATTTTCGGCCGATCCTGTCGCCAAGACGGCCGAAGAACAACGCGCCGAGCGGCCGCACCAGGAACCCCGCACCGAAGGTGGCGAGACTGGCCAGGAAAGCCGTAGTGTCATTGCCGCTGGGGAAGAAAAGCGTACTGAATGTTCCGGCCAGCGCCGCGTAGATATAAAAATCGTACCATTCGAGCAATGCCCCGAATGATGACGCGATGATCAGCGTAAATTCGCGGCGCGTGACAGCGCTCCGCGTTGACTCGGACGTCGAGATGTCCATTCTCACTCCTGAGGGCAGGGTTCCTACCATGTTCCAATTCAGTTATGCTAATTGAACAATATTGAGTGGACATTAGCGGGCCAGAATCAAACCACGCTTTGATTTTTAACGTCATGTCTGGCACGCCCTCTTCCTTCAAGCTTCCTACCAATCTCCGAGTACTTCCAGTGCTTCGTCACGGGTCATGACGGCCGCGTATTTTTGCGCCATGTCGAACAGGTTGGCGTCATGAGGCGCTATGGCGCGGTCACCAACGCAGTCAGAGAGCACGAACGGACGGAAACCACACTGCATGGCGTCCACCACACTTGCGCGCACGCAGCCGCTTGTCACGGCACCGGCAATCACCAGCGTCTGCACGCCACGCATCGCAAGCCACGCAGCCAGCGACGTGCCGAAGAACGCCGAGGGTACCGTCTTGCGCACCACCAGTTCGCCCTCGCGCGGCGTGAGTTGCGCCACGATGGCGCTATTGTGCGTATGTTCCTTAAGCCCGAGCAGACCTGGCACTTTCAGCGTAAAGATATTTACGTCTGCGTCATCGTCGGCGAACACAATGCGCGTGTGGGCGACGGGCCAATCACGCTCACGCGCGTGAGCCAGCAACGCAACGGTGCGCTCGATGGCCGGCGCGATATTGCCCCCGCCAAACACTCCAGGGTCCGCAAAGCCGTTGACGAAATCAACGATGAGCAGAGCTACCGGCGCCTTCGGTTCGAGCGTCGAGCCGAAGCTCTGGCGCTGGTACGTATCAAGTTCATTTGACATGCCGTTTCCTTACTGATCTTATTTATCCAGCACGCGGCCGTTGCGTACCACCGCCTCACCATCGAGGTACACGTCGCAGTGACGCAGCGGGATATCTATGTGACAGGCCGTCGTTCGCTTGCCGCCCGCTTCGTTGTTTGGTCCCAGCGAGAAGAGAAAGTTACCTTCGAAGGCACGTGCGTCCATGCCGATGGTCGCCTCGCGATCGTATAAGCCCAGCGTCGACCAGTGCGCGCGCGGCTGAAGCCCCCAGCCAATGTGCGAGATCGCGTACGCCTCCGGGTCGCCGAAGGTGCCCATGTATTCGTTGAGCAGGTCGGCGTCCATGCCTCCGTCGATCCGGGTAGCAAAGCCATTCTCGATAGTCAGTTCAATACGGTCCTGAACGTAGCTCTTCTGCGGCAGCAGGATGTCTCCGCGGTCGATTACGATGCGCCCATAGGCGCGGCCTTCGTCCGGGAACGTCAATGCAAATCCGCTCGGCCAGTGATCCCACCGCCCCGGTTCATCGACGAAGCCGTATTCCGCAATCGCCTCGAATTCGCCTATCGGACAGTGAAAGTCCGTCCCTGCGACGGAAACAATGTACATCTCGCGGGCGCGGTTGATACGCGCCTGGGCGGCCAAGACCCGCTCTCGATCGCCTGGAGTTGGCACGAGCCGCGTGAGTACTTCGGGCGGCTCGACTGCGAGCAGGATCTTGGTGCCCGTCTTCAGGATGTCGAGCTGCTCAGGTGAGAACAGCAGCGTCATCAAGTCCAGCACGAGGTCGCTCGCCTTGAGTGCGGCGATCGCCGCGGGGTTCCCCGTGAGCGGCGTCGTGCCTAGGTACGCGAGCGGGTCACGGCTCAGAGCCTTCTCGCCGTTCACGGGAGGCAGGTCCAGCCGGTTGACGACCGCGCCCATCGACTGCGTGGCGATCAACGCGGTTGAGAGCGTTTGTGGATGGGTCCCGGCACTCGTGAGAATCGTGACGGTCTGACCCGCCTCGAGCCGCGAGAGCGTTAACACCTGCTTCCACGCTTCAATCATCTGGTAGTCACTGACCGGCATAGTGGTTTCCTCAAGTAAG
>Ga0302233_10001665_pt1 | contig 15015 bp, 12 predicted proteins | sample II_Palsa_N3_1_FD_193516 | JGI IMG/M metagenome (GOLD analysis project Ga0302233, IMG submission 193516) | Peat permafrost microbial communities from Stordalen Mire near Abisko, Sweden - II_Palsa_N3_1 | ecosystem: Environmental > Terrestrial > Soil > Palsa > Peat permafrost | place: Sweden... | reverse complement strand
TCGACATCCTGCGCGCCATGCCCAGTGGCGAAGTCACCCTGACGTTATCGGACAAGCGTCTGACCGTGCAATCCGGCAAAAGCCGCTTTGCATTGCAAACGCTGGCCGCCGACGAATTCCCGACAGTTGCCGAAGCCAAAGACTTCGGCGCCAGCCTGAGCGTGCCGCAAAAAGCGTTCCGCCAGCTGCTCGGGATGGTGCACTTCTCGATGGCTCAACAGGACATCCGCTATTACCTGAACGGCATGCTGCTGGTTGTCGACGGCCAGCAACTGATGGCCATCGCCACCGACGGCCACCGTTTGGCATTTGCCTCGATGCAGACCGAAACGGCGTTTCCGCGCCAGGAAGTCATCATCCCGCGCAAAACCATTTTGGAACTGCAGCGCCTGCTCGAAGATATCGACGATCCTCTGAAAATCGATATCGCCTCGACCCAAGCCAAATTCACTTTTGGCGAAGTCGAACTGGTCTCGAAACTGGTCGAAGGTAAATTCCCCGACTTCCAGCGCGTCATCCCCAAGGGTTATAAAAACCACTTTATGATCGGCCGCGAAGAACTGCAACGCTCGCTACAACGCGCGGCAATTCTGACCTCCGACAAATTCAAGGGTGTGCGCTGCCTGATCGAACCGGGCCAGCTCAAAATCCTGTCGACCAACGCCGACCAGGAAGAAGCACAAGAAGAACTGGAAATTGCCTATGACGGGGACTCCCTCGACATCGGCTTTAACGTCACCTACCTGCTCGACGCACTCGCCAACCTCAAGGTCGACTTCCTGCAAGTCAGCCTCGGCGACTCGTCATCCAGCGCGCTCATCACCTTACCCGACAACGATAACTTCAAGTACGTGGTAATGCCGATGCGCATCTGACGCACAGTCTTATATACACACCAGGGGGCTTAGGGATCGTACCCGGCCCCTTTGGTGTTTTTAGTGTTTTCAGCACCGCAGTGTTTAGTAGTCTGCAGAACCGGAAGAAACCATGAGTGATCAGCAAACCCCGCAACCCACACAAGCCGAAAACGCCTACGGCGCCTCATCGATCCAGATTCTCGAAGGACTTGAAGCGGTGCGCAAGCGGCCCGGCATGTATATCGGCGACACGTCCGACGGCACCGGCCTGCATCACCTGGTGTTCGAAGTTCTGGACAACGCGATCGACGAAGCACTTGCAGGACACTGTAACGACATCCAGGTTACGATCCACGCCGACAACTCGATCTCCGTGACCGACAACGGCCGCGGCATCCCCACCGGCATCAAGCTCGACGACAAGCACGACCCGAAGCGCAGCGCGGCCGAAATCGTCATGACCGAGCTGCATGCCGGCGGCAAGTTCGACCAGAACAGCTATAAGGTTTCGGGCGGTCTGCACGGCGTCGGCGTCTCGTGCGTCAACGCATTGTCCAAATGGCTGCGCCTGACCATCCGCCGCGACGGCAAAAAACACTTCATGGAATTCCATGGTGGCGTGCCGCAAAACCGTATCATTGAAGAAGTCGACGGCGAACGCCTCTCGCCCATTCTGTACACCGGCACCACCGAAAACCGCGGCACGGAAGTTCACTTCCTGGCCGACGTCGAAATCTTCGGCAATATCGAATATCACTACGATATCCTCGCCAAGCGCATGCGCGAACTGTCGTTCCTGAATAACGGCGTACGCATCCGTTTGAACGACCTGCGCAGCGGCAAGGAAGACGACTTCGCCTTTGTCGGCGGCGTCAAAGGCTTCGTTGAATACATCAACAAAGCCAAGTCGGTACTGCACCCGACCATCTTCCACGTCAGCGGCGAAAAAGACGGCATCAACGTCGAAGTCGCGATGCAGTGGAACGACAGCTACAACGAAAACGTCCTGTGCTTCACCAACAACATTCCGCAGCGCGACGGCGGCAGCCACTTGACCGGCTTGCGCGCCGCCATGACGCGGGTGCTCAACAAGTACATCGAAAGCCAGGAAATCGCCAAGAAGGCGAAAGTTGAAACCGCCGGCGACGACATGCGCGAAGGCTTGTCCTGCGTCTTGTCGGTAAAAGTCCCCGAGCCGAAATTCAGCGCCCAGACCAAAGACAAACTGGTGTCGTCGGAAGTCCGCGCACCGGTGGAAGAAGTGGTCGCCAAGGCGCTCGAAGAATACCTGCTCGAAACCCCGATCGACGCCAAAATCATCTGCGGCAAAATCGTCGACGCAGCCCGCGCCCGCGACGCGGCACGCCGCGCCCGCGAAATGACGCGCCGTAAAGGCGTGCTCGACGGCGTAGGCCTGCCCGGCAAACTGGCCGACTGCCAGGAAAAAGACCCGGCAAAATCCGAAATCTACATCGTCGAGGGCGACTCCGCAGGCGGCTCGGCCAAACAAGGCCGCGACCGTAAATTCCAGGCCATCTTGCCGCTGCGCGGCAAAGTACTCAACGTCGAAAAAGCACGCTATGACAAACTGCTGCAATCCGAGCAGATCGTCACGCTCATCACCGCACTCGGCTGCGGCATCGGCAAAGAAGACTTCAAACCGGAAAAACTGCGCTACCACCGCATCATCATCATGACCGATGCTGACGTCGACGGCGCACACATCCGCACGCTGCTACTGACCTTCTTCTATCGTCAGATGCCCGAACTGATCGACAACGGCTACATCTACATTGCACAACCGCCGCTGTACAAGATCAAAGCCGGCAAAGACGAACGCTATCTAAAAGACACGCACGAGCTGAACCAGCACATGCTGAAGCTGGCCCTGAACGGCGCGGCCCTGACCCCGACAGAAAACGCCGACCCGATCACGGGCGACGCCCTCGGCGAACTGGCCCGCAGCTACCTGCTCTCGGAAGCCGTGGTGGACCGCCTGAGCCGCGTCATCGACCCAAGCGCACTCGAAGCCATCATGGACGGCATCCCGCTCGACCTGAGCAGCGAAACCGCCGCCCAGACCAGCGCCGCCGCCATGCAAGCCGCGCTGCAAGCCGACAAGCTGAAGCCGGAAGTCACCGTGCGCGCCACCTACGACGAAGTCCGCGAAATCCGCTCGTTGCGCATCGAACGCCGCCATCACGGCAACATCAAGGTCAGCGCCTTCGATGAAGAGTTCATGCTGACCGCCGACTTCCAGCAACTGCGCAACACCGCCGACACCTTCAAAGACCTGATCGGCACGGGCGCCATGATCAAACGCGGCGAACGCACCATGGCCGTCACCGGCTTCAAGGCCGCGATGCGCTGGATGATCGCGGATGCTGAGCGGAACATTAGCAAACAGCGCTATAAAGGCTTGGGCGAGATGAACCCTGGGCAGCTGTGGGAAACCACCATGGACCCGACTGTGCGGCGTTTGTTGCGTGTGCAGATTGAGGATGCGATTGCGGCGGATGGGATATTTACGACGCTGATGGGGGATGAGGTTGAGCCGCGTAGGGCGTTTATTGAATCCAATGCGTTGCGGGCGGGGAATATTGATATTTGAGGGGTTTTTAAGACGTAGGGCGCCAGAGTATGTGCGACTGGCGCCAGAGTATGTGCGACTGGCGCCAAAGTTTTGCGACTGTGGGACAGAGTTAGTGCGACTGCCCTACCTGAGCCAAGCAATAGCCGTAATCTGTCCCGCCGAACCGCGAATTTTATCGGGATCTGCCACTCGATTCGCTATGGCATGCCTGCTGCTTCTAACCCCCACCGGAAGTTTCAACTGGCTGAGCCTGAATCGCCTCGCTTGATGACGTCAATGCGGTAACCCGAGAACGGACATCGGCACAAATTAAGTCAGGTCCAAGGACGATGCTGGTTGTAGAGAGGCGGATAATCCGCCCAGAGTCCGGCGAGCGCCTCGGCGATGACCGGCGTGCTGATCTTGGTCTTTTCGCATGCAAAGCCAGCGAGAATAATGCCGACGCACGCTGTCAGTACCGCAGCAGGGGTCTTCTCAACAAACGGCCGATACAGGACGTAGTGTTTTCCTTCGGCGTCTTTCGCGAGATAGTCGTCCACCGCAGAGAGCGTAGCGTGCAGTGCAAAATTGGAGAGATGACGATACAGGCCGTCATAAGTCGCGAGCGCTTGGCCGCGTCTCGCGAACTCGTAGAAACTTATCTCGGTGGCCCCAGTGACACGTTCGGCATACGCATCCAACTGAGCGCGGAACGGTTCGACGTTTGGATAATCCTTAGATTTTCGCAGTACGTTCGCGTGCTTAAGTCGCATGGCGTCGTCGTGGCTTAAAAGCTCGCCTGGCGTCACAGCGTTTTCTCCGATTGCAAGCATGACGAAGACAGTCTCCAACAGACTTCGCGAAAGAGTGAGCGATTCGACCGCCATCCCACTCTCGGCAAGCATAAGCCCTGCCTGAAAATGCGATAGGGCGCGCGCGAAAAATTGAGACACGACGATTTGCCGGGTAGCGCAGGCCAGGGGCAAAAGCGCAGCAATATCGAGAGAAACCTCCACGCACCGGTCGGCGAAGCGGAACAGCGATAAGTGCTCGGCACGCAGGCTGGTTCGCAGATCGGCGGCGCCTTCATAGGAAAAGTCCCGTTGCTTGAAGGTGACCATCAGCCGTTCTTCTCCTTCAGCGCGAAATCGGAATCATATACCTGCACCAATTCAGTAATCAACGCGTGCGCCGTGGCTATCGTTTCTTTCGCTTCCTCCTCGCTGCAAAACTCTCCATGGTGAGCGATGGCATTGCGTTTTTTATTTACTTCCTCAGCCTTGGCCTTCAGCGCTTTCATTGTTTTGTGTCGTTTTTTGTTCGGCGCCGTGAGTGGAATGAGCAGCCGGTCTATTTTCCCGGCGAGCCCGTTAGCCCATCGTAGCTGGCTGTCCACGAAATCGGGTGACAATGCGCTTTGCTCGGCGAACTCGGCTCGAATGGCAAAGTTTGCCGCGATCTCTGCTGCCGTTGCAGCGCGAACGATTGCCGCTGACCATTCCGCTCGGGTATGAAGTCCCGACAATTTGTGCCACTGCGACTGAAGCTTTTCCAAGTCCGTGCGTGCTTCGTAAGGTTTTTTGCTCATATTAACGATCGTCCAATATACAAGACCACGATTCCAACGTAACGCGCTTGATGTCGGCAAAAGTCGGGAGGCGACCCTTATGACTCATCGGCTGCTCGCGTCCCACGTGCACCTAATTTGTCATCTGGGTAGGTCAGTCGCATTAAGTGTGTCGCAACTGCTCGCGATCTGTGGCGCGTCAAAAGCTAGGTCTTTGATATTACTCGCAAACCGCTGCGCCATATGCGACGCCCTACGTAAGACTTTCAAGTTAGTTGGGATTAAGGGCTTGGCTTCGGCTGGGCCCTTTTTTATTTGGGGAGCTAAGCAATTGAGTCCGATTCTGCCCAGTGGCGTCGTCCATGACGAGCTGGTTATAACCATTGCCCTGATGTTCTTTAGATTTATAGCCCGATAGCAAGCCATTCGAATGCCAGTGCGGTTGCTTGGCTCCGTTATAGATTCTTGACGTAACCAAAGGCCGATCGCAATCGCTATCGAGAAATGAAACGATGACTTCTTCGCCGATTCTGGGGACATGGACGCCACCATAGCCATCACTCGCATTCGAATAAGCCACCCGCACCCAGCATGAGGCATTCTCGTTGCGAGGATTGAGCCGGTCCCAATGCATGCTGACTTTGATTCGGTTCAGTTCATCGGTGTAGACCTCTTGATTGGCTGGGCCGACCACGATAGCAGTCTGCATCGCCATCTTCGGCTTAACGTGCTCGAAGGGACTGTGAGCTCGTTAAAGAGTAGTTGGGTTGCGTTTAAGTGTGGTTTGAGCGGTGTTGTTCGGCGAGCCGCACAGAGGCGGCTTGATTGCATCACTACGTCCACCCTGGTGACTCGTGCGCCTGCCCTGAGCAGCAAGAACATGCGCCGCTGGCTCGTCGACGCATGCAAATTTTCTACCCTCGGGGGAAGAACATACATCCGTCAGAAGCGTTCCTAATTAGCCGAGTAATGTCACCGTTGGACGCGAATAGAACGGGCACGTTATTGAATGCGCCATAGTCCGGCCCATCAAGAGGGCGGGTGGCGGCGGTCGCTCTGTAGCTGACGACTATCAGTTTCCGAGATCCACCGGATAATTTCGCCGGACAATCAAATTGTATGTGTCCAACTACGCCTGCCACCACATCAGTGGATATCTGCAATGGTAAGGGGGTGTCGGGACTTTGAATGATGCGGAAGGATGCGCGTGCTGGAATCAGATCACGTGGTCCTACAATCCTCGACTCATCCGCATATCCGAGAATGATTTTTTCAATTCGTACGCCATCTAAGGCGATACTGCCATCGATGTCCTGCGGTTTGAAAGTCAATGCGCATGCCCCCTTATCAGGGGCTCCACAGCTTTCCGACAGAATGACGGTCAAAGCCGGATTAAATCTTTCGTTCACCCATACTGCATTAAATATCAATATACAAGTGATTAGAAGTGGGGTGATCAAAGAGCATGCTACTGGGCCGAGTGCAACGCCGGCAAAAGCATTACTAGGGACTCCATGCTGGCGTCGCACGCACCAGGTGATAACGGGTGCGAAAACTAGTAGACCAACTATGATAGCGCACGTCAGTGACCAATCATTCGGTATTGCGTAGCGATAGAAACGAAGAAGTAATATCAGTACTGTTGCTAGCACGCATACGATGCTGAAGTGTACGAGCCCAAGCGAAGCCATTAAAGAGGACGCTGCCATTCGCCTTTTTCGGTCTACCTGTTGCAACTTCTTGATATTGAAGAGCCGAAGCATAAGAAGAATTGCAACAATAGATTCGACAAACGAGACAGCAAATACCTCAAATTGCCGTGAGACATTGAAATTGTGTGGAGATGGAAACGAAAAGGCTACTGCCATGTTCTGGATGAAGTCCATTGCAGTTTCTGTGGCCCCGTCCGTATGAGATGGGCTACGCTCTAGATTAAGAACGTTCAGATTCAATGAAAAAAGCAGGAAAGCCAGACTAGAAAGTGCCACAATCACGCTTATACCTAGAAATGACCGGCATCTATAGACCTGTGATTTTGGGGTGTCGAGGTCGCCGTAATCTCGCACCGAAGCTGCCCTCTCATATGTCGCAAGCATCTTTTCAAACCAAGCATTCAAGTCGAAAAGATAGACAGCTACAGTTTTTGTATCCATAAAGTTATCTAAATTCGTGAATTGGTTTCATGTTGTGCCATGGCATATCGCTCCCTGTCGGGAAGTGACGCGCCCAAACCATTGCTTCGTTGTCGCCCCCTCTTTCTTGTTAACCGCCAGATGCACGACAATGCATCGTCGCTCCGGCTGCTGCTTTCATTTAACCGTGGTCCGTCCCGTGTTGGTTTCCCACCCAATGTAGCGGCGTTAGCGCTGTAAGCTCGAAGCCGCGTTAGCCTAGCTCGCTCGGCAAAGAAAACTTGTGTTTGATAACGGAGGACCTACCCCATGTGCCCTTTAGATCTGGATTTCGCCGAAGACTTCGCCTGCGCCGCTCAAATCCCTGTCCACGGCCCGCTCTGCATTCGCACCACACCAACGGGCGCGTTGGAAATTCTCTGCTATCAAGAACATGGCCGCACCGCCGTTTCTACCGTGGTCAATTTTTTCCCCGACGCAGCGGGTCAATTAGTCCACGATCTTTCCGAGAGCGTCAAGAACGGAGTAATAAAGTTGGTCATCTCCAAGGAAAGTCCCGGCGTTCAATAGCTTCCGCCACGCGGCACAGCTAACAGCATGGACTTCTGATCATTTCAAGTCAGCACCAAAAATCCCTTAGACACCTTGTACTTAGCCCAGTCCTGCACGGCTTATCCACAGATCTTTCAACATGGACAGTGGATAACTCCAAGCTATATCAGCGACGGCTCATCTGCATGCCTCACAGCCACGTGGAAGAGCCGGTGAACCTATACGATTCATCGCGAAGCAAGCTTTACAAAGTCGAAGGAGCCGCCAACTCAGTGGTACAGTGTAGGCATCCTTCTTCACAGCGGCTTACATAAGGCATCCATCTCCCGTTGGAAGTTAGCGATCAGATCGGCTACTTTATGGCCGGTCGATCGTAACGACCGTTCGTGCCGATGAAAGCGACTACGCTCGTTTCGTACAGCCGACAACCAGTTGTAACTACCTTCCACGATCTCCTGCTCGCCAAGGGCCAGCGTCTTATTGTGAAATTGTCGAGATCCACGCTGATTGGAGTGTAGGCGAACGCCGCAATTCTTAAGCGTTCGAAGGGCCGCCTCGTATCCTGTTCGCTCCGACGTCAGATGCCAATCGAAATAGACGCTCACATCCACGCCTCTTCGTACCGCAGCCTCCAAGTACGGTGCCGATGTCATCAATGCCTGAGGCGTGACATACGGTGAAGTAATAATCACTCGGCTTTGAATTGATACAGACTCCAGACAATGATGCAGATACTCAAGGTGCTCCGGTCCGCCCGAAAGGACCGTTTCGCCACCGTACATTGGAAAGCGGGCCGTCACCTTGGGTTGAATATCAACGATCTCGTTGGCGGCATGCTTGAAGAGATGTTTTCCCAGCAGCCCCGCCGGGGTATTTTTCAATACGTTGAAAAGCGCCATATTGCCGAAGACCAAGAACGAATCTTTGGCACGCGATACGGCTACGTTCAGCATGTTTGGCGTGCGGTCGAAAAAGGGTTGGCCGTCGAATCCTTCTCCATACGTGGGAGAAAATATGACGACGTCGCGCTCCGCGCCCTGCAGTGCATGTACCGTGCCGACCGTAATCCTGTGCCCCTTCTCCAACAAGTCATCAAGGCATTGAAGAATGCTGAATCGCTGCGGTTTGAATGGCGTAACCACACCGATAATTTCCCCAATGGGCTTACCGTAATGGGACTCGAGTTCGGCCCGACGATCGCCAATCCAGTGCGCAATGGTCTTTGCCTCGCCTTCGTTCATCCAGCTTCGGCCGTGTTTGCGCGCTGCAGTTTGTATATTCGCGTATCCCATTGCCGGCAAGATACGGTTTGGCACCGGCTCCCGGCATGGAATCAGCTGCCCTTCGTAAAGCAGTTGATTGCAGTAGCCAATGATTTCCGGGTCACATCGGCGATGCTCTCGTAACCACAATCCGTCTGGCAATACAGGCTTGACAGCCACCCGCCAAGGGCAAGCCAGCTGCGCCATGCGCATTAGACTGCCATCAGCCGCCGCGCAGCCGCGCGATGCCGCCCAATAGCCGTAGTCGCCGTCGCCCGGCAAAACTCCTGTATTGCGGGCGTTTTCGGCATCGATACGGGGGGAGAGGCTCCACACCGGTTCTATCTGCGCCGTGTCGCCAACCACTAGCGCCTTCTTTCCGAGCAAGAATGGGCCAAAGCCGATCTCAGGCGCGACTTGCCCAGCCTCGTCCACGACCAGTAAATCGATTGTGTTCAGCAGATAGGTAGGCTTCCTATCGAACGCACGATAAAATTTCGGCAGGCTGTACATCGTACTGACGGTGCAAGGCGTCAGCATCGCGATGCGACGTAACATTCTTTCCAAGCGCTTGGGCGCCTTCGAGTCGTATGCTACGCTACTGAGTTTTTCTTCAAGCTCCAGCAGGTAGCGTCCCTCCCAATAACGGGCAGCAAGCCTGAAGGCATAAGCGCGCGTTGTCACGTCGAGCCGTTCGCTCAAGGTCATAAGGGTCGCCACGTCCGCAGTCAGAGACTTCTGGTTTGCTATCGCATATACGGGCTTGGCTAGTATCTCGTCGAATTGCTTCGATTTGTCGCTCAGTGCCTCTACTGCTCTGTCTATCCGCTCGACGCTTTGTTGCTCACCACGCACGACATCGCTAAGTCCGGCCTTCAACTTGGAAAGCCCCACAACGATACTTCCCGACGTATCGATTTTTTCTAGATCGCTGGGCCAATCCAGTGTCGCGAAAAAAGATTTCGCCCACTCTATGCGACGCTGCTTCACCGCTGGCAGGAACGACAGCCATGTGAACCACCAAGGTTCACTTCGCTGTCGCTCGTCCCACTGGCGTAGGACCTGCTTCAGATACTGCTCTTTGGTCGAGGCTGATTGCATAAGTGAAACCGCTCGTACACGCTCGCCAGCAAGCTCGGCCTGCTTGCATTCACATGCAGCCTCGAACGTCAAACTTGCGTCAGCACGTGTGACACTCCTCATTTCATCTAGAATCAAACGGTTTTCGTCTAGAGTCCGTTTGAGTTCTTCGTGCAATGCATCGACCAATTCATCGACTTTTCCAAACGATCTGAGTAATGCGTCACCGCCGGAGGTCAAATAAGCCGCTTTCGCGCTTTGAAGCCATTCGGCATTTTCGACGGTGTCGATAAACCCTGTGAACGGTTTGCCCTTATCGAAGCTGACGTCAAGAACGAGGTAACCTTTCTCTGCGCCTTCCTTGCCTTTCTTCTCCGATGCGGCGAAACACCCGTAGCTCGGCACATCGGGCACCCAGCGCCGTGACCAGATGTCGTCGGTCTTCGAGTCGAACACTTTGCCAAACGAATCGATCACGTTCGTCACCGCCTGGTTATTAGCAGACGTCGCAACGATAAGCGGCATATCAGGACGCTTCGGCTTTTGTGGCTGTGCCGCGCGCTCGACCACGAGTTGGGCGACGATCGATTGAAGCAATGTGGTCTTCCCCGTACCAGGGGGACCGTTAACGGCAACGACGCTTCCATCTCCAGTTGCTACAAAGTGGTGCATAGCTTCGCGCTGAGTCATCGACAACGGATGCTGGCTCGACATCGTTCCGCCATGCCGTGCGGCAACCTCCCAGAAGCTCGATGCCGGCAAGGCTGTGGGTGCTTCGGTGCGACCGAGTACAAGCCACTCCGCTAGCGGAAATTTTTCATTCGCCTCCACAGCGAAGTCGACCAAGTTGATCAGTTGCTTGGTCGCACCACTAACGCTCTCACTTGCATCGACCAGCAGTGCGCCCTCCGCGACCGCGTATGGGTCAATCGATGTGATATCCGTAGCGGCATCAATACCAGTGACACGACTGAGTAATCGCATCGCATATTCGATGGCGGCGCCTATGTCGGGAATCGACGTTACCTCGTAAGGCTCAGCCGTATAGAAACCGTCTGCCTGTTTCAGCTCACCGATAACATCCTCCGGTAGGCTATTGTCGCTACTAAGCAGGTTGCGCGGAATCCAAGGGGCGATTTCGTACACGGGCAAAAGCCTGCCGTCTTCCTGGAGGGTCGCGCGCAAACACAGAATCGGCTTGATCTCCCGATCTCTGGTATAGCCGTGCTCAACAGGTAGGCCGCCGCGCAGATACACAATCGTGACAGGCCAAGTAGTCGGAGGGTCGTCCTTCTTCGTGGGTTTCTCGGAGCCTTTGGTATGAAAGCCGCGAATAATTTTCTTCGCGTTTTCTACGTGGTTTGTGATCTCTTGGTGGGAAATCTCAGCGGCACCGTCAATCTTCGGCGCCATGATTTGAGCATCCGCAAGTGATGCGCGATAGTAAGCCAGCGTGCTTTCCATTTTCAGCTTATATAGTTCGTTTTTTATATGTTCGGACGATACTATATATGCAATTTAGCGTACTAAAATATGAACACTCTCGAATATTCAATCATTCGTTGATATATTGATAAACTCAACACATCATTACGCTCTGAAAATCATTCCATCATTACCATCAAACGTTTCTACTTTTAGTCATGGAATATATAAAATCGCATCGAAATTCAACCTGACTTGATCCCTGTACCATCAAGCATCGCCCAGGACAAACATCACGACGTGACACAATCCAGGTGTAACCGGTAAAACATTGCCAATGTCTTGAGCGAAACCTAACGATGCCTCCGAGACTAATTAAACATTACATTCCTTAATGTTCAAGCCCGACAGCCGTGAATTTACTACCCTCCACCCAATAGGTTTGTATCGTCTCTGCACCTTGCTCATCGCTTAACCAAGCTACGCGAAATCCTGCAGGCGAATCTATCCACGTGATAGATTTGATTGGCGATTCGGTCCCGTCAGATTCGAGCTCGATATTTTTCAGGCAACTCCGGACTAAATTCGTGTATTTTGTTTCCAATCTTCCGCGGTCAAACTCCGCAACATAAAGCACATCCTCCTCGCCGGCACCGCAAAAACCTTCGGGCCTCGAACTCGATGGATGTCCAACGACGATCAAGATGTATTCCTTTCCCGCAACATTCAGTGAACGATGCTCGGGAAACAAGACTGTTGATGCAGTGTTTATTGCCCGGTGCAGATCCTCGGATAGATGAACTGTGCTGCGAGTCTTGGATTCGTCTGAATGAGTGACATACAATTCGTGCCCGTGAAAGATCAGCGAGTCCTGATTCGAGACCTCAATTGCTTGTGGAAGGCCCGTTTTTGCGATGGCAATACCAGACAATCCGAGAAACAGAATCGCCGAAAAAATCGCATTACGAATTGACCACACAATCGGCATAACAAACTCCATGGCACGTCCAATCGTGTTCATCACTACGCTCAACTCGTTATCATTTGCCGTCCGCGCATGTACGCCGCACAGTGAATTTGCCAGGGCACCCAGCTAGATCATTACAGCCTTCATCGTCAAACCGCACTCGGCCGCAACCGCAACTAATCGATCATCTTGTCCCAACAACATGGGTCAGACCATGATTATCCAGTTTAACCGTGGTCTGACCCATGTTGTTTGGGCTGCCAAAATTCACAGTCGCAGCAACCTGTCCAAAGGATTCGAGACCACGATTATCCAGTTTAACCGTGGTCTGACCTATGTTGTTCATGTTGTTTGCCGGCCATCCTTTATCGGTCGACAAATAATGCTCGACTGATTTATTTCGCCGCCGCGCCGTTGTTACTTGGCAGAGTACGCGTCGAAGCAGCATCGTCGATAAATTCGACCGAATTCAAAATGGCTTTGATCTTCCACAATTCGTTGACCTTGGGTTCTGATAAATACATGACAGGTAAGTCGCCACACAGAGCATGTGCATCGTGAATAAGACAGAAACTGAAGTTGCGACTGCGTGTCTGCCATCGGTTGAGGCGGCCGGAAACCAAACCAGATCGGCTAGCACCGTAATGCTTTTGGTATACGCTTGATAACGCGGCACAATACCACTGACTAAGGCAATTTTTTGTATGTCACTGACCGGATGCCCAAAGTTCACCGTCGCGGCAACCTGTCCAAAGGATTCGCAACTGTAATATGGTTTATTAATATTACCGACAAGCTTAGTTTCCCTGACCAACACGGGGGAAATGTCTGAGGGTTTTGCCGCGCCCGACCATGCCCAATAGGCGCCAGCACTGTCGCTGGCATCAGAAGCAAGCCTCTCGATATCATCTCGCCAATCCACCATCTCACTTGGCACACGATTTGTAATGTCAGTAAGAGGCACGTTGCTATCGGTACTACTTGCTTGCGCAGCAGCAGCCCTGAGTCGATCCGCCAAAACCTGATCGACCTGTCGTCCACGGAAGCGCCAATATTTTATGTAGTTATCTGGCCACGTCAGCTGCATGAAACCGCTCCCACTCCAAGGGAAATATTTTTTACTCTCAGCATGAGCTTCACGCATCAAATTGAACCACTGCGTTTCCACCATCGCGTTCGCATAGAAAGCGGCCATGCGCAATGGTGTCGTAATACCAAATTTCCGCGCGGTCTTGTTTAGGTTTACATAAGAATCGGAGATTCTTCTTGCCGGAGGTGTCACGCCTTCCGACACCCAATGCGAATGGCTCGAAGCACGCATAGCAGTCGGCGGGAATAGTCTCGCAATATCAACCTCACTTAACCACCCGCACTTCCTGAACTGCTGAATAAACCGAAACGGATGGAAATGCCAAACGTTCGAGTCCGTCATTCCCGCATCGGTCCACCATTGGAGCGATTCAAGGAATTTGATGTGCTTGTCGTATTCGTCATCCTTACCGAAATACGGGCCATCTTTCCCCGGACCCAAGCCGTCTTTTTGCTTGAGTTTGAGCCAGCGGTCGTTGTTGCTTTTATCCCATTCACTATGGAATTTGCAGACCAATCGCTGTGCCCAGTCGCGCACATGCGGATGAATGGTGAAAAAATCCTTCAGCTCTTGGCTAGCGACCTCATCATCATCGACATCTTGCGCAACGTTGAGTGCGCCACTGCCGTCGCCGGCGGAGTCGGGCTTAGAGCCTCCGAGGTCACGCTCGACGCCCAGCAGATCAAGCATGGATAGGCGTCATTAAATGAGCCGCCTGCACTTCTAGGAAGAAATGGATAGCTGATCAACATATTTTTTATTTATTCAGAAGGCCGGCGACGCGTTTTCAAATCCGTTTTATTGAAGGTGGGCATCGGATACGGCATCCGTGCCGGTCCGCTAAACGAATGCTGCGTCCCTTTGATACTGATGATTCCCGGCGCATGCATTTCAATATTGCCGTTGGAAATGCGGATGTAGGCACCGCCTGAGGTGATCATAATTTCTTGCTGAGCCGCGAATTCGACATGGTCTGTTGCGGAGATCAAGTTTATTGCTTTCTGGGCGGTGAGTTCAATGTTATCAGCCTGCGCTTGAATCTCAATCTTGCCTTTAGCGGCGAACAACTTCATGCCGGCGTTCTGCACAAACAAGCTGATTTTTTCCGCTACGCTCGCGATCAGCGATTTACCGGTTGCGATATGGGTATTTTGGCCGCTGACCAGATTGATATGCTGATCCGCATAAATCTGGTTCGATTGCTGTGTCGACAGTGCGATACCCGCCGGGGTTGCCACCAATATGATCGGTTCTTTGAAGACATTCGCATTACCCGTACCGCCGCCCGCCGTCACGCCGCCCGACGAAGGGCCTGCAACACTATTCTGCGTTGCATCGGTAAAGCTTTTTAGTGCATCGTAGCCATCCTTCAAGCTTTCCGCCTGATGCGTTTCACTGGCCTCCGACATGGCTTCGAGTACGCTTTCCGAACTCACCAACTGGCTCGATGCGGCACGTGCATCAAGTGGTTGGCTGGCCACCGGGTGGGTTGAGACATACAAGCCTTGACC
>Ga0302233_10001660_pt1 | contig 15043 bp, 17 predicted proteins | sample II_Palsa_N3_1_FD_193516 | JGI IMG/M metagenome (GOLD analysis project Ga0302233, IMG submission 193516) | Peat permafrost microbial communities from Stordalen Mire near Abisko, Sweden - II_Palsa_N3_1 | ecosystem: Environmental > Terrestrial > Soil > Palsa > Peat permafrost | place: Sweden... | reverse complement strand
GCCCATGCAGGGAGCCGGCGAAACGCTCGACAACACCTATGTCCGGTTTGATGGAGGTGGGGGCGGTTGGCACAACAATGCTGGAGGGCATCCAGACGAGTTAAACCATCCTGAAACTGCTCGGCTGCGCAGTACTGACGGCGCGCATGGTAGTTTTGCCGATGTTGTTCAGGATCAGTCTATCGCCGTAGACCCTAGGGTCGTGCCTGCACGCTCGCGGGTCTCTATCAGCTCCAGCGATGGGGCAAGGAATCTTGGCGAACGACACGCAGACGACACCGGGGGCGGAATTCACGGCTACCATATCGACCATTTCAGCGGCGCAGGTTCGGCGGCGACTACGCGATGGAACTCGGCCGGTGGCGATATGCGAAACGCGAAAGTGAAATTTTTAGGGTACTAGGATGAAGAAACACCTATTTCTATTGGCCCTTTGGTCTGTCCACGCAATCGCGCTACCCGGTACGGGCTCCGTCGATTTTACTGAGGCAATCGTACCGTTGCTCGACGCCAATCCTGCGTTCAAGCAATATGTTTTGTGCAACTTCGAAATCGTTGGCGATCCGATGGGTACGAGGATTGGTAACGCTGCGATGCCGCATTTGGGCGGGGCCGTCACCGGGCCTTTCTCGATGTGGGCGAATTTGCAAGGGCCTAAGGGCCCCATGAAGGTAATCTTGACGATCAACACGACCGTCACGTTCTTTAATCAGGCCGGACAGCCCATTACCGACGGTCGTCTGACACCTGCCGTTAGATTTGTCGAAAAGTTCGCGAACATAGAAATTGACCCGCCGGATGCTGGGCAGCCCGCGATGACGCCGGGTGGGTTGAAATTTCATGTGGACAGGCGTCTTTGCGCTACTGATAAATAGCGCTTCATTTGCTTCGCCGGCTGACGGCTCAATCATGACTGGCTGCGCCAGTGGTTGGCCGCGCGACGCAAGACGGTCGTATAGCGGGTCATTCGCCGCTGGCAAGGTTCTGTGGTCAATGGTCCGTCTGGGCTTGGTTTCGGGTTTGATACCCATTTGACCGAGTTTTAGCTCGTGCTCAAGCACTTCAAGCCGCAAGACGGCTATCGCCCAACATGGGATGGGTTTTGTCCCATTCAGCCAGTCAGTCACGGTTCGCTGCGAACGTCCTAAGGACTTGCAAATATATTTGAGCGGAACGCCTTGTGCGTAGTGCTGAAGTTCTGCGGGTGGCGCGGAGTTATTACGGGTGAGGAATTTCTTCGATTTGACGGATTTTGCTGTCATGTTGGACACTCGCACGGGCTCGGCATTCTGCTACAGATGTAAAAAAAGGCACGTGTAGAGATGTGCCTTTTTGTGTAGTTTTGGCGTCGTGAGCGTACCTTTTTTCACGGTCAAAAATGCGATAATTTGTATTATGTTAAATAACAAAATTAAGTAATGGGGTTACGGTTAGCTCGGCAATATCCATTCATCGCTCCAGCGTCAGCCAGATTGTAAAGCGCCGGCATGAGCAGCCTTTCTACCAAGTCGCCGAAGGCTCCGAAGAGGAACAGGGTTGCGGGCGGCGCCATCGGTGCTTTCGACGCTTTGAGTCTCGGCCTCGCCATTATTTGGATTTTTCTTCTACGTGGCCGCTAAAACCGAAGCGCATGGCGGAAAGCACGCGATCCGCATAAGCATGCTCCTCACGCGAACGAAACCGGGCGAACAATGCCCCCACCAACACCGTGGCCGGCACGGCTTCCTCAATGGCTGCTTCGATAGTCCAGCGCCCTTCCCCGCTGTCGGCGACCGAACTTGAATATCGAGCCAGCGTGACGTCCTGCGTCAGTGCCTGTGCGCTGAGGTCCAGCAGCCACGATGAAATCACACTGCCGCGCCGCCACACCTCGGCAATCTCGGCCAACGCCAGGTCGAAACGCTCGCTCTCGGGCAAGGCATCGGAAGCCTTGGCCTTGAGAATTGCAAAACCCTCCGCATACGCTTGCATCAAACCGTACTCGATGCCGTTATGGATCATCTTGACGAAATGCCCCGACCCGGCGGGGCCCGTATGGATATAGCCACGTTCGGCGCAATCATCGACGACCGTGCGGCCGGGAGTGCGTTCGATCGAGCCACGCCCCGGAGCGAGCGCATCGAAAATCGGATCGAGCCGCGTCATCACTTTCGATAATCACGTCGTCCGCATCCAGCAAACGGCCCAACTGCGACACCATGTCTTCGGTCGGTTCGCCCTGTGGCAGCATCAACCACACGGCACGCGGCTTATCGAGTTTTTTAACCAGTTCAGCCCGTTGCTCCATATTTGACAATCCCTTCGACGACTGTGCCGCTGCGATCGAACACCACGGTGTCGTGGCCTTTTTCCATTAGGCGGCGTGCAATATTTCCACCCATCTTGCCCAAGCCAATTATGCCGAGTTGCATATTCCGGTGCTCCCAAGTTGAGTGGGCGGCATCGAATCAATCCATTCCCGCTCACGAAATCCAGCCAGAGGGCTTGGCCGACGTCAGTCAGTTTGCGCAACCTATTATTCATTTAGTATTACTTATATTTTTCATATTTTTTGCCTGCGCTTTCGCGACTTTCACCACGTTATCTACCGTGCAGCGGGCAACACGCTTTCCCGATATAGCTCGCTTTGTTCTTCGAACAGCTCCCAACTGGGCATCGACACCACGCGCACGGGGATACCCTCGGCTTTCAATTGCTCATACGCCGCGACACATAGCGCGACCTCGCTGCCCGTGCCGATCAAGATGACTTGCGGCTACACGCCGCACGCATCCGCCAGAACATAAGCGCCCCGGGCGACACCTGCAACAGCGCCATATACCATGCGATCGAGAGTAGGCAGTGCCTGGCGCGACAAGACGATACACGACGGCCGCCGAGTCTGGGACAGAGCGATTTTCCATACCTCGATGGGGTTCCAAGCCGAAACCGCAGGAATTTTGGAAGTTCTTTGATTTCAATCGGTTACATGAGATCCAGGCCTGCTAGCATGGCCGCGATAGCCGCTAACCGGCTGAATCAAAAAGGCTTCGAAAATTTCTGCGGTTCCGGCTTGGACCCCCTTCTAGGTTTTCTTGGCGGCTATGCCCCGCAGCGCTGCGGCCTGTTTCGACAGAGCTTCGGCTCTGCGGATAAGTTCTGCTGATCTTTTTTCCAAAACATTGGCAAACGCCGTGCTTTGCGAAGGCTGCGAAACTTCAGCTACGTTTTCGTTATCAGCCAAATTTTTGATTCGTACAATCTCGTTACTAACCATCTCATCAAACATCCGTACGTTCTTCTCCGCGATCTTGTAACCGCGCTCCAAAGAGTATGCATCAATGAAGTTATACGTAACGGCTAAACTCGTACTGAGGTTTTGAACTTGATGCCACCATCCGCTGGGAACGAATACTATCTCTCCGGGATTTAAGTCGAACTCCAGTCTGTTCATCTGGTGTAGATTGGAGTCGACAGCCGCCTGAAACACACCGATATTTTTGCCGCGCTTAATTTCTAACCTCTCGAGCTCGCCTGGCGGGCACATTAGCCATCTCTTCCGCCCTTGCAGCAACAGCATCCAAGAGTGGCTTTGCCAAACATCAACGTGCAGAAAAGTCGACGAGCCTGGTGGGCCTATGAATACCTCTTTCAAATAATTCCGTGTTGAAACGTGGTGATCTAGCAGATCGGTTGAAAAATGTGGGAGAGCCGGAATATCGGCAAAAATCTTCTCGTCGATTGACGAGATTTTCCAGTCTCGAAGATATACAAACCACGTCACCAGCCGAGGAGCCGATGCACCCTTTGTCGCCGACAATCGCTGGACTGTTCATCAGTCTACCGTTCAGTCGGTGGGTGCTAATAATTTCTCCCGTTCTGACGTCAAAGAGAAATGCGGATCCATTAACTGACCCTGCCAGACCTACGTTCGCTGGTTTTGAAATCGCTGCGGTCGTCCGGACGGTATGCCCTGTATTTTTCACCCACAACTGGCGACCGCTCGAATCGTAGCGAGAGATGTGCTCAGCAGAACACTGTATGCACCCGCCCTCAAAGTCCGGTGCGGGACCTGCGTAGGGATCTCGGAATCCGGCGGTTGCGTGAAAAGTGTTACCCCACGGCGCAGAGAGGTCCCGCTTCCAAAGTAGATCGCCGGTTGATGCATTCAGGGAGAAGAGTTTGTGATTGAAGCTTGAGACAAAAATCTGATTAGATCTATCGCAAAAAAGAGGTGAATTGTAGATGCACTCTTTGAGGTCGGCGCGCCAGAGCAAGACGCCATCGTCATTGACCGCCAGTATGTGGCCCTTCGTAGATGCAGCGATCAGCATATTTCGCCCTTCGCAAACAGTGGGCGAAGCATACAATCGAGCATTTACTCGCGTTTCCCATCGCACCTCTGAGAAGGTGTTTGTGTATCTGCGCAGGAAACCATCTTCACTCGCAACGACGATTTCTCCACCGTCCAAAGCTATCGGGGTCGCGGCCACCGGAACGTCAATGTTCCGCTGTTGCTTTGCGTTGAAAAATGTCATATGCCGAAAACTGTTAATGACAGGCTCTTGTTTCCATAGCCAGCCCGCCGGTGAAAGGGCGCCATTCAACCGAATCGCGCGACCGGGGCGGACCAACCCAGCGCTCGCGGGGCGTCGGCCGACGCAGGAAAGCGCGGTACGCAATCGCATCATCGGTCGTCAATGAAGACAATGCTCGCCCGCGTTCAACAATGGCCCACAAGATCAAGCGCTCGGCTTCCTTGCGGTAGGCGCGCTGTGTGGCCGCCGTCTCGTGCAGCGCGAGCCATGCCTGCACCGCCTCGTAGTCGTTCGTCGCAATCAAAGTGCAGGCGTGTCGCGGCGCTCGGAAATTGCCTTGTGAACCATCGACCTCTTCGGGCAGGCGCAACTGTTCCCATCGGACAATGCCGCTTGGCTGCGCGAAGGCGATCAACTGACGGCGAATGCGTCCCAGCATGGCGCGCGAGGATCACCCGGACGCCTTACGGCCGCTCGGGATCTTGCACGGCAAGCGTGGCAAGACTCCTGTTCCAACGGGCGAAAGATGCGGTGGCACGCTGCAACAAGGTATCGCGCAAACGGTCGCGTACGGCATCAGGGACCAGGAATGCGGCATCCTCAGGCCATCCATAGGCGCGCTTGGTCAGACGAATTTCTTCGACACCGAGCGGTTCGCCATGTGCCGCCGCGGTATTGTGCTTATGCGGTGCCCCATAAGCAATCACACTGTCAACCACGATCAAGGTCGGCCGGTCGCGAGTCTGCTTGAACCGTCCCAATGCATTAGCCAATGCAACGGTATCGTTGGCGTCGTTGACATGCAGGGTCTGCCAGCCGTATCCGCGAAAGCGCCGCACCACGTCCTCGCTGAATGTGAGTTCGGTGTGTCCCTCAATGGTGATGGTATTGTTGTCGTAGATCCAGCACAGATTAGCCAATTGCAAATGCCCGGCAATTGACGCGGCTTCGCTCGATACACCTTCCATCATGTCGCCGTCTCCGCCCACGGCATAGACGTGATAGTCGAACAGCAGCGCATCGTCACGATTGAAATGCGCCGCAAGATAACGCTGAGCCAATGCCATCCCGACACTGTTGGCATAGCCTTGCCCCAGTGGGCCGGTCGTCGTCTCAATGCCCGTGGTGACCCGATACTCCGGGTGACCTGGTGTTTTCGAGTCGAGCTGACGAAATTGACGGATATCTTCCAGGCTGACGGCAGGCTTGCCGGTCGGCTTTCCATCGGCATCGATCTCGTCGACGCCCGCCAAATGCAAGAGTGCGTAAAGCAGCATTGAGGCATGCCCGTTCGATAATACGAATCGGTCTCGATTGGGCCAGTCGGGATGTCCCGGGTGATACTGCAGGAATTGACTCCACAGTGTATAGCCGACGGGTGCGAGCGCCATGGGTGTGCCTGGATGTCCCGAGTTGGCTTTCTGCACGGCGTCCATGGCCAGCGTGCGAATCGTGTTGATACTGAGCTGATCGAGGTCGGGAAGTGTGTCGCCGCGGTTGGCCAAACGTACTGCGGCAGGGGTAATGATGTTGAGTGAATCCATGCTCATGTTGGAACTCCCGATTTTATTGTTTGAGTGGATCGGGCGCCCCGGAACATACGGGGCTTGTCAACGCTCAATCCTGAAAATTAAGCTCCATCTGCTCAGGCTTGGTTCAGTGCTCGTGGCGAAACAATGCGCTACCCAGTGCCGGAGCTACCATGCTTGGACACAGATCGTCGCCTGGGGTGCGATGAGAGCACTACAGCAAGTTTCGCTCCCGGTCCTGGACGAGGCTGTGGAAAAGTCCAGGGTTTCAAGCGGTGTTTGCTCAATCAAGACCGGGTATCCCGTATAACATCGGCCGCAATATGGCGTTCGGTTAGCCGCTCGTGAGGTTCGACAGAAGTGATGTTCTTGCTGCGCTCATGCTTAGTTTGACGGCGAAATTTTTATATGATTTTTTATCGATTCCACACCTTCCACAGCATGCACTTTCTCCATTGCAATATCGATCTGCTCCTGTGATGTTGTGTGACCCGTCAAGGTAACCACACCGTTATAGGTCTGGACTTCGATGCCACCTGATTTCAGATCGAGATCGGCAAGAAACGCAGCGTTGATCTTGGCACTGATCGTTTTGTCGTCTACGTAACGACTGGTACTACGTGTCTGCGTTTCGATACTGTCTGACGCATGCATGGTGCCTATAGGCGTGCATGACTACTATCGCACGGCGCACTATTGGGAGCAGGAGGCTTTTCCTGAGGATGGCGCTCTGAATCGCGTGCACCAAGGCCCAATGCTATAGCACTTTGGAGCTGCGTCTGGAATGCTTTGATAGGCGCAGCGCCCAGAGCAGGCGTCAAAGTTAATCGGGAGCCCAGCCTTGATCTGAATCGCACTCCTCCCAATTTGAATTACTGGTGCGGGTTCTTGAGTGGCACCAGGGTGGCCTGAACGATTCGCAGGGCTATATCACCACGGTTGCCACGCGCGCGGTTATCGTCATAAATTGCGAAGATCCGACGCTTGGACAAGTGGGCTGCGTCTTTGTCGGAATGTGCGAAGTTTCGTCGTGCGTGATTGAGGCCTTACCTGGGCAACGCGTTAAAAAAGGTGACGAAATCGGCTACTTTCAATATGGCGGCTCGACATATTGCCTGATCTTCGAGCCCGGCGTAATCGAGAACTTCGTGTCTCAAGCACCATTCGATGACCAGGCGCCGGCGGTCAAGATCAACACCCATATCGCGACAGCAAAATAAAACAGAGCGCGACCGTCATTGAAACGTATTCGCGCTACCCCCTTTACTAAAAACCAAAAATGCGCATGAATCAGTCGCTATAACGACTGATTCATGCGCACCCTCCATCTAGCTTTGCTCTCTGCTATGCAACATCACGCGTTACGTGGCTGAGTCGGCACCGCGCGCGACTGGAGTTATACCGACGCCTCCGGGATTCTCGATCAACGGCTGATGCCGAAATCCCAGATTACCCGCTACCGACGAAAGGATCGCGCCCAGCACCAATAAGGCAAAACCCCACCATGTCGCACGTGCGATATTGCGTGCTGCGTGGTCGACCGAGATGCGTACCTGAGTCTCGATCTGCGGCGTTAGTGCGCCCCCAGGATCAATGCCGTTTTTCTGCAAATGCTGTTGTGCCGTGTCTGCCAGTGCCTGCATGCTGGATTGTCCGGAATTGCCATCCTGGGCACTATTGACGACAGCATTGGCCGCTTGCCCTGCGGCATTCAGCGTCGTATTTAACGCGCTACCGGCAAAAGAAAGCGACAAATAAACGAGCAGCAAGGTCATTACGCTCCATGAAAGAATGCCGTGCAGCCAACCCAGCACAGGTGCGCAGCGCCCGGCCAGATAAGAGCCGATCACAATTGCAATGACTGACGATATCAGCAACCATGCTCCGGTAAGAAAGCCAAAGCCTTGCAAGGGATTCTGGTATTTGAGCGGCGCCAGTGCCGAAGCGCCGATGCCGGCACCGAGCAAGTTCAGTGTCAAGCAGATCACAAGGGATAATACGACGCCCGCCGACACCGCGCCCCACGACATGCGCAGGGCCCGGGGTTGAGTCAAAATCATAGCCATGGTTCACCTCTTTGTGAAAATGGATTTAATGAAAAATCATAAATAGAATCAACAACACCAACACTGGAACACCCATGAACCAACCTAATATGTAAGGCATGACATTGCTCCTGTGACATCTCGAGTGCATGACACGTTGAATCCGAGAAGACTCGCGGCCATTTCGGATCTATTGATCACCTTCAACATCAAGATCAACGCAAATCCCATGCCCACCTGACGGCGACTCGTGCTCCATACGCTCAAATGGCTTGCGATACGCCTCTCCTCCAGATTGCGCCGATCCTCTGACCGCAAGCATGCGCGTGGTCGATAAAAGCATGCCCGGCAATGAGGCTTGTAAAAATTACTCGCATATGTAATCCGGGGCATTTGCATCTACCGATTCAACCGCCCTTAATTCCGCCGAGGATTGCCGGCGACTGTCGGCAGATAGCCGATATGCCATAGCAGCATTACCGCCAACTATAGGCCATGGCTATGAACTCAATTTCACATGGGTCTTGGACCTTATAGAAAAATAGGTTCATCCTTCCATCACCGCCGCCCATAACTCAGTAAACCCACTCAGCAAGCGACGTCCTCAGATCGAGTCTCTGCTACCGAAAATTCCGATCCACGGCGCTTGCTACGTTCGTTGTCTATTGAACAAAGCTAAATATGTCAGCCTATAAACCCGCCTTGACTCGCTCAATGACGCTGTTGTTTGCCGCCGCTTGCGGCATCGTAATTGCGAACATCTACTATTCGCAGCCACTGCTTGCAGTGATCGCCCAGACCTTCGGTCACTCTGCGGCCAGCCTTGGCTTCCTCGTGACCATGACCCAACTCGGCTACGCCTGTGGCCTGCTCATGATCGTGCCGCTTGGCGATGTGCTCGATCGCCGCACATTGATCATTACGCTTCTGCTATGCAGCGTGCTGGCGTTATTTGCCGTCGCCGCCAGCCCGACCTTCCCGCTATTCGCGGTCGCCAGCATGCTGCTTGGCTTGAGCACATGCTCGGCACAGCTACTGGTACCGTTTGCAGCATCGCTCGCCGACGTAAAGGAACGAGGACGTGTTGTCGGCGTCGTGATGAGTGGCCTGCTGCTGGGGATTCTGCTAGCCCGCACGGTGTCAGGCTTGATCGCCCAGATTGCAGGATGGCGGGCCGTATATGTCATCGCAGCTCTTGTGGTTCTGCTGCTCACCGGATTGCTGGCGCGTGCACTTCCCAAGGACAGGCGCAATATCCCGGTTGCTTATGGAGCGTTGATGAGATCGCTGCTGACGCTGGTCAAGGAGAATCCATCGCTGCGTTCGCGTTCACTGTATGGCGCCTTGGCGTTCGCCTGTTTCAGCGTGTTCTGGACTGGATTGACCTTCCTCTTAAGTCAAGCGCCGTACAGTTTCTCTGAGGGCAAGATCGGCGCATTCGGCTTAGCTGGTGCCGCTGGCACGCTAGCAGCCGGTTACGCCGGGCACATGGCCGACCGAGGACACGGCAAGCTCGCAACCGGTCTGTTCAGCGTTGCCATCCTTGTCTCATTCGCTTTCATCTTCGCTGGAGCACATTCGCTGGTGGCACTGGTCGTCGGCGTATTGCTACTCGATATTGGCGTCCAGGGTTTGCACATTTCCAATCAAGGCGTCATCTATGCACTCGCTCATGACGCGAGAAGTCGCATCACGACCGTCTATCTAACCAGCTATTTCATCGGCGGCGCACTGGGTTCCAGCGTGGCTAGCGTCTCCTATGCAGCTTACGGCTGGAGTGGTGTGTGCCTGGCCGGTGCTATGTTTGCCTGCGCCTTGATCGCGCTTTGGCTGATCGGGTTAAGCTTGAGCCCCCGGAGAATCGAAGCGAGGCAATCATGAATCCCCTATGTGACGCATCGAGCTCGATGCTCATCATTATCGATCTGCAAAAAAGGCTGATACCTGTCATTTCTGAGGGCGAAGAGATTGTGAAGCGGGCAACGATCCTGGCGCAGGTGGCAAAGCTTCTTGATATTCCCGTCGTTGGAACAGAACAGCAGCCACTACGCCTCGGTGCTACGGTGCCTGAAATTGGGCAGCTGTTTAGCAAGCGATTCGAAAAAAATCATTTTGATGCTTGTGCTGAAGCCGGGTTTGCGGAATATCTGGAGCCGGATCGGGGCGATCTGATTGTCTTGGGTTGCGAAGCGCACGTCTGTGTTTTGCAGACGGTCTTGGGACTGCGGGCAAGAAATCGGCGCGTGCGACTGGTCGTCGACGCTATCGGATCCCGCCGGAGCACAGACAAGATTGTTGCGATAGATCGCGCGAAATCATCGGGTGCCGAAATCCTGACATCTGAAATGGTTGTATTTGAATGGTTGCGAACGAGTGAGCATCCTAAGTTCAGGGAAGCACTTAAGCTGATCAAATAATAAGCCGGCGGATTGCTTCTTCATGGCGGGTTTGGCGCATGGGCATAGTTACATGATTAGATCGCATTCCTGGATAGTTCATCCCGATTAGCCTGGATTATCCCGCGGACATTTCGGCATAGACTCAAACTCCGCACACGCATTTGGAGATTGATATGGCTGACCATTCCATCAAAGGCAAGACCGTCCTCATCGCCGGCGGTGCCAAGAACCTCGGCGGATTGATTGCCCGCGATCTGGCACAGCATGGAGCAAAAGCGGTGGCTGTCCACTACAACAGCGCCGGCAGTAAGGCGGACGCTGAAGTGACGGTTGCTGCGCTCAAGGCTGCCGGCGCCCAGGCAGTGGCAATTCAGGCCGACCTGACAACGGCCGGGGCCGTAGAGAAGCTGTTCGCCGATGCCATCGCGGCCGTCGGCCGGCCGGACATCGCCATCAACACGGTCGGCAAGGTGTTGAAGAAGCCGTTCACGGAAATCAGCGAAGCTGAATACGATGAGATGACGGCAGTCAACTCCAAGACGGCCTTCTTTTTCCTCAAAGAAGCCGGCAAGCATGTCAACGACAACGGCAAAATCTGCAGTCTGGTCACGTCGCTGCTGGGCGCGTTCACGCCGTTTTACGCGGCTTATGCCGGGACCAAGGCGCCGGTTGAGCACTACACTCGCGCAGCAGCCAAGGAGTTCGGCGCGCGCGGCATCTCGGTGACCGCGGTCGGCCCCGGACCGATGGATACGCCATTTTTCTATCCTGCAGAAGGTGCCGATGCAGTGGCATACCATAAGACGGCCGCAGCCCTCTCGCCGTTCAGCAAGACCGGCCTGACCGACATCGCGGACGTGGTGCCGTTCATCCGCCATCTGGTCAGCGATGGCTGGTGGATTACAGGTCAGACAATCCTGATCAACGGCGGCTACACCACCAAGTAAGCCGGCTCGGCCACAGGTTCTCCCGTGGCCGCCCTCTCCCGTAGGAGTCTCAGCCATGACCAATCGGTTTCAGTCGATTCTCGACGCCCAGCAATCGTGCTTCCACAGCGATGTCACCAAGTCTCATGCATGGCGCATCGAGCAGCTCGACCGTATGGAGCGCATGCTGCTCGATCATCAGGAAGAGTTTTGCGCCGCACTGTACCAGGACTTCCGTAAGCCTCCGTTCGAGCAGCTATTCGAAATCACCGTGCCGCTCGGCAACATCCAATACTACCGCGAGAACCTGCAGGAGTTAATGGCGCCACAGCATGTGGCGATTCCCAAGGGGCTGGAGGCGACCGGCAATCGAGGGCTGATTCTCAAGGAGCCGTATGGCGCAACACTGGTCATCGGCCCATTCAATGCGCCCATTCTGTTGCTGCTCGATCCGGCCATTGCCGCCTTGGCCGCTGGCAATACCGTAGTCCTCAAGCCCGCAAATACAACGCCCGCGACGGCGGCGTTGTTCCAGAAATATGTGCCCCAGTATTTCGAGCCGCAGAACGTCGCCGTTGTCACTGGCGGACGCGAGGAGATCGCCGAGTTACTGGCATTGCCTTTCGATTTCATCTTCTTCACAGGCAGTTCGGCCGTCGGCAAGATCGTGATGCGCGCCGCAGCCGAAAACCTGACGCCGGTGATCTTGGAGCTCGGCGGTCAAAATCCGACCATCGTCGACCAGACCGCCAATCTGGACATCGCTGCGGACCGAATTGCCTGGGGGCACAACGCCATCTCCGGCCAGTGGTGCATCGCGCCGGGCTACGTCTATGTGCACGAGAACGTCGCCGACGAATTCATCGCGAAGCTGAAGGCGTCGATCGTCAAGATGTATGGCAGCGATCCGCAACAGAGCCCCGACTTCGCCCGCATGATCAGCGAGCGCGACACGCAACGGGTCGCCGCCTACATCCTGCCGGAGAAGGTAGTACACGGTGGTCGGTCCGACATCCAGGCGCGCTACGTCGAGCCAACCCTCCTCTATCCCTCGACCTGGGACGATCCGGCGCTGCAACAGGAGGTCTTCGGTCCCGTACTACCGGTCATGCCGTATCTTGACCTGAAGGAAATCGTAGGCATCATAAAGCGTAAACCGAAATCGCTTGCCGCCTACATCTTTAGCAAAAATCAAGCGAATATCGACTACGTGTTAGGCAGCTTGTCCTTCGGTGGTGGCTGCGTCAACCAAACCAACCTGCACTGCTGGATCGATAGTCTGCCGTTCGGCGGAGTCGGCTACAGCGGCATGGGCAAGTATTACGGCAAGGCGGGTTTCGATGCACTGAGCAACACCAAGGCTCTGCTGATCGGCAACCCTGACCTCGAACTCGACGTCTTCCCGCCTTATGACGGCAAGGACATTGCGAAGAACCTGAGTGTCTTCTCATGACGCTCTAGGTATGGGGCGGAGGACTTTGGCCTATGAGGGGCGCACCGGCGTACAAACAAGCGCGCATCAGTACGGAGGAGCACGTCCGAAATACCCCGCTCGAGGTTTCCGATGTCGTGGGATTCTGGCGTGCTGCTCAGATGGACTGGTTCAGCCACGATCCAATCTTTGATCGTCGATTCCGCGAGCGCCATCTGGACCTGCACCTTGCCGTGGCGCGAGGCGAACGCGACGCATGGGCCAGTATTCCCGAGGGATCTCTGGCGTTATTGATTCTGCTCGACCAATTTCCCCGCAATGCTTTTCGCGGCACGGCGCACATGTACGCGACCGACTCCTTGGCTCGGCATTTTGCCCGGGCGGCGCTATCGGCCGGGCATATGGACGCCGTCGATGCCGATTTGAGGCTATTCTTATGCTTGCCCTTTGCTCATTCGGAGCTGCGTGGCGATCAGGATTTATCCGTAGCGCTCAACGCCCGGCTCGGCCAACCCTGGCTGTCACATGCACAGAGTCATCGGAGCATCATCCATCGATTTGGTCGCTTCCCGCACCGTAATGCCTTGTTAGGGCGTCGGTCCACGGCCGAGGAACAAGCCTTTCTCGATAGTGGTGGTTTTGCAGGGTGATCGCTCCGGTATCGGCGCCTCGCCCTTCTTCAAAGTGCCGCGCAAAAGGAATCGATGGACAGACTTGACCAATACCGCGTCTTTACCCAGGTTGCAGAGATGGGTAGCTTCATCAAGGCCGCTCATGCGCTGGAGATACCGCGTGCATCGGTCTCTGCCGCCATCCAGCAGCTTGAGGTGAGTATGGGCGTGCGCCTGTTGCACCGAACCACGCGACAGGTGCGCCTGACCGTGGACGGAGAGCAATTGTTGGAGCGCGTGCGCTTGTTCCTGGCTGACGCAGAAGAGATCGATCAGATGTTCCATGCGAGCCAACGCAAAGTCTCGGGCCGTCTGAGCGTGGATGTGCCGAGCCGCATCGCCCGCCGCCTGGTCGCTCCGGCATTACCGGGCTTGCTGCGCCGCTACCCTCGCCTGCAGTTGGTATTGGGCTCGACTGACCGCGCCATCGATCTGGTGCATGAAGGTGTGGATTGTGCGGTGCGTGTCGGCGTGTTGCAGGACAGTAGCTTGGTAGTACACCCTCTAGGGCAACTCACGCTGATTAACTGCGCCAGCCCGGATTATCTGCATGAGCATGGCGTGCCGGCAGACCCCGGTGACCTGGCCAAAGGACATTCCGTGATTGGCTACGCCTCGCCAAGCAATGGGCGAGAGCTGCCGTGGGAGTATCGGATCTCGGGCAAGCAACAACTGATACCCGCCCCCAGTCGGGTGATCGTCAACAATGCCGAGAGTTACATCGCTTGCTGTGTGGCAGGTCTCGGGCTGATTCAGATTCCGCGCTTTGACGTAGAGCATCTCCTGAAAAGAGGCGAGCTCGTTGAAGTCATGCCCGAGTTTCATGCGGCATCCATGCCGGTGTCACTCATCTACCCCCATCGTCGACAGCGCTCACGTCGGCTCATTGCCTTCATTGAGTGGTTTGAGACATTGATACAGCCTCATCTCGAACCGTAACTGCACACTTGGCACACTGGAGGCGCTGCCCCCCAGAATCACCACTTGCCGTAGTGCTCGACAATACCGCGAAACAGCGCCTCACGTTCGGCGCCGAGATGCGTGCCGCCGGCATCTCCGGCTGCATCTTTGGCGACGGCTGTGTGCACCACCACCAGCTTCAACGCCGGATCGACGTAGATCGCCTGCCCATAGATACCTAGCAGTACGAATCGACGATGGCTGCCGGGCAGCAACCAGACCTGCAGGCCATAGCCGTAATAGGTACTATCGTGCCATTGCATCTGCCCGGGGCGAAATGCCGTTGGCTGACGAGAGGCATCCGTCATATCAAGAAGATGCTCGGCCGACACGACTCGGTGACCTGAGACTAAACCGTCATTGGCCAGCATTAGCCCGAGACGTGCATAATCGCGCACGGTGGCGTTGAAGTCTCCTTGTGCAACCTCGACTTTGTCGGGCGGATTCAGCATCCACGTCGCCTTCGTCTCAGCCCCGATAGGCTGCCATATTTTTTCGTCGATATAGTCGCACATAGTCCTGTGGGTTGCGGCACGCAGAACAAGACCTAGGACCTGTGTTTTA
>Ga0302233_10001658_pt1 | contig 15061 bp, 11 predicted proteins | sample II_Palsa_N3_1_FD_193516 | JGI IMG/M metagenome (GOLD analysis project Ga0302233, IMG submission 193516) | Peat permafrost microbial communities from Stordalen Mire near Abisko, Sweden - II_Palsa_N3_1 | ecosystem: Environmental > Terrestrial > Soil > Palsa > Peat permafrost | place: Sweden... | reverse complement strand
TGGCCACTGATACAGCCCGGAGCGGCCATTTTGGGATTTCGATACGTTTCTTTAAAGTCACCGAAGCGATATAGAGCATGATGGCTGCATTGACAACCGAATATCCCATCATGCGTGCGAGGGACGGGAAGTCGCCTACCCAAGCCATGAAGACCCATAACTCCGCAGACAATGCCACAATCCAAAACCAGCGGATTTTGATTTCCAAATTCAAAAACCGAGCCAAGCCGGTTAGCAGGAAAGGTTTCTCCAGTATATTAAATATTGCATAAACCGATACCACCAATCGCATATCGCCAAAGGGAAGCAGCAAAAAAATGCTCAAGCGAGACACGAGCGCAAAGGTAACGGAAATCGCCCACCAACCGGGTCCGGCATTGGTTCTGGGAACCCAACTCATCCAGAGGAAAAGAAAGATGAAGACAAAGTAAACGGAAAAGCCAAAAGTATGAACAATCTCGTATGACATTGTCGTCTCCACTACTCTTGCATTTCGTACCATCCGACTACATACAACAGAACTTATAGATAAACCGGCAAGTCCGGCAGTTCCCATGTTACTGAACCCGGCGCCTTGGATCGATCTGATTCGTAGTGTACTGCTGGATTGTGCTTTGGAGACAAGGGCATCAACAAAGGTGCGAAAACATTGATGCTACGATTTGCGGCGAGATCGACAGCCCGTATCCCGGAAGCATGCGATCGCTGGAGCGGGACATTTGCGGTCCATCGCTTCTCGGGCAACCCTGAGGTATCGTGGCTTGAGATTCTTTCCCACACTTGCAACGCAGTCCTTAACGTATGCGCGCCTGGTCTCATTCGTGAACTTTCGAAACGAGTTAACGAAGAGCGCGCTCACCTAGAGCGTAGCACCTGGGTTACCCGGCTGGTGGGTATTTCCCGGCAAGATGAATCCGCTCATATGGCTCCTTGTCGGGTGGTAGTATCTCTTATCGCGAGAACGGCCATTCAGCAACGGGTGCGGCAAACGTCGACATCAATCCGCATTAGCTACATGATGGGCGGAAGCAGAAAAGCGCGTATCTCGCTGTTGTCGCATTTCATAGCGGTTTATCAATCTCCATGCCAATGACCCAAGACATTCCAGAACCACAAGCCGTTTGCAATACCGTCACGCGTAGCGCAATCTTCATCGTCGCAACCTTGGCCGATAAGCAAGATGCAGCAGGAAAAGTGCGTGCATGGTGCGCGGACATTGCAGCCCTTGTGCGCTCGGTCGGCAAACGCGTCCCCTCCGGCCAACTGTCGTGCGTGTGCGGATTCGGTTCCGATGCATGGGACACGCTATTTGGCGCCCCGCGTCCCAAGCAGTTGCACCCGTTCCGTGAATTCGGCGAGAAAGAACGCCGCGCCGCGGCAACGCCGGGAGATATTTTGCTGCACATCCGCGCGGAGCAGATGGACCTATGCTTCGAGCTCGCCACGCAGCTGCTTGGACGGCTAGGCAGCGCGATCTCGGTGCTTGACGAAGTACATGGCTTCCGCTATTTCGACATGCGCAGCATGGTGGGTTTCGTCGACGGCACCGAAAATCCAACTGGCCGCGAAGCCGTCGATTTCACCCTCATCGGCGATGAGGACGTGGAGTTTTCCGGCAGCAGCTATGTCCTCGTGCAAAAATATCTGCACGATATGGAGGGCTGGAACTCGCTTACCGTTGAGACCCAGGAACGCATCATCGGTAGAACCAAGTTGTCCGACATTGAGCTCGATGAAACAGTCAAACCATCGTCTTCGCACAGCTCGCTGACAACCCTCGTCGAAGATGGAAAAGAAGTAAAAATCCTGCGCGACAATATGCCGTTCGGCCGCCCAGGCGCAGGCGAATTCGGCACCTATTTCATCGGGTATGCGCGCTCCCCAGCCCCGATTGAGCAAATGCTCGAGAATATGTTCGTTGGACGACCGCCAGGCAACTACGACCGCTTGCTCGACTACAGCCGTCCGGTCACAGGTGGACTTTTCTTTGCCCCATCAGCCACCTTGCTCGAGGCACTCGCAGAACGCGATCCGCAAACTGCGGCTTCAATACTTAGTCCGAATGGATCTCTTTGATATCGCGAGCCGCGAGTTCAGCTCGAATTTTCTTAGGTAGTTTTGCGCGGACCAATTGATATGATTGGCTCAACAAATCGATCAATGCCGCCGCCGGAACAGCATGCGGACTTTCGAGTTTGACCCAATGGTGGCGGGCTAGATAGGGCGCAGGGCGGATACCTGGTTGATCAGTCAACTCAAGGAAGCGCGATGGATCTGCTTTGATTCCTATCCCTGTTGGCGTGGGCGTGAGGTCTATAACGCAGAACATCTTGCTAGCAACCGAATACACCTCTTTGGATTTCCACTTGATGTCGCGAGTCGTGCCTGGCTGTTTCATGCAAAACTCACGAATCGTGTCGTAATTCATCCTGTGGCTCACGGCTCAATCCCTCACTCTAGAAAGTTGGCCGGCGGTGAAACTCCCGGCACCCGAAACACACCTGATTCTACTCAAATCCACGGATGCCCCTACCGTTAAAGCTCGGCAAGTTCCAATGGAAACGCATGGCCAGTAAGCGAAACAAAAAGCCCGTGCTTATCGCTATCAAGGATGCCGGCGCCGCATCGACTTTGTACCACAACAACCCGACATACAAGCCGCCCGTGAACAGCGCAACGGTGGCGTAAAGCTCACGCTGTAGCACCAAGGGAATCTGATTACACAATACATCGCGCAGCAGGCCGCCGAATACACCGGTAATCATGCCCGCCAAGATCACTATGTCAGGCGACATGCCGTTGGTGCGGGCGATATTGCAACCGATCACGCTGAAGGCCACCAGGCCCAGGCCGTCGACCACAAGAAACGCGTTGCGTAAATGGTGGAGGAAACGCGCTACCAGCGCGGTGACGATGGCGGCGCCGATGGTAAATAAGAGGTACTCGGGATGCGCGATCCAGCCCAGCGGATAATTTCCCAGCAAGATATCGCGCATGGTGCCGCCGCCCAATGCAGTGATGGTGCCGATTACGCAGATGCCGAACAGATCCATGTCGCGTCGCATGCCCATGATGGCACCGGACATGGCCTCCGCCACGATCGCAATCAGGTAGATGGCATGTAGCAGCATGGCTTTAGTCTTCGGAAGAAAATAGTTTCAGAATTTGCTCGCGCTCTTGCGCGGCGTCCAACGCCTCCTTTAGGCGCGCCGGATTGACTGCGCCGTCAGATCCGCATTTCAGCTCGCTGTGAATGAACGGATTGTTGTCCGCCAGGCAGTTTTTGCTCAGGTATTCGCTATAAACATAGTCGCCATCGAATAAGGCCAGCCCTGCCGGTTCTACCGGCATCTGCTCTTGCCGCTGCGCCACCGCCACCTGCATATAGCGGCTCCAGATGGGTAAGGCCAGTACGCCGCCGGTAGCATTGCCCAGCGATTTCGGTTGGTCGTAGCCCAACCATACTACCGACACCACACCCGAAGAATAACCGGCAAACCAGGCGTCATACGCATTGTTTGAGGTTCCGGTTTTACCAGCGGTATCGCTGCGCATCAATACTTTGGCGCCATGACCGGTGCCGGACTTGACGACATCCTGCAGCATGCTGTCCATTAGATAGGCATTGCGTGCAGAAATAATTCTTTCGCCGGATGGCTTGTCAGAATTGGACTTGTTACGCGAAGTGTCGTGATACAGCACATGACCGGAGCGATCGCGGATTTCCTTGATCAGCCTCGGCGCCAGATGATAGCCGCCGTTGGCGAATACGGCGTACGACTGCGCCAGCTGTAGCGGCGTCACGGCGCCTGCACCCAGCGCCAGTGGCAAAGATGGCGGATTGCGCTCCGGCAGAAAGCCGAATTTGGTCGAAAATTCTTGCACATAATTGGCGCCTGCCGCTTGCATCAAACTGACCGCGACCAAATTTTTGGAGCGCATCAAGCCGCGCCGGACGGTAATGAAACCTTCATAGTTACCGCCGTAGTTGCGTGGGCGCCAGGCACGGGCACCGGTTTCCTGCGGCAGCAAGAGGCGCCGGGTGTCATCCACCATGGTGCCGGGGAAGTAGCCTTTTTCCAAGGCGGCCGAATAAACAAAAGGCTTGAAACTCGAACCAGGCTGGCGGAATGCTTGCAATGCATGATCGTAACGATTGCGGAAAAAATCAAAGCCACCGGTGAGTGCCAGGATATCCCCGGTATTTGCATCGAGAGAAATCAGCGCGCCTTCCATTTCCGGCATCTGAGTAAGCAACCAGTGTTTCGGTTTATCTTGGAACACCCGGACTACCGAACCCAAAACAATGCCGCGCTTACCCATCATCGGCAACTTGGACCAGCCGCCGGCGATGCGCGGATCAATCTGATGTATTTGCAGGCTCTGCCCATCACGCAACATGACCGTCATCTGTTTCGGGGTCACGCTGGTGACGATTGCCGCACGCAGCTCGCCACTGTCGGGATACGTTGTCAGCAATTTGAATACGCTGCCTTGCAAGTTGTCGCCTAACATTGCGGCGAGTTGTGCCTCCGGGCCACGATACCCTCTGCGCGCTTGGGCCTCGAACAAGCCCGAGCGTAAGTGCTGATCGGCGGCCATTTGCGACGCCATCTGGATGGTTGTGACGACATCCAGCCCCATGGTGTAAGCGCGTTCCTGATAAGTATCCACGACCATCTTCCGCGCCTCCTCCACCACATAAGCCGCTTCCCTAACCGAGGGATTACGATGGGTGTTGAGGGTCAGTTTTTCTGCCATGGCCTGATCGAAGTCGGCTGGCGTGATATAGCCGAGCGCCAGCATGCGTTGCAGAATATAGTGTTGGCGGATTTGCGCACGCTGAGGATTGGCTATCGGGTTATAGGCCGAGGGCGCTTTGGGCAATCCGGCCAACATCGCCGCTTCTGCCACACTCAGTTGTGCCAGCGGTTTGTCGAAGTAGATATTGGACGCTGCAGCAAAGCCGTAAGAGCGCTCGCCAAGATAAATCTGATTCATATACAGCTCAAGGATTTTATCCTTGCTGTATTGCTGTTCCATTTTGTAGGCCAGAAGTATTTCGTTTAACTTACGTTGCACGGTTTTTTCACGCGTCAAAAAGAAACCACGTGTCACCTGCATGGTGATGGTGCTGGCACCTTGCCCATGCTGGCCGCTGACAACGTTAGCTAAAGTTGCACGCAGCAGTCCGAAGAAATCAACTGCGCCATGTTCATAAAAACGGGCATCTTCGATCGCCAGCAATGCTTGGCGCATACGTAGGGGAATCTGCGCAAGCGGCAGGAATTCACGGCGCTCTTCTCCGTATTCCGCCAATAGCACGCCTTCGCTGGAATAAATTCGCAGCGGCAATGCGGGACTATATTGTGCCAGATGATCTACCGACGGAAGCTGTTGCCATGTCCGATGCAGCCAATACCCGACGGCGATACTGGCAAGACTGGCCACCAGCATCAATCCGAGACAGAAGCCCAGCATAAATTTGAGGCAGCGGACTATCCTGGGTTTTGCTTGCTTAGCCGGCTGGCTCATTGTGGTTCCTGTTGAATTGGGCACTCGAATCTTTGACCGATGCAGCTTGGATGAGCTGAAGAAGGTACATTGTGGTTGCAATAAAATAGGTGCTTAATAAAATTAAGTATTATTAAGGGATAGTAAATTTTGCTTATCTGAGGAGATTCGCCATGAATCCAATCCTGAACCTGAATCCCAAGCACACCGCGGCCTTTCGTGCGGTCATCGAAACCGGCAGTTTCGAGCAAGCTGCAGCAAGGCTGCATCTGACCTCACCGGCCATATCGCAACGCGTGCATGCTCTTGAAAGTATGTTGGGTAATGCCTTGATTGTGCGTAGTCGCCCTGCTCGCGCCACCCGAACGGGGTACACGCTGCTGCAATATCTGAAGCGCGCGCAAATGCTGGAAGCGGATCTGGCGGCAGAGCTGGCGGTGGAACACGATGCGCCAATGCGACTGGTTCTGGCACTAAATGCCGATTCGATTGGCACCTGGTTTTTTCCTGCTTTATCAGACGTACTGATACGCGAGAAAATTTTGCTGGACTTGACCGTGGAAGATCAGGATCACACCTACACGCTGCTGGAAACCGGCTTGTCCATTGGCTGCATCAGCACCGAATCGAAGCCGATGCGCGGCTGTTCGGCCGAGTTATTGGGCGTGATGCGCTACTGGCTGGTGGCGGCAAAAACCATGTGCGATCAATGGTTCCCAAACGGCTTGACGCGCAAGGCTGCGCGCAGCGCGCCGGTGGTCGCATATACCCACAAAGACACTTTGCAGTCTTCTTTCTTGCTGAGCAAATTGGGACTGCCCGAGGGCGCTTATCCTTGCCACTACGTTCCCGGCGCTGCCTCGCATTTCAATGCGATTCGTTACGGCCTGGGTTACGGCATGGTGCCTGAACTGCTGCTGAAGGCTAGTGCCGACAAGCACAAAATGATTTATCTTGCGCCGAACAAGCCGTTGGAACTCGCACTGTACTGGCATACCTGGAAGGTGCAGTCGCCGCGTATGGAAAACCTGTCTCGTCAGATTATTTCCGCGGCACGAAAAATCCTGAAGTAATCGCACTGGGGATTGCGGCGCGGCGAAGTCCTGCCGCTTGGCCGGATCTCTGCGCAGACTATGGTGGCTTAGCATCGGTGCTTCGACAGACGATCTTTACTACCGCTCACACCGAAAGTTTCGCCCCGACTAGGAGATTTTCAATCATCGCACTCCTGAATTCTTCATTTTCCTCCGTGGAATCGATATTCATCAGCACGGCGACAGCATGGTTCTGGTCCTCCGTCAGAACCACCATATTGGATGCGCCGGAATCGCTACCGGAATGCGCGACGAATTGACGCCCGTCGATTTCCTCCATAACCCAGCCGAGCCCCTGATAGGATACGATCGCCGGATCGACCTGACGGCGCAACATGGCGGCAACAGCCCTGGGTGACAAAATTGCGCGCTGCCCGGTTTCTCCACCGATCATCGCACGCAGCATCTTTGCAAGATTGCTGACCGAACAGCGCAGCATACCGGCAGGGACGTCCGGGTAACCCTCCTGCGGCAATTCGACGAACGCTTTATTTTCAAATATATAAGGCTTGGAGAGTGTGTTCGGCGCGAACTCCCGCAAATACCAATGTGCATTGTCAATGCCCAATGGTTCAAATATATTGCTGCTCAGGTAAGACGCAAAGCTCTGCTCACTGACACTCTCAATGACGTAACCTGCCAGGGCGACCGCGACATTGCTATAAGACCATTGCGCACCAGGCTTGGCCTTGAGAAAGGACTTGTCCGGCGAATAGGCCACCCCGCCCTTTACCAGATAATTCCGCAGGAAACTCGACAGGCTTTGCGTGGGATCTCCGTTGCTGGAGAAATCGCCATAACCATCGTCCGAAATACTGGAGGTATGCGTCAGAAGTTGTTGTGGCGTGATCGGCACGTCCGGCTGGTGGGGATTTCTGACGGAGAAGTCGATGAAGTTATTCACATCGGCGTGCAGATCGTAGCCGCGGCGCTCAAACAACTGGACCAGGGCCGATGCGGTGAACAACTTGCTAACCGACGCTTGATGCGTCGGTGTGTCAACTGTGAATACCCGCTTCTGCTTAAGATCGGCGTACCCGAAGGCTGTCACATAGCGTGTCGAAGCCTGCTTGGAGATTATTGCAACAGCAGTTCCTGGAACCTTGGCAGCCATCATGCGTGCCGGCACGCCCGCTTCGAAATCGCGGCGCCAAGCTTCGAACCCCCGGCTTTGCTCTACGCCTTCTTCGCCGTAGCTCGCGAACGGTAGAAGCCCCAAGGCCGCTAAACCCAAGGAACCTGCACAAAAAGCTCTACGCTCCAACGATGTATCCAGTTTGCGTTTCGACATGATTCCGATGTGCCCTCCTCCAAGCCAGGTGAAAATCCGCTGACTCGATGGCCGCTTGTACAGCCGGCCATCTCGTCCGTGCTTAGCTAACCGCTACCCACTTGCCGTACTTCGCCACTATTTTTTCATCGAAATTGAAACCCAATCCCGGCGTCTGATGCAGAATCACATTGCCGTTGCGATGCTCCAATTGACGATCAATCAAGCGACGAAAATTTAAGACCTGATCATCCCAGAAAAATTCCACGTAACGCGCATTCGGCGTCGCCGCCACCAAGGGCGCGTGCACATCATGGAACCAATGCGGACACATCACCGTGCCATAGCTGGCGGCTGTCGCCGCGATGCGACGCCATTCGGTAATGCCGCCGCAGACCACGGCATCAGTTTGCAAAATGGCTGCACCACCTTTGTCCAGCAACTCCTTATGATACCAGCGGCCATAGCCGATCTCGCCGGTGGCGATCGGAATCGGGGTCAGCTTTGCCAGACGGGCATGGTTGTCGATATCGTCAGGAGAAAACGGCTCTTCGATAAAGTAAGGATCGTATTGCTCGAAACGTCGCACATATTGCAACGCTTCGGTGACGTCACCCCAGCCGTTGTTAATATCCAGCATTAGTTGCACGTCAGGGCCAATGGCCTCACGCGCGGCACGCACCCGCGCTTCTTCCTCCTTCGGCGAGAGGCGACCTGATTTCATCTTGACTGCCTTAAAGCCTTTGTCGACGTAGCTCAGCATCTCATCGCCGAGCATTTGCGGCGTCTTACCTTCCAGATAATAGCCGCCGCTGGCGTAGGCCGGCACTTCATCAAGATGATAGGCGCCAAGATATTTGTGTAGAGGGATGCCGTGCGTACGCGCGTTCAGATCCCACAACGCGGTGTCGAGAATACTCAGGGCACGCATCACGGTGCCGGCACGACCGTGCAACAGAGCTTCTTGGTACATGGTTTGCCATAAGCCTTCGACCGCATACGAGTCCTTGCCTATCAATAACGGCGCCAGCAACTGTTCGACCGCAGCAATCAGTATCTGACCACCGGCACTACCGACGTAGCAAAAGCCAATTCCTTCAACACCATCAGTCGAGCGCATTTTGACCAGACCGTAATGACGTGAAGAGACCGTGCGCGTCGCGAATGTAGTGATGCGATCAAGCGGTACTTCAGCGGCACAGACCGAGATGGATTGTATTGTAGGCATGTGGTGCTTCCTCCAGATTCATGGATTTTTTGACATGTAGTGATGCTGTAGCACAGTGCATCTATGGTGCGTAACACTGTGTCGAGCACATTTTGATTGACATGAATCGATAGAAACATTACTTTTTGGCATCTTAAGAAGATAAATATTCTATCGATGGATTCGCGCTTTTTGCAAAGTTTTGTCTATGTGGTCGAACTCGGCTCTATCGCCGAAGCCGCGCGCCAGCTCGACTTGACGCCTGCCGCCGTAGCTCAGCGTGTAAAAATGCTGGAGTTGGAAATGGGCATCAGCCTTATCCGCCGTTCCGGACGTACGGTCGCCCCGACCGAAGAAGGCGCCCGTATCTTGGAGCGTGGGCGTAAGGTTTTGCGCGACATCCGCGACCTGCGCGACGACCTGGCCGACACCTCCGAACTATCCGGACAACTGCGGCTGGGCGGCACGCCAACGATGATGCAGGCCGTCATCCCCGATCTGGCCTCACGCTTTCTCAAGCAGAACCCGCAGGTCGACACCTATCTCGAACCCGGCACTTCCACATCGTTATTTCGTAAGGTCGTAGATGGCGACCTCGACGCAGCGCTACTGATTCAGCCTATGTTTGATTTACCCAAAAGTTGCGGCTGGCACACCATGCGAGAAGAGTCTCTGGTCTTGCTGACCCCCGCTTCCATGAAGGTAACTAATGTGCACGCGACACTGGAGAGCGAACCTTTTCTACGCTACGACCGTAGCACGGTCGGCGGCCAATGCGCCGATACCTATCTACGCCAACATGGCATCAAGACGCATCAGCGTTGTGAGTTGGATGGGCTGGATGCGATTGCAGCATTGGTCAATCGCGGCATTGGTGTCTCGCTGGTTCCCGACTGGCTGACGGCGCGCGGCAATAATCTCAAGGTAGTCCGCTGGCAACTACCGCATCGCTCGTCCAAGCGTGTGGTCGGCATGTTCTGGAACCGCACCTCAGCCCGTACTCGACTGATTCATGAGTTTCTGAAGCTGCTCAAACAATGGAAACCAGGTATTTGAGTGTTGCCTGAATAGGCGGCATTGGAGCTTCTTTTTATCATTTAGAAGCAAAAATAATTATCGATTGACCTCAACACAACATAGCTATTCTCCGTGTGATATCGCGCAATACTGGCAACCATCAACGAAAATATGACCTGACCGCTTGAGTGGTACAGGCGTTAACATGGAGACCACTTGATATGCCCAACGTCCATTGCAAGCGGATACGTGGCGCGCTTTCGCCGGTACTTACCCCCTTTAATGCCGATCTGTCGCCCTCGGTGCCGCGCTTCGTAGAGCATTGCCGCGCCTTGTTGGCACAAGATGTCGGCCTGGCCATATTTGGCACTAACTCGGAAGCAACATCCATGACGGTCAAGGAAAAGCGTGGTTTGCTCGACGCCTTGCTGGCCGAGGACGTTCCGGCCGCCCGCCTGATGCCGGGCGTGGGCGCCTGCGCCGCGCCGGATGTCATCGAGATGACGCAGCACGCCGTCGGTGCCGGCTGCGCCGGCGTCTTGATGCTGCCGCCGTTCTATTACAAAGGTGTCAGCGAAGAAGGACTGTTCCGCGCCTTCGCCAATATCATCGATACGGTGAATGATGATCGACTGCGGATCTACCTCTACCACATCCCGCCGGTAACCCAGGTGGGCATAAGCTTGCAGTTGATTGAGCGTCTACTGCGTAGCTTTCCGACAATCGTCGCCGGCATCAAGGACAGCTCCGGCGACTGGGACAATACCGCTGCAATGTTGAGGCATTTTCGCGGCGCAGACTTCGATGTTTTCGCCGGTAGCGAAACCATATTGCTGGACACCATGCGCAACGGTGGCGCGGGTGTCATCTCAGCGACCGCCAACGTCAATCCGGCAGCGATCTCTCGACTCTGTGCGCAATGGAATCATCCCGATGCCGACGCCAAACAAATAGCGTTGAACGAGGTACGCGCGGCGTTTGCTCAATTCCCCCTGATCGCCGCAATGAAAACCGCGATGGCGTCCGGTCTAGACGATCCCTCATGGACAACCATGCGCCCCCCGCTGATCGAACTGAACACCTCCCAACATGAGGCCTTGGTCCGCCAGTTGGAACAGCTCGATTTTCATCTCTATGCGAACCAAGCGGAAGGCAATACCACCCACTAGTATGCTGAGTTAGAAATTGGCAAACAAAATCGCTCGATGTTTGCGAGGATGCCGTCGGCCGATTTTGTCATGAGTGAAAGCACTTCAACATCGATGCACTAAGACATCGAGAAAGCTATCTCCATCCACGAAAAATAGGAGACATATGCTAGTCAATACCGGTGTCATCAATATCGCATACACCCCTGCGGATGCCGCCTTCAAGCGCGTCGCTTGGCGTATCATCCCAGTGCTATTTGTTAGTTATATAGTGGCTTATCTGGATCGTATCAATATCGGCTTCGCCAAGTTGCAGATGCTGAACGACCTGCATTTCAGCGATGCTGTCTACGGTCTAGGTGCGGGATTATTTTTCCTGGGCTACTTCTTGTTCGAAGTGCCAAGCAATCTACTGCTGCATCGCCTCGGCGCACGACGTTGGATAGCGCGCATCATGCTTAGCTGGGGAGTCTTCTCGGCCGCCACCGCCTGGGTCGATTCGCCGGCCATGTTTTATTTGATCCGCTTTTTTCTCGGCGTTGCTGAAGCTGGCTTCTTTCCCGGCGTAATCCTGTATCTGACGTACTGGTTTCCAGCGCACCGGCGCGGCCGTATGACAGCGATGTTTATGGCCGGCATTCCCATATCCGGCATTATCGGCGCCCCCCTGTCCGGCTACATCATGCACGCGTTCTCCAATACGCTCGGCATGACCGGGTGGCAATGGCTGTTTATTCTGGAGTCGCTTCCAGCTCTATGCTTGAGCGCGATCATCTACGTCTTTCTGGACGATCGCATTGCCGATGCAAAATGGCTCAGCGTCGATGAGAAAAATCTGCTCAAGGGTGAGATCGAGCAGGACGACAAAGTGCGTACCCACAGTTCATTCAAAAGCGTCATATCATCCCCGCAAGTATGGCTGCTTTGCCTGATCTTGTTTGGCGTGATTATGGGCTCGTACACGATAGGTTTCTGGCTCCCCACCATCATTCGCAGCGCCGGCATTTCCGACCCGCTAAACATCGGCTTTCTGGCAATGATTCCTTATGCCGCCGCATTGATCACTATGCTGATCACTAGTCGCAGCGCGGACCATTTTCGCGAACGTCGCTGGCATGTCAGCTTGCCAGCCGTGCTTGCAGCCATCGGCTTTTTCATTTGCGCCATAAGCGAGAATCAACTCGTACCTTCGATCATCGGCCTCAGTCTGGCTGCGATGGGTGTCGTTACCGCGGCATCGATGTTTTGGGCGCTGCCGACCGCCTTCCTTGGCGGCGCCGGCGCAGCGGCAGGAATTGCTTTGATCAATTGCACCGGCAACCTGGCGGGCTTCGTCAGCCCTTCCGTGATCGGCTGGGTCAAGACACAGACGCATTCGGTATCGTCCGGTTTGTTCTTTGTGGCGGCAATGCTGACCTTGTCGGCAATGCTGGTGATAGTCATCCTCCCGGTCAAAGTGGTCAATCGTTAGACCACCGAGGCTTATGACCTGCATGCATCCGGCAGAAGCCGAAGCCAACCGGGCATGCAGTTCTAGCCAAGAAAGCAATCGTTTTACATCGTAACTTCAACCACCCAGGTTGTGGTTCAACGCCACCAAAAAAATAAGTCATACTAAGGATTATCCATGACCGACAAAATCATCCCGCCGTTTCATTTAGCTTTTCCCGTCAATGACTTGATCGAAGCGCGCCGGTTTTATGGCGATCTATTAGGTTGTCCGGAAGGGCGCAGCTCGGCCGACTGGATCGACTTTAATTTGTTCGGGCATCAAATCGTCGCCCATCTGGCACCCAGTGAAACCTCAACGGTTTCTACAAGCGCGGTAGATGGGAAAAACGTCCCGGTTCGTCATTTCGGGGTAGTCCTAAGCATGAGTCAATGGGAACTACTGGCCAATTCATTAACAGAGAAACACGTTAATTTCGCCATTGAGCCCCACATCAGATTTAAGGGCGAGCCCGGCGAGCAAGCAACCATGTTTTTTTACGACCCATCGGGGAACGCTCTTGAGTTCAAGGCATTCAAAGATCTAAGCCAATTATTCGCAAAATAAACAATCGCCGGATACCTCTGGGTTTGCGATGTCATAACGCAGCCTTATGACATCGCCGAAACAAAAAAATCAAACGCGTTTACCAGCAACACTTAGCTAACTTACAGACCTGTATTAATAATTGCCTAGAATGAATCGGGGCGATTTGACCGTGCTCGCATCAGTTGAAGCGCGGAGTATCAGAGGAGAGCAATCATGCTCGATGTGACGCAAGTTAAATGCTGGACAAGTGTATTGAAGCAACACGAATCATGCAACTTTCTGCAAATCAGGATGTCTAACTTTAAAGTAACACCTAGGCAAACTGTCAGTCAGGTCAAAGCGAAACCGATCTCTATTGTGTCAGTTTTTTCATCGGGCCAATCATGTTTAGGCCATGCCGCGCTGGCTGCAGCGTTCCTATGCTGTGGTGTGCAAGCTCAGGCGCAAGCGCTGCCAAGTGGCGGTCATTTCATTGCCGGTAGCGGCTCGATCGGCGGCAACGGAAGCACATTGACCATCAAGCAAACCACTCCGACCGGGCTTGGTGTCATCGACTGGAACAGTTTCTCGATCGGCAACGGACACAATGTCGTCTTCGACAATGGCACGGGCGCAACGTTGAATCGTGTTACCGGTGGCGCGACCTCTGTCATCATCGGCACCCTGTCAGCGACAGGCAGCCTCTATTTGATTAATCCGCAAGGTCTGGTGGTTGGTACTAGCGGTATAGTCAGTACCGGCGGACGTTTTGTCGCTTCGACGCTCGACACTCACAACGCAGCATTTATGCAAGGCGAACCGCTGACGTTGAGCGGCAATTCGACCGGCAGCGTGATTAATCTTGGCAGGATTAGTTCGACCGGCGGCGATGTATTCCTGATCGCGCGCACGGAAGTGGTCAATCAAGGCACCATAAGCGCGCCGAACGGTAGTGCCGAACTTGTCGCCGGCCAGGAAGTGCTGTTGCAGGATTCGTCGAGCAGTCCACAAGTATCGGTGTTGACCGGTAGCGGTGGCAACGTGATGAACCTCGGCAGCATTGCCGCAGCCCAGATAAGCCTGCAATCCGCGGACGGTAATGTCTACGCTATGGCCGGCAACGATGGGGCGATTCGCGCCACCGGCACCACGACGCGGGACGGCCACATCTGGCTGGTCGCCGAGCAAGGCCAAGTGATCGCAACAGGCCCCCTGCAAGCGTTTAATGCCGATGGCTCGGGCGGCACCGTCGAAACCGACGCCGATACTTTATCGGTCGGCAGCGCAACGGTATTGAGCGGGATCTGGAAGCTTGCGACGCCGGTGTTTAGACTGGATAGCACCATGGCTCCGAGCTTTACTCGCAGCTTGAATGCGGGTACGTCGATCGAGGTGACGACCAACGGCACCGGGTCACAAGGTAATCTTACGATCGCCTCAAGCCTGCAGTGGAACGGCGCTGCATCGCTGACACTGAACGCGAATCACGATGTGATCATTGACCCGTATCAGACGCTACGAAATACCGGCAGCGGCAATCTGACGCTGCGTGCGGATAATTCCGCGCTCGACAACGGCGGCAGCGTGTTCAACTTCGGCACGCTAGATTGGTCGGGCAGTACCGGCATTGTCAGTGCCTTGTACGACATGAACGGCAGCTATAGTCCAGGCACCGTGCGATCCAACCCGGCATGGTTCGCCGCACCCGATAGCGGGCTGGTGGAGCAGATCACGATTTATCAGTTGATCAATTCGCTGAGGAATTTGCAAAGCATTGCACTCAACCTTGCCGGC
>Ga0302233_10001657_pt1 | contig 15066 bp, 11 predicted proteins | sample II_Palsa_N3_1_FD_193516 | JGI IMG/M metagenome (GOLD analysis project Ga0302233, IMG submission 193516) | Peat permafrost microbial communities from Stordalen Mire near Abisko, Sweden - II_Palsa_N3_1 | ecosystem: Environmental > Terrestrial > Soil > Palsa > Peat permafrost | place: Sweden... | reverse complement strand
CGCGCTAGCCGTTGAGTACTGTGGTTCGTATGCATGATTCTACCTCCAGGTTCAGATTTTCAAGGTCGGCCGCAAAGCCCGTGTCGCTAATGTTTAGCGCCGTCGGATAAGAGCCGAGCACGACCAGCGAATTTGCAACTTGGTTCATCTCTTGCAACGCGCTCGCCAAATCGGGATCGTGCCGATGACGAGGTAACTCCAGGAAAAACCGATACGCCCACAGTTCGCTTTTCAGCGGCCGGGAATCTATGCGGGTTACCGGAATCGACCGTTCGGCCGCCGGACCCAGCAAACGCAGCAATGCACCTGGGCTGTTATTCAATTCCACGCATAACAAGGTGCGATCGTCGCCGCTGGGTGCGGGCTGATCGCGGCCGACGATATAAAATCGGGTGCTGTTGCAATGCTCGTCCTGAATCGATGCCGCCACGATATGTAAGCCATAGTGGCCCGCCGCACGCCGGCTGCCGATCGCCGCATTACCGGCCGATTCCGCCGCCAGCTTTGCCGCTTGCGCATTACTCGATACCGCGCGTCGCTGTACGCCCGGAAAATGCGTATCCAACCAGCGGCGGCATTGCGCCAGCGCCTGTTCATGTCCGATCACACACTCGATGCCGCTGGCTGTGCCACTCTGCGACATCAAACAATGCGATACCGGCAACACCACTTCGCCGCTGATCTGCAGACCTTTCTCAAACACCAGATCGAGTGCGCGGTTGATCGTGCCCTCGGTCGAATTCTCAATCGGTACCACACCGTAACCAGCACGGCCATCCATTACCGCAGTGAATACAGCGTCAATCGTTTCGCAAGGAAGCGATTCATGCGCCACGCCGAAATGCGCGAGCATGGCATCTTGCGTATAAGTTCCAATCGGTCCCAGATAAGCAACCGGTTGCGCATTCTGGATATAACGGCTCGCCCGGAAAATTTCACCCCAGATCGAGCGCACATGGACGGAATCCAGGGGACCCTCATTGCGCCGACACAAATCACGAACCAGCTGGTGCTCACGCGACGGCTGAAAAACCTGAGCGCTGATGCGCTTCTTCACCAGACCGATATGTTTTGCGTTGACGAAACGCTGGTTGAGTAAGGTCAAGATCTTCTCGTCGATCGCCCCTATCTCGGCACGATAGAGGTCGATTTCCTGCTGCGCGGAGATACCTGCCGGAAATTCGATTTCGCTCATTTAAAGCCACCTAAAATATGATTGCCGGAAGAGACGATGCCAAGCCGGAACCTTCCCGGCTATGCCGTCGCACGATTCAATCCCATGCCCGAATTACGCTGCCGGTTGCAGCTCGCGGGCATCTTCTCTTTCCACCGTCCGCGTCCGACGCCGACGTACCGCAGCGGCGAGAGTGTGCAGGCAGGCTTCTGTATCGTCCCAGCCGATGCACGCGTCCGTAATGCTTTGCCCATAAACCAGCGGGGTATCCGCCACCACGTTCTGGCGACCTGCCACCAGGTTCGACTCGAGCATCACGCCGACAATGCGCGTCTCATGCGCCGACAGCTGTGCGTCGATTGAATCGCACACCAGCAACTGGTTTTCGTGCAGCTTGCTGCTATTGCCGTGACTCGCGTCGATAATCAGGCGTTCGGGCAAACCTGCCTGATTGAGTTGCCGGCATATGTCGTTGACGCTGGCGGCGTCATAGTTTGGTTGCTTACCGCCGCGCAACACCAGGTGACAATCGTGATTGCCGAGCGTCGTCACTTTCGCAAACTCACCGCTTTCGGTCACGCCCAGGAAGCGATGTGAATGCGTCGCCGCTTGAATCGCATCGATTGCGACTTTCACATTACCATCCGTACCGTTCTTGAAGCCGATCGGGCATGGCAGGCTCGACGCCAGCTCTCGGTGGATTTGCGACTCGGTGGTACGCGCGCCGATTGCGCCCCAGCTCACCAGATCGGCCAGATAGTGCGGTGTAGCCAGATCGAGAAATTCAGTCGCGATCGGCAGACCGATATCCGTAATGTCCAGCATCAATTGCCGGGCCAGGCGTATCCCTTCATCGATCGCATAGCTGTCGTCCAGATATGGATCGTTAATCAAACCTTTCCAGCCAACTGTGGTCCGAGGTTTCTCGAAGTACACGCGCATCACGATTTCAAGGTCGTCATGCAATGCAGTCCGATGCTTGGACAAACGCGCCGCATATTCCATGGCGCTCACCGGATCGTGAATCGAGCACGGCCCGACGATCACCATCAGTTTGTCGCTGCGCCCTTGCAAAATATCCGCAACGGCCCGACGCGATTGAACTACGCATTGCGCGCTGTCTTGCTCGCGGGGGAGTTCTAGCTTCAACTCCGTCGGCCCGACAACACGTGCAGTTGTTGCAATGTTTCTGTCCATAAACGAGGTAAACATTTAAACACCCCTTAAGCAAAATTTTAAAATGTAGAATCAGGATTTCGTCGGCGAATCCCTTATGAGACTCGCGACAAGGTCGACTAAGAATGTGTTACGCGTTCATCTGTGCCGCCAGCCTTGGTTAGCCGTTCAGCTGGGTAGCGCACGGCTCGCTGCGAAATACAGCCTCGTGAGCTATATCCCGGCCAGACCGTGCAGACCTGCTGACTCATCGCGCCAAGCGCTCCTCCTGAACCACTTAGGTATTAACCAGCCAGACGCTGCAGCTGGTTAAAAATATTCTTGCGGTGCATTTCCTCGGTTCCGCCGACACTGGCAAAACCCAAGGCATCGCGCATCAATGTGCCGATACTGCCGTTGTGATAACCGATGCTGCCGTATAGCTTGACGAGACTTGTTGCACTGCCGATCAAATCTTCGGAACCGACCAGCTTCGCCATCGAACACGTCATTAATGCTTCCGGATGACCGCTCAATAATTGACTGAGCGCGCCATAGGCGAGCCAGCGAGTGCGCTCCATCCCGATCTTCATATCGACCAAACGCTTCTGAATGTACTGATGCGTATCGATGGTGCTCTTGAAGCTGCTGCGATTCGCCACGTACTGCATGGCGTCGCTCAGGAACGGTGTCAGCAAGTTGGCTGCAGCCAGACCGTAGTAAAGGCGGCCCAGCGAGATAATGTCGACCAGGTGGCCCAAGCCACGTCCTGCTTGCCCCAGCACTTGCGAGGCATCCACTTGAACATTATTAAAGTGCAACTGCCCAGTGGGTAAATTGCGATTGCCCAGCTTGTCGTCTACGGCGCCGATTTCGATTCCCGGCGTATCGCGATCGAGCAGCACCAAGGCGATATTGCTGGATTCACGGCCTTCGAGCTTGGTCACCACCAAGATGAAATCCATGATCGGCGCATGAGCGATGTTGAACTTGCTACCTTGCAGCAGATAGCCGCTGCCGGTTTCCGTCAAGGTCGTTTCAATGCTGCGCACGTCGGTGCCGGTGGTGGGCTCGGCAATTCCTGTAGCACTGACTTTGCCACGCAGAATCGCAGATAGATAACGCTCTTTCTGGTGCGCATTGCCGTGCCGCACTAATGCACGGACCATACCGGCTTGGGCGATCACCGAGAGCAGTAATTCCGGTGTGCGGATCGATGCCGACAAACCGTCCAGTGCCGCGGTGAAACCCCACCAATCTTCACCTGAACCGCCATATTCCTGCGGTATAATCAGGTGCCAAATCTTTTCATCACGCAGCCGGTTCCAGCCGTCAAAGTCGAAACCTTCGGGCTTCCCCTCGCGCGCTGTCACAATCGCTTCACCGATCGCGAGATAGCGTTTGCGCAGTTCCAGATGTTCGGGTGTCCAATTCGAAAACATAGTAATCCCTACCCTTCAATTAGCATGGGCGTTATAGCGCCTGGCTGGCGCGCTAAACGCCCACCGACACACAACAATATTGGAGAAGCGCGACTCAGTAGAGGAAGTCGAGCTCTTAACGGCTACGCCGATCAGTTCTGATACACGCTGACCTGTTGCTTGAAATCTTCCGGCACAACCGTGGTGCTGTTCGCCTCATAGTCGAACATCACATGGGTCGAAAGACCTTTTGCAATCACCGTATTTTTTTCATCGTTACGCAGCATGAGATGCTCCATCTCAAAGCTCTTGGTACCGAACTTCGTCACCCGGCTCTTAACCGTCAAGGTGTCGCCGAAGAAAGCCGGCTGCGCGTATTCGCAAGACGTCTTGACCATGATGTGCGGCAGCTTCTGATCGCGCGGCAGCTTCAGCAGGTCGAACATGTAGCTCAAATATGAGTGTTGCAGATAATCGTAATAAACCGGACTGCTCACATGCCCCATCGAATCGGTGTCACGATACTTAACTTCGATCACTGTGTTGTAGCCGTTATCGCCCATGATGTCGTATCCCAAAAAATTTAAACAAACAGGTTATGCACCAAATAAATATGCACTTTCGAACCGTGCGCATTGTATTAGTGCGCACGACGTTGGACTTGGCGTTTCGCCTGATACATCGCAACGTGTGACCATGGTATATATCGGTGTTTATTGCAGCAACTCGCGTTTCGCAATCTAAATTCAATCAAATAAGCGCTGCTGCGTACTCGGTTAAACAAGAAAGAAATAGAATTTTTGATCGGCTAAAAGCGGCTCGATGCAGGGCTCCAACGTTGAACGCAACGTGATGTGGAATGACCTCAAGCGCAATTTTATTTTTTGTCGAATGCCTGTCAGACCTGATAGATATGTAGTTGCCCGGAAAAAATATTTCGCTGTACTTAATAACATCTCTATTACTGCGACAAAGCTTCCATTGCTTACAAAATCCCGATCGGTGGCAGTTTTTCTCCTGATGCAAAGCGAGTCGGTGCGAGCACACAAACACTGCAATATCGGCCACACTGATTTACCTCATGAATACGCTGCATCCATAAAAAAGTAAGCACCACTACTCGCATTTTTTTCATCAAATTTCGATGACTTCCAGCCGCGCTCAAACTCGACACGGTTCTTTGAATACAAAATATATCTACCGACCTAAACAGCACTTACTTTGTGCAGCAGCAATCGAGCAATTAGATTGCGTCCGTCGAACATAGCAATGTCGTCATGACCCGCGGTCGAAGTGCTGTACAGCAGGGGTTTTGAAACCGAAATTTATTGACCGATCTCAAGTCCGATGCATTTATGCACCAAGCTAGGCAATGATCGACTCGGATTGCACTACGAGTAAGCACGACATCTAAACCATCTCGTTTCTGAGCATGCAGAGATGAATAGCGACTTACAGAGTATTGAAAAATGCGAGGTTTCTTACTAACGGAAAGAATGCGCTATCGCGATAGCAGCTAATGAGAAAATCTAGCCAAACCCTTACTATGCGAGGCTTTATCAATGTATATCCACTGCAAAAATCGCTCAATTTTTGCAGAATTAATTTATAGAAATATTACTCTATGCTTTCACAATCAATTGACCAGACAAATACTCCGCCTATAATTTAATCAATTAATGAAGCTGCCGTCGATTGATCTCAAGAAAAACTACGGAACACATGAAGTTTTACATTGATTATATTAATTAAATATTCTTACAATGTGTTAATGTAGCGCCGTTTGGATTAACGTCAACCGAAACAAACAAGAAACTATATTTCTAAAATTCGAATGGACATGGCACCGCAATCGTGGATTTTGTGGTTCACAGGCGAGACTGAAAATTGCATAAGGAGTCGGATATGAAGTACCTCCCTCAACCTCGCAAACAGCCTAAACAGGCCAGATCGGAGCAAATGGTTGAGTCTATTCTTGAGGCGGCGGCTCGCGTTCTTGCCGAACGAGGATATGCTGCCGCGACCACCAATCTTGTCGCTGCCCGCGCGGGTGTCAGCGTGGGATCGCTTTACCAATATTTCCCGAACAAAGACTCGCTGGTTGCAGCCTTGCATGAGCGCCATGCCGATCAAATGGAAGCGGCTATCGAAAAAGCGCTCGACGCCGCTGATCCACGTAGTCTTCCGAAGCAGATTGAGGCAATGGTACGCGCGATGGTGGCCGTGCATCAGATATCACCGCAACTGCATCGCGTTTTAGAACAGGAATTTCCGTTCTTCGATGCGCCTACGGAAGAGAGTCCCGCTGACAAAAAGATTCTAGTTAGAATCCGTAAATTGCTTGCGGGTCACCACGACGAGATTCCTACACGCAATCTCGAACTGACAGCTTGGACGGTAATGACGGTTGCCGGAGCGCTGGTGCACGCCACCATCATCGACCCGCCGGAACATTTTGCCTTGGAGGAAATAGAGACAATGATCAATCGTGTCTTGGTGGGATTTTTGACATGCGTACCGGCTGAAGTAGCTTGACGCCTTACAACTTGCTTCAAAGCACGGTTATGCCTCGATGCGAAGACCGGTCGCGAATTTTCGCCGGCCCTCGCTGCATAACATCAACTCATCAAGCTCAAGCTCGAACGATTTAAGGCACAGCCCGGATGATCGGCGGAATTAGCCGTGAATGTGGCTGGTCGCACCACCGTCGACGAGAAGATTGGCTCCGGCCACAAAGCTGGCGGCGGGGCTCGACAAAAACACGACGACCCGCGCAACTTCCTCCGGTGTGCACAAGCGGCCCAGCGGATTGCCTTTAAGCGTCGCCTCATAGACTTGCGGCATATCTCTCTGCATTTTCCACCAGAAGCCACCTTCAACATAGGTGTCGCCGGGGGACACTACATTGACGCGCACACCCTTGCTGATCTGGGCCGCACCGAGCGATTTCATATAATGCGTGAGTGCCGATTTGACCGCGCCGTAAGCCTCGAACCCCGGCGTGGCAAAAGAACTCGCTTTCGATCCGATATAGGTGATGGCGGCATGCTTTGATTTCTCAAGCAAGGGCAGTATGGCCTCGACGGTATGGATTGTGCCGTACAGATCGGTGTCGATCGATGCGCTCCAATCCGCAGATAAGGCACTCACGTTGGGCACCAGAATATCGACTGCATCCATACTGCCGACCCATGCGGAAAGTTGTTTGGCGTCCGTGACATCGACCACCGCACCCACGGCCCGCCCCGGTTTGCCACGCAGCGCCGCTTGCATTTCTTCAACATGGGCGCCCGAGCGTGAGCAAAATCTTACGTTACAACCGTTCTCCACCAAGGTGGCGACAACCGCCGCGCCGATACCCAGCGTTCCGCCGGTTACGACGGCGTTCAAGCCTTCCAATTTCAAGTCCATTACTTACTCCGAATGTATTGAGAATGCCGGGCACTCCACGGCTTGCTTGGGCCGCCCGGTCAATTCATTTTACTTGCGCGAGGCCAGACTGCGCTGCAATAGCTCGTGCCGCTGTAGCAAACGCTTGGCCGAAAAATAGCTGGGGAACTCAACCACCAAACCATCCACTTCGGCACGTGTCTCGCCGGAGGCACGCGCTACGTCAAAGGCCGCGATCTGCTTTTTCGCCGAGGCCACCTGCTCCGGCGACGGTGTCAAGCTGCGGTTGGTGAGTTCGACCAAACTGGTATTGACCACGGCCTTGGCTTTGTAGCCGATTGAGCGCGACGTCTGCATATCGGCTTGAGCGCCCTCGATATCCGAAAAGGTATAGGGCGAATCGATCGCCAATACCCCGGCCGCGGCACACTCCAGCAGAAAACGCGAGCGCGCATAGAACAGCTCGGTGCTCTCGCGGCTTCTGTCTGCATCCAGATCGACCACCATATCTTCGGTGCCGACCAGCATGGCATCGATACGCGAGCTGGCTTTGGCAATCGCGATTGCATTCACGACACCGAGAGCGTTTTCGATGTTGGGGACAATTTTCGTCGACCCCGGGGTGATCTTCAGTTCATGTTCCAGACTCAAAATCGCTTGATCGAGCCTCAACACCTGAGTTGCGCTTTCGACCTTGGACATCATCACGATCTCTGGGCGCCCTGCCATCGCGCCACGCAAATCGTCCAGCCCGCAGGTTTCCAGCGGATTCACACGAATCGCCGCAACCACGCCACGCTGACGCCAAGCCTCGAAAACTTGAGCCGAGTAACCGCGCGCTTCGGGACGGCGCTCGGGTGGGGTAAAGTCCTCCAGCTCCTGGACAATAACGTCGGCACCCGTGCGGTGGGCATCAAGCATGACCTGAAGATCGGCGCCCGGTACAAATAACCAGGAGCGCAGTAAAGCAAAAGGATTGTCAGGCGAGAGAGCCATAGTAGACCTTAAAAGTTACGGTGATAAATCATTCAGCGTACACGCTTACAACATCGTCAAGCCGCCATCCACAGGTAGCGTCGTACCGGTTGTAAAGGACGCGCGCGGGGACAAAAACCATGCGATGGCTTCCGCAGCTTCATCGGCGCGCCCTTCGCGGCGCAAAGCCGTCATCGCATGCAAGCGTTCAATTTGGCCGGGCGCTTCGGTAGTTCGATCGAGCATCGGAGTTCGAATCACGGCGGGCGCCACACAATTCACGGTAATCCCTTTAGGACCCAGTTCGCGCGCCAGCGTTTTGCTCATCGAGATTACCCCACCTTTGCTCGACGCGTACGCCACGGTACCCGCCAAACCTCCGCCGCGAATCCCCGCAACGCTGGAGACAGTACAAATCCGCGAGCCCGGCTGCATGAGCGCAGCGGCTTCACGAATCGGCAAAAATGTCCCTAATACATTAATTTGCATCACTTCCAGGAATCGCTGCGCAGACAGCTTGGACAATTCCGTGGTGTCGACAATTCCCGCACAGGTCGCCAGCGCGTCGATATGGCCGCGCCATTTCATGATGGAGCGGAATACCTCGACCACACCGGCTTCATCGCAGATGTCGACACAAAAGGCACGCACCCGATCGCCGGCTTCCTGCACCAACGTAGACAAACGCTGCGCGTCGCGATCCACGCAAGCGACCTCGAAGCCGTCACGCAGCAGCGCATGTACCGTTGCCGCTCCGATGCCGCTCGCGGCACCGGTAATCACCGCCAGTTGTCGGTCTTGATCGACCATAGCAAACTACTCCAAAGAATCAGCGAGATTGGATCGCTGAGGTTGCCGGCGGACGCATGCAGCGCGACCCGCCGGCATGCGTTTAGACGCTCACAGCTTCAGGATTGGACGCCCGCAAATCAGAGGCGACCCATCCGTGCAAGTCGTATTCGCTCAGACATTGATCGACAAAGGACTTCATCTGCTCTGTGCGTCCGCTGCCGTGAGCCACGTTGAAGGTGTCGATGCGGCTCTTTTCATAGCTGCCCGAGTAGTTCAATTCATAGAGCTCGTGACGGGAAGCGAATTCCGAACCGATGGCATCCCATAGCAATTTCATCACTTTCACGCGCTCGACAGAGTCCACGCCATCCGCACCGCGGACGTAACGGTCCAGATAACCACGCTCTTCAGGCTGGAAGAAGTCAGCCGAATGGGACGGCAGATAAATCAGCGAACTGGCCACCGTCTTGCGGATCAGGTTGATCACGCGACTATACGAATCGCCGGCAATCGAGCGATAAGCCAAGGCGGATTCGGTGTCGGGAAGCACAAACTCTCCCGTCCATTTCTCAGCGCGCCAAGCCATCGAATCCGACAGCCCCCACAGCATATGCCGCAAGGCAATTGCCTCGCCAACCGCACCCTGCACGCCCGCGAAGCCCTTGGTGCCGGCAATCTCCACGGCTTTCAGGAACAGCCCGCAAATAAAATCGAACTTCACGGCCAGGCGCGTACATCCGTGCATCAAGGTGCGGCCGAAAAATCCGGAGTGCTCGACAAACTTGTTGGACATCTCGACGCCATACATAAAGACGTCTTCCCAGGGAATAAAGGCGCGGTCGAAAACCAGAATGGAGTCGTTCTCATCCATGCGACTCGACAGAGGATGATCGAACGGCGTGCCCGTCAGCGAGGCATTCAATTCGTACGATTGACGGCAGATCAACTTCACGCCCGGCGCATTGGTTGCGACCATAAACACCGGCGAAAATTTCTTCTCCTTGTACATCACGTTATAGTGCGCGACGAACGTAAAGTGAGTCAGTGCCGCCCCCGTTGCCACGACCTTGGCGCCGCTGACGATCAAGCCGGCATCGGTTTCCTCGTCCACATGCACAAATACATCGGAGTGGTTCGGATCCAGATGGCGGTCTACCGGCGGGTTGACCACCGCATGATTGATAAACGGCAGACGCGAGCGCGCGATGTCATACCATCTTTTTGCGTTCTCACGATACTCCCCGTACAACTCGCTGTTAGCCCCGAAGGTGCCGATCCATGCAGCTTTGAAATCGGGAGTGCGACCCATCCATCCATAGTTGATACGCGCGGCCTCCGCGATGGCGTCACGTGCCAACAATTGTTCTTCGGCGTTACGCGGCGCTTGGAAGAAGCGATGGCAGCGCCGGCCGCTGCCGTCGTCCATTTCGGTGGTCAGGCTGTCGCGGCGAGCCGGATCATGCAGCGCATCGTAAAAGCGCGCGATCATTCTCGCCGAGTTGCGGAAGGCCGGGTGCTCGACCACGTTCTCGACGCGGCTGCCATTGAGCCAAACTTCACGTCCATCATTCAAACTAGCCAGATATTCCGCGCCGGTGTACATCTGATTGTCTGACGCAACAATTGATTCCATTTTCATCATGACCTCATGTCTATTTGGTTAAATACAGTCTGGCAAACAATTAATAGTTGCAAGATCTTTACGCCAAAGCACACAAGCTCAGGCGTTTCTCCTGGCACTACTCACAATTCGATACAACGGCGCTTGAAGATCCCGTTACCGACCTCCACCACTCACACTCGCAAGCATCGACTCGGAGCCTAGTTTATGAGTCCACTTCATAGGTGGCAACTCGCGTTTCCTTCGTCGTATTGTCAAATTTGGAAGAGCCATACGAAGCATTTTCACGCGCAGCTACACACAAAAAACACCTCACTCACATGAGATTTCGCATCGACCAAAGCCTCTGGAATGTCACGATATTTTTCTGGCAAAATGCCCAAACACCCCATAAAACCTAGCTGTCATGTCTGTTAGCTATGGTAAGCATAGCTTGCCAGCGTCGATGTAGAAGACACTGAATTGCATTACGCATACGATTTCAGATCAAGATTCAATTACACCGACACGATTGCTTCACATGCAAATGAACAGGACTACTCGCATTATTTTCGTAATAAATTCGGAGTCGAGCGTATTCCGTGACGTAGCAGGAACCTCAATCGGAATAAAGGAGATCGCAATGCGAATCGAAATCCCGATTCATTTCGATTCGCACTACATATAGATTGCGTGAGCGAGATGCACATGCATCATGGCATCGACCCATAGGTCGAAATTGAATAGCGTGCAGTATGCCGACCGCGAAGCAGAGCATCTGTGCGCGGCATACGACAAGCCAAATTGAAACGCGCCGAAGCGTGTTGAATAATACTAATCAAGCCGACGGAAAACCTCCGGCCGGCCATCTACCTGCTTGCCTACACGACAAGCTGGCACGCCTGCTTCAGCAATGCCCTAAGTGCCCGATGTCCCGGATCGACGCCGAAGCGTGGATGCCATGCCTGCGAGATCGGTACCGGTGGCGTAACAATAGGCAATTCGCGAGTTCGCATACCATGTCTTGCGGTTTGCGTAAGACGCTCAGCCACCGTGGCGACGAGATCTGTTTCACGCGCAATCGACAGTGCTTCAGCAAACGTGGGGGCCACGGTCACCACATTACGGGTCAGCCCTTTGGTCGCCAAAATATCGTCCACCGGACCGCTGGTGCGGCCACGGCGCGATACCGTGACATGCCGGTATTCGGCGAACATTTCGGGTGTGATCACCTCGGCGCGTTCAAGCGGATGACCGACTCGGAACGCCGCGACAAAGCGGTCACGAAACAAAGCCTGGCGCACAATTTCCGGACCCATATCGGCAATCACGCCGATATCGAGATCGATCAAGCCCTCACGCAACGATTCGACATCTTGCTGCCCCTGAGCCCGGAATGTCAGGCGAACGCCAGGCGCCGCATCCATCAGCAAGCGCAATAGCACCGGGCCAAAACTGCTGACGAAACCGTCGTCGGCGCGAATCGTGAAGGTACGCTCCAGCGTGTGGAAATCGAAATGCTCGGCGCGCTGCAATAGCGCTCGCGCCTGTTGAACTACTTCGCGCGCGCCTTCTCGCAACGCCTCGGCCCTTGGGGTCGGTACCAACACGCGACCGGCACGGACGAAAATCGGGTCGCCCACCATGTCACGGATGCGGCTCAATGTGCGACTCATGGTCGGCACGCTCAAATTCATACGCTCGGCGGCCGCGGTCACGCTGCCTTCGGAGAGCAGCGCATCGAGCGCAATAAGCAGATTCAGATCTAACGGTTGCATACGAGTCAGTTTAAAATTTACGCTGAAAAGAGACAGGCAATCGACAGGCATTAGTTAGCTCAAGCAGCTCAAGAGTTATTCAAGCAACTCTCACCAAACCTTCCGATCCTTATCCTACAAGGCCGCAGCGCTCACAGCACACCACCAGCCAGTGACATTAGCATTAAACTAACATGGAACTCAGTTGCATCAGGTGAAAGTTATAGTTTCTTTCAAGATCATTTCTGAAAGTTTTATGCACCCATATGATTGCGACCTGAACAAGACTCAGGAGCAGCTATGGTTAGCCAACTACCCGCGCGATTGCGCACAAGCTTGTTCGTCTGCGGTTCCGTCTTGGCGCTGTGCAGTTGCGCCACGGGTGGCGACCAAAAGCCCATGTCGGTGATACCGGACATGGCGGCGATTCAAGCTGGAACAAACACGACACAAGCGGCGCAAGCCGCTACCCAAGCGGCTGCGCCGGCCGATTGGTGGAGTATTTACGGCGATCCGCAACTCGATCAGTTGCTCGGCGCCGCCCTCGACGAGGCGCCAAGCATGACCCTGGCCGCCGCGCGTATCAGGCGCGCCCAGGCCGAATACGGTGTGGTGGCGGCCGACAAGGCCCTGCAAATCACCGGCTCGGCGAAAGCGCTGGAAGAACATTTCCCCGATCACTACACCTACCCAAGCCCCTACGCCGGCGAAGGCGGCAGCGAAGGAGGACTATCCCTCGACGCCCGCTACAGCATCGATTTCTGGGGTAAGCGGCGCGAAGCCGTGGCTGCCGCAAGTCAGCGTGTCGAAGTGACGCGTGCTGAAGCCGCCGATGCCAAGCTACTGCTGCAGACCGAGGTTGTCCAAGCCTATATCCAGCTCGATGCAGCCTATAAAGTCCGCGACATTGCGGCGGCGGCGATCAAGCTCCGAGGCGATACCATCAGCCTGCTTAACATCCGTGCCAAAGCTGGTTTGTCCACCGATCTGGATGCCATCTCGGCGCGCGAAGCAATCACCGATACGCGCAGTGAAGTCGCACGACTCGATGGTGAGATCGGTCGGCGCAGGAACCAGATCGCAGCACTCATCGGGAAAGATCCCGCCTTCGGCGAAAAGCTCTCCCGCCCCAAGCTGGCAATGATCGCCGATCCCGCACCGCTGTCCGCGATCCCCGCCACGTTGCTGGGCTATCGGCATGATGTGGAAGTACAGCGCGCCACTGTCGAAGCGGCCGCGCACGAAATTGGCGTCGCCAAAGCGTCGTTCTATCCGGATGTCGATATCACCGCTTTCGCAGGCTTGGAGAGTCTCGACATCGGCTTCCTCTTGCGCCCCGCCAGTGCAGCACTGGGCATCGGCCCGGCCATCACCCTGCCGATCTTCGACGGCGGGCGGCTACGCAGCAATCTGCAACGTCGCGACTCCGAGTATGACGCGGCAGTCAGTGCCTATAACAACACCATCGCAACCGCGCTGCAACAGGTCGCCGACGCCATCGTCACTCTGCAGTCCGAGCGTGCCCGTGCACTGCAAAGCGACGAAGCGGTGCAGCATTGGCAACGCGTCGTGAATCTGCAGAAAATCCGCACCCAGCATGGCCTGTCCGATTCCGTGGATCTTACCGCCAGCCAGCTTGCCATGTTGATGAGCCAACGCCACGCGACCGAGGCTGCAGCCAATATCGCCGTTGCCCAGACAACCTTGGTCCGCGCCCTGGGCGGAGCATGGAGCCCTTCATCAAATTCGCCTGCCGGACGCGCCGCGCCGGCACTGACAATCTCACAACGCCCCTGACATCATGACTGACACCAATCAATCTCAAGCAGATCTTTCCCCTTCAGCCGTTCGCCGCAAACGGCTTACCTTAGTTGCCGGCGTGCTGGTCATCGGCGCCATCGCATGGGGCGCATGGGTGCTCTTTTCGAACGGCGCCGAACGCTCTACGGACGATGCTTATGTCGGCGGCCAGGTGGTGCAAGTCACCCCTCAGGTAACTGGCACGGTAACGCGTGTCTTCGCCGATAACAGCGATCGGGTCGTAGCCGGCGCGCCGCTCGTCGAAATCGATCCGGCCGACGCAAAAATCGAACTCAGCGCCGCCGAAGCCCAACTCGCCCAGGCAGTTCGCACCGTACGCGGACTGTACGCCAGCGACGCGCGCTACGACGCGGATATCGGCGTGCGTCAAACCGAGCTCGACCGGGCACGCGCCGACCTTAGCGCACGCAAGGCGATTGCCGGCACCGGTGCGGTAACGGGTGAAGACGTTCGCCACGCTGCAGACGCAGTACATCAGGCCGAAGCGGCCCTGAAATCGGCGCAAGAGATGCGCAACCAAGCGCTTACGCAAATCGTCGGCTCGACGGTCGCCACGCACCCAACCGTGCAAGCTGCTGCACAACGCGTACGCGCCGCCGAACTGGCCGTGCGCCGCAGTATTATTGTCGCGCCGGTGTCGGGCATGGTTGCGCAGAGAATGGTGCAACTTGGCCGCCGGGTTGCGCCAGGCGACCGCTTGATGGCCGTGGTACCGCTCGACGACCTGTGGGTCGATGCAAACTTCAAAGAAGTACAACTGAAAGGCGTATGCCCGATGCAGCCGGCCAAGGTCACGGCGGATATCTACGGCAAGTCGGTGGTGTATAACGGCCACGTCGAAGATGTCGAAGCCGGTACCGGCTCCAGCTTCGCACTGCTGCCGGCACAAAATGCGACCGGCAACTGGATCAAGGTTGTACAGCGCGTCCCCGTACGTATCAGTCTCGATCCGGCGGACCTGGCGCGCAATCCATTACGTAT
>Ga0302233_10001653_pt1 | contig 15090 bp, 14 predicted proteins | sample II_Palsa_N3_1_FD_193516 | JGI IMG/M metagenome (GOLD analysis project Ga0302233, IMG submission 193516) | Peat permafrost microbial communities from Stordalen Mire near Abisko, Sweden - II_Palsa_N3_1 | ecosystem: Environmental > Terrestrial > Soil > Palsa > Peat permafrost | place: Sweden... | reverse complement strand
GCTCACCTCATGGGTCAGCCCGTCCGACGCCAGCATATACACATCGTTCGCCTGCGGACGGTGGCTCTGAATCTCCGCCTGCACCGTGGCCTGCGAGCCGATCGCCCGCGTAATCAGGTTCCGCATCGGCGAATGAGCCGCCTGATCCAACGTAATCTGCCCCGCGCGAAGCTGCTCTTCTACCAGCGAATGATCAATGGTGAGCTGCTCCAGCTTGCCGCGGCGCTGGCGGTAACAGCGGCTGTCGCCAACGTGACCCAGCCACAACGTCGGTGGATCAGTAACTCGGGAGTTCAAGTGATTACCCGGAGTACGTCGCGCCACGGCAGCCTTACCATTCTCTCCGGTGACGACAGGAGCATGCAGCAGGGCGACCAGCGTAGTCCCCATGCCGTGGTACTGCCGCGACTGCCGCGACTGCTGATAGACCGCATGATTTGCCGCCTGAATCGCACCATTCATACGCGCCTCCGGCGTCAGCAACTCGCTGCCTGCTCTCGCAGAAGCAAGATTCGCCAGAAAAGTATCCGCAGCCAGCGAACTCGCAACCTCTCCAGCCGCCGCTCCTCCCATCCCATCGCAGACCACAAACGCCCCGATCTCCGGCACCGCTGCGCATGTGTCCTCGTTGCCCTTACGAACTCGGCCGCGGTGGGTGAGCATAGCGTAGATAAGGTGAGTGGAGGACATAATCGAACATGGCCAATACAGCGCAGCCATCCGAAGAGAACGATACACGTCGCAGCCGCCGAGACCAAGGGTACGTTAGTGTTAGGAGCGGAGACGTTCGTATGAACCGGATCGTGCACGGCGACAATCTCAAAGTTTTGCAATCACTAGCAGCCGCATCAGTCGAGCTGATCTACGTCGATCCCCCCTTCAACACCGGCAAACGCCAGAGCCGCCAACAGATCAAGACCATCCGCGACGACGCAGGCGACCGCGTAGGATTCGGCGGCCGCCGCTACCGCACCGAAGTGCTCCCGCAACAAAACGGAGGCGAAGGCTACGGTGACAACTTCGACGACTTCCTCGGCTTCCTCCGCCCCCGCCTTCTCGAAGCGCACCGCGTCCTCGCACCCACCGGCTCGCTCTTCTTCCATATCGACTACCGCGAAGTCCACTACTGCAAAGTCCTGCTCGACCAGATCTTCGGCCGCGACGGGTTCCAGAACGAGATCATCTGGGCCTACGACTACGGCGCCCGCGCCACCAAACGCTGGCCCGCCAAGCACGACAACATCCTCTGGTACACCAAAGATCCGAAGCGCTACACCTTCAATCTCAACGAGAGCGACCGAATCCCCTACATGGCGCCCGGCCTCGTCGGTGCAACCAAGGCAGCACGAGGCAAGACTCCCACAGACGTCTGGTGGCACACCATCGTCTCGCCCACCGGCAAAGAAAAAACCGGCTACGCCACACAAAAGCCGCTGGGAATCCTCGAGCGAATAGTACGCGTCCATTCAAATCCCGGCGAAACCGTGCTCGATTTCTTCGCTGGAAGCGGAACCACAGGCGCAGCCGCAGCCAAACACGGCCGCAGCTTCGTGATGATCGACGAAAGCCCCACGGCCGTAGCTGTCATGGAGAAGCGCCTCGCACCCTACAGCGCCCAAAGAGAAGACCTTCCTCTCCTCAGGAGCAAAAAAACTAAGAGCGCGCCTGCTTCTCGGCGAAGTCGCCAATAACCGGCAGCTTGTACCACTCGCCTTTGCTGGCCTTCAAAATCACAAAAAGCCAGATCAGGAAAAGCCCCAGTCCGATAACCAGATGGATCAGCGAAAACAGCAGAATGATCCCAGGGATAAAGTGCATCGTCATCTCTGCAATCGTGATGATCACCTGCAGCACAAACGCCGCGACAGAGAGCCCAATCGACTGCCATGCATGAAATCGCACCAGCGGCATCTTGTTAAAAGGCTCAAGCACCAGAAAAATAATCGCAGGAATAATCGTCAGGTACGAGAGGGCCGCCGCAGCGTTCTCCGAAAGGCCTGCGTTGGTGGCGGCAACCGGAGCTACAGTGTACGCAGGCGGAACAGTGGAGTAAGCCGGAGGAACGTTCGTGTAATTCGGCGGTGGTGGAACCGTCGAACCTGTAGCAGTACTCTCGGCAGCAGCCAGCGGCGCACCGCAACTGTTACAAAATGCACTTTGGGACGAGACTTCATTGTGGCAAACGGGACACTGCATGGCATCACTCCTGGAAGTATGGAATTAGGGCCTACGTGCAGAACACACAAGTCAGCGCGAGACGGCTCGGCGATTTAGACCTCGTCTGAAGTGCTACCAAGCATACCCCGGAATAAGGGCACCTAGCCTACTTTTTTATCGCCCCTTTACCATTTAATCCAACAAATCCAGCTCCTGCCTTCTTTATCGGGATGCCAACTATCTTCAGCAGTATCCCAGTATCGCTAGAATTCGACGTGCATCGGCTAATGGGAAATCATTAGTCGATGCACAACGCTCGCAAACGATAGTCGCATCAGTCGAGTAGGTGGGCTCCACGAGTAAATCCGAACGCACCATACGGACTCTGCGAATCTCACTCACAGCTTCCGCGAAACTCTTGGGGCGATGGGATTGTCGATGATCCTGCCAAGCTGATTCAACACTGCCCGTCGTATCAAGTTCGAGCAGTCGAACAAAATCTCGCACATACTTAGGAGCCACCTTCTTCCCTTCGCAGAGATCCCAGCTCAGCCGTGCAGCTCGCGCCGTCAGATCCTCCCTCGAGATCATTCCAAGAGTCGCAAACTCCAGATCAATCGGCTGAACACGCTCCATCACCGATCCGTACGCGCGAAAAACATCAACACGTACCGCACTCTCTTCATCGACACATTGCAGCAAAGTCTTTCCCGGAGGATCATTTGGATGAACGTGACGCAACATGAAGTCTTCGGAGAGGCTCTCAGGGATACAGTCAAAATCGGTGACGATGAAATCAATATCGTGCAGAGGGCGAACATTAAGAGAGCCACCGCATCGTCTTACGTGAACTTCTGTGGCGAATCCTCCAGTCAACGCCCATCGGGAGATATCGTGCCGTATTAGCTTCTCCAGAGTGCGTTCGACCCGCATCCTGTCCGGTTCCGAGAGCATTCCTACGAAAGTCATTGACCCCCTCCTCAATAGGGAGCCGCCTAGTCCTTGGCGAGGCAGTTCTCTATCGACTTCTGCCACTCCGGCCCGCTCTCGCCGTCGCGTTTCCCCATGGCAATCACATCGTCGTTCGCACCCGCATCCAGAGCGGTCCGAACGTACGTCACCTCAACCTTCGTACTCGACTGTGTAAGAACAGAGAGTCGCACGCTAACCGTAAAAACCAGCACCTCGGGAATGAACGACACATACTGCATCCGGCCGCCCACCGTGTCAAAGACCGTATTCACCCACACGCTTCGATGCGGACCATGCTGGACCGTAAATACAGCTCCCTCGACGTCTTTCGCAGGCAGTGGATGAATAAACTCCGGCTTCCAGTGTTCTCCTGCCCAGCACCGCTCCCCGTCCGGACCAAAGAGCGGTGCCGCCTTGCTCAGTGAAGCCGGAACGACAAACTGAAAGCTATTGCTCACATGTGCCAGTGGAACAGCCGTCTGCGCCGCCAGCGTTCCTCCACTCGCCGCACCTGTTGCAAGTACAAGAGAAAGTGCTGCCTTAGCTTTCATCTTCGCTCCTTCAGTTGATGGCTGTCTGTCGCGCGCAGCGTCAGGCCATAGATACCCTTCAGCTTCTCAATCTCTTTCAAAGTCTGCGGCGAGAACGCGGACTTGCCTTCAAACGCATGAAGCACAATCCCCTCCAGCAGATCCCCAAGGCTCATATCCTTCAGCTCGGCGACCGCCTTCAACACCTTGACCAGACGCTTCTCCATCCGAACGCCTGTCTGGATGCGCTCAATCTCAATCGGATTTTTCGGTTCAACCATGTGTACCAATGTACCACGGTAACAATACACAGCAGGAAATATTTCATCGCGACCAACGGGAGCGCCTACCGAAGGGATAGACACGTCATGAAGTGACCGCGTAACGGACTTCTCTCTTCTAAGTGTTTTGCGGTGCGACCGACTGGAAGCCAGACGGCTCGTAATGTGTAGTGAGTTTGTTATTCGCCACGGTGACGACCGTAAACCCCTCTGGCGTGCCCAGCCGCGTGCCGTGCCACCAGTTGCCGCACACCGCTCCACTCGTGATGTAGGGCACACCCTTCCACTGGACGACCTCGTTGATGTGGGTATGACCTTGCAAAACTCCGATCACGTTGTGCCCGGCAAAAAGATCTAAAACCTGATTTGCATTGGCGACGCTCAGGCCGTGATGAGCCGGAGCCACTGCCGGTTCCGGTACATACGCTCCAAAAGCCGTGACCAATGGAATATGAACGGAGACGATGACCGGCGTTCCAAGTGGCAGCGCAGCGAGATCCGCTGCAAGCCACTGAAGCTGTACAGCATCTATCCTTCCCTCATAAGCGCGATCCGGAGTAATACCAATCGAGTCCAGCACGATGAAGTGATGGCCCTTGTGATCGAAGGAGTAGTAGAGCTTGCCGAAGCGCTGCTCGAACAGCTTCTTGCCATACAGCGGGTCATCCTGTGGGATACCGCTCGCCGGATAGATGCCGAGCACATCATGATTGCCTACCGTGTGGTACACCTTCACGCCAAGGTCCTGCTCCGCCTTGTCATAGAGATCGAACAGAGTCAGAGCCCTCTCCTTCGGTACAGCAAGCGCGTCGAAGATATGATCACCACCGTTGATGGCAAAGTCAGCCTTGACCGCGCGAGCCTTCTTGAATGCCATGTCGGTCCCAACAACACCATTCAACTCAGGCTGAAGATGGGCATCTGTGACAAAGAGAAAGGTGAAAGGCTCTTGCACCCGCGGCGCAGCCGCTGCAAACAGTGAGGGCCCCACAGCAGCGGAGACACCACTGGCTCCGAGAAGGGTAAGAAATTGTCGGCGGCTCGTGTTCATCACAAGCCCATGATAATCCGGTAATCGCAACATCCGATGAACAAGGAAAGAACCGACGGAGGATTGGCCGCTGGAGCGATTTCCTCCAGGCACAAAGCCACAACAGCCGTCATCCTGAGCGCCGTGAAGGATCACTGTATTTCGTCTTTGCTTTTGCGTTGCTTCTCCAACACACAGCAACCGCGCTAAACAATGCACTGTCGAAGTAAAATCAAAGTCATGAAGTATCTCATTTCGTTACTGGCGGTTGCAGGAATCGTAGTTTCCACGATGGCGCTACATGTTCACTACATGGACCCCGCGCTGGCCCCCCCCTGTGCGGTCACCGAAAAGTTCGACTGCGGCACCGTCAATCACAGCCGCTTCGCCGTCTTTCCTCCTCGCACTTTCGACGAAGACCCTAAGGCTGGATCGCATATTCCAGTCGCAATGCTCGGCATTATCGGCTATGCCGCAATCGGCGTGCTCGCGCTCATGGGCCGCTGGTGGCTGGTCTTCGAGTTCGCACAGATAGGCTTCCTCTTCGCCGCATTTCTCAGCTACATCGAGGCATACGTCCTGCAGAAGTGGTGCATCTACTGTTTATGGTCGCAAGGCATCGTAACGACAATCCTGCTGGTATCCATCGTTGCCCTCATCATGCGATGGCGGCGATCCGCTACGCACGATGCGGTTACTTCGTGACGCTCCCGATGGTCGCGATGAGATATCCTCTGCCGGCCATCAGGAGGCCCGAGGCAAAGCAGGTATACACTTCACGAAGTGACCGCCACCCGCGCAGGGCGAACCATGAAAAGCTGAAGGAAATACCCTGGAGTAGCACATGTGGCCAAAGGTAATCGCGCAATTAGTAGAGCTCCTTCCTCACCTGTCCCGGCTGGTGCCAATGGCGGACAAGTTTCTCTCCTCGAAAGCCACCTCTGAGAAAGCGAACGAAGCCGCAATGGTAGCCATGGCCGAAGGAGTCCGTGGTGATCTGGGACAGGTCACCAAAGCTCACATCGGCCTCTACCGGCAGCTTCAGGATCAGAGTGCACAGATCGCCGAAGTAGGCGAAGAGGTAAAGCGGTCAAGAACGTCGATGGAACAGCACGAACACCGTATGGAGACCTTGGAGAAACAGTTGGCGTCCTTCAGCCTCTGGCTCAAAGCCGGCATTCCGATCCTGATCGCGCTGGTTTCGATGGTAGTCGTTCTGCTGGTTCGGTTATTGCAGAAGTAGGTCAATCCGAAAATCAGCGCGCTGAAAATAAAATTCAAAAAACTTGGCGCATTTTTTCAGCGGCAAAAAGTGACTGCTAAAACACCACGTTAGCCACACAATTCACCACAACTTCACCACGTTTTTACCACACCAAACACGTCAAAAAACACAAAATACCCCTGAAAAAACACCCTTTCACCACGCCAGAAATTTTTCTGCGAAAAACCGTAGAATTGAAGCATGGGAATTAGCCGAAACGAAGCTCTGGACTGCTTTCGCAGCGATGATCTGATTGGAATTGGAATGGAAGCCGACGCCGTACGCCGCCGGCTGCACCCCGAAGGAGTAGTAAGCTACGCCATCGACGGGCGAGTGACCTACACAGAGTCAGCGACTGGAGCGGGTTTTGACCAGCTTTGCAGCCAAATCTCCCACATCGTGAAGATGGGCGGCCACGGCGTCATGCTGCAGGGCGAGGTAACCCCAGCACTCACAATCTCCTGGTTTGACGGGCTCTTTCGCAACATCAAGCAGCGGTTCCCCTCCATCTGGCTGCACTCCCTCTCCGCCACCGAGATCCTCACCATCGCCACCCAATCCGAAGCCACCATACAGGACACCATCACCCGCCTCCACGAAGCTGGACTCGACTCAATCCCCGGTGACGACGCGGGTATTCTCGATGACGCCGTCCAACAAGGCACGCGCAAATGGACGACAGCAGACTGGCTGTCAGTCCATCGCGCAGCTCACAAACTAGGTATGCAGACCACCGCCACTATGACCTTCGGGTGCGGCGAAACCATGGAACATCGCGTAAATCACCTCGAGGCAGTACGCGGTTTGCAACAAGAAACCAACGGCTTCGCATCATTTACGCCGTGGACCTTCGCGCTAAAAGCCGCATCAGTACTGGGTTTCGAGGAGGCCACAGCTGTCGAATATCTAAAGACCCTCGCGATCTCGCGCATGTACCTCGACAACATCGAGAACATTCAATCCAATCTGGAAACGCAGGGGTTGAAGGTGCTGCAGGTCGGGCTTCGCTTTGGTGGCAACGATGTAGGCAGCACAATGCTCGCCGAGGGCGCAAACGCAGCTACAGAAGAGCAGCTCCGGCAGGTAATCCGCGACGCAGGATTCAAACCGGTTCAGCGCGACACCACCTACAGGACGATGTTCCTTAACTAGGCGGTCCTCGTAGCTCCCCTATGTGGCTGGCGAACCATCTGTCCGCGTCCAAACCAGATTTTAGGCGGTGATTCGCGTAGAATCAGTTCGATACAAACCTTTCGGTGGAGCACGACTCTGCACTTTCCTTTACAAACGCTCACGTCTCAACTCGCCTTGCTCGTCGGTCCAAAAGGCTTCGGCCACTATTGGAAGACGCACTACGCGGATAAGACGTTTGAGCATCTCTACCGATGGAATGCGTTCGACACAGCGATGCTGATTCCCTACTTCATCGTCATGATTATTTTGGCGTTTTACGGGATTCACCGCTATCAACTGGTATGGCTCTATTTCAAGAACAAAAAGAACGCTGCAAAGTGGAGTGACCCGCCAATGCGGTTCGCTGACGGGCAGCTACCGTTTGTGACGATTCAACTGCCGATCTTCAATGAGCAGTTTGTCATCGAACGCCTGATTGAAGCCGTGTGCAGGCTGGATTATCCGCGAGATCGGTTCGAGGTCCAGGTACTGGACGACTCAACTGATGAAACGACCGCAGTAGCGCGAGAGATCGTCGAGCGATATGCGCGAGGCTTTCCTGGAATGGAGCCTCAGCCGATTGTCTATCTGCATCGCAGCAATCGCCATGGGTATAAGGCCGGAGCTCTAGACAAGGGGCTCGATGTCGCTAAGGGTGAGTTTGTAGCTATCTTCGACGCAGACTTCGTTCCACCTCGCCAGTGGATCATGCAGGTAATCCATCATTTCGCGCAACCGGAGATCGGTATGGTGCAGACGCGGTGGACACACTTGAATCGAAACTACAGCTTCCTGACGCAGGTTGAAGCGATCCTGCTTGATGGACATTTTGTACTCGAACACGGAGGGCGAAGCCGCGCAGGAGTATTCTTCAATTTCAACGGCACAGCCGGGATGTGGCGGCAGCAGACGATCTCAACGGCTGGTGGCTGGCAACATGACACCCTGACTGAGGACACGGACCTCAGCTATAGAGCCCAGCTAGCGGGATGGCAGTTCAAGTATCTACAGGATGTGGAGTGCCCAGCGGAGCTGCCGATCGAGATGACGGCATTCAAGACGCAGCAGGCACGGTGGGCAAAAGGGCTTATCCAGACAGGAAAAAAGATTCTGCCGCGAGTGCTAAAAAGCGATGCCCCGTGGCACACGAAGCTCGAGGCGTGGTATCACCTGACGGCAAACATCAGTTATCCCCTGATGATTGTATTGAGCGTACTACTCATGCCAGCGATGATTATTCGCAGCTGGCAAGGCTACATCCAGATGTTACTGATCGACTTTCCTCTGTTCATCGCGAGCACAATGTCGGTTTCGACGTTCTACATGGTGAGTCAAAAAGAGCTTTATCCAAAGAGCTGGTACAAGTCGATCATCTACGTGCCATTCGTCATGGCTCTGGGTGGGGTTGGGCTGACCATTACCAATACCAAGGCAGTCATGGAGGCGTTGTTCGGAGTGAAGAGCGCCTTTGCAAGGACCCCGAAGTACAGCGTGAAGAAGAAAGGGGAGAAGAGTCAAGCGAAGGTGTATCGCAAGCGACTGGGAGTGATCCCCTGGATCGAGCTTGCGATCGGATGCTATTTTGCGTGGACGGTCTACTACGCAATTTCTACTGAGAACTTCTTCACCGTGCCCTTTCTTGTGCTCTTCGTGTTCGGATATTGGTACACGGGCCTCTTGAGCCTGCTACAAGGACGTTTCGAGCGGAGCCGCGACCCAGACCAGGAGATGCACGAAAAGCCTTACCCGGTGGGTATTTAGAAGATCGAGACTGCTAAAATGGCGGTCGTTGCGTCGGAAAAAATTGCAGAGGCGCTGCATACACAAGAGTGGGCTGATGATTACTTGCACTTTTCTCGTACTTGCACTCGTTCTCGGATATTTGGTGACAGTCGGGCTGTCGGTGGCAGCAACCTTCGGCATTACTGCAGCTTTACCCGAGCTAGTCGCGCGAAACTATCGGATCACCCCGAAGTACAAGTTCCTTCAGGACGGGATCTGGCTAGTTTGCACAACGGTAGGGGGCTACTTGACAGCACTTGTTCTTGGCAAAGATCACTCCCCATGGATCGGGGGGATCGCCCTGATACTGATACTCATCGGAGTGTTGTGGATAAATGCGTGGGAGATGCGTCAGCGTGGAGTGGGACACCAGATCCTGATAAGCATTGCAACGGTAGTAGGCGTGGCCACCGGAGTTTTCCTTCGAATGCGGTGACCTGCATAAGACGATAGCATCGATCTCAGAATCGCTATTTGCACAATGCTGCGTAGGTTCACCGTATGTGCCTTTTCTACTGGTCTGCGACAGAATTTAAATACAAAAGAGAGGCATAAGGCCTCTCTTTTGTACGACGCGATTTTAGATGGAATTAGAAGCGTAGGCCGAAGGTAATTGGAATGTAACTGGTCTTGGCGCTGTTCTGAGGGAAGACATTAAATCCATTCCCGTTCGCATCTCCGTAGGAAAATGGGCGCTGCGAGTTGAAGGTATACACGTATCGCCCCTCCACATAGAACTTCGTCGAGGCGAACCGAGATAGCTTATAGGTAAAACCTAGGCCTCCATTAATACCGAATGAGTTGCTGGTATAGTCATCGATGGTCTGATTGGCTTCAACTTGATAGCAGCCATAGAACGGAGAGCAGTACGTCCCGACTGCGGGGATAGTGAAGTTAGTAAACTTGTGATAAAAGCCTGCGCCACCGATTACGTACGCTCCCTTGGTGTCCGAAGTGTAGTAGTTGATGATTGGATTGAGAGTAAAAGACCAGTCATGACTACTCCCCCCAAGTTGGGTAAGCGGATCCCCATTCTGGTCCGTTGCGCCAAGTGAGTTATAGATTGCCAATAAGTTATTGAGGGTTGCAGTCTGAATGCCGAAGTTATCGTAATCGAATTGAGCGATAACTCCAAAAGTCTTGTTGAAGTTGCGGCCTACTCCACCTTGGATCTTCCAGCTTGTCGTCGCGTAGTTATGCGTTCCGCCCGTGGGTAGCGTGAAACCTCCGCCAACCACGAAGGTGTACTTCGCGGAGCCGTCAGCGTTCGTGCGGCTGTCGTTGTAGTTGGGACGACTGTAGCGGCGACGCGGTGGAGGCTGTGTCGCGTCGCTACTGAGATTGAAGTCAACTGCGTTAGCAGTTTCGACGCTCCCAGTACTGCTGCTGTAACTAAGGTCGTCCGGTGCAGAAACGTTGAGCGGTGCAACAAGGCTCGTCTTGATATTGATGGGCGGCAATGATGGTACCGTGCCGGCAGACTGTTGCGCATGAAGACCCAAGGTTCCCGCAGCAGCCAGGAAGGTGATTGCTGCTGTGTTGCCAAGGATACGATATACGCGGTTCGCAGTGATCATGGTGTGCATCTTTGTGTGGCTCCCTCGGTGCTGTGCGTTCTTTATTGGCTTGAACCCAACTGTAACGCGCTTGTTGTGTAAGACGCACGAAATCCCATTTGGGATGACAAAAGGTTGGAGTTTTTGTGTTTCAAGACACTGAGATTGAGACGGTTACGGGCGCCGCAAGATTGGACGCCCGCATTTTGAGTGACAGAAATTCAACGATTTTTACAGCAACAATCTAGTGGATATCGAACTGTTCAGGATGGAGGCTTGGATCGGATTTGACGAGGATCGTCTTGCCGACCATCTCTTCCATCTCCTGGAGCCACTTCGTACCTGGTGCCTTGAGCTGTTTGACGACTTCTGGGTTTACGCGAAGCATGACATCTCCGCGGTCAAGGTGCTTCTGCATCTTACGCATCTCTATGTAGATATCATTGCAGACCGTAACCGGCGACTTCACCATGCCTGTCCCAGCACAAATATTACAAGTGGTGGACAAGGTTCGTTCGAGGGACTGTTTAACGCGCTTTCGGGTGATGGCAACGAGGCCAAAATCGTTAAACTGAAGAACCTTCGAGGGAGCTCGATCGTTCTTCAACTCTTCTTCCAGAGCGGCCATGACCTTATTGCGGTTCTTGCGCTCGTCCATGTCGATAAAGTCGATGATGATGATGCCGCCCAGATCGCGCAGACGAATCTGCCTAACAATTTCAGGGATGGCATCGAGGTTAGTTTTCACGATAGTGTCTTCAAGGCGGGCTGTCTTGCCAACGAACTTGCCAGTATTGATGTCGATCGCGACAAGCGCTTCAGTCTGGTTGATAACAATGGAGCCCCCAGATTTAAGCCAGACCTTAGACCGGAGAGCCTTATTGATCTCTTCGGTGATGCCAAACTGCTCAAAGAGTGGCGTTTCTTTGGTGTAGAGCTTCACGCGGCGGATAAGCGAGGGCTGAAAGCGCTGCAAGAATCGAAGTATCCGCTCGTAATCGGTTTCGCTGTCGACCCAGATGGCGGAGAAGTTGTCAGTGACCTGGTCGCGAAGGATGCGCTCGACAAGATTGAGATCGTGATAGATGAGCGCTGGAGACTTTGAAGACTCCGAGCGTTGCTTGATGTCAGCCCAGAGATTGAGGAGGAAGCGTAGATCAGAACGGAGCTCTTCTTCACTGGCTCCCGATGCCGCAGTGCGAACGATGAAACCACCCGCAGCTTCGCCTTTTTCACTGAGGAGAATCTCTTTTAGACGACGTCGTTCAGTATCGGAATCAATTTTGCGTGACACACCAGTGTGGTTGACGGTTGGCATGAAGACCAGGAAGCGGCCGGGAAGAGCAATGTGCGAGGTAATGCGCGCGCCTTTCTTGGCGATAGGCTCCTTCGCTATCTGTACAAGAATCTCCTGACCAGGTTTGAGAAGTTCGCTGATGGCGGGCAGATTGGTGGACTGCATGGAGCTGCGGCCACCACGACGGTCGCGACCGCCTCCGCCGCTGGCCCGTTCACGATCCCCTGCCCCCCCGGTGTTGCGAGGACGGTCGTTGCGGTCGCTCTGGCCATAACGGTCTCCGCGGCGGCCATCACGGCGGCCACGCCCTCGGTCCCGGTCACGATTGCGATCAGGCTTAGGAGCTACTGCATCCGTCTGTGCGTGGTCGAGTCCGTTTGAGCTGGTAACTTCTTCGCCTTCAACAGATTCCTCGTGCAAGACGTCTTCTTCCGTGTCAGATTCATCAAGACCATCTTCGTCCGTATCTTCAAGATCGCCAACGAGAGGATCGTAGACAGCATCCTCTTCTTCGAGGTCGTCTTCTTCCTCTTCATCCACATTGCCGGAGCGGGTGATCTGGTCGATCGACATTTCGCGGAGCATCGTACCGAGGTCCGCTGCGCCTTCAAGAGTCTCTTCTTCGTCGAAGTCCTCCATCTCTTCAATGGAGCTCGCGTGAAGGGTAGTGTTGAAGTCTTCTTCGTCGAGAATCTCCTCTTCGAGGGAGCCAATTCCAGGAGCAAAATGCTGAGGAGCCGCTTCGTCTGCGATGACGTTGTCGGCTGGATTCGCAATAGCGGTCTCGTGTTCAATCGGCGAAACCGTCTCGGCAGCGCGCTCGGGTACGAAGGTGGCAACTGGCGCCTCAGAGTGCATCTCGCCCGTTGCATGAAGAGTAGTCACCTCATGAGGTGCGGGAGCTGTCTTGGCAAGGACCGAAGAAGCAGGCTCGACCTGAGATGGAGCTGAAACCTGCCAGTCAAATGGTTCGTAGTCGTTATGTTTGAGCTCGGCAACTGAGTCGTCCGGCCCCGGCGTTACGCTGTGAACTGAGCTGTGTTCATGAGTTTGCGACTCAGCGGATGACTCCGTTTGGATCTCTTCTGGAGCATCGAGTACGGGAGCACTCTGGCGGTACTCGCTAGGAGCTGCGGGGTCGATGCGATAGGAGGCCGACGCTTCGCTGGGTTCATATTCGACCGGCTCCGTCTCTGCTTCGTATTGCAGCTGTTCAGCTGATATGAGATCGGGATGCGTGGCAAGGAGCACCTCGGGCTGCTCTTCAATGGTCTGAACCACACTAAATCCGTCAGCTTCTCGAATCACTTCGGCACGAGACAGCGCGGGTACAGGCCCGTCATTGGCGTCTTCGGAGCGCGCTTCCTGACGGCGCTCTACGCTTGGCTCGTTACGATTTTCATGACGGCGATGACGGGAAAGAGATTCACCGGGGAGAATCGATCCGCCGTCCCAGCCCTCCGGGATGCTGAACCCTGGGGCGGATGGGGTAATTACGCTTGCATTGGCAGGCCCCGACTCGGTAACTATCGGCTCGTCTCCGCCCTTGCGGTACTTGGAAAGGGATTCGCCAGGGAGAATGATCGGCTCCGGCGCAACCGAGTCGAGTTCGCGGGCTTGATCGTAGGCCGGTGAGTCGTCTACGCCGTATAGTGCGGTTTTTGGAGCGAAGCCTCTGGGAACGCGTGGCTCGCGATCACGGCCACCGCGGCTGTCTCGGCCGTTACGGTTTCCGCGATTGCGGTCCCCCCGGCCAGTGCGATTGTTGCGGTCGTTATCTCTGCCACGATTGCTGCTGTCAGTAGTTTCCTGAGAGGCACCCATTGTCTCGGACGAGGGAGAGACGGACGCGATTGGGGCCGTAGAGCCAGGAATAGAGGTAGACGCGGCTGCTCCATCGATGTCAAAAGAGTCTTCGTCATACTCTCCCTCTCCGGATGCAGCGGCCTCTCCGGATGCAGCGGCCGACGTGGCGTTGGTAATGTTCGGAGACTCGTCACGCTGACCTGGGCCACGGCCACGGCGACGGCCCCGACGGCCACGCCAGCGGCGGCTGCCATCGGCGCCTGGAGCCCCTTCGCCAATCTCACTACCGTCGTTTCGGTCGGTGACGATGTTTTCTGTTGTCTGATCGGCGGCGAAATAGTCGGGAGCCGGAGCGTTGAACGTGTCGTTCGATGATGTAGGAGCGAGAGGTTCAGCACCGGGTTGACGCTCCCGGTTGCCCCCGCGGTCACGACGACCACGTCCGCCACGACCGTTTCGTTCGCCTCGGTCAGTGCGCTCTGAAGAGCGGGTGCCAGAGTCATTGGTCTGTTCGAGACGATCCGTAGGGCTGGCAACTGTGCCTTCAATTGTGCGGTCGCCACGATCATTGCGCCGCCCTTCCGAGCGACGGCTGGAGTCGCCGCCGTTGTCGAAGTCAGCCGAGTCACCAGCCTCCTCCATGAAATCGGTGATGTAAAGGAAGGCATCGCGCTCAAGGCCGATGTCCACGAAGGAGGACTGCATGCCTGGCAGAACGCGGGTGACTTTGCCGTTATAGATTGATCCGGCGAGGGTATATTCGTTCTCGCGCTCGTAATAAATTTCGGTTAGGGCGTCGTTTTCGACGATGGCGAGACGTGTCTCGTGGGGGGTACTGGATATATAAATTTCTTTCGACATTCGCTGTGCTCTTTCTGCTCGACCGGTTGTGGTTCGAGCGGCAGACGCGACAGAGAACGATCGGGAGTTCGTCTGACCATGGGGTCAGGCGTGACTCACCGCGGAGCGGACAGGGTGCGGGGTGCGGAAGCGCGTGAACAAAAACTCGACGACCGGTGCGAGGTAGGAATACAGCTCTGCCGTAAGCGCACTCGCTGAGAGCGCGGATTGGGCAGCACCGGGTAGATCGGGAACACGGGGGGATGCTTCAAGCAGTTCGAGACATGCGGAGTTTGTGACCAGAACAACCTCAAAATCAGAGACTTGAGGCGGGGCCGTTCGCCATCCGGATGCAATCATTCCCTAAAACCTGTCCGACCAACGGATCGATGTCTCTGGCTG
>Ga0302233_10001647_pt1 | contig 15124 bp, 24 predicted proteins | sample II_Palsa_N3_1_FD_193516 | JGI IMG/M metagenome (GOLD analysis project Ga0302233, IMG submission 193516) | Peat permafrost microbial communities from Stordalen Mire near Abisko, Sweden - II_Palsa_N3_1 | ecosystem: Environmental > Terrestrial > Soil > Palsa > Peat permafrost | place: Sweden... | reverse complement strand
TTTTTTTTTCAGAAAACATAGCGCTTTTGTGTATCACCTCCTCCTTTTGCTTTTTCGCCTCCTCTTCCTTTGCAGCCTTGGTCTCCTGTTCCTTGGTCCACTCTTCGAACGGGTTGACAAAGACCTGCATGTCCTTGATCACGATGGGCTCCTTGGGCCTGTCGTTCTTGTCGGTCTCGACGGCTTCCATTTTGGACAGAATCTCGATGCCACCCACGACCTTGCCAAAAATAGTGTGCTTCCTATCGAGGTGCTTGCACGGTCGGTACGTGATAAAGCTGAAATAAATAAACAAGTAAGGAACAAGGACGATAAACAAGCAGACATTTCATGTTTTTTTTTCCCCTTACAATTGCGATTTGTTTGTGTTGTTGCCGGCGTTGGCCATCGAGAGAATGCCTCGTGCATCATGCGACAGGTTGTCGCGGAACTCGTCCTTGAACTGGCCGCCCCAAGCCGACTCGCCGCCCTTGCCGCTGGATGTGGGGTCGCCGCCTTGAATCTAGCAAAATAAAAACGAAAAAATAAATAAACATGGGGGAAAAGCGAAAGCTGTCACCATGAAGTGCTTGATGCTCCGGTGGAACTTGCTCTCCTTGTAGTAGCCGCGGCTGGCGAGGAGGATAAAGTTGTGACAGGTCATGGGGGCGAGGTCGCAGTGGAGCTCGAGGTTGATGTCGCCGAGGTTGGTGGAGAGACGGACATAGCCCTTCTTCTTGATCTGCGTGTACATAATGTCGTCCATGTTCCACAGCTCGAGCTCGTTCTCGGTCGTGATGTCCATCGCGGTCGACGTGAGAGACGCAGCCATGCGTCCCGTTGAAAAGTGCGCCGCGTTTAGGGGCTTGGCTTTTGAGCCTGCCAGTAGAGCGGATCGGGCAGCGGAGGAGGAGGCGGAGGAGGAGGAGGAGGAGGAGGCAGCCGGGTCGTCCTTGGGCATGAGCTTCATAACCCGCTGGGCGGTGGGGTCGAGGTTGATGCGGTTGTTGACGTCGTGCTTTGCGCGCTCTGCCTCGGCCGACGTGACGCTAATGTTGTTGATCACATGGTAGTACTTTGAGTAGTCGCGCCTGTAGTCGAGGTTTGTGGGGTCCTGTATGGTGATGATGTCCTTGCGCGTGAAGGGCTGGTCGGTCATGAGGTCGCGCCAGTTCTTGGTCTTGGCGTTGAACTGCTCGATCGTCTCCATGGCGTACACGTTGCCGCTCGTCTTGACCGCGACGATGTGCGTGGTCTCGTTAAAGTGCTTGAACGAGACAGGGTCGTGGTACTCGCCCTTGGCGTCCTTGTGCCAGTGCAGCGGGATGAGCTGGCCTACGGTCAGCGGCGCGCCCGTGACGGGATGCACGCCAAACTTTTTCACAAACGGGATCACGTGTCTGTTCAAGTGGTGCTTGGTTAGTGGTCATACGCACACACGCCCGCCCGGCCTACTTGGGGTCAAACACCACGCCCTCCTCGGTGCACACGGCGTCGACAAACGGGGCCAGCGACAGCGCACAGCATGCGAACGGCACACGCTTGTACTCGGCCTCCTTGCGCTTGGTCGTGCCGCCAAAGTCACGCACCCACTCGGTGTGCGTGATGTACCCCTTGTCTGTTGGGTCAACGCGCGTTAGCAAGGAAGGCCGAAGCCGTTTGGCGTGGCGTACCCGTCCATTTGCCCATGATGACTTTTTTGCCAGCAAATTCCTCTCCTTCTTTTGGAAGCTTGGTTACACTAGGATCGCGGCTTTCTTTCCTGGTCAATCAATGATCTTTCTCTGTGGCTTTATGCGTCGTGCACGTCTGTGCGAAGGGCCGACTGGCGTAGTCGTAGCTGCATTTTAACGTTCAGATCGTGACATCATCAGTTACCAACCCTGACGATGAAAAGAGGTGCTGGCCGACCGCCGAGGCCGACGGGGACGCCGTTTGGCGCTGGCGGGACGCCCGGATTCGGCGCTGGTCTGTTCCGTGGTGGCGCTCGTGGCGGTGCTCGTGGCGGTGCTCGTGGCGGGTTCCGCGGAAGGGGGGCGGCACGAGGAGGACGCCCTGTGGCATTCAAGGCGAGCACGGCGGCAGCAACAAAGCCGGCGGTGCAGCTGGCCAAGCCCATGTTCATCTTTGAGGGGCTGCCGACGCCACCGGCCGTGGCAGGTGCGGCACTTGCCAAAGGAGGAGCAGAGAACGAGGACGAGGACGACAAGGAGGACGACGAGGAGGACGACGACGACCAAGTGGAGGATGATCCCCAAGATGCTGACTGGAACGAGGACAACGGCAGCTACGACGACGACGACGACGACGACGACCTGCAGAACGACGTGGTGGAGGAGGACATTAGCGATCTCGGCTTACCACCCAAGCCCACGACGACGACCGCAGCAGCACCACGGCCACCACCAACGACGCTCTCCAAGACTACAACGGTCTTTGCGGCGAAACCGGTCGGCCTGTTTTCGTCATCGGCATCGTCCTCCTTTGCTTCTGGGCTGGCGGCCAAGGCAACGCCGTCGCCGTTTTCGACGTTCGGATCGGCGGCTGCAAAAACAACCCTGGCCGTTCCGACGTTTGGCACGTTTGGCGGCGGAAGCATTGGCAAGTCCTTTGCAACTGTGGCCAAGACGACGCCGTTCGTGAGCAGCAGTCCCTCAATAGCCGCGACCACGACCACGACTATTGCCAGCAGGGCCCCCGTGTTTGTCGGTGGTTTCACCGCACCACCGCCCGCAAAGCCTGAGCCCATCATCGAGGAGCCGGAAGAGAACGGCGACGGCGTCGACGATGCCGACGTTGGCAACGATGCCGATGGTGGCAACGATGCCGATGGTGGCAACGACGACGATGGTGGCAACGACGACTATGACGGCAACGATGATGACAACGAGGAGGGCGACAATGACGACGACAACGAGGAGGGCGACAATGACGACGACAACGAGGAGGGCGACAATGACGACGCAAACAGTGCGGGCGACAATGACGACGAACACGATGCGGACGACAACGACATCGAAATCAGCGTGGCCGACAAGACCAAAATGCTCCCTCAAAAATGGATTGACGAACGGTTTGAGAGCAACACTCTGCAGTACCGAAAATTGTACGAGCTTCGCGGCGAGGACAAGATTGACCAGCAAAGCAGCCAGCAGGACGATCCTGATTTTGTCATGGTACAAGCGAAAAAAAAATTATTTTTCATTGAAAGATAACTTTTTAATAGGTCGGCTTGTGCGAGGAAATGTGCCCGGAGTTTGAGCAATTTGCACGCGAGCAGCAAGGTCGCAACGGACTGAGCTCGTTTGAGATCCTCGAGGGCACCAACTTTGCCGCCAACCGTCGACCCCTCATCGACCGCAATCGTGCCGTGAAGGCGTTTGAGCGCAGCAGTGCCGGCAAGCTGTTCCTCCCGCAGGACGTCCGCACCCCCGCCACCTTGATCAAAACCCTCAAGTACCTCATGGAATCCATCCTCAGCTCCGACGCCCCTTACGCAAGCATCTACGGCTTTGTGCGCGACCGTTCTCGTGCTGTCATTCAGGGTAAAATTATTTTATTATTATTATTATTTCTGTATTGAAAATATTTTTTTCAGATCTTACTGTTCAGCACATTCGCGATGACGTCTGTGTGCACATTCAGGAGCAGATTGCGCGCTTTTTCATCATGTCACGCCATCTGCTCTGCGAGAACGACCCACACTTTGCCAAGTTTTACAACACCCAGTGCACCGAGACGTTTGACGAGAACCAGAACAACAAGCTGCTCAGCGACGTCCTCAAGACACTCTCAGAGGTGTACACCGACATCGGCAAGCCATGTCCCAACGAGGCCGAGTTCAGGAGCTACCACATCCTGAGCGTGCTCAAGACACCGGCGCTCAACCAGGTCGTCGACATGTGCCTTCGGCTCCCTGCCGCGATCCGGTTGCAGCCGCCCCTCAAGTTTGCGCTCGACATTGCCTTTGCCTTTCGCAGCAACAACTATGTCGCGTTCTTCAAGCTGATCAAGGAGAGAGCCACCTACCTCCAGAGCTGCCTTCTGCATGCTTGTTTCAATGTCATGCGCGACCGCGCGTTCCATCTCTTCAGGAAGGCCTATTCTTCCGCTGGCGTGCCGTACGTTTTCTGGGTAGTTATTCCTTATTGTTTTCCCTCACATGAACGTATGCAGCTCGTCCAACGTCGTCCGCATGCTCTCGTTCGAATCGGTCGACGAACTCGGCGAGCTCATGAGTTTCTACGGCATTTCAAGAACCAACGACAAGTGGATTTTTAGGGACATTACACACATCGCCGTGCCTCCAGCAAGGATGTCAAACGACTTGATCGAGCGCGGTATCGTTCATGGAACTTTAAACAACACAAAATAATAATCCCAATCGCCAGTGAAACGAAATGGGCGGAGCAATGCGTCGATCGTCACCAACGGCGCCAGTAGCGGCTACCCAACCACCACCAGCAGTTTTGTGCAGCAAGTCGTGCAGCCAAAGCCTGTCAAGTCTGTGACCACGACAACCTCGGCCTCTGCCTCATTTGCGTCCTCGGCGTCGTCGTTTGCACCACCCTCGGCAAAACTCTCGGCGTCGTCGTTTGCACCACCCTCGGCAAAACCCTCGGCGTCACCGTTTGCAGCCTCAGCATTGCCAATTGCAGCCAAACCATCTCCATTTGCAGCCTCAACGTCACCGTTTGCAGCGCCAGCGTTGGCCGCAGCCTCAGCGAAGACCTCGGTGTCGCCATTTGCAGCCTCAGCGTCGCCATTTGCGTCGGCGTCCACAATCAAGCCTGCTGCTCCTCCGCCGCAGGCCCCTGCTCCGGCTGTTGTCTCGTCACCAGACAAAAAGGACAATCTTCTGAAAGGTAAGGCCAATGTGAACTAGTAGTCTGATTTGTTGCCCACCCCCCAAAAAAGAACAAGAACTGGAAAAAGCTCTGCTGGAACGAGAGCAAGCCAAACGGAAGGCTGCAGAAGACGACAAGGAGAAGATGCGTGTTCGTGAGCAGATCGCCCATGAGCTAACGGCACGTCTGATCAAGGAGCAGACGATCAAGGAGGCGGAGCGAATCGCGGCCCGCATCCGGATAGAACAACGCGAGGCGGTCTCTGCCGCCGTCTTTACCGACATGGTCCGCGAGTTTGCCATCGAGACTGCCGCTCAGCTCGCTAGAGCCGACGAGGACCGGCGGCGTGCGATCGCCGACTGGATTGCCCACAGGGCCAAGGCACGCGCTTGGGCGACGTGGAAGTACATCCTGCGACTTCGAGAACAGCCGAAACGGGAGCGCGAGGCCGCCAGTCGCTTTGTGGGCCTTCAGCCTCGCATGATGAAGGCGTCCTTCTACGATACAGTTGACTATGGCGACGACAGCGACGACAGCGACCTCGAGGACTACGAGGACAAGGAGAATGTCACTGTCCGGACCGACGGTTTGGACGATTCTTTGATGGATTTCGCGCCCTCGCCCGCCAAACCTGTGACCATTCCCCAGCCCGATCCCCAGCCTAGCCCTGCTGCGTTGCCGGTTCTGAAATTCACGCTGCAAGGTGAAATCCATTTTATTTTTATTTTTATTCTTTTTAAATAGACAAATTATAAATACCAGAAATTTTCACACAGCGTTTGTCCAACGCAAGGTTCTTCCCTTTCCTCGCCGAGGTTGTATCGTTATCGTCATCGTCGTCGAAAGACGGCTCTGCCATCAGCACTGACCTCGTCAAAGGCATCCTGCAGCTCTGGAACGCCGTCGTCGGCGCAGTCGCAACACAGCTTGGCCCCAACCTGTAAGCTACCACGAAAAAAGCAAACTTTTCTGATACCGTTTATTCAGCAACTGGATGCTGCTTCATGTGCCGTCACAGTGGGCTGCGGGTGGCGACATCGCCCTGCCCCAACTCGACCGGTTTGTCGCATCGCTGGCAACTCACCACGGGCATCCGATGCCGGCCGACCTGCTAATCAGCAACGCAATCTCATTTGGTGGCTCGCCCCTGTTACGTCTCCTCGAGCTCATCCCCGACATCCTACTGGACACGATGAAGTCCAAGGCCGAGTACTCGCTGGAGGACCACAACTCGCCGCAGTCTCTCGTGGCAGCCGTTGACAATTTCCAAGCCCTTGTCCAGCGCCACCGTGCCCTGATTGGACAACAGAAGCAACAACAACAGCAACAGCAGAATATCCTCAAACGAGCCGACGAGCCCTCCACAACCCCGTCCGCAGCCTCGCCCACCGTAACGCCGAGCAAGCGTGCCCGCATCACCGTGGCCTCCGACATTCAAGTTCGCGGTCCTGCCCCTTCCTGGGCATCATCCCTCTCCTCTCAGCTGGACGTGCAGCGCCAAGCCAACGCCCGCTATGAGGCGATGCTTGCCGAGGCAATGCAGCTCTAAATCCAATAAATACCTAGTCAAATTGTTTTTTTTTTTCCATCCTCGTCCCTGAAGCGAATGGCCCATGGTATCGCGCCCGAACAGACGAAGAGCTACCGTATGCTGCATCGGACGTTGTCACGGCCAACAGAGGCGGATGGTCCGTTGGTCAGGCCGCCACTGGAGGCGGTGAAGCGTGGCGGACTGGACTACAACAGCAAAAACGAAAAGCGCATATTCGACGAGCTCCGCGAGATCGTGAAGAGTAACTCGTCATTGGTCTCTTTGAACCTCTCGGATACGAGCCTCTCACTTGGTCAAGTTGAGGTGCTATCGAGCTTGCGCCCAAACGAGCCACAGCTGAGAATAGTGGGCCGTTAATTTTATTTTTATTTTTTTTTTGTACGGCTACAGCTCTTTGTTTCGTTGATCACTTTGATGGGGTTTTTCGCCATCATGCTTTCTCGGTTGCTTTCTTGCAAGTGTAACGTCAGCTGAAAACAGACATGTGATGGATAAAACTGATGAGAGAACGAGTCATTAATTAGGTCTCGGGTCAAACAGAGTTCGTCAAGTCAGGTAAACTTTTCTTTTCGAATCTACGAGGAAAACGAGAAAAAAAAAAAAGTTAGGATTTCTCACTTGGTAACTTTCCAAGTTACCAGTTTAATCAAGTCGTCGTGGCAAGCCTGCTCGGCGCGGAGGCGGCACGGGCACATTGGGATCGAGTTCGTGAAGGTAGTCGCAGTTGTCTATTGAAGAAATATTAGACGTCCGAGTGGAAAAAAAAAATTTTATGGATAGTTTGTCTACCTTTGACGCATTTTCCTTGGTTGTAGTAGTAGCAGACTCGCCTCGGTTGAGCAAGTGCTTGATCGCCAGAGGATGGGAATGTAGTGGTGGACGACGACTGGGTATAAACTGTCGAAATACTGGGCGAGGTGGCGCGGTACAGTGTGTGTGTGACCTCAGCTCGCAGGCTGTGGTAATTGGTGGTGGTCGCGGTGGTCGCAGTCGCTGGTGCTTGGACTGGCTGTGCCAGTGGTTGCCGCGGCGGTGGCGCCTTGACATTTGAATCAGCGATGTGAGCATAGTCGCAGTTATCTGCAAGGAGGGTGAAACTAAGGAAAAACAAAGAAAAACAAAGCATGTTTTACCTTTCTTGCAGCCACCATTATTGAAGTAATAGCAGGTACGCTGCTGCGGCGCCGACCCCCCATTTTCAATGAGTCTGATGACCCTTGGCATGAACTCGTTCATGATCTCCTCGCTGGGAGCCGAAACGACAACATGGCTTTCGTACTTGGCCATGTCTACAAAGCTGTGGTAGATACGAGCCTCGCGAATGAGGTCGCCCTTGAGCTGGGGGTGCTCGACGAAAATGCCCTTACGGATGGGATAGTGGCGCTCGATGCGCTGCGTGGCTGGTACCGCCTGTGGCGCAGGGACGTTTTTCTAAATAAAAATTAAAAAAAAAAGTTCTTTTATTAACATGAAGTTGATAAACATTTTATGTACCGCCGCAAGAGCCTCGATATCTGCCCAGTGAATAACCTTGTCTGCAGCAGACAGCAGCGCTGGATTGGCGATGGGTCGGTTGGGTCGGCTGGCCATAGGGTTTATGTCCCCGATGATGGCGATGACAGGATTGAAGTAGCTGCGGTGGTTTCGTCGGAGGTCGTTCATGTCGGACGCAAAGTCGCCGTCACTGGACACGACGACAAGAGCGCACGCTTCTTGGATGCGACGTGAGTCGTCCTTGATCTCTGAAATCTTGGAGCGGAGCTCGTTATCGGCAGAACCTACACCAAAAAAAAATTTTTTTTATTAAAACACGATAATCGTATCGTTTTGCTACCCTCTTTGTCGGCAGGGGCCAAGGAAATGTTGACGTTCTTGGAGCGAATTTCTTTTAGGACGCGTTGGCTAACCGAGATGCCATCGTTGCGCGACCGATCCCGCGACTTGAGTCGAATAAAGCCGGTGATGCGGAAGAGGATCTTGCTGTACAGACTGATCCTAGCCTCGTGGAGGACCTCGGTGATCTTGTCCTCCATTGCGCTCACGATCCAGGCGCCCGCGCCATCCTCTGGGATCATGTTCTCGAGGTCCCACAGGACGTACACGACAAACTCGCCGTTTGTCTTACCGGACGACGGCACAGTTGGTGGTGGGGGGATGGGCACCGCTGGTAAGCGGGACTGCAGTTGGGGCATGATGAATTGTGGCTGTTGTTGCTGCTGTTGCTGGGGTGGTGGTGGAAAGTATTGCTGGGCCTGGGGCTGCTGCTGGGGCTGCTGGACCGACGGAAAGGGGAGCGGTGCAGCGTCAAAGGCCCACTGTGGCGACGAGTACAGGACCGGGGATGCTGTTTGCTGTCGCGCGATGCTACCGGGGACGGCCAGAGTGGGCGAAATGCCCGAGGCGGCAAGCGCAGGCGTGATGCCGATGAGCGGCGACGTGACACTCGTTGGCGAAACCAGGGGGGTCCCGGACGGCCGCAGGTTAGTAACGGGGCGGGTGGCAGGAGCCAACTGGACCGACGACTTGGGGACGTACAAGCCGTGGTTTGGCGCGCAAGTAAACCCATGAAAGTCGTTGACCGTGCCATTGTTCTTGCCGAGGGCCGCGTCAAACACGATGCCCACACACTCGGCACCGTTGGAGAACGGGGTCACGCCGTAGAACGCGACTGTGCCGACTGCTTGCCCGACCAGGGTGCATGTCACTTTGTCGCCAACGTAGAACGGCTGCGTCCTTTGCAGGGGCTTGCCTTCGCCTAATGTGTAAGCAATAATTATAATAATGATAAGGTGAACGCAGGCTTACTGGCGAGGACAAGCTCTTGCAGAGCATAGTCGAGGTCCTTGTAGTCGGGTCTTTGGACTGCCATCGCTCGCTCGCGTTCCTAGCAATGTTGGCAACAAAAGGGGAGGGCTGGTTAGCTTTGCTTGTCTGGTTGGTAGTTCGGAGGAAAACAGGGGAAGAAGAAGGGTTGGCAGCGCTATTTCTAAAAGTTCGTAACGACCCTGACCAAGCCAAACCGGGCGAGGGCGTCCCATGTCGACCGACACCCTCTTCTCTTGGAGAGGGCCTTCGTCTGCCAGCACTGGCCGGCCGCCAGTTGGTTTTGCGCACACGAGGGCCAGTGACGGGAAACACGTCAGTCCGTGATGCGCGGATTTCAAGCCAACGGAACCGCATGCAAAAGGAGCCTAAACCGTGTCAGTACCCTGGTACCCCTCCCGGCGAACCCTAGCGTCGTGGGGCGGCGGCACGGAAAGAGCTGCAAAAAAGAGTGGAAGAGAAAAAAAGAAACGTGATCGGCGACGTCCTCCATTTTAACGAGTACGCGTCCCATGGCATCGTCTCTTGGTGTTCCCGCCAGCGCCGTGATCACCGCCTCGGCGCTGTCGGCGCTGTTGCTGACGACCGCATCGGCCCAGGTGCGCATTCTCATGATGATCCCCTCGCGGCCGTACGACCTGTGGCGCCGACAGGCCGTGCAAAAGTACGCTGGGCGGAGCTTCCTCGCTTTCAGGCCTGCCTTTGACGGCACGCGCCTGCACGACGGGGCACCGCAGTTCATGGACTATGTCAAGCACCCTGTGCTGATGTACGGGCTGCACATCATCCCGTCGGTGCTGTGGTCGATCGCTGCGCCGCTGCAGCTCTCCGCGGACGTGCGCAAGATGTCGCCCGCAGCGCATCGTTGGCTGGGGACGGCGTTCCTGCTGAGCTCGCTCAGTCTCGCCGGCAGTGCTGCGTCAATGCATGCGATGGGTGTGGGCGCCGGGCGCCGGTCGATCGTGATGAGGGTGTTTGTGTACTCGCTTGCGATCTGGTTCATCTACACGGGCTGGAGGGCGTACGACGCTGCGCGCAAGCACAAGTACGTCGTGCACCGGCTGTGGGTCATGCGGCACGTCGCGGCGGGCTACACCGTGGGCATGCAGCGCGTGTTTCTCTTGGTGGCCATCCTGCTCGCAAACACGGGCCTCTACACGTCCAGTAAGAGCGGCGAGGCCATGTACGCCAAGGAGCGGTCGACGTTTGTGGTCGTGTCCATCCTCGGCTTTATCGCGTCCTTTTCCGCGATGGAGTATCACTGGCTGCCCCAGCTACAGCAGCAGCAGCAAAGCAAGAAATCCGATTCCCCTTCAGATAAGTATTAAAATAAGTTTTAGTTTTTCGCCCCCTCCGCAAACCCCATCAGTCTCCAGTGTTCCGTAAAACTACGAATATTTTTAACTGGACATTTCACTTCAACAACAATCAGTCAGTTTAGCTAAGGGAGTAGCGCCGCTTGTGATGACGTGGGGCGGGCATGTTGCGCTCGTCAACGGCGACCTCCTTGGAGAGCCATCGTGCGGGCACCCACTGGGCCCAGGGTTCTGTCTCGGTGGTGGCGGGAAGGCCCTCGCTGTTGTCGACGAGGTACTGCGAGCGATGGCGATCGAGCCACATCCGGAGGGGCGCCCAGACGTGGTGCACGGCCCGGCGGCCGATGAGGATGTCGCAGTGCCCGAAGACAGGGCTCGAGTCGTGGGACATGTCTGAGATGAACACGAGATGCTCCTTGTCAGTCGAGGCGGACTGGTGAAAGCATGCGAGCGAGTCGTTGATGTTGACAAAGTCGTCGTGGTCGGCGCAGATCACGAGCAGGGGGATCTTGAGCTTGGAGAAGCGCTCGAGGTAGTCCTCGCCCTTGTCGTCCACAAACCCGAGGCCGTGGGCGAGGCCCGTGATGTTTTGGAGGATGCCAAACGACGTCGTCTCAAACGAGGTCCGCAGGTAACGGTACAGGACCGTGAGCTCGATGTTGCCCATCACGTACGGCATCGTTGGTATGAACCACGGCATGAGCCACGAGATGGGCGACATCTGGATGTACCGGATGAGCATCCCAAACTCACGTGTCGGCAGCCAGAACGAGGTGGGGACAAACTGCTGAATCGGCTAGTTGCGACAATAGTTAATAAAAACCGTACAGATGGGTAATATTTCTCCACCTTGGTCAACCTGTCGATCAGCAAGAGCGGCTTCCATTTTGCGTGGTGCGAGAACGAGTAGAGGCCAGCAATCTGTTTCATAATATCTTGATGTAGCAGATGAATGATATGCATTTTCGTACGTGGACGACACCGTCAATAAACTCGGGCATGATCGCGGCGACAGAGCACGAGAGCGCGCCGCCGAGCGAGTGGCCGATGACCGTGAGCTTCTCGTGGCCACTGACGAGGGTGGCGAGGCGCACGGCCTGACAGAGGTCGATCTCCACATATTCGTAGCACGAGCGCGGCATCTTTGCGCCGAGCTTGCGCGAGTCCCTTGTGCCGCGGAGATCGATGTGGAAGACGTCGTATCCGGCCTCGGCGACATAGTTTGCGAGCGACCGGCCCTCAATGTGCCAAGCAAACCGGTTCTGTGCAAAGCCATGCACCATCAGGACGGCACCGTGGGTCTTGGAGAGGAACCTGACGGCCCGTCGTCGGGTCATCACCGTCTTGCCCTTGACATACAAAATATTTTAAAAAATATATGTATGAAATGTAATCGCCGTACGACTTCGAGGGGAATGTGGTACTCCTCGACCTGGAACCATCCGTAGTCATCGCCCGAGATGGCCTCATGCCTGACCTCGGTTGACACCGCCTCTGCAGCCTGGTTGAGCTCGCCAAAGACTTGTGAGGGCTCGTGGCGTCGCGGCGACAAGGGCGTGGCCATCCCGCTTATGTCCTCGGTGCTGTAGGTGTAGTACTCGCGGTAGTCCTCTGGGAGGATCCAGGGCATGGGCGGCTCACTGGACGCGGTCTCGGTGTCGTGCGATGTGGACGTGCCCGAGTCGTTGGACGCGTCATGCTGCTGCTGCTGCTGCTGCTGCGGAAGGTGCTGGTTGTGCTGGTGGGAGAAGAGGCGAAGGAGGCTGTTCATTCGCCACCGCATCCGTCCATGCCACCAGCGCACCTATAAAAGAAAATACGCCATCCACCAGTCAGCATGACCTCGGGCTTATCAAATGCATCGGATACTTGGAGCAGAATGGACGCCGTGATCAAGCGGTGAATGGAAGTGAGGACGGTGACGGCAACCAGCACTACGAGGATGACAAAGTGCGCCCACTCATCCAGTGTGTCCACGATCGACTCGAGCACTCCAGCGAGCACGCCATTGAATTGCTAGTATTCACATGGTGAGGGAGAAGTTGGGTGTCTTGTTCTGCGATTCGTGCTTTACCTGGGAGCCCGATGCGTCTGTTTCGTAGCTGTCCTCGCTGCCGTTGTTGTCCTCTCCCTCTCCCTGCCTGAACTGATCGTCCATGAGCCCGCCACGACTCGATGATGCTTCTGTTGGTTTTGGCGCGATTGTTTCTTAAAAAATAGTTTTCTTTTTTTTCTTCATGTGTGCGTTACTGTCAGTCGATCTAACCAGAAGAGTATCAGAGCCGGCTGGCCAACCCATCGTGCACTCTGTTCTCTGGACCAGTCTCCCTTTTCTCTTGTGGACGCGACAAAAAAAAAAAGTAGAGCAATGGACACTTTGGAGTGTCGATTTAAGGAGGTTTCCAGGGCAGGAGCAAAGAGCTGCACTTTTTTGGCACGGAAAAAAAAAAGTGTACAAGAAAGCACATGCGACATGATGCTTCCAAGATGAAGTGAAATGTATACGAGTAAAAAAGGGGGGAAAACGGTAATGAATTTAATATCAGTGGTATCAGTGGTTGCGATCGGTGGTGTCGGTCTCGATGCTGAACCGCCGCTCTGCCTTCTTCTCCGAGGATGGCTGTGCTGCCGATGATGCCGTACCGGCAGCCGATGGCGTCGCGTCCGCAGCGACGGCACACTGCAGGAGGTGGCTCGAGACGATCGGGCGGATGGCCTCCCGCTCCCGCTGGGTGAGGTGCTTGAACCCGCGGATGACGCGGTAGCACGAGCGCGTGCCGCAGCAGCACTCAAAGGGCGCGTCCATGTCCCACTCGGTCGTGTTGTAGTTGAACGTGACGAGCTCGCCCTTTGCGACAAAGCGCGTGAGCACGAGGTCGAGCGCGGTGATCTTGCCGCTGCCGTTGCCGTCGCCGTCGCCGTCGCCGTCGTTGCTTGCCGTCGCCGTCACAAACTTGAAGTAACCGTTGGGCTCGCAGCTGTGGTTGGTGAACTCGGGCCCGCCCGTGATGTCAATGTGCTCGGTCTCGGTGAGCTGGATCGTGTACATGGTGGGCGCCGCGAGGATCGTCCCCGACGAGCACGGCACGCTGTACACGGTCGTGCCCGGCGGCAGGTCGCGCGCGGCAACCACGCCCTTGCCAAAGCCGACGTCGGCCACCTCAAAGGTCGCAAGGTCGGCCATGAGGTCAACAAGCGGCTGAAAATGGCGTCATCGGTGGTTTCCTTTTTGTGTTGTTCGCCCGCCTGGCCACTGACACTCTCTCCTCTCTCCCACTTTGGCTCACGCACACGCACACGCACACGCACACGCAAATACAGCAGCACGCACAAAACCATGTCGCTCAAGAACCTCTTTGGCATCCTCGGCGGAAGCGAGGTACACCAAGCCACAAGGCAATCCTGCTCAAACCGATATCGCAGGCAAAACCCAAGGGTGTCAAGACCATCTACGACTACACGGTCAAGAACATCAAGGAGGAGCCGTTCAACTTGGCCGACCTCAAGGGCAAGGTCGTGCTCATCGTCAACGTCGCGTCCCAGTGTGGCTTCACGCCCCAGTACAAGGGTACGCTGTTGCATTCGAACTGCTCTCCTTGACACACCTCGTGGTTCCTTGGGGCTACCAGGACTCCAGGAGGTCTACGGCAAGTACCACGACAAGGGCCTGGAGATCATCGGCTTCCCGTGCAACCAGTTTGGTGCTCAGGAGCCTGGCAAAGGCGGTGGTAACAACAACTTTACCACTGGTTGCATGGTTTCCCTTACATGAATGCGTGTGCGTGTGTGTGTGTGTGTGTGTGTGTGTGCCACAGAGATCACCGAGTTTTGCGAGCGCAAGTTCAAGGTCACCTTCCCGCTCATGGACAAGATCGACGTCAACGGCGAAGCTGCCGAACCCCTGTACAAGTTCCTCAAGTCGGAGAAGAAGTCGGCTCTGTTTGCCGAGTCGATCATGGTAGCAACGTGCATTCTCGCGTACTTTTCATGATGCCGATGCTGACGCTCTATCTGTGATAGTGGAACTTTGAGAAATTCCTGATCAAGCGCAACGGAACAGTCTACGCTCGCTACATCTCCACCACAACGCCCGAGACGATTGCCTCCGACATCGAGAAGCTGCTCGCCGAGCCCGACACCACCGAGCCTGTCGCCGAGCCCACTTCGTCGCTGTAAAATCCGAGTGTGAACCGCATGTCTTGCGTTCTCTTATAATTAATTTTTCTTGTGAGTGATTTCCTTTCCTTTCCTTTCTTTCTTCTCTCCTTCAGTCTGCAATTGTATTTGATCTACTGCCCCCCTCAGTACACCACATCGAGAGAACCTCATTAACGCTGAGTGCAAAATTGATGAGAATTTTTACAACCCCGGAGTGCACAATCGATGAGAAACTACATTTTACCCCGGCGTGCACAATCGATGAGAAACAACAATTTACAATCAACAACATTCATCGACAATCAACACGATTCAACAATTCATTCATTTTGCATGCACTTTGAATTCACGAGCCGTTCAATCGCCGTTCAACAGGGGCGTTGAAGGGAACAGGCGTGCGCGTCCAACTCGATGTATAGTCGTGCCAGATGCTGGAGTCCTCGAGAATG
>Ga0302233_10001646_pt1 | contig 15130 bp, 18 predicted proteins | sample II_Palsa_N3_1_FD_193516 | JGI IMG/M metagenome (GOLD analysis project Ga0302233, IMG submission 193516) | Peat permafrost microbial communities from Stordalen Mire near Abisko, Sweden - II_Palsa_N3_1 | ecosystem: Environmental > Terrestrial > Soil > Palsa > Peat permafrost | place: Sweden... | reverse complement strand
CTGGCTGATCAGCCAAGGGCAAAGACCAAGTATCTGAAACAACGGTTCCTCTCGTACTAAGTTGTATTACTATTGCAACAACACTTCATCAGTAGGGTAAAACTAACCTGTGATTTTTAAAATTTTCAATTTTCAAGTGCAAGTGCAAGTGCAAGTGCAAGTGCAAGTGCAAGTGCAAGTGCAAGGCGCGCGCGCGCGCGCGTGTTGTTTCGAGTTTTCTTCGGCGTCTTGGAGTTGCCCACTGATCACCGAGCTAGGACTTTCGTCCCATGGATGTTTCTGCCGGTTTTTTCGAGCTAGGAACAAAGGGTGGTGGTTATCACGGTAAATAGTGATTCAACGTGGCTGTCGTAGGATCAAACTGTCCGATGTCAAGCAGTTCCACAGAGAAAAATTTTGCGACTCCGGCTTTTTTGATCTCGTTCAGGCTGTTTTTAATGTACACAAGCGTGGAGAAGGGGTCTAGCCCATAAAGCTGATAACGAACGAGTGTAGGATCACATTGCAGAAGAGCCAATCGGCGAATGCGCGCTCTGTCGAGATGTTCTTGAACTCTGAGCTGTTGCTGATCTGGAAGCGGAGGGCGGCTACAGTTGATTCGTTTTTTAGATTCACCGTTCTGCGCACGGTTCTTGGAGAGTTATACCGGTGAGCGCAAACGTGCCAACAGTTGAGATAAAGCCACTGAGGAACGCGTTGAACGGGAACGTGCCAACAAGCACGCAGTAAACAAACTCGATGATGCCGGTGAGCAGGATGCACAGCAGGAACGAGTCAATGACTTTGAGCAGAGTGGACGTCGTCGCAGAGTACCTGTTTGGTCGAGGAGGGTGTGGGGGGAACAGCGTGAGTCTTTATCAGAATCGCCGCCTCCTCAGGCGCGTGTTGTAGGTCCTCTTCCTTCGACAGTCCCGCTGCCGATCCAAGCGGCAACCGCGCTCACCGTCACTCCTGACTGCATAAAATGTCCCTCGTCTCCGCAGCTTAACAACAGCAGCCCCCCCTCCGCTCCCTCTGCCTCTGCCCACCCCCACCCTTGCGCTGAACGTACGTCTCCGCGAGCTTGGCGACGACCTGGTTGAAGGACGTTGCTGACATTGTGGATGTATCACAGTGCTAAAATGGCGTAATTTTCGCCGCCTCTGCTCTGCAGTCCAACTTTGAAACCGCATGGACGATAGTGTGGGCGCCACTGTAACCTTTGACTTTGAAGAGTTCATGGCCCCAAAGTGGGACCAGGACGTGGGCATCCCTAGTCTTGAAAACATGGGTATTGGTTGCTGCTGTTTACGATGATTGTTCACCAGTGTTTGGCAGAAAACGTGTGCAAGTACTACCTCAAGGGAACGTGCCAACGAGGATCTGCCTGTCCTAATCGGCATCCGACCTTGCCGAGGGAGAAGACTGTTTGCCGGCACTGGCTGCGTGGGTTATGCCGCAAGGACGACGCATGCGATTTCCTGCACGCATACAAAGCGGACAAGATACCAGAATGCAACTCGTTCGCCCTGTACGGTACGGTTGGGTTGCTTTTTGTTGTCGTTGTGCGCGGGCCGTAAATATGTTGGTATCAGGGCAATGTAATAATATCGATTGCAAATTTCGTCATGTCGATCCGCGGTCCCGCATTCGCGAGTGCCCGTGGTACATCAGGGGATTCTGCAAGCTAGGTACGACTAATGCTGCCTCCCCGAAAGCTAACTCTTGTTGCACATCCACACATCAGGTCCAAGCTGCCCATACAAGCATGTCAAAAAGATCGCCTGTAAACTTTACCTCTTTGGCTTTTGTCCCGAAGGCCCCCAGTGCAAGTTTGAGCAGTACGTCTACCTATCCACCTATTATTTTCTCTATTTACTGTCCATTGATATCGCAGCGTATCCTTTGAGCTTCAAATGGACAATACCAAGCAGCCGTTCCAAGTACGCAAGCGTTGGGAAGAAACGCGGATTTATTTAAAGATATGTTTTTTTTTTTTTCATAGCCCGAGCCACAATCTCGTTTCCTTGGCCGTAGCGTCGCTCCTGGCGCATGCTTCAAGGTATCCCACTGTTTGTTCCCGTTGTTTGGTTCTTTCTTTCTCACTTGGAATGAATAACATTGTGGCAGTGTGGCGAGATTGGCCACTTTGCCGCATCGTGTCCCCTCAACATGTCATCCTTTCGATCACATCCTCCTCATCCTCCCGTCCCTATTTCGACCTCGACGATTCGTCCGATCCCCAAGCTTTCTAATTAGATGGGGTTGATAGTTGTTCAGGTTATTTTCGGCACAGAAAATCGAGAATGACCTTTGACACACTGTGGAGCCAGGTCCTGTCCGAGGTGGCGTCGTCGCGCGCTCAGCAGGCGCGCCAGCTGCTCGTCCTCGGTAGCAAGCACGCTCGCGCGCTGTGCCTTTCTGATCATAACCGAAACAATGGACAGGTGACCGCGGTGCTGGGAAGTCGACGTTGATCAAGCGCTGGAAGAATGCCGCCGACACGGCTGCTCCCACTGTTGACGACGTCGCGCTGTCGTACACGTACACAGAGGTCAAGGACGAGGACGACGGAGGTACCAACCAAGCCCTGTGACTTTTGTGCCTAGTTTTCAACAACGAACGAAACGAAACAGAGAGCCTGGGTCGGATCGGGATCTGGCAGCTTGAGGGTGACGCGGCCTTTGGCGACCTGCTTCGCTGGGCCCTTGCTGCCCCGGGTGCTCTGGCACAGACCGCGGTGGTGATCGTGCTGGACTGGTCCAAGCCGTGGGCGCTCGAGTCGTCGCTGCTGCAGTGGATCGACCTGCTGCAGCACACGCTGACGGCGCTCACGGCCTCGCAGGTCCTCAGCAAGGACGCCGTGCAGGCCGCACAAGAGGCTGTCGCGCAGTACATTGTCGCCTACCAGAACAAACTCAGCGGTATCGGCTCAACGGACGCGACGTCGGTCGCCGAGGCAAACAGCGCTACCGTCCTCGAACACAACCTGGCCCTCCCGCTGGCCATCGTCGTCGCCAAGTCAGACGTCGTCGACAGTCTCCACAAGACAAACAACATTGGCGAGCCCCACCTGGATTATATTCAGCAGGTCCTCCGCCGCATTGCGCTTAAATGTACGGCTGGGCAAGGGAGAAAAAAAAAATCGTACTCAAAAAAAACTACAATTAGATGGCGCTGCACTCGCGTTTCTCTCGACCGCCCAAAACAAAAACGTGGACACCACCCTCAAGTACCTCGTTCATCGTCTCTTTGGCACGTCGATCGATCGCGCGGGCAGCCACAGAATAGCTTCGCGCGACGCTCTGTTCATCCCCGCCGGATGGGATACCCTGGCCAAAATCGACCTCGTGACAGTCGACAGCGGCTCCAAAAAGGCGGGCGGCTCGTCGGCCAAGGCCATTCCTGTCGACATGCCCTTCGCAGAAGTCATCTCCCCCCCAGAGTCGACCCAAGTAACCAAGAAGGCGGCCCTGCTCGCCGAGTCAGAGGATGAGTTCCTGGTGCGCCTTAAGAATATGGACGAGTCCACCTTGGCCTCTATCGTCGCTTCGTCTGCTCAAGATCAGGTATTTTGAAAGAAAATAAAGGTCATTTTCTTTTAATTTTAATTTCCTTCAGGGTAAAACGCTCGCTGGTGCCGCTGGCGCTCTTGGGACGTCGGCTGGCTCGCTCGCTGCCGGCAAGAGTCCTCGTCCTCGCTCGACAAAGCCGGAGGGCGGTCGTCCTGCAGGCGCCACTGATGTACTATTTTTCCCTCCCAACCCCCCTTTTTTTTTTTAATAAAAAAATGTACACAGGCTGCCGCCGCACCAAAGGCAGAGACCGAACAGTATCAAAACTTTTTCCAGTCGCTGCTCAAGAAAGGCACCACTCCGGCTGCCCAACGCAACCCATCGCCCAAGCCAGGATCGGGCGATGCCGCGTCTGCGCCTGCCGCGGCTTCATCAGATTAGGCGTGTTTTTTTAAACTTTCTCCTCCATTCTCTTTTCTCAGGCTTGTCACACCTTTAGGATTCTTTTCTGATGCACCAACTTTGGAAAATTATGCAGGTACAACCTGAAGCAATGTTTGGCGGGCAATCGGATTGACGATTTTGGATGGGACCGAGTGAAGGCGCTGCTCTAGGAGTTCAGTGTTGTTTGCGTTTGCCGAGCCCAGCCACAGCGACGGCGCGCCCGACAGAGTCGAGGCTAGGATCGTGCAACCGCTGGCCAGGTCGACTCTGATCGGTGCTGCAATCGAGAGCTGCACATTGATCGTCTTTTTCGAGCGCGGCAAGAGGACATAGGTCAGCTGGGCAGGACCCAACCAACTGCTCGGGTATGGGTTGACGGTCTTTAGAGCTGTTGGCTGCTGCTGTTGCTGTTGGCTTCCCGCCGCTGCCGCAGAGACGCTGCCGGGCGATGCAAGCTGGATCGTGCAGAGGATGGGCATGGACAGCGACAAGTTGTGAAGGACAATCTGCACATCCACTTTGCAGAGGCTGTGGACGGCAAAGTCGTGCTTGACGACGTCGGGGCAGACGACAGCATATTTGAGCGGGATTTCCTCCGAGGTTTGCTCGCGAGCAGTGCCGACTGACGGTCCCTCGGACGACGCTGGCACGGGCAAGGCGCCCGCCGGAGCCACCTGCGAGAGCGACTTGGCCATGGCGCTGTGGAGGGCAGCGCTGCGCTTGTCCTTGAGGAACCGAGTGAGCAGCTTGACAGAATAGCCGACGCCTTGCCAGTTGGGCTGCTGGGTCTCGACCGGGTCGCCGTGGATGTCACCGCCAAACGAACGGCCGACACCCGCCATGAGCGGAAGGACCAATGGCTCCAGCTGCGAGCAGGGCAGTCCCAGGATGTAGTGGTGCCCACGACGGCCGTTCCACAACGCATTACTTGAACCGGCAGCCTCGGTCGACCAGAGCAGCGTCAGGTCAATCTCATCGGTCGAAAACAGCGGCAAGAACGAGCTGAAGGGCACACCAGACTCGACGTCTGACGAAAACCCAGGCTCGGCAGTGAGCTTCTTGCCCTCCGCGTTCACGAGCACGTTCCAGGGCAGAACCGTCTTCATCACATCGGGGAATGCTACCACCAAGCGACGTGTGCGCCAGCGTGCCCGTGACCGCTTGAGCAACTGCAGGTACGGAATGCTTGTCGGCGAGGACTGCGCAGCATTGTCCTTTTTCTGTGCAAGCGTCGAGATTAACCAGCCATTAATGGCAAAAAAAAAAAAAAAAAAAAAAGAGTGCTCACCAAGGCCAGGTCAGAATGGTACAGGGCGATGTTGGGTAGCGGTTTGACGAGCCCGATGTCTGTACCGAGGAAGGCATGCCACAGCGCTCGTGAGGACGCAATCTCGGGGCAGAGATTCTTCTTGTCATGGGCTGGCGAGGAGTCAAACGGCGCAGGAACCGCTCGATAAAACAAAAAGGCCGACGACAGTGGCGGGATCAGGATGGATTGCGCACTGTAATTTGCAAATGAATAAATAAGAATAAATAAGAATAAATAAATGCCGGAAAAAAAATACCTCATGTCTTCACTCTGAACTTGCCAGCCAGGGCTCGAGGATGAAACTCTATCGATGCGCACGGAAAAGGTTGAAGAGAGATTTTCAGCTTCGATTCCAATAACGGTCTCGTCAATCGAACGCGCAGACGGTCGTGTAAAGTGGGCCACCTTGATCGACGAGGCAACATTGACAACGGTCGAGTACCGAAGGATCCGCTGTGCAAGTGCCTTTGGACCAAACTAAGTAAATATAAAATTTTTATTTTTTTATTTTAGAAATTTATCTACTAAAAGTGTATTTATTACGGTGGCGTTGTAGACAAAGAGAAACTGCACAACCGTTGGGCCGACGCGCTCTCCACGGAACCACACAGGCAGGGAGATCGACGTGCCTGGCTCGAGGACGCCAATGTCAATGCCCATGGACGCGTCGATCGATGGTTTGCCCGAGAGTGTCACAAGGGCGGGATCAAAGAGCTTGTTGCTGCCAAAGGTCCAGCTTGCGGCGTCCTCCTCTGCCTCCTCGGTCGATTGCTGCTTGCCAATGTACACCATAGACGGATGGGACAGGACAACACGTGCATGTGTGAGGGCAGATTGACCAACATTGGACAGATGGAGGGTTCCACAAAAGACCTCTCCGGAAAGCAGCTGAGGCGGCTGCTGAGGATCCAGTTTGACCGCGAGGCGGGGCATAGGCTTGGTGATGATGAGCGACAACGACGGATCAGCGTCAAAGACCTGGCGACCACGAATGACACCGCTCACAAGGTACGACAATCCCAGGATGTTGATGGTACCCTCGACCTTGGGCACGAGCGTGAATGCAATCTGACAACGTGATTTTAATAAATAAATAAATAAATAAATAAATAAATAAATAAATAAAAAAGATGATTTACTCCATACCTGCAAAGTTTCGCCAGCACCAATAACTACCTGCTCGAGAGAGTCGATCTGCACTGGTGGTGAGTCCAAGCGGCTGTCGCCTGTCCGAGACTTGATCAAGACAGTCTCCTTGTCGCTGAGCGGGTCCTTGGTCACGGTGATGTCGTGTTCAGCATATTTGTAATCCAGCTCGACTTGCTGGAGAATCATGGAAACTTGTAGCGGGTTTGTAAGCTCCACAACGACCACCAGCGGTTCTTTTTTTTTTTTTTTTTTTTGAATTAGTGTGTAAACGCAAAAAAAAATATCTTAAATCCGTCGTACCCCCAAGCACACACAGGGGACGTGCGCCTTTGCTGGTGTCCTTCGAGCCATTGCTATAGCCTGTGGGGGCCACCACCAGTTGTTCCGACATGCGTGCCCAGATTTGTTCGTCACCGCCACTTGCCGCGCTGCCATGGCCAGACACAGAGATGAGGGTACCGTTGGGGGCAAGGAGTGCAGGCGACGATCCCGTGTAGGACGTGATCCCAGGCCCCGAGGTGGTTGCGACTGCGTCCAGGAGCAGGCGCACGCTGTGCTGATTGAGCTTGGGAATGCAGAGGTTTAGCCACACGGTGCCGTCCGAGTTGATCTTGAAGGACTCTGCACCGACGATCCTGCGCGAGAGTTGGCGAGGGCCCTCTGCGCTCGTGTCGGTCCACGAAATCGTGCGGAGCTCGGTCACTTTCTGACTTGTTTGCACTTCGTCACCATCGGATGTAAACTTGCTGGCGCTCAGGAGCTGCTGCTGGTAATTGACATAGTGCTAACAAAGAACAAACACAAAACTGAACTTTTTTGTTCTTTAATTTCTTTCTTTTTTATTTTTACCTGGTAGATGAACACAAACTCGCGGATGTAGGAGCGATGGTGCACGGCCGACTGTTGCGACGTTGCACTGAGGAGACGTATGAAAAAGAGGAGCGACTGGGCGACACGACTGAGGTGGTAGGACTGACGAGCAAGGTTAAAGTAGATGTGCTCTTCGACCAGTCCCCATTGCTTGGAGTTGTACAGGACGAGCGCTGTACTGTAGCATCGGAACGAATGCTCCCGCTGAGAGATGTCCTTTGGAGGAGGCGTGGCGGTTGTTGTCACGGCGCTTGTTGAATTGGACGGAGCCACGTTTGCCTTTGAAGAACCAAAAAAAAAAAAATTTTTTTTTTTTAATCGAGTGCAGCAGAAACAACTTACTTGGCCACATTTGTTGAAGCGGTGCCCCGCGAGGATCATATGGAAGGCGTACTTTCGGATGAGCGGAGGGCTTCCGCGCAAGTACGACAGGGCAGCCTGCTCGAGCAAGAGAGCTGATCGCAGGTCGTCGTCCTGTCGCGAAAAATTCAATACATACAACAAAGAGATTTGACTAAACCTCTGTAGTCATTCGCAACAAGAGCATCGGCAGTTCCTTCCAGTAGCCCCGAATCTTGTAAAACTCGTACGCAAACAGCGTACAGCGTGTCGCAAGTATTGGCAAACGGCAACGAGACATGTAGTAGAGGACACCCTGCTCAAACAAGGGATCGGCTTCACGTACGCCCTCCAACACAGCTGAGCAAATCCCGAGCATTTCCTAGTATGTAATTTTTTTTTTGTAGAATTTTTTTTATTTTTTCAGTATACCTGGACTCCGGCGATATACTTGCTCGCTTTGTCGTGCTGGTAGTCTTTCTTGACCGTGTCGTAGATCTGCTGAGCAAACTTGAGGTCGAGCACAAACATCGAGTAATCGCCGAGCTTGCGAAGCTGTGCTTCTGACGAATTGACTGGGTAGAGCCTGCAAAGAGCATAAAAATTGCAGAAAATTCAACAGGATTCGACTAGTATCGCTTACATTCCACTCCCCCCTGGCCCGCCGCCGAGGGAATTGTTGGAGAGGCTCGCCGAGGAAGTCGATCGGGAGAGATTGCTCGATGGGCTTGGTGTGACAGGTGCAGGCGAGGCGGAACCAAAGTATTTTTTGCTCGCCGAGAAGAACCGGCCTGTGAGACCGCGTCGTGACGCAGCCACGTTCTCGTTGAGCTGCTGGATTGTCTTGCTAATGTAGGGCAGGACAAACTGGGTGAGGAGGTCGCGGACAAAGTTGGCCAAGACTTCAATGTCGCCCTGCGGGAGGTCAAACTGGCCACTGTTGGGCCCAATCTGAAGATCTCGCCAGACAGGCTGGACATTGACACGGCCGATGGATGAGGAGATCTGGTTGTTGACACGGAGCAGGGCCGTCTGCATGCCAAAGGACGTCTTCATCTGTCGCACGAGCTGATCCACCCTGCCAAAAACAGCAAAAAAAAAAAAAGAAATAAATAAATAGAAAACAAGGTCACTCAGAGGAGCAACGTACTCGTCGACGCTGCGCCCCGAGCTCGCGTCGTGGAGAAGCACAAAAAAGCGCGGGATGTTGCTGTCCACAAACGGCCTGTCAAAGGGAGCTGGCAGGGCGTTGGGTGGGAAGAGCTGCAGGGCGGTCTGGACCGGGTTGAGGTCGGTGGATGCCACCACCACCACAACGGCGACCGGGTGGCCCAGGAACTCGTGGTCGGCCATGCCTGTGCGGCGCAGCAGCACGTCGCGGTACGCGGTGTACCAAGGTGAGATGATGTTTGTGTCCACTAGAAACAAAACAGAGTACGTAAGAGACGCAAAAGGGCACAAACAACATACACAAGGCGGCCTGGGCAGCGTCGTGCTTGTCTGTGACGTCGACGTTTGTCGTGGGCTGCTGCGCGGTCGCACTCACGACCTCTGCCAGCGTGTGCTGAAGATTGGGCAGGCCGTCGAGCTCGCTGGCCGTGGCAAAGCGGACGCGATAGTTGTGCACGGTCTGCGAGACGCCGGCCACGTCCCTGAGGATGACTGCATGGTTATGGGGTAGTTTGGTTGGTTGGTGGGAAGGGATGGTCATCAAAGGGCAACATCGTACTGCCACTGTTGAGCTGGGAAAAGGGCTGCAGCAACTGTGCCACGCTAAACCCAGACGCCGCGTTTGTCGCTGTAGCAGCGGTGGCGGCAATCTTGTCTGCGCCTGCCGACGACACGACGGCAACAACGGGCGGGAGCAGCCTATTGATGAGCTCGTTGGTGGCTGCGTTGGTCGTCGTCGTCGTTGTCATCACGAAAATAAAATTTCCTCTTCTACCTCTAATCTGACCGTACACGAGCCTACTCCCGAGCCGGATGGAGAACGGTCACAATGTCGTTGCGCAGCTTGTCCAGGACGGTGAGCAGATCGGCCCGCGAAATGTTTTCGCGCCAGATGATCTCGTCCAGGTTGTGCTCGCCGTTCATGTGCCCGCTGATGCGTCGAAGCAGCGCAGCAAAGTGCGCGCCCTTGCTGCTGGCGATCCGGTCAAGCCAGTCGCCGTGGCCCGGACGCGGCAGCACATACAGGTACATGTGCAGCTCCTCCAACAGATCGTGTCGCAAGCAGAACAAAAGCATGTCGATGAACGACGTTCGCGCGGGGCCCGCCGGCACCTGTGTAGCAGGCACCAAAAAATGAAAATAAAAATAGATAGCTCAGTACCGATTGTTGCAGCTCGCTGATACTGCGGTTGTTTGAAAACAGGGCCAAAAAGGCAGAAAGAGTCGTGTGCGCACCGTACTGCAGGTTGAAATTGGTGTGGGTGCTTGCAGATCTGTTTACTTTTTCTTAGATGCGCAGGAGCAAACAAGTATTTACATGGACAGCTTGGCTTCACGCCGTACGGCGTAGACATTGTGTGTCGCGACGGGGTAGATGATCCTCGCCCAGCCCCACAGGACCAAGTGCGACGCCATGCGATAGATCGTCGCGAGAGAGCAGTTCATGTCCAGGCGCACATCCACAAAGCTGCAAACAAAAATAAATAATAAATAAACCACGCAACCGTGCACAATAGTTACTTTTGATGGGGTGACACGGCATTGATAAACTGGATCAACTTGGGAGACGAGTCGGCAGGAAGCTTGGAGATCAGGGACACGGGCTCCTCAATCAGCACGAGCGATAGGTACTCACGGAGCTGCGGCGGAGAGCGCGACTTTGTCACCATTATTTGAGGCACATGCAGGTGCAGTGGGATGTAGTTGTTGATTAGCAAGTTGGCCACAGAGCCCTTGGCCACGCATTCGTACAGACAGCGCAACTGGGCAGTCAAATCCGATTCCGAGAGGACATCGTTCATTGGAGCTAATTGGAATTCGTTACCCATGTTTGCATTTTTTTTTTTTTTCACCAGGACGACGACGACGACGTACCATGGAAAGGATGGGACGAGTGCTGCTGATGGTGCAGGTGGTGATGGTTGTATCCGACTGCTTGCCGTTGCGCGTGCAGGGCCCGATCGTGGAGAGACACGATCAGGTCGACCTGGCGACTGACGTACTGCGAGTGCATCTGCTCGTACCTCAGGGTGATGGTGAGGGGGCGGAGAACAAGCTCGTACACCTGACGCACAAGGCTGCGGTCGACATGCGACGGGAAGACAAACGTGACATGAAACATATTGATGGACGCCGTGGACGATGTGGACTTTGCCGGTGCTGCTGCGACGGATTCCTTTTTCTTGGCCACCGACGTTGCGGGGGCCACAGCTTTCTGCAGAGGCGGTGGAAAGGACGGGTCCACGACGGAATCGACATCGCACGTCTCGGCCCACACGTCCCCCTCTGGGTGTGGCACGGCGCTTGCCTCGGCCCCGCCACCGGTGACGAGAGTCGGATGGCCGACAAAGACGAGATCGTCGACCGCGAGCATAAACATGCGATCGCACAGGCGCGCACGAGGACTGAGCATGTCGGCCAGGAAATGCGGGTCAAAGCCGAGAGGGCTCAGGGTCGACGGCCTCTGCACGTCGAGGATGAGCGACTGGTTGCGCTGCAGGGCCGCTGCGATTCTCTGCTGTTGTTGTTGCACTGGCATCTGTTGTTGCTGCTGCTGTTGTTGTTGTTGTTGTTGCTGCTGCTGCTGCTGTTGCTGCTGCTGCTGTTGTTGGGGGCTGATCCCGGAAACAGAAGATACCGGCACAGGTTGTGCAGATGTCTCTGTCGTCAAGGACCCCGCTCGTGTTGTCTGTGCGTTGTCATCGCCGCCGCTCGCACCACTGCCGCCAGATCCTGCCGCTGCCGACGATGCTGCCGACGACGTCGACGCGCCCGCGCGGATGCCCAGCACAGGGTTCTCCGGGTAGCAAAACGCGAGCCGGTGGCCGGTCTTGTCGGTCGTGGTCAGGATGACACACACCACGGGCAGTCCACTTGATGTCATGGCCGTTTATAACTGATGAGTATGTAAAATGGCTTGGTGCACAACGAGACACTGACGGAAGCGATGAACAAACACAGCACCATCCGCAGAGTACGAGGGGAACGTGGCCGCAGCGGTGCGCCTGGCCGTGATCACGGTGGCGTTCATCGTGCTGTGGCTGTACAACTCGGTGTCGTTCCGCGTCGTGACAGTGCTGGATGGAATGCGGCTCGGCGTGTTTTTCCTCGTGTTTGGGATGGCGCACATGCTCTACTTTCGCCTGCGCATGGCCGACCCAGGCTATTTGGACACGCGCCACGCGGACGTGCTCAACAGGAAGAAGGATGACGAAGAAGACGAGGAGGACGACGACGCAGAGAAGCCAGACGTTGCAAACCAGTCAGACTACTGCCCCATCTGTCAAATCAACCGGCCCCTCAGGTCAAGGCATTGCAGGCGATGCAGTCGGTGTGTCGCGCGGTTTGATCACCACTGCTTCTGGATTGGCAACTGTGTCGGCGATAGGAATCATCGCACGTTTTTCATCTACCTCGTGCTCGAAGGCATTGTCGTGGCTTGGGGCGTCTACGATGTATGTTTTTCTTTTGTTGTTGTTGTTGTTGTTGTGGCGATCGAAGTGACCAGGCTCCCATTTCCCACACAGTCTTTCTGGTCAATTAGATCCTATGAATCTTGGCTCCCATTTGTCTTTTACAATGCGGGCCTCTTTGCAGGTATGATTTATGATTTCATTGTTTGCCCCCTCTTTTTTTTTTGGTCTCACATTCATCTTGCAGTCGCATGGTGCACGTTTGGGTTTTCGCTCTTTGTTTACGCCTTGCTCTTTTACCACGTGTTTCTCGTGGTCACCAATCAAACGTCCTGGGAGCACATGAGGAGGAGTACCGTATATTTATATTTCTATCCATTGATAAGCGACGCACAGATAGAGTTTATTACCTCAAGGAAGTCCCCGACGGTGCGCTGGCATTTCATCGAGGCTTGCTTGGCAACATTGCAGAGTTTTTCTGTGCGTCAAGGACACCCTTTCCAAAATTGTACCACTTCCAAAGAGACCGACAGGGCAACTTCAAAGAAACCTGCCTAGCGGACTGTTGCTGTTGATTGAGAATAAATTCAAACACAAGAATACACATATTTGAATTCTTTTTTTTTTCTCAGGCTCATAAATCCTTGCTGGCGATCTTCGTACCCATTTTGACAAAAGTTTCCACACTCATGGCCGAACTAGTCCCAAGTCATGATTAAAAAATAAAATAAAAAAACGAAAAGAAAATTATTTTTGCTCATTACCTGTACAATAAGTCATCGTCAAACGTCACCGCGCCGTTTTCAAACAACCCGATCACCGTCGAGCCACCATACTGGAAAAAGCCAATTTCTTCGCCTTTTTGGACAGAATCACCTGCAAATGCAAAGAAATATATTTCTTATTATTGCGTTGGTTGATTTCCTAATTACCGGTCTCGAGGTTGAGCACGATCGAACCAACGCATGTTGCGCCCACAATCACAAGCGTGATTTGACCAACAGAACCAGTGTCGATCACCACGACCTGTCGCTTGTTGTAGTAGACGGCGTTGTCGGAACGAACAGCATCCGCTGACAAAAAAAGTAGAATGTATTTATAAAAAAAAATAAGAATAGCACCACAAACACACCATTCACGGCAAAGATCGTTCCCGGAATGACATCGCTCACGTAGGTTACTGTGCCCGATATGGGAGAGTGGAAACGATGGTAGTCTTGAGGAGCCTGTTCATGAGCAACATGATTAATGCACCAAAAAAAAAAAATAGGAAGGGAGGATCACAAACCAAGCGCCAAATAATCATGGAGCCATTCTGGTAATTGGCCGCGATGGAAGCATTGTTGACTAGGGTCGGGATGTCGAAATTCTCCTCCTTTACAGTCATCTTGAAATCCTACATAAATAAATAAAAAATAAGTTGCAATTGTTTGAATTTTGAATACATCAGGGAGATCGGTGAAGACAAAGACACGCGCGTCTGCAGCCGATGTTACGATATCGTTATTGGTGGGAGAGTCGATCGGTCGGCTGCCATTCTTGAGCTGCCGAATGAACCAATTGTTGACGCTGTAGTAGTCCATGTAGTCTGACGGCTCAAACTGGTTCATGTCAATGTTAAAGTACTCGATGTAGTCGGCGTAAAGCGCCGATGGCTTGTCGCTATCGCTCAGGGTGACATTGTACGAGTACCCACAGTAAGATGTGAAGATGACAAGGAAAAAGTTCATCCTCGTGACAGTCGCAGCACCGGCGAGCGTGTAGATTGTCATTGTCGACTTGGACACGCTCGCTTGTTGCAATTCCACCTGTACCCTTTGTGTGAGAATAGATAAAAAACATAAGAAAGCATACAACAGGATCGTAAGTTTCCCGGTCGATAACATAATAGTTGGAAACACTCCACACAGCGGCAATGATAATCAGGATGACGATGCAGACCACAATAAGAATCGCACTGATGACAAGGAGTAGCGACTGCCCGTAACCCATCTCATAGGGGTAATAAGTCCACAGCGCACGGCTCCTGAAATGAAAAAAAAAATTTTTTTTTATTTATTTCCTTTGTCCAAGAGGAACGAAACGTACTTGTACTCGCCCAGATCTTTGGGACTGCCGTCGGTCATCTCAATCGAATCGGGAACGGGCGACGTTGGGTCGGAGGAGTTCTTGGCCCTGACTCGGACGACGACGTACGTGATGAGGATGGCTAGCTCGGCCGCAGCGAGGAGGATGACCATAAACGCCCATCCGGGTAGACCGCCACCCAGTGACACACAGAGAACCAAAATTGTGAGGATGACAAACCAAATCCATAGATCAGTCGATGTGCTGTTGCGCAGGGACGTCTTTGCAGAGAGGAAGCCTGAAAAGATCGGGGCAACCCAACTGAAAAACGTGGCTGCAAAGACGATGTGGCCGACCATGGCGAGGATGGCAATGAATGCACCGCCTCCGACGACTTGGTAGCCGACAGTGCGACGATCCTTTTTGTTTGTTTGTTTGTTTGCGTTTTACTTAGATTGTCATATTTTTGAAAGTGCATACTTGGTTGCTCGAAAGGATCTGGTCCGTCATAGTCGTGGTCAAGCTGCTGAGCGACTGCAGACGAAATGCGACCAGCGCCGAGATCTGGTTGACCAGTGCACTCGAGAACGCCAAGTCGATCGTCGCCTCGATCGAAAACAACCCCGCCGTGCCATCTGTGTCGACAGAGGCGATCGCGATGGGACCAAAGGTGGTCGATGTGTTGGTAAAGTTGCACGAAAATGCCACTGGTCCAGAAAGCGCTACGGGCGAGCACGTATACTCCTCCTCACCGGTTCCTCCAAAGTAGGTGACAAAGGGCGCCTGCGTTGTGTCTGCCACCTACATTTGGGGACGAATGGGTCAAAACAACAGCCAAAAAAAAAAAAAAAAAGGAGAAACGGTACAATGTACAG
>Ga0302233_10001644_pt1 | contig 15135 bp, 11 predicted proteins | sample II_Palsa_N3_1_FD_193516 | JGI IMG/M metagenome (GOLD analysis project Ga0302233, IMG submission 193516) | Peat permafrost microbial communities from Stordalen Mire near Abisko, Sweden - II_Palsa_N3_1 | ecosystem: Environmental > Terrestrial > Soil > Palsa > Peat permafrost | place: Sweden... | reverse complement strand
TTTCCAAGTACGACACCGCGCCCACCAGGAGCATCGAATGCAACTCACCAAATCTCTGCTGCTGGCTTGCGGTCTCGCGATGGTAGCTACGGCCGCGACTGCGAGCGACATGGCGCCGATCAAACCGGTCGCCCATGTTGACCTTCCCCGCTTCATGGGCAGCTGGTACGTGATTGCATCCATACCTTCGTTCGTCGAGAAGAAGGCTTACAACGCCATCGAGACTTATACGCTGCAGCCCGACGGGCGCATCGGCACCTCGTTCCGCTATCGCAACAGTTCATTCGACAACCCGGTAAAAACCATCCACTCCACGGGTTTCGTAACACCGAATACCAACAACGCTGTCTGGGGCGTGCAACTGATCTGGCCGATCAAGGCGCAATACCTGGTGGCCTATCTTGACGACAACTACAGCGAGACGATCATCGCCCGCGACAAGCGCGACTACGTCTGGATCATGGCGCGCACGCCAACGATTCCGTCGGCTGACTACGACACGCTGGTGGCTCGCGTGAAACAGCTCGGCTATACGGTTGAGGACATCCGCAAGGTGCCTCAGGCGTGGCCTGAAACTGGCAAGTAGCATTTACTCTGGGTCGATCACCACGGCTCGGCACGAGCCTTCATCCTGCCTTCCGGCACATGAAGCAGGCCAGGCCTACGGCCCACTATTCATAAGTCACTCAAACCAAGGGCGAGCTTATGATGGGTTCGACGCTGAAACACGTTGCAGCCGGAATGGTGCTCAGTTCGCTAGCAGCACTGACACCAGCCAGGTCAGCAACGAACGTTCCCACAACCGACAACATGCATTGGGTCGATGCCTGGACAGCGTCACCGGATTCGGCAGGGCCCCCACTGGGGACAAGAACCATACGTCAGGTCATACGCACCAGCATCGGTGGATCGAGCGTGCGTATCCGCTTCTCCAACCTTTTTGGTACGGCACCGTTGACGATCGGTCCGGTACACATGGCGCAACATGCAAGTGGTTCGGCGATTCGGCCGGAAACCGATCACGCGGTGACCTTCAGGGGCAAACCCACCGTGACGATTGCCAAGGGAGGCGACGCACTCAGTGACCCGATTCCCCTTTCGGTAGCTCCGCTGGAAGAACTCGCGGTCAGCATGTATTTGCCCATCCGCACAGGATCTTCGACCCTTCATACCGTTGGAAACCAGACCGCCTTCATGACGCTGACTGGCGATGCTACGGCAATGACACAGTTTCACACCGGTGAAACTACCAGTAGCCGAATCTTCTTGACCGACGTGGAAGTAGCCGCTGGAAGCAACGCCCAAACCATCGCGGTTATTGGCGATTCCATTACCGATGGGGTCGGTTCGACGCAAGACAAAAACGCTCGATGGCCGGATGCGCTCGCCGCGCGATTGCAGGCGAACCCGGCGCTCCGGTCCATTGCAATTGTCGATGCAGGCATGGCCGGCAATCGGATTCTCCATGACGGTGCTACACCCTTCCTGGGACCGAGTGCTCTCGCGCGCCTGGATCGCGATGTCCTGAACAAACCCGGCGTGCACTGGGTTCTGGTGATGGAAGGCATCAACGATATTTCCGCTACGGATGTACTCGCGACGCCCGATGGCAACGTGTCCGCGCAACAAATCATCGATGGCATGAAAACGATGATTGGTCGTGCGCATGCGAAGGGCATCAAGATATACGGCGTCACGTTGACACCCTACGGAGGCGTCGATTGGCCATTCACCTCGGCCGCCGGTGAGGCAAAGCGTCAGGCAGTCAACGCGTGGATTCGCCATGCCGGCGCGTTCGATGCGGTCATCGATTTCGATCAAGTGGTGCGCGACCCGGCACACACGGGCTCTCTCCTGGCTGCCTTCGACAGTGGCGATCATCTGCACCCGAACGATGCAGGGTACAAAGCGATGGCGGCGGCCATCGATCTGCGTCTCTTTACGCGAGATAGATGAAAGGCGAAGGTTTCGCCTGCCAGACTCTGGGCCTTACGGGCTTACTACGAGGATAGGCTCTCTAACTTCGCCCCCGCCTGGGGTGCGCTACCCCAAATGAGTCGCTTCTGCTGGGCAAGAGGGCGTATAAGGCAAGTTGGGTTGCAGGGATTGAATGGCCGAAGCCTGCAGGGATGAGTCGAATCTGACATTTCGTCAAGGGGAAATCTCAATGCCAGCTATGGTCATCGACACCGGCAATACTGCTTTTATGTTGCTTTGCTCCAGCCTGGTCATGCTGATGACGCCGGGGCTGGCGTTTTTCTACGGCGGCCTGGTCGGTCGCAAGAATGTTCTGGCCATCATGATTCAGAGCTTTGTGTCGATGGGCTGGACGACCGTGCTCTGGTGGGCGTTCGGTTTCTCGCTGTGCTTCAGCGGCGATCTGAAAAGCGGAACGGATGTCATGGGCCTCATCGGCAACCTCGATTGGGCCTTTCTGCGCGGGATCACACTGAATACGCCGTCGCTGATCAACCCGACCATTCCCATGTTCGTCTTCTGCGCCTACCAGATGATGTTCGCGATCATCACACCAGCGCTGATTACCGGCGCCTTCGCGAATCGCGTCACCTTCAAGGCGTACATGCTGTTTCTCACCGCTTGGCTGATCTTGGTCTACTTCCCGTTCGTGCACATGATCTGGGGCGGCGGCATCCTGGCGAGTTGGGGCGTACTCGACTTCGCGGGTGGCATCGTCGTCCACAATATCGCCGGCATCGCCGCTCTCGCCTCGGTTCTCTATGTCGGCAAACGCCAGGTTGAAGATCGTGGCCCGCACTCCATCCCGCTCGTCGCACTGGGCACCGGCTTGCTCTGGTTCGGTTGGTACGGGTTCAACGCAGGCAGCGAGTTCCGCGTCGATTCGGTCACGGCGGTCGCCTTCGTGAACACCGACTTCGCCGCCAGTTTCGCTGCCATCGCATGGCTGGCCATGGACTGGATAACGACAAAAAAGCCGAAGTTCCTTGGTCTGCTGACCGGCGCAGTCGCAGGCCTCGCCACCATCACACCGGCGGCCGGATATGTATCGCCCGCAACAGCCTGTCTCATTGGTATCGTCGCTGGCCTCGTCTGTTTCTACGCAGTGGCGCTGAAGAACAAACTCGGTTGGGACGATGCGCTTGATGTCTGGGGTGTGCACGGCGTCGGCGGGGCGCTCGGCATCGTCCTTTGCGGCGTCTTCGCGACGACTGCATTCAACCCAGCCGGTGCCGACGGCTTATTGCGCGGAAATCCGCATTTCTTCTTCATCCAGCTCGGCGCAGTGGCGCTGTCCTCCATCTGGGCATTCGTCTTTACCTACGGGATGCTCTGGCTGATCGACCGCATCACAACAGTGAAAGTCGATGAAGCCGGCGAAGCAGCTGGCCTCGATCAGTCGCTGCACGGCGAGGCGGCATACCTGGAGAATCTTTGAGGCAGTTGACCGAAAAGACGGGAGCGCATCAGCAAGCTCGCATGTCCGCTTTCGATCCAAGCGGACGTTTGCGCTGAGGAATGGCGTCGTTTTGTTGGTGGCTCTCAGTTCGCCAGCGGCTCAGCCAGCATGGGCCGACGCACGCTCAACGCGGTACCCGCCGCCGCCACGATGATCGTCACGATGGCCAGCCACTGCAGCAGGCTGAGCCGTTCGCCCAGCAACGCCACGCCGGCTAACGCTGCGATGGCCGGCTCCAAGCTCAACAAGGTGCTGAACGTGCGTGCCGGCAACCGGGTCAGCGCGACCATCTCCAGCGAATATGGCAGCGCTGAGCTTAGTACCGCCACACCCAGGGCATACGGCAACAGCGCCGGCGACAGCAGTGCACTGCCGGCGTGCACGACGCCAAACGGGATCGCCAGCAAGGCGCCGATCGAGGTGCCCAGCGTCACCGCGTCCGCGCCGTAGGCTGCCCCGGCCTTCTTTCCCAGCACGATGTACAGCGCCCAGCCCACGCCAGCAGCCAACGCGTACATCACGCCAACCGGATCGAGTGCATGCACCTGCTGGCGCAGCGGCAACAACAGGGCCAGCCCGGCCACCACCAGTGCGATCCAGACGAAGTCGAGCAATCGGCGCGAGCCGAATAGTGCCAACGCCAGCGGCCCGGTGAATTCCAACGCTACCGCGATGCCCAGCGGGATCGTGCGCAGCGACATATAGAACACCATGTTCATCGCACCCATCGAGAGGCCATAGCCCCAGAGCGCGCGCCAGTCACGCTGGTTGACCAACCGGCGCCACGGCCGCCGCCATAGCAACAGGATCAGTGCGCTGAGCCCCAGCCGATAGGCGGTAGCGCCCTGCGCGCCGACCTGCGGGAACAGGTGCTTGGCCAGCGATGCACCACACTGGTACGAGACCATACTGATCAACAGCATGCCGACCGCGAGCGCGACCAGAGCAAGGGTGGAACGTGATGACATGAGCGCAGCCACGGCGGGAGAACAGTGCGCACATGATGCCCGCAGATCCAGACGAAACCCACTATGCGGGCCGACCCACCGTCGCCATTGCTGACAGCATCTGTCAGCAATCAGGGGCACGATTCGCGGGATGATGCATCGATGTCTAGACTCCGCCCCTTGAGACTTGCGATTGGCTCTATCGTTTAGTTAATTAGTGGACATTGCGGAGAGTGCATCAGAACGGCAAGCTTGGAACGCCCGCTACCCGTGTTTGCAGCACACTGGCCACGCACTCGCCATTGAAAGGTGGAAAGTCATGACTACGGAAAAAACAACACTAGTCTTCGGCTGGCGCATCTATGGCCTTGGCGTAATGGCGATTGCCATGCTCTGCCTGGCGTGGGGAACCTTCGACACGGGACAGCCGGTGCCCAAGGACTTTCCCTACCGCACTGCCCTGGCCTATGCCATCGCTGCGTTCATGCTCGTCGCTGGCGCTGCCGTCGAGTGGCGCCGCACCGTGGCCTGGGGCGCTGCGGCGCTTACCGCTTACTACACACTCATTGTCATCATCCTGATGAACGGTTACGCCGCGCTCGGCCATTTCACCGAATACGGCACGTACGAGGTCCTTGCAGAGCAGGTCGCGATCGCGGCAGGCGGGTTGATCGTCTACGCCGCCAACGCCAGGATCGATGCGCACCTGGCAGTACGCCTCACGCGGCTGGGTCAACTCGCGTTCGGAGTTTGTGCGCTGATATTCGGCGGAGCGCATTTTGCTTATATGAACCTCACCGCTCCACTGGGACCCAAATGGCTGCCACCTTCGCAAGAGTTCTGGGCTTATGCGACTGGGCTTGGCCATATCGCAGCAGGTGTTGCGATCCTTACGGGTGTGCGGGCACGCCTTGCCGCGATCCTACTGACAGCCATGTACGCGTCCTTCACCCTGCTGGTACACGGGCCGATGCTGGTGGCCAATCCCTCCAGCCATTGGATATTGAGTGAGAACGCGGTGAATATCGCCCTGATCGGCACCGCCTGGGCTGTGGCGGACTCGCTGGCGCGGCCACGTCGCTAGTGGAGCGACTCTAAAGCTTGGTTCAGCGCGTTGGTATGAAGGTGATCCGCTCCGCTTTCACTTGACAAGAACGGTTCTTTTGTCGGCAAGCGTGCTTGTTGTAACGCTAGCGACACATCGGGCGAAACCTGAATATTTCATTCGCTCTCGATAGGCGGCCATATTGACAGCGCACAAATTCGGGTTGGATCATGTGCACTCCGACGCGCAAAAGTCACTGCCTGGTCGGTAGTCTAGGCGACGCAGACCAAGCGTCCGTGCAAGTGCCTTCCCTCTTTATCCAGAGATAGGCCGCCGGTGCGTCTCTTACCATGTGAATGGAAGGGACGACTATGCCTACTCTCAATGTTCTGATCATCGGTGCTGGTCTTGGCGGCCTCACTTTGGCCCAATCCCTGCGCAGCGCAGGGATCGAATTCCAAATCTTCGAGCGTGACAAAAGCCCTTGGGATCGCCCCCAGGGTTATCGTTTGCATCTGGATGGCGATGCCATCAATTCGGCGCGTGAAGTCCTCACGCCTGAACTGTGTGCGGTGTTCAATGCAACCTCTCAACGCACAGCACCTTACACCACCATCCTGAAACCCGATTTGTCGGTGGTGAAACGTCTTTTTACCGATGACGATCTTGGTAAGGATGTCTGGCCACCACACGAGGGTGAGCCCGAGCACTTCAACGTCGATCGCGCCACGTTGCGTCAAATCCTGCTAGCCGGCGTGGAAGATCGCATCCAATTCGGCAAACGTCTCGTACGTTACGAAGAGCACGCCGGTGGTGTCGTCGCGTATTTCGAGGACGGCACTAAAGCCGAAGGTGACGTGCTCGTCGGTGCAGATGGCATTCGCTCGACTGTACGTGAGCAGCGTGCTCCACATGCCGAGACGATGAACTCTGGCGTCATCGCCATCTATGGTCGCATTCCGGTTCAAGCCGCCAAAGACATCGTTCCAGCCGAAACGCTAGGCGACATCTTCACCGTGGCCATGGACGAACGGAAAGTCTTCTTGGGCATGGGCTCGGTTCAATTTCCCGTCCCACCTGATCAGGCGGGGAAGATTGCCAACGTCGAACTTAAACAGCGGGACGACTATCTCGTGTCTATTGTCGGCGGTCGCCCTGAGTTTTTCCCCAAAGATCTCCCCGCATTGCGTATAGCATCCAGCAGCCAGCTTCGAGAGATCGCTCTAGAGACCATCGCTCAATGGCCCGAACACGCCGCGCGCATGCTTCGTCATGGCGATCCCACCTCGTTCTTCCTGGTGGAAATGTATACGAGCATTCCGTGTTCGCTCGATGCACCCGTCAATGTCACGCTGTTGGGTGATGCCATTCATGGGATGACGCCAACGCTTGGGCGCGGCGCCAACGTGGCCATGCGTGATGGCGTGACACTGGGACGTGCTTTGAAGCGCGCTGCTATGGGCGCAACGGCTCTTCAGGACGCGCTTGCATCCTACGAAAACGCGATGTTGAGTTACGGCTTCGATGTTGTTCGCGAAGCTGCTTTAACCGGACAGCAGCGCATGGCTCAAAACCCTCTACCTATTTAAATCACAAGGCATAGCTCTCGACGTCACGCACGTCGAGAGCTGTTGCTGGTTGACAACGGTTTTTCCAGAACCGGCGAAAGCGCCAGCATCAACCAGCTTAGGTGACCAGCTCAAACCGACACACTGTTCACTCCCAACCAGTACCCGCACTGGATGTCTGTCGCCAGAATGAAGCACCGGCGGTCGGCGATCTCCTTGCTGCGATCCGAGGTCAGTAACCTGTAGAGCTCCCGAGAGAGCTTGTGGGCATGGTTGATCAGTACATTGATGACCACCTGCGTATGCCGCCATCAATGAGTTCATGTGCATGACAACGCAGAGACCACTTGACGGTTTATAGTTGTTAATTCACAATTGTTGTATGAATACAACTATTGTCAACACCGGGCGGGCCCAGACCCATCCCAACCTTATTCTCGGTATTTGCTGCCTCAGCCTGTTGATGGTTGCGATGGATGTCACCATCGTCAACGTCGCGCTGCCTTCGATCCGGCACGATCTCGCCGCGTCGATATCGGGGCTGCAGTGGGTGATCGATGCCTACACCATGGTGGTGGCTAGCCTGCTGATGCTGGCCGGGTCGATGGCCGACCGCTTCGGGCGTCGTCGTGTGTTCCAGACAGGCATGGCGCTGTTCATGCTGGGTTCGCTGCTGTGCAGCATTGCCCCGGACATTCATAGCCTGATCGCGTTTCGCATTCTGCAGGCGCTGGGGGCGACGATGCTCAATCCGGTCGCCATGTCGATCATAGCCAACACGTTCCACGAACCAAAAGCACGCGCACGCGCCATCGGTGTCTGGGGTGCGGTAGCCGGCGTGGCAATGGCGCTGGGTCCGGTGATCGGCGGTGCGCTTACCGAAAGCATCGGCTGGCGCTCCATCTTCTGGGTGAACTTGCCCATCGGTGCCGCGGCGATGCTGCTCGCAGCACGCTACATTCCCGAGTCCAAGGCACCGCATCCGCGGCGCATCGACCCGATTGGGCAACTGTTGGTGTTTGTCATCCTTGCTACGGTGACTTATGCAGTGATCGAAGGTCCCCACGACGGCTGGGACTCGACAACGATCATCGGCCTGTTCGTCGCCGCGGCGCTTGCGCTGATCGCGTTGCTTGTCTACGAACCTCGGCGCCACGAACCATTGATCGACGTGCGGTTCTTTCGCAGTGCGCCCTTCAGCAGCGCAACATTGATCGCCGTATGCAGTTTCTCGGCGTTTTCCGGCTTCCTGTTCCTCAATGCGTTGTACTTGCAGGAAGTGCGCGGTCTTTCGGCCTTCCATACCGGTTTGTGCACCTTGCCGCTCGCCTTGGCGACGATGCTCTGTTCGCCGCTCTCCGGGCGATGGGTCGGCACGTACGGCACACGCCCCTCGTTGCTGGCTTCCGGTACAGCCACGGTCGTCAGCGCGTTGATGATGACGCAGCTAACGGCCACGACACCGTTGCCACTATTGTTGTTGACCTATGTGATCTTCGGGATCGGTTTCGGCATGGTGAATGCGCCCATTACCAACACGGCTGTGTCCGGGATGCCTAAAGCACAGGCGGGTCTCGCCGCGGCGGTTGCCTCCACCAGCAGACAGATTGGCGCGTCGCTCGGCGTCGCCCTTGCGGGCACCATCCTGGGCGCGCGCATTCATAGCGGTTTCGCCGAGGCCTCGCATCCGTTCTGGTGGCTGATCACGGGCGGCGGCGTTACCGTGTTGCTGCTGGCGTGGTTGTCCAACACGCGCTGGGCACGTGACACCACCCGCCACGCGGCACACTTGCTGGAGGAAACATCGGCCGGAGCGACTGCATGATCAGTCACACTAACAGCGGCACCGAAGCCGATCGCATCTGGCAGATGATGGTCGACTTGGTATGGGAAACCCGCGGTGAATGGCGCCGAAAAGTCAGCGATGCCACCGGCCTGCCCTTCAGCCGTGCACGCCTGCTGTGGCGCCTGCTGGATGAGCCGAAGACCTTGAAGCAGTTGGCCGATATGACCAGCAGCGATGCACCCGCCACCACGGTAGCCGTGAACGATCTTGAAGATCGTGGTCTGGTCGAACGCAATCCCCACCCGGACAACCGACGCGCGAAACTGGTGTCGCTCACGCCCTCGGGTCGGCGGCTCCTCGAATTGGTACAACGCACCGTGCACGACGATGCACCAACCGCCGTCCAGCATCTTTCCAAGACCGACCTTGCACACCTTCGCCGCATCCTGGAGCGAATCAATAGCAGCGAGCATTAGGAAAGGATTCCGGTTTCACTTAAAAGTAAAAGCGCCTATTTCATCACGAACAAACCCACTGTCAGCGCCACACCGATACAGACGATAGCGATGCGTAGCACCTTCTCGTTGATCCTGTGCAATAAGTGGGCGCCAATCTGACCACCAACGATCGCAGGGACAGCCACGCAGGCGATCAACGACCAGGGAAGCACGCGAGCCTGCACCATGAAGATCACCACTGCTGAGGCATTCATCACCCCCGCCAACACGTTCTTGGTTGCACCAGCTACACGCAAGCCCAGGCCCGCCGCGGTGAGCGCTGCCAACATCAGAATACCGATGCCACCGCCGAAATAGCCGCCATAGATGGCGATGCAGAACTGCACAACCATCGCAGAGTTTCTGCCCAATGCCTGTTTGGCGCCTTTGCGAGGCGGCTTTCTGAAAAAGCTACCCCAGGCGAATACGATCGTGGCAAACAACACGAGGTACGGTACGAGCCGAGTAAACACGCTGACCGGCGTCACTAGTAGTAACACAGCCCCAAACGCGCCACCGACCAGGCTGATCCAAAGCAGCATGCGGAACGATAAGCCTTCAGCACCCGCAACGTCCGAGCGCCCGGCTAGTCCCGTAGTCACCTGGCCTGGAAACAGTGCGATGGTGGAGGCGATATTTGCCGCGCGCGGATCAAGGCCAGCGAACAACAGCGCCGGAAAGGTAAGAAAGGATCCCCCTCCGGCCAATGCGTTCTGCACTCCGGCTGCGAACGATGCAAGGATCAATACCAGCAAAGACCATGTCGGGTGCATATGAACTCATCTCTGAAGGCGCATCTAAATCGTTAACGTCCAACGGGCCCGCTCAACAAGTATGCGTTGCGCAATTATCTTTCGAGCAAATGTGGCACTTCGCGATTGCGAGAAGCGCACCCGGATACCGGCAATGGGCATTCCCGTGAGAAAGCGGCGAGGTACGCCGCGCTACGCCGCCATATGGTAGGTGTTGCGTCCATCGGCTTTGGCTTTGTATAACTCAGCATCTGCGAGCTGCATGACCGCATCGGGCGACGCGATGTTCTGGCAAAACGCTATACCTATGCTCAACGTGATCCGCAAGCGAACCGTTCCTACGACGATTTCTGGCTGCATTGCCGTCCATATTTTACGGGCCAACCCTTCTCCAACGGATGGCGCTTCAATATCCTCAACGAGAACAACGAACTCGTCGCCACCAATACGCGCCACCAGATCACTCCTGCGAAGGCAGGACTGAACGCGTTGACTGACATCCCTGAGTACTTCATCGCCGACTCCATGGCCCCACGAATCATTGACGCGCTTGAAATGGTCGACATCAATCATCATCAGGAGAATGGGTGATCGCTGGCGATATTTACGCAACATCACAGCCGCTATGTGTTCATCGAAGTAGCGCCGGTTGGCAAGGCCGGTCAACGTATCAAAGCGTGCCAGTTTTATCAGTTCCTGCTCCACTTCCTTGATGTGCGTGATATCCGTAGTCAACGCATAGACACCACTTACATGTCCTCCCTGGTCTTGATCCGGCACGAAGTTAGTCTGGAAATATGTGTGCTTTCCTCTGTAGTCAGCCTCGTACTCAAACGTGACGGCTTTGCCGCCCAAAGCCGTCGCGATATGTCCCTGAAGGCCACGATAGATTAGATCGCCGCGGACTTCACGCATGGTCTTTCCGATCATCTGTGTCGAGTCTTCACCCGAAACATGCTGAACGTAGGCATTGACGAACGTGTAACGTTCAGACGCATCCACATGGGCAATAACCGCCGGTATGTTATCCGTGATCGTACGAAGTCGCCGCTCGCTGTCAGCCAGCGCCTGCTCTGTCAGCACTCGTTGAGTGACGTCCCGTGCGGTGTAGATGATCTCCATGACACCCTCTACTTCGGGGCTTGGCACCAGCCGCGCCAAGGCTTCAAACCAGACGTAATGTCCATTCTTGTGACGTATCCGATACGTGGTGATCGCTGAACCAGCTTTTTCATGGAGATCGGTGACAGCCTTGGCCACACGTTCGCGGTCGTCGGGGTGGATCAGATCTGGGCGCGGCTCCATGAACTCTTCGACTTCCCAGCCGAGCCGATCCTTGATGGAAGGCGATACGTAGGATCGCTGGCCATCAGGTTTGATGCGCATCACCAGATCGCCGGCATAGTCGGCGAGGATCCGGTATCGAAGCTCACTCTCACGAACTCGAATCGCCAACTGCCGGCGCTCGGCAAGAATCAAGGCCAATGGCACGGTGATTAGACAGGCCGCACCGATGAATAGTTGGGCCAGGAGAGCTCGGTCGGTTCGCGATCCGTTAACAACCAGTTCGAAGGGCCCTACTCCCCAAGCTGTTGCGCTGGAGGCAATCGCGGCAACCAGCGCTATGCCCAACACCAAACCTGCGAAGCGATGCCGGAACACTACCAGCAGCAGCGGTGGGTATACCAAAAATAGCAATGGATATCGCGACTGCGCGAACACAGCGAGCGTCGTACCCGTCATCAAGGCCATATCGCGTAGGAATGGCCACCGCTTGCCAGGTACTCCCAGAAGCTTCCACTTTTCGGTGAGGGCCACGACCGTCATCGTCGCCGTGATCACCATGCCGAGCACGTGAGCGCGGTACCAACCGTTGATGTAGGTGAACAGCGGAGCACCTTGTATTGCATGTGCTAAAAATCCGGCGAATAACGCAGACAGCGCACACGCGATGAGCGTGCTCGTCAGGGCCACCCGACCCAATTCCAGATACGGTGTATTGCTGGTGATTTCCGGAAACTGCCGGCGTACGGCTCCGCTTACGATCAGGATCTCGAGGGTGTTGGCCATCGCTAGGCCCAGCGATACGAATAGCGAGTCATGCAGCAGGAACCGGGCTCCGGCATTTCCCGCCAAACCAAACAGCAAATACATGTACCAGTGGCGGGTTTGCAGGCGAACAAGGGCGCCCACGAGGATGCCATTGGCTATCCACAATGAGGTCGCGCTGCCAGTCGCGCGCGCCGACGCCAGCGAATAGGCGCAGCAAGCGAATACCAGGACGGCGAGCCCGATAGCCTTCCATATAACGTCGAGCGGCATGGTTGGAAGCAAGCGGCGCATGGTCCGTCCTGCGAAAGCGCGAGATGAATGGATACAGCCAGCGAAGGTCCTGATCCGTCGAACCAGTCCGTCAAGAGAGCCGACAGATGGCCACACAATCTGCTGTGAAATTCGCTTCACACGGAAACAGGCATAGACCGTTCCAAACAGGTTGATCAGTTACTGTGACCATCGCTACTGTGACCCACATCACAGAGAACTGTCATGTCCGAGCCCCAGATACTGCCAGCGTCCCTCGTTATACGTCGGCAACGACAGATTTCATCCACATTCGCTCTCTTATGGATGACGGGCTCTGACACATGCCGTCGGTAAGTGCCTTTGAGCGCGGTTGTCAGCGTCCAAAGTGGTGTGTACGACCGACCGCGCCTATCCATACTGTCAAACCGGTCCACTCCCACAGTGTGCCCGACGTAGAACGTTACATCGGGGTGAAACTCAAGCGTCGTATCCGGGGCGGATTGCGCTTCCCTTTTCTCTCACGGAGAAGCGAGTGTCAGATGATTCGAAGCCCCCGGCTGAGTACAACTTCCATTTTGCATTCGGCGACAACATATGCATGACACTGGCTTGACGCTCCCAGCACCAAGCTCGGTGTCCTAGGTGCCGCAGGAGCAAACATGGTGAATACTCGCGAAGAATTTGAGCGCAAGCTGGCGCAACCTTCACCGCTGACCCGAGAAGAACTTCAAAGCATGCTGGTGAAGTTGGAACAGGTCACGCCACAACTGATCACGCAGCACCCGGACGATGCCGATTTCATGCCGCTATTCGCTGACCGTGCAGATGCTATCGCACGCATGGCTGGCGCTGGGGATTACGAGTGGGTGATGGATCGCATCGACGCCATTCTCGACAAGAACGGCAAAATGGAAGGCGAATACCTGCCGCCCAACGATTCGCAAGCAACGTAGCAGCTGCCTATGCCGCGTCCGAAGCCCCAGAGGTCCCGCTGCTTACCATGTCAACCTGGACAGGGTCCCGCAATGGCTGGAGCTTAGACACACCGACCTCGGCATGCTCGGCCGCATTATCCAAATTAGTTTTGATCCCTGCGGCCGAAGCATTCGCGGCGATGAGTGGGATTCGGGCGATCGCGAAGAATGATTCACATGACCATGCTTGATTTGCTTCGAAGTGAAGCTGCAGGATCCCGGCAATCTAACTGAGTGAGCGTTTTGTAACGAGCCTGGCAAATTGACGCGAAACTAACAGTTACTTCCTGTTCCATTGTCGAAGCGCCCAATGGCAACATGAGCGAGAAAATCCAATACCAGTTGAAGGCTTGGGTAGAGGGCTGTTACGCACGCTACTGTGGCGTGCCTCGTGACAGGTGCTTTTACGAGTGCAATACCGCCATGGCCATCGCGTGGCTTAAAGGGTGGTGTTACCAAGAGCAATCGTTCCACTGATAGCTTTCCCTGCACATTCCTGAAGCGGCCACCTCTACCAGACTGCACGAGGTCACTTCAGGGAAAGCTATGAACGTGACCCGTATAGTTTTCCAGGACGAATGGCTCGCCATACCTCACACAAACGCTTCGCTGCGAATTCGTTTTAGCGCCGCGACGTGCGCACCAAATACGCTCGCATTCACGCAACTAAAGAATGCCGTTCAAGCCAGTGTTCGATCGGTGCGGGGCGACCCAGCAGATAACCTTGCCCCATTTCACATCCCATCGCCAGCAGCACGTTGTGCTGTGCCTGGGTTTCGATGCCTTCGGCGATCACTTGGATGTTCAAGGCACGAGCCAGCGCAAGGATCGCTTCAACCACCATCGTGCTGTTGGTATTTCCCGTCTTGTCCAACGACTGCACAAAAACTTGGTCGATCTTCAACATGCGCAATGGCAGCGAATGCAGATAGCTGAGTGATGAGTATCCTGTCCCGAAATCGTCGAGTGCAGCGCCCACACCAGCTGTACGCAGTCGTTCGAGAATGACACGTACGAGTTCTGGATTGTCCAGTAGCGCACCTTCGGTGACTTCTGCGATCAGTCGCGTGGGTGGCAATCCGGCGGACTCAAGCATATGGATCAAGCGCGTATCGAAATCTGCATGGCGCAAATGCCGCGCCGAGACGTTGAACGTCATGAACGTATCGCCCGAACCGTGCTGCGCAAGCAGGTCAAAGCTGAGTTCGAACATGCGCCAGTCGATCGTTTCGATCAATCCGCTGTCCTCAGCGATCTTGAGGAAATCTGATGGCTTAAGCAGCCCGCGCTGTGGATGGTTCCACCGGATCAATGCCTCGTAGCCCACTACCTCGCCACTATCGAGTCGACTGATGGGCTGGAAATACGGCTGAAACTGATCGTGCTGGAGTGCCTGGCGCAGTTCACCCTCTATCGTCAGCACATCAACCATGTCTTTCGCGAGCGTTTCATCAAACACCACAAAACGCTTGCGACCCAGTTGCTTGGCCTGGTAAAGCGCAATGTCCGCGTCGCGGAACAACTCGTCGACATCCAGATAATGGGCATCGCCGCAAGCAACGCCCACGCTGACTGACGGTTCCAGTTCCTTGCCGGCAATTCGCAACGGCATGCCCAAGGTCTGCAGCACACGTTGAGCCACATTCGTTGCAGCAGAAGGAACCTCAATGTCCTCCAGCAGAATGGCAAATTCGTCACCTGACAATCTCGCCACCATGTCCGGCTCACGCACGCAGTGCTGCAAACGGGTGGCAATCGCTTTCAGAAACTCGTCGCCGGCAAGGTGTCCGAGGCTGTCGTTGATCACCTTGAAACGATCGACATCC
>Ga0302233_10001637_pt1 | contig 15170 bp, 25 predicted proteins | sample II_Palsa_N3_1_FD_193516 | JGI IMG/M metagenome (GOLD analysis project Ga0302233, IMG submission 193516) | Peat permafrost microbial communities from Stordalen Mire near Abisko, Sweden - II_Palsa_N3_1 | ecosystem: Environmental > Terrestrial > Soil > Palsa > Peat permafrost | place: Sweden... | reverse complement strand
CATTTTACTCGCAGCGATCTGGAATTGCGTCAATGTCGGTTTGTTGCGCAGAACTTCAAAGGCACGGTTGACGGAGGCGGAATAGTCGAATCCGGTCCCGATGGGGACGTGGGAGAGCGCGTCCATGACCAGGCCAAAATCGCAGTCCTTTTGGGGGACATTGAACGTCTACCATGGAAGTCAATATACCAAAGCGTTACGGTAGTTGGTCGTACGGCCATCATGTCAAACGCTCGAACGACGTCAAAGTGCCGTCTGCAGATGGAGAAGCCGTTGATAAAGAGGTTGAACAGTTTGGTGGTGTAGACCGGGCGGATCGGGTTTGCGTAGAGGGTAAATTTACTTTTATCGCCGGGCTTGAGGACAAGGTCGTCAAACAGGTCCGTGAGAGCCTGCCCGTCTGTGGCTGCAGACACGATCGAGAGGTAAACTAAAAACAAAATTTTTTTATGGTTATTTTCGTGCAAAGAAGCATACGGTGGGTCAGTTCGGCTGGGACGACGTAATTCCAGCGCGAGCGAGCGCCGCTGAGGACCTGCGTGGACCACAGTTTATGAGCCACGTCGGCGCGACCATCAACAAAGCAGGCAAAGAGAAGATGCCACAGCGCCCTTTTGTCGAGCGGTGCATTCATCCTTTCCAGCCTCCGAAAGAGCGACATGCACAGATCCACATTGCCACCGGCGGAAAGAGCAAACAGCAGCTGGTTGATCTGGGAAACGGCGAGTGGGAGCTTGAATTGTTCTAGGCATCTCGTGAGCTCGGCGGCAGCGATGTAGTCCTTCCGCTCGCAAAGGGACACTACCGACGATATCACTGCCGCTGCTTGCAGCTTTGTCGACAGATGGGCGTTGGCCTTGAGCCATTTTTGGACCGACAGCCTATTGAGCAACGAAAGGTGAGCAAAATGCTTTTACTTTCTTTTACCGGTCCGCAAACTCGGCTGTCCCAGGGACGCGCTCTCTACTTGGCAGAAACCGTGCGAGGGCATCGTTGGGCGGGAGTGCGTCAAATAGTTCGTCATAGAAACTCTCCGGTTCTGCGCCGCCGGCGTTGAACAGGTTGGATTCAGACAAGCTCGCCGCGAGCAGCCTTTGCACACGCTCGTCGGACTGTGTTGTTGAGCGGCGCGCCATTCGCACGAGCTCGCCAAACGCCTCGGGTGAGATAACGACCCGGTCCTTCCACGTCGAGCTCCACGAAAGAAGATCGTCGATGAACACATCTGGGTACCTGCTGCCCGTAGATACGGCTTTTACGACGTCGTTCCATGTCTGCGCGCTCAGCGGCCGATTTCCCTCCAGGCATGCTTGTACAAGCGACCTGGCCGACGTCCACTCCTCATGGCGGCACACGTACACGACGACACGCTCCCACGTCGCTGCTGACAGCGGCACCTTGCGCTCGATGGCAGCATCCACCACTTGCCGAACCTCGTGTATGTAGTTGTTGGACGCCAGCAGCCGCTCGTAGAACCACGCCTTTGTTGGCACCAAGCCGTGCTCTAGTGAGATGGGTGAGTCGGCGCCAGAGTCCAGTGTTATTTACCCTGGCCAAGCGTGAACAAGAGCCAGTTGGCGTGCTCAAACTCCTGGGTCACCGGGATCATCGTCACCAGCCCCTCGTACAGCCTCCTCCGTATCCTCTGCGCATCCTCCTCGTCGCCCTCGTCATCAGCATCGACGTCGGCCACTGCGATCCGCTCCACAAGCCGCCGCACGACCTGTGCCTTTGCGTCCGGCCCCCTGAGGCTGCCCATCCACGTGCGCATTTCGTCCCTCGTGGCCACGTCGCCACCCACCAGCACCCTCCGCAGCGCCTCGCTCGTGCCCTCGCCCTCGCCCTCGGCCATCAGCGCCGCAAAGGCCCTCGGGGCAGGCGCAGCAGCAGCAGCAGCAGCAGCAGCAGACCAAGCCATGCGCCGAGCCCACAGCACCAGCCCACGTGGCCTGGTTGCCACCATCATTTTATTTTTCTGAAAACACATGTTTGCGACCCGGGTGGTGCGACGGGTTTTCTTGCTCCCGCGGCAGGGTCTGCGCTGGACGGCCAGCCTGGCCAGTGCCAGCGCCAGCAGCAGTATGGCCACGGATGCTGCCGCTGGTGCGTCTGCTGCTGATTTTGGAGGTGGTGGGCTGGGACAAGAAAAGGTTTTGGGGGTGCTCGAAAAGAAGGTGGACACAAAAGACACGTGGGATCCCAGGGACGCGTGCTGCATGTCGGGCTGCGCGCACTGCGTCCTGCTGGACGAGGCGCTGGGGGCTGGGTCGGAGAGCGAGTTTGAAAAGATGGAGAGGGAGCTGAAGCGAAAAAGGGAATCGGCCGTTTGAGAGACAGCTTTGTTTGGCATGCCGTCAGAGGATCGTCAGTCGTTTCATGCTCGAGTAAAGCTGTTGGTCTACAGCTCGCATTGAAGATGACCAGCAGTCGGTCGTTTTTTCACTGGTTGAGATTGAGTGGGCGACATTGCGCGACTGCGACCTTCGCGTCCTGCCTGATGTAGGCCAACGTTTTGCCCGAGGCGCGCAGGGAGGGCGCGATCTCGAGCCGTCGCCCTTACCCCCAAGGCGGCCTCGTGTGCGACCTCGGGCGAAGGCCCCATCTTCCTCGCCGGGGATCGCCGCCTTTCTCGCGGGCAGGTCGTTCTCGGTCGGCCACCTTCTCGCACCTCGACGATCCTTAAGCTAATTATTCTTTTATGGGGTGGGCGGGTTGAGGATATAGAGGATCATGTACAGCCCTCGTGTAGAGCCCGACTGCCCAAACCAAACACGAATTTTATTGCTTTTTTATTTTGAAGTTTTGATGTTTTTTGCACTCGACTCGTCAGACTCGGACGACGAGGTAGCGGCACCGCGGCAGCCACGCTCGGCTCCTTCGATGGCAGTGGTCATTTCCCTGGACTCGGACGACGACGAGGGCGGCAACGAGACCGACGTGCAAGAGTCTTCTGACGACGACCGCGATCTCCCTCCAGCGTCGCAGTTTGTCACGCTAGGAGCAGCATTAGCCGCAACAGCAACAGCACCACGGCTACGGCCACTGCCAACGGCTGAACCACTCAAGCGTGCCCTGCTGCTGCCAGCCACGGACGAGGCAGACGACGCGGACCTTGCTTTCAGGAAAAAGGTGAAAAGGGAGGGGGATTCTTTGCCTCCGTCTGCCGAGTCCGCAGAGCCCGTGGGCGGCTGTGGGCCTCAAGAGTGTGGGGAGGAGGGGGAGAAGTCTGTGTTCCGTGAGACAAGAAGGGGGCCGTTGGTGCCACGCAACATTATTTTTTGGGGTGCTGTCGGCGGAGGGGATGGGGAACAGGGGGTAAAAAAAGAAGGCGCCGCGGTGAAGACGGAGGGGGTGGGGACAGCGGTGCTGTCGGAGGGGGATATTGCTTGGGTTTTGCTGGGTCACGGGTAACGTCACAACGTCTGCGGCGATGAGAGGCGAACCGGCTCGTAACGTCGTAAAGAACTAACTGTTCTTGGTGGGGTCGTTGATTGCCGAGCAGAATGGCCTCGCCCGTGCCAGCGACTGAGTAGGCTGCCGAGAGGAGGGTTGCCATAAAGGGCCGGCCTCAATCTGCTCGAGGTAAGGTTGATCATGTAGACCTTCTCGAAAACCTCGGTGCAGGCTTTGACTTGTCGGTCTAAGATAACGTAGGGGATTGGCCTTTCTCGCTCGCGAGGGACGCGATGGAGATGTCAGTGATCGAGGATGACGACTGACGGTAGGCGACCTCGTTCTGCTCATTCGCCAGTCGCTTGCGCTCGCATATCGCGAGTCTGTTTTCGATTGCCTCCCCAGGCAGATAGTGCAGTAGTTTCAGTCCCCACTCAAAGACTAGCGTTGATTTTGTGGCGAACACAGAACAGTTGAAAAAAAAGCGAATGAAAAAAAATATTTTTATTATTTTTTGAATCGAAATGACCGAACCTGCGCCTGCCGATGGGCCCGCGGAGGCAGAGGTGTTCACTGCGTTTGTGGGTCAACTCGCCTACAACGTGACGCAAAGGGAGCTGCTAGAGTACCTTTCGCCGTGCGGCGAGATCACGCGCCTGTTCATGCCAGCAGGCGAGAGCGCGGGCAACAACCGCGGGTTTGCCTTTGTCGACTTCAAGCACGCGGACGGCGTCAAGCGAGCGCTGCAGCTCTCAGAGGAGGAGGTGATGCTGAAGGGGCGCGTGCCGCTCGTGCGTGACGACTCGGATGGGCGGCCAGGCAGCAAGGACAAGGACGCCCAGGCTGCAGCGCAGCAAAAGCCCGCCCTGCGCATCAAAAAGGTCACAGAGACACCGCGCTGGGAGACACTGTGTCTGTGGGAGGACATCGACATGGACACGGTCAGCTCAAGGCCCACGACAACGCTGTTCCAGAACTATGACGTGGGTCTCCAGCTGGCGCCGTCGACACCGCAGCAAACACTCTCGATCAAGGTCGTCGGGGGCGCGCCAGTAGACCCGATCGACAGCGTAACAGGCGGCCCCCTTTTTCATCTCTCATCCCTTCCCTAACACACTCTGTGCACATAGTTTGACGAGGCACAGCTGCACAAGGTCATCCTGCAAAACGTCGCCCTGTGCGGCTTCAAGGCACCTACGCCGATCCAGCGGCATTCGATCCCGCTGATTGCGTCCAAGCAGGACCTGATTGCGTGCTCACAGACGGGGTCGGGCAAGACAGCGGCCTTTGCACTGCCCCTGATCGCACGGCTGCTAAAGACGGGGCCACGAGCACCCACCGATCGCAGCACCGTCTTCCCGTCGCTGCTCGTCCTCGCACCAACGCGCGAGCTTGCCAAGCAGATCGAGACAGACTGTCGCAAGGTAAAAGCTATTTGAGTATTTTTTTTTTTTAAAAAAACCCATCATTTCTTGATTTTAGCTGGCATACAATACGTTTATCAAGGTCGCGGCGTGCTACGGAGGCGTGTCCTACGAGGAAGAGGAGGAGAACCTCACGGGAAGCCACGTCATCGTCGCCACACCCGGTCGCCTGATCGACTCGGTCAAGCGCAAGAACGTGTCGCTCGGCTACGTCACGTACGCCATACAAATAAAAAGATAGGAAAAACAACTCAAGGCTGGGGTTAGGGCCGTGGTCGTGGACGAGGCCGATCGCATGCTCGACATGGGCTTTGAGCCCGACCTCCGCCAGATCTTCCTGCAGGAGGACCTGCCTGACCGGTCGGTGCGCCAGTCGCTCATGTTTAGCGCCACATTCCCGTCGCACGTCCAGAAGATTGCCCGCGCATTTTTGCGCTCGGACCACGCCCACGTCACTGTCGGCACAGTATGTTTTCTTAAATGCCACTCGTACTTACTTTCCAAAGATTGGGATGGCCAACTTGAACATTGACCAGCGGTTCGTCCACTGCAAGAGCGGCAACAAGTACGCGCAGCTGATCGAACTGCTGGACTCGACAGTCGACGGCATGGCGCTTGTCTTTGTCGGTCGCAAGAACCACGTCGCCTACCTCGAGCGCTTCCTCAGCGAGCACGAGTTTTCTGTGACGTCCCTCCACGGCGACAAGAAGCAGAACGAGCGCGATCACGCCCTGAGCGAGTTCCGCAGTGGCCGTAAGACCGTCCTTGTTGCTACCGATGTTGCTTCGCGTATTTTTCGACTAGTCCTTCCCTTCATTAACTTCTGCACCAGGCGGACTCGACATCCAAAACATCACGCACGTCATCAACTTTGATCTGCCCTCGAATATCGACGACTATGTCCACCGCATCGGCCGTACCGCTCGTGCTGGCAAGTCTGGCCGGGCAACGTCGCTCTTTGGCGACGACGACATTGCGATCGCGCGTCCCCTGGCCAACTTTCTCGAGCAGCAGGGTCTCCCTGTGCCCGACTGGCTCGTCAACGCGGCCAAGGATCGCGTCATCCGCGACGAGAACTTTGCGGCCTGGGATCGACTCGTCTTTGAGCAGGCCAAGGGCCAGAAGAGGGTCTACGCGAGTGTTACTACCGTTGGCGGATCCTTTCGCAGGGACGCCGATGACGACTTTTAATTTTTATATAAAATAAAAACATGTACAGCAGTCTAAAAAAAAAAAAAAAAAGACGGCTCTTTAGGGGACAGCGCACTTGTTCGGCATATGCTCCATCACCTTCCGCCAAGACATTTGGATCTTCGAGTCCTTGATCCTCTCCTCTTTGGGCCCGATGACGACAATGTCGGCAAGGTCGCGGCTGTTTACGGTCGTTCCAGAGGCCATCCCGACGAGCAGCTTGCGATGCTCGTCGCTCTTGGAATCGGGCGTGAAGAAGACCTTCTGTTCGTACAGGAACGTGCGCTCGGTGCAGAGGAAGCCATACGACGCCTCGCTCACAAAGGCGCCCTGGGCCTTGGACTCTTCCAGCCATTTGGTCGGCAGGATCCATCGCCTGTGGAGGATGGCAGCCATCGTTTTGGGGCTCTTGGTGCCGGACGGGGCCACGAGGTGCGTGATCTCGTTGTAGTCTTCGTTCTCGCTGCAGCGTAAAAAAATAATCATGAAAAACCAGATAAGCACGTAACCGCAAAACCTGAGCTCGCCTCCAAGTTGAACAACGTAGCTTGCCAGCAGGTCGCGGTGAGCGATCGACCTTTCGTCCGAGCGATCAAACCCGGTCAAGAGGATGACAAACTTGTGCGCCGGCTTCTTGGCCGAGGGCGACAACGTCGAGACCTCTTGACGGTCGTCCTCGAGGGCTCGTTTGTTGCTGGTCTGCTTGTTGTCTTCCTCCGCCTCGACGTGCTGCTGCTCCTGCTGCCGCCGTGGCGACGATTTCTCGGCGGGCACATGGGGTGAGCTCCCGGGGGAGCCCGTTTGCGAATCGAGCATGACGGATTGCTGCACCACAGGCTCTGCTGGTTCATGCGCTGGTTCATGCGCTGGTTCCGGTGCTGGTTCCGGTACTGCTTCGGGTGCTGCTGGCCTAGGTGCCGGAGCAGGGCCGGACGAATCCTGGGTCGACATGACCGCGACCTGGACGTCGTCCGTGAGCTGGACACACTTGTCCACCTGGGCCTGCAGTTCGGCCAGCCTGTCCGCGATACCGCTCTCCAGCTGCGTCATTGCGACGCTCATCTCCCCGGCCCTGCGCACCAGGGCCCCCGCGACCGTCTTTGTGGCAGCGGCCCATTCCGTCCTGAGGGCGGCCAGCTCGCCCTCGACCTGTGCACGCATGGCCAAATGGTGCTGGGTCTCGCCGCCCACGCGACGCTCGGCCTCCTCGTCCAGCTGCTGCCTCAGCCGTGCCACGCTCTCCTCGTGCAGCTCCGCCTGCCGTGCCAGCTCTGCCTGCTGTTGCGCCACCGTCTCGTTTAGGCGGGCGACGGCGGCCTCGAGGGACGCCTTCTCGGCCAGCGCAGTCTGCAGGGCGAGATCCTGTGCGTCCACACGCTCGGCCAGACGCTGTGCGGCGGCCGTCAGCGACGCGTTGAGCGTCTCGCGCAGGGCCGCGACCGTCGTCCCAACGTCACTCCCAGCCATCCGGACGTGCTGCGTTGGTGAAAACTACGCAGTACGTTCATTGACCGACACACAAACCGATTTCTTTTTTTATTTAGGAGGGGTGGACCAGCTTGTGCGAGCGAAGGAGACGGGCCATCTCCTTGTACTCTGCCAGGAGCGGCGCAAGGTCGCTGTCTTTGAGATCGGAGGGCTGGGAGGCCTCGTACGTGAGATGGAGCGGAGGAAGCAACAGGGAGGGCATGCCGGGCGTTTGCGTCCGCGATGGCGGCAGCGAGGGGTTGCGCGAGTCTGCAAAGGGCGACGGGGGCTCGAGCGTAGTGGAGGAGGACGACGAGACGATCGCTGACAGGGACTCGTTCTCGTGGTAGTGCTCCGAGGTGTAATTGAGCTCGGCGGCATGGTACAGCCGGGAAAACTCGTCAGGATCGATCGAAAGCTGCGGGGCCTCCACCGTCTCGAGGAACGACACGGCCGAAAACTTGTTTGCCATTTGATTATTTATTTTATTATTTTTTTCTTTACCAAGTTGGTGAAATAATAGGCAGCCTCGGACGTTGACAGCTTGGACGAGTCACGGTAGCGCTGGACAAAGCGCATGTTGGAGTAGAGCTGCGGGGGACTGGCCTGGAGGATGACATGGATTAGGACGGGGAGGAAGGCGTCGGCGCCCGCGAGCTTGTTGTCGGCGATCGAGAGCGCTCGCATGAGGATCTTGCAGCAGTTCATTGTCTGGGCCATCTTGTCTGCTGGTGCCTTCATCGTCGACAGCTGCTTCAGTGCTGAGAGGGGAAAAAACAAATAACTATCTCTATCTGGGAATTAGCAATACCATTGCAGGCGATGGCAACAAGGTGCTCGTTGAGCTGCAGGTGGACATCGAGGTGCCGCAGCTGGACAAAGGACAGACAGGCTATCCTCTTGGCCAAGAGCTGGTCGTGCGCCCGGTCATCGGGCGGCGAGAAGACCGAGTCGTAGATCTTGACAGTGACGTAGCGCTCGAGCGACTCGAGTGACTTCTCCAGGACCGAGTCGTCGGCGTTGGCCCAAACAACGTTGGTCCGGATCGAGTGGGCCATTTCCTATTGAGCCGGCCTTAGCAACTGCACACCGAGGGAAATTTACCCTCAGGAACGCCTGAAACTGCTCGCCCTTGTCGTCTGGCCCGAGGTTCTCCTTTTCAAACGTGTCAACAAAGGTCCGAATTACGCGCACGATGGAGGATGCGCGCGGGTCCGTCAGCCTTTCGAGAAACTGCTTTTGCGCCCTCTTGGCATCCGCCACGCGCTGCGTCTCGTCCATTATAGTGCTGTTGCTGCTGCTGCCGTTATTACTGACGGCGGGGGCGGTGGTCACGACGTCTACTGCAGGCGCGTGTACTGCTGGGGGCACTAGTCCCAGCAGTGGCGCAGAGGCAGACGCGGCCAGCGACAGCTGCTGTGTCAGGGCGGAAATACTCCTCATCATGGGCGCAGTGACAGAGTTTACGCCAGTTGTGGCCGCGTCGCTTGCGTTCCCAGTCGCGGTCGCGGTTCCCATCGCAGCGGGCACAGGCGTCACCTTGCGGAATTCTATATCGCTCCGTGCTGTTGCGGCGTCTGCCGATGTGGGTCCTGCTGATGCGGGGCCTTCTATCAGGGAGGCGGTAGGGGCAGAGGCGGACGTGACCGAGCTGGTGTGCTTTGGCGGCGACATGACCGAGTCCCAGTTGTTCGGCGTTGTCCCGAGGACATAGTCTGCCATCCTGTATTTTAATATTAGTGCGGCGAGAGAGAGAGAGAGAGAGAGAGAGAAAGATGGCAAGATACTGTTGAAAGCCAGTCCACGATCCTTGCCGTCCCGCCTTGGCCTGTCGTTCAACCTCGGCTGCACCAAAAAAAAAGGTAAGACAAAATTAAAAATAAATAAGTATTGGGAAAGGGCTGCTACCTTCAAGGCCCCAGGGACACTGCGGGTAGTACAGGGGCTCGGAGAGCAGGACCATGTGCACGAGATCGCCCGTGGCCGTGACCTCGACCAGATCCTCGTCGTGGATGTGTGACGTAGCAAATGGCGGTGACGTTGACGCTGCGATGAATTCAAACGTGTCGTAGAGCGACTTGGGGTCGTTGCTGGTGCCCAGAAACTGCTCCAGCTCGTTGGTCGTGGGCGGGCCGGCCAGCACCTGCAGGTCGCTGCCGTGCCGCCTGCTCCGGGTACCGTTGATCGACAGGAACTGCGCCGCATTGGTGATGTTTTTTATCGCCACGTGCGTCTCCAGGAACTCCTTGCTGCCGATCGCCACGTTCTTGACCGCCGCGGCCACGGGCAGCAGCAGCACAGCCTGTGCTCAAGCTCGCTCAACCAAAACAAGAAGCAGCAACTTACCTGACGCGTCCTCAGCATCTCAACCAGGTCCTCATAGCCCGTCTTGTGCCTGGGCGATCTAGACAAGGGCGACAGGGGAGCGTCCGACGAGAACAGCAGCGTCACCAGCGGGTGCACGGCCACCTGGCTCGGCGTGAGACGCACACCGGCCGGCGCGACGGCCAGGATGTTTGCCATGCTGATGTAATAGTGACGCAACGCACTTCAAAGTAAAGATGGCGGCAACCTATGTGCCGGTCCCAACAAGCTCGAATGAGAACGCGCCGCGGAGGTTTGGTCGCAGCACCGGCGGCGGGGGCGGCGGCGGCGGCGGCGGCAACCTGTTTGCGTGCAGCTGCAACCTGCCTGCGTTTGACATGACGACAGAGCGGCGCAACCTAATTGTGTCGTACCTGGCAGGGCTGTTGGTAAAAAACTACACACGCAAAATCAGTGCGCTGACGTCGTTTGGCACTAGTTTTCGGCGGCGTGGTGGCTGCTGATCGACGCGCACGTCCTCAGCGTGGCGAACCAGGACACGGAGGAGGGCGTGATGTTTAGCGGCGCAATGCTGTGGTACTTCTACGTGCCGGGCATTGTGTCGTCAATTGCCCTTGTCATGTAAGTGGACGTGGCTGTGTATGTGTTGTGCTCACAATGGCGCCAGGATCAACCTCGTCTCGCCCGAGGCATTCAGCGGCGATCTGTGGGACGACTCTGCCGTGACCAAGGTTCGCTTGTTGGCTCGGTGGTTGTCTCTGAATAGCACGACTAATAGGCACGGTTGTTCCTGTTCTTCGCCTTCATCCTCATGTTTGGCGGTCTGCTGGGCTCGGGCTGGATCCTGTTTGGGCTATACGTCGTGCCGGACGAGGCGGGCGACATCCTGCCGGCGTACAAATGGCCCGGCATTGCGCTGCTGTTCCAGAACCTGCTGATCTTCGCAAGTGCCATCATCATGCGCTTTGCGCGCCGATCCAACGGCAACTGATTTGACGTCTCTCTTCTCAGCTTTTCTCACTCCCCTAACTATTTTTTTATTTTCTTCCCATTTTGTCCATTTGTACAACACAGTGTGCGACGCAGATAATGGTAAAAAAAAACTGATGTTTGCGTCTGGTATAAATTATCTTTTCAGACTTGATCTTACGCGAGAAGGAGATCGGCACGCAGGGCAGGCTCACGCTTGAAGACCACCTCGTGGGCATCGTGCTTCCACCCAGACTTTTCAAAGAGCGACTCGAAGAAATCGAGCAGTTCGTAGCCACCCTGTTCCGGGGGCGGGCTCAGGCTGACCCACCCGCGCGCGACCAGGCGGGTCACCTCTTCAGGGAACAGGACGTACGTTTTGAACGCCGACTCGCTGCAGTAGAACGCGAGGTCGATCGGGCCCGGGATGGACTCGCCGTTGGCGTACTCGCGGATCTCGGCCACCTCGCGCCGAACCCGGACCACAAACGAGGACGCCCAGCTTTCCGAGAAGACGTACGCGACTGCAAAGTTTTCGACGTCGTGGCTCTGGCGTGTGTTGAGTGTGATCGGAACCTGGTACCTACAGTTTGCAAAAAACAAAGAAGAGTCAACGACCCAAAAATAAAAGAAAGGAACGCACATGTAAGAGTAGATCGGCATGCGGACAAACGAGACGATCGACTGGGCAGTATTGATGTCAAACTCCCTGGCACATAATTTTAGTAGGAATAAAAAATTACAAAAATTATTTTTTTGTCGCACCGATTCCCTGCAATCTTGCTCGATTCGCTCAGGTAGTAGTTGCGGCCGTTGGCGCTGGTCTGGAGGTAGCCGAGGAACTTCATGCACTGGCTGACGACCTGGCGGCCGCGTGCGTTGTTGGGATCGTCGTAGAGGACCGCCTCGCCGAGCTGGAGCGCCCACTGGAGGCTGTCGACCGTGTTCTCCTTCATCACTGTGACGGCCGTGTCGAGCGCCTGTTCAGACCCGCCTGCAAGCGCCACCAGCCGCTTGGCCTGGATGCGCCACGGGAGCGGGTTGAGGACGGACGCACGCCCTTCGAACCAGCCGAGGTAAAAGTCGACGACGGCCCTGACGCCCCACGTGACGGTGCCGTAGAACTGCTGCAGGTACGGGTGCTCGTTGAGGTAGTCGGGGAGCTCGATCAGGCCGATGATCTCCTCGGCATTGTGGCCCATGTTGAGCTGGCGCACAGTCTGGTCGTGGACAAACTGGATCGCGTCGCGGTAGGTCGTGAGGACCGAGCGGATCTCGTCGGCGCCCGACAGCGGCTTGGTGTGCGAGCCCACGAGGATCTCGGTGTTGAAGTCGATCACCCTGTCAATCGATGTGAACCACGAGCGCAGGCTGCGAGCGCGCGTGCCGCGGATCGAGTACAGGTTGGGGAAGGTCTTGTAGATGTTGTCGCCCACGCAGCCCAGCTTCAGCGACGGAACGTACACAAACGCATGGTCCGACGTCTCGCCGGGCGTGTTGACCAGGACGAAATCGAGCCCGCCCAGGGTGATCTCGAGCTCGCTGTCAAACAGCAGGGTCGGGTCCATGTACCCGATGTAGGTCGTGTTGTCGTTCAGCAGCGCAGGGCCGATGCCCGAGTTGAGGTGCCCGTCCACGCTCGTGGGGATCATCGTGCCAAACTGGCGCTGGCTGCGTGGGTAGATGGCGCCTGGTTGGGGCGAGCGAGTGAATAGTTGGGGATTCATGGAATATCAGAATAATTACCAGTGACCAGGTTGCCGTCTCGAATGGTCTCACTGTGCGATCGCTGTGCGATGATCGGGACGTTGCGCGAGTTGCTCGCAAAGACAGTCGTGCCATAGACGTGGTCGCTGTGCGCATGGGTAAAGATGATCCCGACAATCGGCAGCCCGCGCAACAACGGCCGGAACGCGGTCATGACGTTCTCGGCGGCCGCGGTGGACTCCATCGTGTCCACGACCACGCCGCCCTCGGGGCCCACAAACAGCACCGAGTTGGCCAGGCCAAAGCCCACGGCGACGTAGACCCCTTCGGCCACCTGGTGTAAGCACAGGTGCATTTCAGTGATCCCCGCATGAGAATCACTGCCACCACCACCCCTCCTTCCCTTGACGGAGGGGTTAAAAAACATACCTGGACAACCTCAGGCTTGTCAAACTCGAGCGTGTGCGCCGCCAGCTTGTTCTGGTTGGTCGTGTCGCGCCAGAAACAGCTGACGTCCTCAAGGCAGACAGTGTCGTTGACGTGGGCGGAACACACGCCGCAGTCGACGTCCAGAAGACACTCGCACCGACTGGCAATGGTCTCGCTCGTCGACTCGGGCACGATAATGGCCTTGGCGGCGCCGGCGGCGGCCGCTGTGATGAGCAGTGCTGTGGTCAGCAGCAGCACAACAAACGAGCGCGTCATTGGTATAAAAATAGCATTTTTGGGCTTCCCTCTCGATTTGATGAACTACAGTACAAGGCGGGCGGAACTAGGATGCTACACGTTGACCCAGAGGTAGTCGGCAATGTACTTGGAGCTGAGGCGCTTGGGATCGAGCTGGAAGGGCCGGATGTCGTTGTTGAGCGAGACGTCTGGAGTAAATTAAAAAAAAAAAAATAAATCAGCTGTTGTATATTTGACAGGAAAAGCAGCGTACAGCCCTTGACAAACTGGCTGTCGTAGTCCCAAAAGATGTTGGTGATCTGCGAGAAGAGGGCCATCGATGCGGCGAGAACGGGCTCCTCCATTTGCGCGTCCTTGTCCATGATCTCTGCCTTGGTTTGCAGCGCCTTCAGCTGGTCTTGCAATTGCCGCACAGACGATTCGAGCGACTCGCACTCCTGCTCCATCGACGAGACCGCCCGCACCTCTGCAAACTTGTCGTTCTCGAGCTTTTCAATCGTTTGTGGCGTGGTCGAGGCAGCCTTGAGTTGCGCGACGTACTGCTCGGCCTCGGTCGTCTTGGCAAGCCAGTCTGTCGAGGGCAACCGTTAGTTTTACGCTCGGGCGAGGGCGGGGGCGTACCTTGCACGAGCTTCTTGGCTTCGAGCTGCTGTGCTTGGCGTGCGGTCTGTACTTGCGCAATGTGCGATTTGATTGCCTTGACGGCCTCCACGTCCTGTGTTTTTTCTTGTGAGCTCACCACCGCACACCACGGCAGCGCTTACCTGGTACGGCGTAAACACCTTGAGCGCCTCCTGCATCACGCTGCGCGTCTGTTCGAGCGGGACCGAGTCCATTTTGTCGCTTTTGTAACGGTATTTTTTTTTTTCAGTTTGAAAATATCTGGGCGTGACATGCGCATAAACATGTCCGCATTTTCTATTCTGACACTGGCGCTGGCGCTCGATGGCCGCCGTCCTCGCGCCGCAAATCGCCGTGCGATCGTTCCAGGAGACGTGGTTCGAGGTACGCCGTCCTATTGTACTCTAGTGTTCGATCCTTACCTGTCGTGTAAAGACGACGGTCAACATCCAGGTGACATGGCTCACCGACAGCCTGTTTGTGTGGGTGAGCGCCTCTGATCTGCTCAAGACGCTCGCCGTTGCGACGCCAAGCCAATGGGTAACAATCACGACCCACACCGGCTGTTTCTAAGACGAGCGTGAATGAAAAAAAAAAAAAGATGCCTGAACCCGCATCGTCGACATTGCTCTTTGGCGGGTTGGACGACGCGAGCGAGCGCCTCGCCTCGATCCTCGCCAAGCGCACCAAGAAGCAGGTCTTTGTGTCCTGTACGCTCCCCGGCAACGACATCGATCCCATCCTACCCCAAGTCATCAAGCGGATACTGGCCGAGCTGGAGATCGGGCCAACTGCTCCGAGTTCATAATCGATCATCTGCTTCTGGGAAATAAAATAAGGATACTGCTGCAAATGCGCAAATGCGGGTGGTTGATGGCGAATTTTCCAAGCCTGAACTCATATTTGTAATGCACGGCTGGCCACTTGGGCTGGCCACTTTGCGTGTGAAGAGGAAAAAAAATGGCACGCTGTTGGCGAGGGCCTCTGCGTGTCTTCTTGAGCCGAGGCCACTGGCTATTTCGGGGCGGGGGTCCTGTGTATTATTTCTTTTCGTTTGCCGCCTATTGGTGCACACACGCGTTTCTTTTCGACTGATTGCGTCAGTTTCCTTTCTTTCCTTTCTCTTGCTTTCCTTTTGCCTTCCCCTTCGCGCCGTTCCTTTGTCCGCCTACGCGCCGTTCCTTTGTCCGCCTACGCACCGAGCATTTCGTTGGCCGAGCGGGTGCTCGTTGTGGCCTTTTGAGTGTGAAAACTAGGACCGCGTTTCTCGTGATTTGCCACGACCACTGATTGACAACTGACCTCTTTGACACTTGCAGACTTTTTTTTTCTTTCCCGTTGGGTGCCGCTTCCACACAAGCTACAACCAGCAGGCAAAAAAAGAAA
>Ga0302233_10001635_pt1 | contig 15219 bp, 13 predicted proteins | sample II_Palsa_N3_1_FD_193516 | JGI IMG/M metagenome (GOLD analysis project Ga0302233, IMG submission 193516) | Peat permafrost microbial communities from Stordalen Mire near Abisko, Sweden - II_Palsa_N3_1 | ecosystem: Environmental > Terrestrial > Soil > Palsa > Peat permafrost | place: Sweden... | reverse complement strand
GCTGAAACAACCGCTGCACTTTGCGCTGTCATACGATGAAGAGGTCGGTTGTGTCGGCGCACCGCATATGATTGCCGATCTTAAACGGCGTGGCATCCAGCTTGACGGCTGCATCGTCGGCGAGCCGACCACCATGCGCCCAATCATCGCGCACAAAGGCATCAATGCTTATAAGTGCTGCGTGCGTGGCTTGGCCGCGCACTCGTCACTGACGCCGCAAGGAGTCAATGCCATCGAGTACGCCGCGCGCCTGATTTGCCATATCCGCGACCTGGCTGACCAGATGCTGGCCAACGGCCCATTCGATCAAGCTTTCGATGTGCCCTTCAGCACTGCATCAACCGGTTTGATCAACGGTGGCATTGCCTTGAACACCGTGCCGGCGCTGTGCGAATTCACCTTCGAATATCGCAATCTGCCGGGCATTGCTCCAGAAGGTATTTTCAGCAAAATCGAGCACTACGCTCGCGAACAGCTGGAGCCGGCCATGCGCCGCGTCTACGCGGATGCCGCGATCGAATTCAGCCAGATTGCAGCCGCGCCCTCCTTCGATGCCTCGGAGCAAGATGCGATCACCCAGCTGGTCCGTGCCTTGACCGCCGACTCCGATAAACGCAAGGTCGCCTACGGTACCGAAGCCGGCTTGTTTCAGGCGGCTGGCGTACCCAGCGTGGTATGCGGCCCCGGCGACATCGCCCAAGCCCACAAGCCGAATGAATTTGTCAGTCTGGATCAGCTTAGCGCGTGCGAATCATTCACGCGCAAGCTGATACGCAGCCTGTCTGTCGCTTAATCATGACCGACTTATCGAAGCTGGCCCACCCCGATTCCTCGATACAGGGCGAAAAAGTACCCGGTCTGGATGAAATTGCCGCTCAGCATATGGCCTTGGCGCCCTGGGTCAATCGCACGCCGGTATTCGATAAAATCGACTTGATGTCGCTTGGTCGCACCACGGTCAATTTCAAATTCGAGCTCTTGCAGTCCGGCGGCAGCTTCAAGGTGCGCGGCGCTTTTTCCAATTTACTGGCGCTCAATGACGTGCAACGCAATGCCGGGGTCACCTGCATTAGCGCCGGCAATCATGCGATTGCCGTGTCGTATGCGGCGATGCGCCTGGGGGTCGATGCGAAAGTCGTGATGCTGCAATCGGCCGGCGCCGTGCGTGTCGAGTTATGCAAAAAATATGGTGCGCAAATCGTCATGGCTGACGATCTAACGCAAGCCTTCAGCATGGTCCGTGACATCGAAACCGAAGAAGGTCGTTACTTTGTTCATCCGTTCAACGGCTATCGCACGGTGCTCGGCACCGCAACCCTGGGCTACGAATGGGTCACGCAAGCCCCCGATCTCGATGCCGTGATTATTCCCATCGGCGGCGGCGGGCTCGCCGCCGGCGTGGGCACCGCACTGCGGCTGGCGAATCCGCGCTGCCAGATTTTCGGGGTTGAGCCGATGGGTGCCGACGCCATGAGCAAGAGCTTTGCCGCGAACCACACCATCCGCATGGGAGCCATGCGCTCGATTGCAGACAGCCTGATGGCGCCGCACACCGAAGAGTATAGCTTTGCCTTATGCCGCCGCCATCTCGATCAAATCGTAATCGTCAGCGACGATGAACTCAGGCTCGCGATGCTGTATCTATTCGAACAGTTGAAGCTCGCCGTCGAGCCGGCCTGCGCCGCCGCCACCGCCGCGTTACTGGGGCCGCTGCGCGAAACGCTGGCGGGCAAACGCGTCGGCGTCTTGCTATGCGGTTCGAATATCGACTTGCAAAGCTTTGAATCCCACCTCAGTTACGCGCAGCGCCTGCAGAAAGTGCAAAACTAAAAAACGACCTGCTCGCCGGGCCCCGTGATCGAGGCCCGCGTATCAAATGGCTAAAGCGACCCGCCGACGCTCAGCTGATTGCATCACATGATTGGCAATCACCACGCCCACCGTCACGACCGTAATAAACAAGGTTGCGAGCGCATTCATTTCCGGATTCAATCCCAAACGGACTCGCGAGAACACCACCAACGGCAGCGTGGTTGAACCCGGTCCGGAAAGAAAGGCCGAGGTCACGACGTCGTCGATCGACAAGGTGAACGACAATAGCCAGCCCGATATCAGAGCCTGCGCAATCAGCGGCAGCGTGACCCAGAAAAATACCCGCAGCGGCGTTGCGCCCAGATCGAGTGCGGCTTCCTCCAGCGCAGGATTCATGCCGCGCAAACGCGACTGGATCACGATCGCGACATAAGACACGCACAGCATCACATGGCCGATCCAGATGGTCATGATGCCGCGCTCGCTCGGCCAGCCCAGCAAATTGCCCATTTCAACAAACAGCAGCAATAAGGAAATGCCTTGTATCACCTCGGGTATCACCAGCGGCGCGCTAATCAGGCCGTTAAATAATGTGACGCCGCGAAAGCGGCCCATGCGCGCCAAAACGAAACCAGCCCAGGTGCCGATTACCACTGAAGCAAAGGCCGTCATCAGGGCGATCTTCAGCGACAGCACGGCCGCATCGATCAATTCGTCATCTTGCAACAAAGCCGCATACCACTTCAGTGAAAACCCGCTCCACACGGTTACCAATTGCGAGGCGTTAAATGAATAAACCACCAGGCTGATGATAGGGATATACAGAAACAAAAAGCCGATGCCCAGCATCGTGACTTGCAATCCACGGTTAGGCTTGATCATTGCGTCTCATCCATTTGCTTGGTCTGGAAATGCTGGAACAGTACCATCGGCACCAGCAATAACAACACCATGGCACAGGTCACGGCAGACGCCATCGGCCAATCTGCATTGCTGAAAAATTCATCCCACATCACACGGCCTATCATCAGCGTATTCGCGCCGCCCAATAATTCGGGAATCACATACTCGCCAACCGCGGGGATAAACACCAGCAGGCAGCCCGCGATAATGCCGTTCTTCGACAAGGGCAAGGTAATTTGCACAAAGGTCTTCCAAGGCTTGGCGCCGAGATCGTAGGCGGCCTCCAGCAAAGCCACATCCATCTTCACCAGATGCGCATACAAAGGCATCACCAGGAACGGCAAGTAGGAATACACCATGCCGATATAGACCGCGATATTGGTGTGGTACAGCTCGAACGGCGTATGAATCAAACCCAGGGACATCAGCGCGTTATTCAGTAGACCGTTATTCTTCAAGATACCGATCCATGCATACACGCGTATCAGAAACGACGTCCAAAACGGCAGCATCACGCCCATCATCAGCAAATTGCGAATCGCCGGGTTTGAGCGGGCGATGTAGTACGCCATTGGATAGCCGATGATCAAGCAGAAGAAGGTCGAAATGGCCGCGATCTTGATTGAATTCAGATAGGCCGCGAAATACAGGCTATCCGTCAGCAGGAATGCATAGTGCGTCAGGTAGAAGGTAAAGTTCGCGACGCCGTCTTTGATGGCGATTAATTCGGTGTAGGGCGGAATGCCCATTTGCTGATCGGCGAAACTGATTTTCACCACCAGCAAAAACGGCACGAAAAAAAACAGCATGAGCCATAGATACGGGACGGCAATCACCAGGGAGCGCCCCGAGGGCCGCAGGCGAGTCATCAGGCGGTTGGCTATCATTGCGTCAGCACCACGGCGGAAGTCGATTTCCAACTCACCGACACTGTCTCATCGAGCTCCGGCGCCCCCATCTCCGACAAAGCAAGACTCGACACGTTGGCCACCACGGTTTTGCCTGAAGGCAATTTGACGTGATACAGCGAATAGCTGCCCATATAAGCCACATGGCTGACCACGCCCTGGGCCCAATTAGTGTCCTGCTCCGGTTGCGTGCGCGTCACCGACACCCGTTCCGGGCGCACCGATACGCTGACTTCCATGCCCAGAGGGCCGGTGATGCCATGGCTGATAAATAGCCGTTTCGGCAAATCAGGGCTTTCGATATAAACGCAATCCGGCTCATCTTCGACGGTCTTGCCTTCGAATAGATTAGTTGAACCGATAAATTCGGCGGAAAAGCGGCTATTCGGAAATTCATAAACCTGATGCGGCGAACCGACTTGCACGATCTGCCCTTCGCTCATGACCGCAATCCGATCGGCCATGGTCATCGCTTCCTCCTGATCATGCGTCACCATAATGCAGGTCACATCGACTTGATCCAGAATGTTGACCAACTCAATTTGGGTACGCTGCCGTATCTGCTTGTCCAACGCCGACATCGGCTCATCCAGCAGCAGCAGCTTGGGACGCTTGATCAAACTACGCGCCAGCGCCACGCGTTGTTGCTGGCCGCCCGACAATTGATGGGGCTTGCGCTTCGCAAAACGCGTCATTTGAACCAACTCAAGCACGCCCGCGACACGCTCGCGGATTTCAGCCTTGGGGCAGCGCTCCTGCTTCAAACCAAACGCAATATTGGCTTCGACCGTCATATGCGGAAACAAGGCATAAGACTGAAACATCATATTCACCGGACGCCGGTAAGGCGGCAAAGCCGCCAGATCTTCACCGTCGATCAGAATCTGCCCCGACGTAACCGTCTCGAAACCTGCCAGCATGCGCAACAGCGTCGATTTACCACACCCCGAACTGCCCAGCAGGGCAAACAATTCGCCTTTTTTAACAGTTAAATCCACATTCTGGACGGCTACGGTATCGCCGAATTTCTTGACGACGTCGATCACCTGAACAAAATGGTTCACGCGATCTTCCGGGTTGGCGCGCATTCCCGAGTTGGCGTGCTGAGGTATCTCGGGGTTGCCTGGGGCTTTTAACGACTCACTCATGGTCTGGCGGTTCTTCCATATCAACACGAACAAAGCCCCCGGTGGTCCAGGGGCTTTGTTGAACTATACGAACACGTGGGACAACAACGTCGCCACGTGGTGCATTCGCCTGCCGCAAGCCGGCTGGATATCGCCAGGCGGCAGGCTTTTTCAGTGCTCCGGCTCAATGCCCCGTTTTGAATTGGGTCCATAAACGGGTTTCAAGACGCAAGATCTCCGGCGACAAAGGCTTCAGCAAAAACAGGGTCTTGACGACGTCGGTTGGCGGATAGACGGCCGGGTCGTCAGCCACATCCTTGCTCACATATTTGCGCGACTCCAGATTGACGCTCGGATAATAAACTTCATTGGTGATCGCCGCGTGTACTTGCGGAGTTTCAATGTAATTGATCCATTGCAAAGCTGCGTCCTTATTCTTCGCGTCCTTGGGGATGGCCATCACGTCAAACCAAACCGGCGCGCCGCCCTTGGGAATGTAATATTCGATTTTGTAGGGCTTCTTGGCCTCGAGCGCACGGTGCTTGGCGATAACCACATCGCCTGAAAAGCCATAGGCAAAGCAAACATCGCCGCCGACCAAATCGTTGATATAACCCGACGAATTGAATTGCGTAATATACGGCCGGATCTTTTTGAGTGTTTCGAGCGCGGCCTGGTAATCGGCCGGATTGTTACTATTCGGATCGCGCCCGATGTAGTGCAGTGTCGCCGCGAATACCTGGTCCGGCGCATCCAGCAACGAGACGCCGCAGCCCTTCAATTTTGAAATCAATTCGGGCTTGAACAGCACGTCCCAATTATCCAAGGGCACCGTCTTGCCCAGCAATTGCTGAGCCTTGGTGACGTTATAACCGAGACCTGTGGTGCCATAAGCCCAGGGGTCGACGAACTTGTTGCCCGGATCGGAGCCGGCCACGAGCGCCATCAATTGCGGGTCAAGGTACTTTAAATTCGGCAATTTGGATTTATCGAGTGGTGCGAACACACCTGCCGCGATTTGCTTGCCGGCGTAATTGCTGGTTGGCACAACAATGTCGTAACCCGAATTACCCGTCAGCAGTTTGGCCTGCAAAGTGTCGTCGCTATCGTAGACGTCATAGCGGACTTTAATCCCACTCTGTTTTTGAAAGTCCGGAATCGTATCCTTGGCGATATAGTCCGACCAGTTATAGATATTCAGATTGCCGCCGGCAGCCAATGCCGGTGTGGCGGACAACGCTGCTGCGCCGGCGCATACACAGGCAGCCAGAGTAAGCACGCGGGCGACGCCATGCTTTACATTTTTATCCATCCCGATCTCCCGATTCAAAATGCGCGGTCCCGGATCGCCATACCCTACCCGGCCGACGCCGCAATTTATATTGAAAAACCAGAAACTACCATCAAATCTCGAGACCTCAAAAAGAATTTCTAGAGCGTCGCTCGAAATAGACAACCGGCCGATTCAGGATGAATCCGGAAGCGCGCCGACAATAGTATAAAATAGACATTTTTTACACATGTCCACTCTTAACGACCTCCCCGATAGCCCCTGCATCGGCATTTGCTCGACACTTTTCGACGAGGTATGTCAAGGCTGCGGGCGTACCGCGCTCGAAGTATGTAATTGGGTATTTTTGAGCGATGACGAAAAACGCGTCGTCTGGGCGCGGATTCGCGCCGAAGGTACTGCCGTATATTTCACTCGCCAGCCGCAAGGCCAGACCAACACCTGAAGCAGGCTGATCGGCCGGCCTAGAGCATTCTGCTCAATATGTTACGCCGCTCGATCCACTGATGCTTAACGACCGCAAGCACATGCAACGCCACCAATCCGACCAGCACCATACAACAGCCGCGGTGAAACAAGAATAGCGAATCGATGAGCGGACCTCGCTCAAATGGGGTTGGTATCTCGTAGCCAAAAAACGCATAGCCATGCGGGACCATCAGAAAGCCACTGATCAGCACCGCGAGAACAATCAGATACAACGCCCCATGCACCCCGTGCGCCAGCTTGCGCTGTGCCCCCGACACGCCCGGCAACGGCGGTGGATCGACCCGCACCCACTTCCACAGCAGACGCAACGGAAACATTAAAAGCAACACCGTACCAAGCGACATATTAAGATGAGACAGGAAATCGTGAGTCGCTCGATTGCCGATATGCCCTAGCGCAAAACCTATGCTGCTGACATAGATAATCACACCGGCAAAAATCCAATGAAACGCGCGCGCCAGCCTGTCATAGCGACCGATATCGTCACCATCAGATACCTCGGACACGCTCATTCCCGCATCGAAACCAAGCGCCTGCTTCTGCGCAATCGGTGAACCGTTGTTCGGCGACCGCTCGTATGTTGCCGTTTGCGGCATGCTTTTCAACGACATATTCAACTCCAAGCCCAATACATAGATAGCGCATCATTACGGCAGCCTGGCCTCGGTACCCGGAGAGGTCTCGGATCAGGCATGCGCATCGTACTTAGAGCGTGTCGCCGCGTCAATGCAAATGATAATCACTACTATTACGATGCATTCTAATCAGACAATTTGCGGTAATTTAGGTATGCGAAATCGACCGTGCAACCGCAAGATGTATCGAACGCCGATAAAACGGATGCTCTGCGGCGACGTCAGATGTATTCGCCGCAATCACTTGAAAAATGGGAGGTGCTCAGGGAGGGCGCGCCGACTACACTCTTCGAGTGCAGTCGGGCATATCAGGATTAAGACTGCTGCGCTAAACAGCTCAACGCTTATTGCAAGCCTTGGTTGCTTAAATACTCTTCGTAGGTACCGTGATAGTCGTTGACGGTGCCATTCGGCTTGACTTCGATAATCCGATTGGCCAGGCCATTGACGAATTCACGGTCATGCGAGACGAAAATCAAGGTGCCAGGGAATTTTTCGAGCGCGATTTGCAGCGACTCGATCGATTCCATATCCATATGGTTGGTCGGCTCATCCATCATCAGCACGTTATGCTTGCCCAGCATCAACTTGCCCCAGATCATCCGGCCTTTTTCTCCGCCCGACAGTACCTTGACCGATTTGCGCACGTCGTCGCCACCGAACAGCAAGCGGCCCAGCGTGCCCCGCAAAACCTGGTCATCGTCACCGTCCTGGGCGAATTGCTGAATCCAGTCGGTCAACGACAGGTCGACAGGAAACTCTTCCGAGGTGTCCTGCGGCATATAACCGACGTTCGCGTGTTCCGCCCATTTGACCGTACCGCCATCGACGGGCACCGCGCCAAGCAAGGAGCGCAACAAAGTAGTTTTACCCGCGCCGTTTTCACCGATGATGGCAATTTTCTCGCCCGACTGTACCGATAGGTCGAGATTATTGAAAATAACCCGATCGTAGGTCTTGCGGACATTTTCTGCATTGACCGCCAGGTTATGCAATTTCTTGTCGAACTCGAAGCGGATAAATGGGTTTTGGCGCGAAGACGGCTTGATGTCTTCGACCTTGATTTTGTCGATTTGCTTCAGGCGGCTGGTTGCCTGGCGTGCCTTCGATTTATTTGCGGAAAAACGGCGCACAAAATCCTGCAGTTCGACAATCCGGTCTTTGGCTTTAGAATTGGCGCTTACTTGCCGCTCGCGCGCCTGTGCCGAAGCCAGCATATAGTCGTCGTAATTACCCGGGTACACCTTCAAGGTGCCGTAATCCATATCGGCCATATGGGTACAGACCTGATTCAGGAAGTGGCGATCGTGCGAGATGATGATCATCGTCGAATTGCGCTGGTTCAGCACATCTTCGAGCCAGCGGATCGTGTTGATGTCCAGGTTGTTGGTCGGCTCGTCCAGCAGCAATACGTCAGGGTTGGAGAACAGCGCCTGGGCCAGCAATACCCGTAACTTCCAGCCGGGAGCAACGCCGCTCATCGGGCCGTTGTGCTGTTCGGTCGGCACGCCGACACCCAGCAGCAACTCACCGGCGCGCGCTTCCGCGGTATAGCCGTCGAATTCGGCAAAACGGGCTTCCAGATCGGCCGCGCGCATGTAATCGTCGTCGGTCGCTTCCGGATCTGCATAAATCGCGTCGCGATCGGCCATAGCCTGCCACATTTCGGTGTGGCCCATCATCACGACGTCTAGCACCCGCATTTCTTCGTAGCCGAACTGATCCTGCTTCAGCTTGCCCAGGCGGATGTTGGGTTCAAGCATGACATTACCGCTCGATGGATCAAGATCGCCACCGAGGATTTTCATAAAAGTCGACTTACCGCAGCCATTCGCGCCGATCAGCCCGTAACGGTTGCCCTCTCCGAATTTAACGGAAATGTTTTCAAACAAGGGCTTAGGCCCGAACTGCATGGTGATATTGGCGGTAGACAGCACTGCGCGTCCCTTTTGATGTCAACTGGAAAAAAACCGCGTATTGTAGCATCCCCGCGATACTCCGCCAGAATTGCAGCCTCGGCGCGGATTCGCGGCACCGTGTTTACGTCGGCCAATATACCTTGAGAGTATGCAATACCCACGGCTGGCCACACGCGTCCCGGACACGACGCTCCGAGCTTAAATCATACCGGACTGCCCTCAGGCAAAATTCGGGTACGCCGAAAAACTCAAGCTAAACCCCTGCATATGCGACACCAGGCGAGCCGGGGCGCCTACGGGCAAGGTCCGTGTCGTAGCACCATGTCCGAACGGCAAACCCCAGATAATGGGTAGCCGCAAGCGCTGGCGCAAACTCTCGACCATGGTGTTCAGCGTGTAACCATTATCATAGGGTGTTTGTGTATAACCCGTGAAATCGCCCAGCACCAGGGCCTGCTGGCGCGCAAGAATGCCCGCGTAGTGCAGCTGCAAAATCATCCGTTCGATGCGGAACGGCGGCTCATTCACATCTTCGATAAACAAAATGCCGCCATCGATCTGCGGTAGATAGGGTGTACCTATCATCGCCGTCAACAAGGCCAGGTTGCCGCCCCAGAGCGTGCCCTCCACTTGCACCGTATCGGCTTGATGGGTGTTGAACTCCAAGGTGGTTTGCGCCGCGCCCAGGGTATTCCAGAAATTATCCCAGGTGGCCTGATCCAAAGTTTCGACACCGAAATTCGACGTCAGCATCGGCCCGCCAAAGGTCGTCAAACCACACTGCGCCAGCAAGGCAAGCTGAATCGCCGTAAAGTCGCTATGCCCGACCAGTGCTGTCGGCGCGCCACTCAGCCGGCGTTTCAGCCCAGCATAATCGATTTCGCCAAGCAAACGGCTCGCGCCAAAGCCGCCCCGCACCGCCAGCACAATATCGGGCAAGGACGACGCAGGGTCGGCCAGGCGGTTCAGGTCGGCAACGCGCTGCGCATCGGTTCCGGCGAAACGTTGATAGCGACGGCAGGAGGTTTCGACATCGTTCACGGTATGCCCGGCATCGCGCAAGCGATGAATGCCGCGCTCCACCACGAGCGGATCAGCGGGGTAACCGGAAGGCGCAATTAAGGTAATGGAACGGGAGGCAGTCATCGATAGTGTGGGTTTACAGCGCCAAATAAGATCAAGCCAGGTGAATAAAAATAACTCCGGCTAATATAACAATTAGGCCAGATACCCGATATAGACGGGATGGCTAAGGTTTCAGTTCCGTCTCGACGCCTGGATGGTCGATCGGGGTCGCCGTGCCGCTCAGTTCGGGCTTGCTCCGGGCCTCACGCGCGGCGCGGCGGCGCTCGGCAAAGAAAGAGCTCAAGGATTGCCCGCAAGCGTCTTCCAGCACCGCGCCGGTGACGCTGGCATGATGATTCAAGCCAGCTTGCGCGAAAACATCCAGCACGCTGCCACAAACACCCGTCTTGGGGTCGCGCGCGCCGAACACGACACGCGCCAGGCGCGCGTGCATGATCGCCCCTGAGCACATCAGGCAAGGTTCAAGCGTGACAAAAATCTCGCAGCCGGGCAAACGGTAATTCTCAAGAGCCAGCGCTGCGGCGCGTAGCGCAACCATCTCGGCATGCGCGGACGGATCGTGCGTGCTGATCGGTTGATTAAAACCGCTGGCAATCACCCGATCATCGCAAACAATCACCGCGCCGACCGGCACTTCGCCCCGCGTCCGGGCACATTCGGCCTGATCCAGCGCCAATTGCATATAGTAAGCATCGCGCGCCGCTGCATCGGGCCACGCCATTTGCTCAGACGCGGACATTTCTACCTCCGGTAAAGCCAGGCATGGCAGGCGCTATCGCATATCGCGGGACAAATTGGAAACAGCAAAGCGGAAAATTCGGCGGCATGGACTCAGGGCAACAGCAGGTGCTACCGGCGGCAGGTTTGGGATAGATTCGATATTTTCGCATTGCAGCCCTATCCCGTCATGTTTTTTTGAACAGTAGCAACGCCGGCACGCCAGTGCCGATCGGCAGATAAAGCGAGAGCGGCCGATTTAAGCGGGATCGATCTGGTTGAGCTGGGTATAAATCCAATGCGCGATCGCCAGCAAACGGCGGTCGTCGCCATGCCGGCCGACCACCTGCAAACCGACCGGCAAACCCGATACCCCGAAAGCAAACGGTAAATGAATACAAGGCAGACCGAGTAAGGTCCAATAGCGGCAGAATACCGGGTCGCCGGTTGAGTCAAGGCCTTGCGGTGCTTCGCCGATGACGCTCGGGGTAATCAGCACATCGATCTCGTCAAAACAAGATTCCAGGTTTTTTCTTGCCAACTCGACTTGCGCCAAATTCGCCAAATGGCGCGCGCCGTCAATCGCCAGCCCTTCATCCAACAAGGATAAGAGCCGCTGACTCAATTGACCGCGATGACGCAGACGCTCATCGGCCAGTGCTCTGGCGGCTTCATGCGCCATCACGCAATGATGTAGTTCTATCAGCGGCGCGCAGGCATCGGGTAATTCCACGTCAGCGATGCTGATATCGGTGCGCAACAGGATGGCTTGCGCTTGAGTCCAGGCATGTCGGGTACTGTCGTCGGCGACCAGCCATAAATCGGTACGGCAAAAGCCGATGCGCGGCGCCAAGTCGGCAATGCTTTCGGGCAATTGGGCCAGACGCCGGTCTCCCAATAAGACCGCGCCCAACAAGCCGACATCGCGCACACTACGGCCGAAGCAGCCGATGGTATCGAGCGATTCAGTCAATCCTTTGACGCCCACGCGTGGGATACGCCCAAAACTCGGTTTATAGCCGACCACACCGCAAAATGAGGCTGGCCGGATAATCGAGCCGGCGGTCTGGGTGCCGAATGCCAAGGGAGCCATATAGTCAGCCACCGCCGCCGCCGAACCGCTGGACGATCCACCGGGCGTATGGTCGGTGCGACGCGGATTGCGGGTCGGCCCAGGCTGGAAAGTCGCGAATTCGGTGGTGACGGTTTTACCCAGGGCAATGCCGCCGGCCTCCTTACATAAGGCCACAGAGGCGGCGTCGGCTGCCGGATAATGACCGGCATAGATTGCCGAGCCATAGGTCGCCGGCATCCCGACGACATCGAACACATCCTTGATTCCCAGCGGCAAGCCATGCAACAAACCGCGTATGGCTCCTGAATCCAGCGCTCGCGCATGGGCTAAAGCCGCATCGGCAGCCACAAAATTAAAGGCTTGAATATCGGGATTACGCTGTGCGATACGCTCCAGACAGGCATGCACCAGGTCGACCGCGCTTAATTCGCGACGCGCCAATAAACTGGCGGCATGCCAGGCATCCAGCGTATTCGGCTCCTGATAGGTCATGCCCTCTCCATGCCATTGCCGCTGAGCCGCCACGAATAAGCGTTTGCTTAAACACACGGGGTCCGGCGCCTCGGAAACATAAGAATACCTCCATGCGTCAGCCCGGCGGCGAAATTCTTGGATTCACACGGCCTGAGCCGATACCCGCAATTTAGAGAGGACTCTTGATGATCCGCATCTCGAGCCCAGCTGTGGTCAAGACGAAATCACGGCTCCGCCGAGCTGATCGACTTACTTCCCCAACATCAGCTCAATCACTTTGACAATTACCAAGCCCACCGCAATCAGCAAATAACCGCGCAGCACTCCCATCCAGATCCGCGTACTCAAGGTCAGCTTGGGTGCCGGCAGCTCGCCGATCGGCGGCATGCGCCAGCCGGCGCGACGTTCTTTTGCGTCCCTGACGGCAGCCGCGGAAATGCCCTTGGTCACAATCGTGAACCGACTATTCATAGCCCAGTACGGCAAACACCGTGCCGCCACCGAGAATCCCCAGGATGGTGCTGCCGCCGATGTCCGGAAACACAGTTGCCGCAGTCAAGATTACCGACAGCATCACCAGAATCCAGATGAAGGCGCCCCAGAATTTACCGAAGCGCTCGAAAATCAAACGTGCATGGCCGACGCCCGTGACGGCGCCCAGGCGCAGCACCATTTCCTGATTCACAAACAGTACCGGGATCAACAGCATCAAGCTCCACAACAAGGTGGTGCCGTAGTTTTGACCGGCTTGGGTGTAGGTGGCAAAAGCGCCGGCATCGTTGTCGCCGACCATCACGATCAGGCCCGGCCCGAGGATCGCGAGCAAGGTCTTGAACTTGGCGAACCAATTCAGACGCGGGGCCGTGTCGTGGCGAGCAATCGTACCGAATGCGCCTTGGATGTCGCCGACGTGGGCTTCGTCGAGCACGGCGCTGCGTGCCGCCAGTGTTGCGGCTGGGGGTCGACACAGTGCTATTCCTTAACTATTTCTATTTTTCAAAACAATGCATAACCCGGCAACAGGCAGACTGGAAGCTGGCGTGTGGCGCATGCGGTCACCCAAACGGGCGTTTCGCAGGAAGTCCGCTTGGGGGACGACATGCGCGGTTGTAGCAGAGGGACCGTGGGTTAAAACAAGGCGTCCCTGGAGGGACGCCTGTTATATCGAAAGAAAGCTGCTTGGAGCTGCGCTGTCAATGCACGTAGGCCATGATATGAGCCCAAAATGCGCCGAAACCGCGATGTGTGGGTGCAGTTGCACCGTGCATCGAAAGTACGGAATCATAGGAGGCTTGGGTATTATCCTGGGCATGCGGCATGCTGGGGAGAAGTAAAGCGAAATGCATATCGGAACTCCGTGGCTTAAAGTGAGAAGCCAGCGTGTTCGATGGTTGAGCGTGTGGAAACTCAGCCTGGGAACAAGGCTCGCTTCTCTTTAATTAAAAGAAAAGTTGTGCAACGTATGGGGCAAGAGTCACTGCCAGGCATGGCATCTCCTTTCTGTGCAAGCGCACAGGTACGTTAAAACAAACGCTGTTTCGAAACATTCGAGAGCAGCGCACGAATTCATCCATTCGCAGGCTTTGAGCCGACGAAATCAGGATGCGCAAAACGCGAGGCAACAAACCGCCTACAGCGAAGCTGCGCTTTCAAATCCGGTGCGTATGAGGAATTACGATGCGCACCATCTGCCTGTTGGCAAGACGGTGGCTGAGAACTACGAGCGGGACGTCTTGCCGATCAAGCTTTGCTTATAAAACGGACAACTGTGACAGTCCAAGGCGTAAGCCCCTGTAATGAGAACAATTGGATTGTAGATATGGCCGACAACGTAAGTCAATCGATTTCCTTTTTTAATCGGCAATTATTTTCCAACCATTAAAATCCCGAATAGCCCTATTTCATAAGAGGTTATAAGCATATTGAAAAACCCAAGCGAAGCTGAAAAAACTGTCAGCCCGGCTTATTCAACACCCTTTTATATTCGCCGAGCTTTAGCAATATTTGGCATTTTTTTATTGCCTATTTTTCATGAGTGCGTCTACGCTCCGCCTGTTTCGTCTTCAGGGATTCCGCCGTGGACAGTTCAGTTGTTCTAGGATACCGGCCTGCGCCGGCGTTGTATCCGCGAGCTGGCGTTTCCAGGAAGTTCTTCCGCCGCTAACTCGCCTAGTCGGGTTAGCGCGTTTCTCTTGAATCGGCATGATACCAATATCTGCAGCACGCCTCATCGTTTTGCACGCTCAACATCGGCGGTAACCCGCTCAGACAATCGCTGATAAACGAGTGCTGGGATTACGCTCCGCCGTCACGTTCTGATGTTACATTGTGCCCCGTGCCGGGCGTGCCCATCGCCCCCCCAGGCATATGGCATTTGAACAAGTTTACGAGGCGGCAGCTACCCGGCGCCGTCCTGGTTTTTTGGAGAACGGGCTATGCATGCCTGGCAGGTTTTTAAACTCGATGCATTTATCGACTCATTGGTAAGTCTCAGTACCGCATTCATTTTGGGCTCGATCATCGGCTACGAACGCCAGTATCGCCAACGGACAGCGGGTTTGCGCACCAATGCCCTGGTGGCAATTGCCGCGGCGGCATTTGTCGATATGGCGCATCAGATCAACGGCGCGACCGGTACCACGCAGGTAGCCGCGTATGTGGTTTCCGGCGTCGGCTTTCTGGGCGCAGGCACTATCATGAAAGAAGGTCTGAACGTGCGCGGCCTGAATACAGCGGCGACCCTCTGGGGTTCGGCTGCGGTCGGGGTCTGCTCAGGCGCTGGT
>Ga0302233_10001634_pt1 | contig 15230 bp, 23 predicted proteins | sample II_Palsa_N3_1_FD_193516 | JGI IMG/M metagenome (GOLD analysis project Ga0302233, IMG submission 193516) | Peat permafrost microbial communities from Stordalen Mire near Abisko, Sweden - II_Palsa_N3_1 | ecosystem: Environmental > Terrestrial > Soil > Palsa > Peat permafrost | place: Sweden... | reverse complement strand
GAAACCACTGACGACAACGTGGCCGCGCTACTTTGGGTTCTGCAACGACGTGGGCGAGGCGCTCAAGGGCACGCCGTTCATGCCCAAGCCGCTGTACTATGGCACGTACGCTGCCACCGCGGCCTATATGGGCGCGGCAATCTGGTTCGAGCGCAAGCGCCTGGAGGACACCAAGCTGCCGGCCGCCCAGGTCGACGAGCTAACAAAGGACATCAGCATCTGGCACTTTTTCGCCACGTTCTCGCTCACGCCGCTGTGCATCGCCGGTCTCAAGAAGGGCCTGGGCAAGTTCACCCACAACAAGTACGTCAAGGCCGCCATCGCCGTCCCCGCCATCCTCGTTATCGTCCCGCCCATGGACAACTTTGTGACGTACGTCATGAACAACTCGTACCGCGACAAGACCAACCAGCAAGAGTACCACTGGACCGGCCTGTACGCATCGCTGGCCGCTGACGCCAAGCACAAGGAGCTCTAAGCCTTTCATCATTTAATGCGTGCGTGTAACATGGAAAAAAAAAAATGCGTGTCTTTCCAAGCAGTGGTCTTCGTTTGCCTCCCGACCTTTGCCTCCCAATAGGACCTACGTACAGTAAAATAAAATAGGAAGGTTGTTGCAGTTTTCACGGTTTGTCATCCGAGTCGCACCTCGCCGGGTCGGACGGATGGAGAGTCAAACAGCCCCGAACGACACGTACGCCGCACTGTGCTTTGACCAGCCACGCCTGCGCGGCGGTGCAGCCGACGTGCGCTCGTTCCGCGAGGCCTGGGAGCACGACCTGACCCGTGTGCGCGTCACCCGCCCGTTCCTGAGCGGCGTGCAGCAGCTGCTCCAGTTTGCCCCGGATGCGTCCGAGCTGCAGCTCGAGGCCCAGCGGCTCGTGCTGTTCATCGTCCTGCAATGGGTCCCCTATGCCGTCCAAGCGAGCAATGGTGCTGTCCTGGGCCACTACCATGTTGAAGCCGAACAGGCAATACCAGCAATGGATGCACGGGAACAGCAAGAGCAAGAGCAACTGGAGACGATCGTGGCAGAGACGCAGGACGACGACGACTTTGTCTTTGAGTCGATGGAGGTGGCCCCAGCAGCAGCAACAACACCGCCCCCACCAGCCACGACCTCGGCAGTGGCAACCGACCAAGAGCGCTTGGTGGCGATCGCAACGGCCCTCGTGAAGGCAGACGAGTTCCTGTCGTCGTCTGCGGCCGCGGCTCTGCTGCTCCAGCACCGCAGCGAGCAACTGGACGCGGCTGTGAGTGCGTGGATCGATCACATGGGGAGCGAACACGTTGTCGAGCAGTTTGTGTGGTTTCTGCGCGATATCCTCGTGCAGGATCCGTCGGTGGTCGTGGTCCTCGTGCCCCCGGTACTGGGTCAGCTGGCCAAACGAGCAACGACCTGGCATCGACGGCTCGCCCTCTCGTTCCTCGCGGTCATCCCGACGATGGCACTGGGGGACAGGCTGCTCGTCCCCGTCCCGGTCCAGGAGGCCCTGTTGTCTGTTGCGGCTGTCTCGATCGCCCAGTCCAGCTCGATCAAGGCGTCCGAGGACCAGCTCGCGCAGCTCAGCCTCGCGTCCAGCATCGTCAACGCGGTCATCCCCCTTTTGCCGACTACTCTGGCGACCGCCGATCTCCTCCTCTCGACCGGGCTCGTTCGCGCCCTCGTCGCCGCCGCGAGCTCGCTCCCCGTGGACAAGGGGAAACCCGAGGTACGAAATTGCATGATTAAAATAATTATTTTCGATCTTTTCTAGGTCGCCGACACGCTGCTTCGCTTGGCCACGCTGCACAGCACGACCGTCGTCCCCTTTGTCGCCAAAGCCGGCGCGGCATCGGATCTCGGGCCGACCAGCGTGCTCTGGTCCTTGTTGCTGTGCGCCAACCCGTTGGACGGCGTCGCCGCAGCCGATCGCCGCACACTGCTCGAGGCAGCCACCAAGGGCACCGAGCAGCTCGCGTCCTCGTCAAAGCGCTTTTCCGAGTTCCTTTCTAGGCTGCAGCAGTGGCGCGCGGCGTCACCCGCCTTTTCGTCCAAGCTGTTTGGGGCCAAATCGTCTTATCGAACGCTCCTGAGCGCCCTCCAAGAAAAGATCAAGAAGCAGCGCAGCGAGCTCGTCGCCTCCAACAACAGCAACATCCTCTTCAGCGAGCCAGCGAAAAAGGTCGACAAGGACGACGAGGGCAGCAACGACAGTGTTCCCCCTCCGCCTGTGAGGTCCACCGCCGCAGCGGACGCCGAGGAGCTTGCTCTCCAACTGGCCCTTCTCAAAAACATCCTTCTCGATAGCGATCTCTCCAGCAAGCGGGACTAGTCTTTTTTCCAGCTCTTATGTTTTTCGTAATATTTTTACACCGGCTTTAGATTTGGATGGGGTCAATCTGCACACACACAAAAAAAGAAATACTTTTTTTAGATAACCGCAAATAAACGAAGCAAAACATACTCGGAAATGAAGCGACATGGCAGAGATCACGAGGCACTTGAGGTCCTGGACGAGAAAGTAGAACGCGCGCAGACCATCGGGGTCCTTGCTCTTTTCGCACTCGTTGAGCGCGCCAATCTTGGAGGTCTGTAGTCGATGTAAAAATTTTTTTTTCTCAAAACAACACGAAAAAAAGGGGGGGCCAAGACGTACTGCAAACGAAACGTGCTCGTTGCCGAGGACGATCTCGAGCTCCTGGCGACCAACGCGGTCGGGCATGGGCCAGAGCTTGTCGTCATAGCTATCGTCCAGTTTTTAGGGTCACGTCCGTTTGCACTTGCATCTGTTGTACCTGACAATGTTGCTGTCCTCGATGATGCGCTTGAGCTCGTGCAGCACTGCAGGGCTGACCGTTGCTGTTTAGAAAGAGAGGCGTAAGCACTTTGGGAGGGATTGGGGGGCACGCGTGCCTTCTTTGCGGATGATCGTGTCCCGACGGTAGTTTGAGTTGTTGGCGTAGCGCATGCGGCCGTCAGGACGGAACTCAAACTCGAGGAACTCGTGGCCAAACTTGCCCTTGTGGCCCACGCTGCGAGCAGATCGCGTCAGGTCAAGGTGCAACACACAAAGGGGGATTGGGGAACGTACTAATAACGCAGGTAGAACTCGGTCGACTCTGCCATTTCCCAGGTTGCTTGCTCTAAGCGGGAGAAGAAGGTGAGCTTATAGCAGAGCAGAGCGTTTAGACGGGCAAAGAGAGAGGTGCGAGCAAAGAGAGGCTCGTCGGCACAGACGCATCACTTGCAAAAATATGGCCGAACAGGTTGGGTCAACGTCGTCGTTTTTTGTGTGCTTTTTAACGTCGTTCTTTCTTCCCAGAGCGTTGTGGTGTTTGAGACGACAGCGGTACGCGATCGATCCCCCCATAGTGATTAATATGAACTGAATAGGGAAACTTTACGGTGGAGCTGTACTGGAAGGAGGCCCCCAAGACATGCAAGAACTTTAGCGAGCTGGCCAAGACGGGCTACTACAACGGCGTCATCTTCCACCGCGTGATCAAGGACTTTATGATCCAAACGGGCGATCCGACGGGGACAGGGCGCGGCGGGTCGTCCATTTACGGGTAAATAGCGGGGCTTGCCAATTCGTATGTGATAAGAACCGTTTTTTAGGGGCAAGTTTGAGGACGAAATCACACCAAAGCTCAAGCACCTGGGCGCGGGCATTTTGAGCATGGCCAACGCCGGGCCCAACACCAACGGGAGCCAATTTTTCATCACGCTCGGGCCCACGCCGCATCTCGACGGCAAGCACACCATCTTTGGACGCATTGCGACTGGGCTGCCCATCGTCGATCGCATCGGTCGTGTCCAGACCGACAGCAGCGACAAGCCCGTCGGCACCGTGACCATCCTCAAGGCCTACGTGCAATAGAGGGGAAATAGAAATAAAAAAGAATGGAGCCGTTCGAGTGTGGAAAAAAGAGTCGACAACGCGGAATCGGGGCATCATATACAGTTCTGGTTCTACTTGCGGTAGCGGTAGCGGAGAAAGTGGAAGTGGAGCGAGAGGATGCCCTTGTCAAACGTCGACTTGAAGCCGCGCCTGTGCGACTGCTCCCACTCGCGGTTGACGATGCGGAAGGCGATGTCCTCGTATGGCGGGCCTGCGTGGAAGAGGATGATGCACGTCGTGCCGTCCTTGGACTCCTTGTCGGGCAGCAGCTTGTACGTCGGTGCCTCGCTCTTGTTGACGAGGTCGGGGTAAAAGATCTAAGGAATAAAGGGTGATTAGATTTTTGGGGAGGTGTTTTATTTTTAGGTTACGTTGAACTTGTAGCCGTGGACGACCTTTGGCGGGGGGTTGTCGTGGTCGTAGTGCGTCTGGTTGTACTTGTTCCACTCAAAGCCCGTGTGGACACGGTTAAAGTAGCGCGGCTTGCGCGGCCGGTGCTTGTCCTGCCAGTTGTAGACCTGGCCCGACAGGGGGATGTCCATGTCAAACATCTCCTCGTCCTCCTCCATGTCCTCGTCCATCGTCGTCGAGCCGCCAGAGTCCTGCACCCTCGCAAGCTGCTTGGGGCTCGGTGGGCGGTCCAGCAGAACTGTCGACGTGGCGGACGATGGAGCCACGACCACCTCTTCGATCCCTGCGGCCTTGCGCTTCTCCCTTGCCAGCGCCTCCTCCTGCTCCTTTTCGCGCAGTTGCTCCAGTCTGCCACAGCCATTTTAGTCAATTGACACGAGGGCTAAAAAAGCCGTACCGGACGACGAGGGTCTTTTCGTGCATCGAGCGCAGACGGGCCTTGCACTTGTACACGACAATGGCCTTGAGGAGGGTCTCCCAGTACTCGACGTCGACGGGCTGGCCCGACCCGAGCTTTTCCATGATGGACTTTTGCAGCACGTCGAGCTCGCCCAGGCTCTTGTTGTCGAGCATTTTGTCGATGTCCTTGCTGACCGAGTCGTGGATGGTGCCCGCGCGCGCGTTGGGGTCCTTGGAGGAGCGCAGCTTGTCCAGCTCGTCCTGGCACACAACGAGCATGTTTTCCCAAAACTGCACCGAGTCGTCCTTGGCCAGCTCGAGGTACATGAGGATGTCGGCCTTGAGCTCTTCGACCTCTTCCAGCGACAAATTCTATTGTTGAAAAAATTAGTTATTGACTACTCAAAATAAAGAGAGTGTTTTCAGTACGGTAAAGATCTTGTAGGGTTCGTCCAGCGTGATCTCGACGTCGTTGTACGCAGGGTTCATCGACATGGCCAGGATATCGATCGGCTTGGCACGCCCCTCGCGAATGCGGATCTGCGCACGCACCTTGGCCTGGTTCAGGTGGAACTCGTTCTCCTTGAGCTCGAGGTCGCCGTACGCCTCACGCTCACGCTCACGTTGCATGCGCATCGTCTCCTGCTCGTGCATCTCGCGCTCCTGCTCGCGATCGGACCGTCGCTTCTTCAGCTTTTCCAGTTCAGCCTGTTTTGAGAAAAAAAGCATTAAATAATATTTTTTATTATTTTCTCCCTTGCGCACCATGGTCTCCTTGCGCCGGTCCATGTCACGCCGCTCCGACTCGCGCTCGCTCAGGCCCAGCACCTTCTCCTCCCTCTCGCGCTTCTTGTGCCACGAGAACTTCTGGTGCAGGTTTGCGTCGCCATACGGGTTGGACGAGCTCGAGTAGCCCAGCATCTCGTTGAGCTTGTGCGCGTACTCCTCCTTTTCCCGCTCCAGCCGCTTCTTCTCGGCCTTGCGCGCCTTGCGGTCCTGCTTGGCCCTCTCCACGGGATCGACCTCGTTGTCGCTGTCATTGTCGTCGTCGCTGCCGCTGCTGCTGCTGCGATCGCTCTCGTCGTCACTACGGCCTCTCCCCTTCTTGCTGCTGTTGCTGCTGCTGCTCTTCTTGTCCTTTTTCTTCTTGTCCTTCTTGTCCTTCTTCTTGCCGGACGTGGACGACGCCACTTTGTCACGGTCCCGTTCGCGTTCACGTGAGCGCTCTCGCTTGCTGCTGCTGCTGCTGCTTCGTTCACGGTCGCGGTCACGGTCACGGTCACGGTCGCGGTCACGGTCACGGTCGCGGTCGCGGTCTCGTGAGCGGTCGCGGTCTCGTGAGCGGTCGCGGTCTGAGGCGCCTCGTTTTGGCGAACGAGAACGGTCCCGGTCTGCCATATTACAAAGTTGCGGGCCCAAGTCATGGCACTGAGCATGTCAACCGAGCACGAGACCGCCGGAACGGCCGTGGCGTCGCCGCTTCACGGGCTCAGCGACAGTGTTAGCACCAGCAGCAGCGGCGGCGGCAATGGCACCAGCACCGGCAGCAGTCTCGGCTTGGTCGCGTCGGCTGGCGAGGGGTTTGGGGCGGTGCTCGTCGACCTCGTGTTCCCCACAATGGTGCTGGCCGTGTACGCCTTGCTGAGGTATGACGCGGATAACAGACCGTGGTGAAAGTTGAAGGGCAAAGTAAGAGAAGGAGAGAGAGAGAGAGAGAGAGAGCAGGCCTGTCCTTTGCGACCCCCTTATTGCCCTGGCACTAATCCCCGATCTCTCTCGTGCCTTTTTTTGTCAGGTTAAACAAGCACATGGAGAAGAAATGGCCCGTGCAAGCGAGACCGCTGTTTGCTACGGTGGGGACGCTGCTGCTTGGCTGGCATGGCTGGGTGCTGTACTCGGTACGAACGGCTCGTCGTTTTGCGGCTTGTGCCTAAACCTGTGTGCGCAGTTGATAGAGTGGTCCAACACACCGTCGACGCCGTACGCGCTCTACTCGTGCAACGCCTACTTGACACCGACCAGCAACGAGGGCGACGTGCAGGCAGAGCTTAGGCTGAAGGAGATCCTGCAGCAGTTCCTCTTTATGTTTTTCGCGACCGAGATGCTGTTTGCCGTATGTCTCTGTCCTTTTCAACATCCATTAACCCCCCAAGCAGTTTCGTGCGTCGCTGCGGAAGGACAAGTACAATCGCTGGATCCCCGCCGTGATCACGTACTGGTTTGCCACCCGATACTACAGCTCTGGCGACAGTAAGCCGAATTGCTTTGTGTGAAATCATCGAATTTCTCAATGGATGTGCGCTCAGTGTGGTCGCTGGCACTGCTCCAGACGATTGGAAACGCGATGAAGCTGCTCCGTGTTGTCTTCCCGTCGTTGCCAATGTTTCTCAACAATGTGCCATACATTTCCATGAGCTTGGTAAAAGAAAGAAATTGTATATTTATTTTTAAATTTTTTGTTTAGCACTATGTTTTTACCCTTATCGCCGAGTGCAGCGCCTATCCCATGATCGTGCTCGTGTACAACTTTTCAATCTGGCCCGAGTCTATCGCCATCGCGACCGCCGTCTGGCTTCTAAAGTAAGCCAAAAAAAATAATTTGTTATTTTATTTTATTTATTTATTTATCGAACGCCAGGTACTGCGTTATTGGAATGCCGCAATTGATCTACTGGCTTGTGGAGGGCGCCTCCTGGCTGACGATTGTGAGCTCGACGATCGCGTTTGTCTCTCTCGTACCGATGGTGTGGTCCAAGCTCAGGCCGCTGTTTGTGAAAGCGAGCCCCCTCGACCGTCCGAATCAGTACAGCCTGCGGCCAGGACCTCGCCTGGAGCGCATGAGGAGACAGGCCGAGCACGGCCGGCAACTGGCCGCTGCCGTGCGACGCGAGCGTGTCAAGGGCGACCGGTCGTCCACCGAGGAGCTGATGCTGCGGCTGACGCAGCAGTACGAGGACAGGATCAACCAGGAAAACGACGAGAGCGATACCGACTTTGACTACGAGCCCGACAAGCCCGACAACGACAACGACGACGATGCCTCGACGGTGCAGAGCGACCTGGACGACGTCGACTACGAAAACATTGCCGAAACCGACGTGGACGAGAGCGAGGAGGGACTGGAGATGGACAACCTCGAGCTGCGCGAGCTCATAAGGGAACAGGGCCTGTCTCTGCGAACCCTCGTGCCCAAGATCATGCTCGCCCGCGATCGATGGCAAAAGCTGGCGCTGCACGTCATCTCGGGGCAGTCCCGCGGGACCAACCACCGGTACTGGAGCAGCTTTGTGCGCATGTGGAACGCCAACAAGCGAAACTATCTCTTGGTAAGGGGCCCGTTTCCTTTCTTACTGGACAGATACTAACTGGTATGTTTAGATGGCCAGGCTTCGCCGCGTCATGGGTACCGACGACGACAACGACGAGGACAGGGGCAACAAGCCCCAGCCCGTGTGCGTGATCTGCCTCGACAGGCCACGCGATACCGTCCTGGAGCCTTGCGGGCACGCGTGCGTCTGCCGCGACTGTGCCAGCATCCTCTGCGCCATGCAGGCCACCAGCAACTCGCGGTCCCTGCGCGTCTGCCCGATGTGTCGCACGCAGATCTGCTCCTCGTCCAGCGCTACGTAATCCGAAATTAGATAGTTGTTTTCTTTTTGCTTGTAAGTTATTGCCAGCAGCGGTTTTATTATTAAATGAAAAAACATTGGGGGGGATAAAAAGTCTGAGAGTTTTTTTCCGTGCTTCTCACTGCGATGTTGTGATAGAGTCTAGCTGGTCGCGGATCTTGCCGAGGCCGTCGAGCATGGTCTCGAGCGTCTCCTTGCTGAGCTCGAATGCGATGTGGCGTTGTCCTGGCATGGCATCCGATCGTGTTGGTGTAGATTGAACCTATGTGCATTACTTTCTTTAGGAAATAACGACTAAGCAACACTACCTGCATCTCAACGATAAGGCCAGCCTGGTTGAACCGCGACATGGACTCGGACGCGGTCTTGACGTCGACGCGCCAGTCGGTGCTGACCAGCCGGGGCAGCGAGATCTGCGTGCTCGTTGCCGTCTCGCGCCATTTGGGGATGTTCTTGGTGACGATGGCGGCGATGAGCGACTTGAGGTTCTTGCTCAGGTCGACGGGCAGCAGCTGGACGATCTCGGCCGCGGGCAGGTTCTCAAACAGGACCTCTTCGACGAGATGTGCGAGGGTGATCATGAGCTAAACACGGGCAGGTGTGTTGCGCGTCAGTCGGTCAGTCAGCCAGTCAGCCAGTCGGTCAGTGCTTTGTTCATACCTCCTGGACCTGCGCGGGTGTGGCCTTGAGGGCCTCGGCGAGCTTCTTGAGGATTGGTGCCGGGAACACTTGTTGTCTACAGGCAGACCAAATAAACACACACAAGCACAAGGAGAAAACGTACGTGCCCGGTGCCACACGGCCGTGCGTGTAGGCCTGGATAAACACCTGCTCGACCAGCTCCTTGGAGGGCGCGTTGGCCAGTATCGAGTACAACTCGGCAGACATTCGGGCTGGGTTGGGATTGCTCTAATGAAAAAAAAAAAAAAGAGTTCGGGAGGGAGGGTAGGGGAAGGGGTTAGCGGACAAGGCTTCCACGGGCGTGTGCTTGTTTGGCTCGTGGTGAGAGAGAGGGCGAGCAAGTCCAAACAGATAACCAGGACACCACATTTTGTCCAAGTTTGACCCCGTGACCATGGAGGAGACTGAAAAGGCAGCGGACGACGTTGCTGCTGCTGCTGCTGCTGCTGCTACGGCCCCAGCCGTGTCTGTTGACACTGCAGCTGCCGCGGCTGAACCTGCTGCGCCGACCGTGGTGGACGACCAGGAGGACGAGGAAGAGGATTCGGAGGACGACGAGCCCGAGTCGCCTGTCAAGGCAACCGCATCCAGCAACGAGGACGACGGCGAGCCCGTCCCTGTTGCCGCTGAGGCCACGGCTACTACGCCTACCGCTGAGGCGAACACTGCTGCTGTTGCTGTGGCCGTTGCTGTGCCTGGTGCTGAGACGGGTGCGTTATTGTGCCCCCTGCGTAACCTAACGAACAAGTGCTCTGTTTTCAGTCGCCGTCAAGAAGAAGAAAAAGGTGAAGAAGGCGGACGGGGGCGGCGCCAGCAACGACGGGACTGTCAAGAAGAAAAAGAAGACGAAGAAGGCGGCAAAGGAGTCGGATGTAGCCACAGCGGCTGCGGTGACGGCGGGTGAGCCAACGATGGAGAAGAGAAAGTCCAAGAAGCGGGCGTCGGATCTGACGGCGGCCTCGCTAGATCTCCAGGCGGCACACTCGGACAAGAAGGTGGAAGAGGTTGAGCCTGAGAAAAAGGTAGAAGAGACCGAGCCTGCCCAAGAGGTCGAGCCCGCACAGTCGCTCTCGTCCGGGATCGCCCTGCCGATTTCGCTGGCGGAAACGACAGTGCCGGCGATCGAGGAACCTACTAAGCCAGTCGTGCAAGAAGCCAAACCAGTAGTGGAGGAGGAGACCCCAGCGCAAAAGGCACAAAGTATCTTTAACGGGACGATGAACCGCAAGGACGTGGCCCCGTTCATTGGCAGAGAGTAAGTGTGTTTTCATGCCGTTGTCGCATATTTTAAAATATTTTTTTTTCTTTTTATTCCTGCGATTGCAGCAAGGAGCACAACAAGGCCGTGCTCAAGGCGTTTGTGGACCTCTTTGATTTCAAGGGCAAGCGGCTGGACGTGGCCGTGCGGCTGTTTTGCGACAAGTTCCCGCTTCTCGCCGAGGCGCAGGTCGTCGCTCGCATCCTCGACCAGTTTGCCGTGCACTACCAGGAGCAGAACCCCACCATCTTCAAATCGCCAGGTAAACTGAGCGAGTAAAACGTAAATGCTCATTGCGCTGGTGTTATTACAGAGGTCGTGCACACGGTCGTGACGTCGATGATGCTGCTTAACACGGACCTGCACTCGGGGGCAGTCGACAAGAAGATGAGCGCCAGCGATTTCGTTAAAAACACGTTCATGGCCCTGGAGGAGAGCGAGCGGCCACCGGACGGCCTGCTGAAAGAGTTTTACGCCTCGGTCAAGAGGAGCGAGATCCCTCTGGGCGACGACGACTCTGACGCGCTCAGCATACGGTCGCACAACTCGTCCGCAATCAGCTTTTTCTTTGGGAGTTCATCGTCGCGCGAAGTGGTAACGAAACCGCCGCGAATTGCTTTTTGAATACGTTTTTTTTTTAATCTAGTCAACGACAAGCCTGTCGTCTCGCTCAAGCAGCAACGACGGGCCCCAGCAGGATGTCTCGCAGCTGTATTGCGAGGGCATCGTCATGAAGAAGGCTGTGATGGAAACCGCCGACAAAAAGGCGTCGTCCAGGTCATGGAAGCCCGTCGAGGCTGTGCTGCGTCAGTCTGGCCTACATCTTTACAGGATCGACTCGACACACAAGGTCCCCAAGGAGAAGCGGCACCTGGAGGCCGTCTCCGTGCTGCACGTCGTTGCCTCCACCATGCGCGGCCATCCAGAACGCCCCTACGTCTTCTCGGTGCTGGCCAGCAACGGCGGGCTCGTGTACTTTGAGTGCAACGACGAGACGACTATGAACAACTGGGTCTACGCGATCAACTGGGTGGCTGCGACGATGTCGGCACCGCCGCTGCCCGGCGCCATCGGCTCACAGACCGTCTTCCGGCGGCCGGTTCTCCCTCAGGGCACGACATCCTTAGCACTCGTACGTAAAATAATAATAAAAAAAGGTAAACTGTAAAATAGGTCTAACCTTTTTTGTTACTAAAAAAAGGCCGACCAACTCGCACACCACAAGAAAAAAATTGACGAATTTGACAAGAAGATTATCGATCACATTGAATACCAGCAAGACGTACGTATAAAACCTAGCATTTATTTTTTCTTTTAGTTTATTTGATTTTTTTCTTGTAGCTTTTGGAGAAGCATTCTGGTCGTGGCAGCAAGGCGTTGCAGGCAATGGCCAACTGGGACAACGAGATGAACTATCTCAACGGCGAACGGCAAAAGTACGACACGTACGTGCAGGTCATCAACGAGGGCTCGCCGCTCGAGCACGTTCTCTCCACGGGTGCGACCACGACCAAGGGCACCAAGGCCGGTGGTGCCCTCAAGGGCTTTATCACTTCGACCTGATTACGGTAGACACTTTTTCTTGTGTAAAAAACAACCAAAAGACAACAAAGAAAGGATGCAGACAAAAAAACAAAAAGAGGACAGAAAGACTCTCACAGCACTATTCTAAGTTTGTTTCTTTCTTTGGCAGCAACGAGTTGAGATGTTTCCCTTCTTAAGAGTGCTGCTGACCGACGACATCGTCCGTTTTAATCGTCGAGTTATCCTCCTAATACAGAAAAATAATAGTTATTGCTTCTTTATATTTTCAAAAAAAAAAAATACAGGTGGCCTTACAATGATGGTGCGCGGCATGCTCTCGATGACGCTAATGGCCCGTGGCATGCCCACTCCCTCTCCGATGACGGGTGACAACGACGCCCACTTGCCGATAATTTCCTGTAGGACACGCGCCGGCAGCCGGTCCTTGCTCTCCCATCCGGCCCAGATGTGCTTCTGCGGATAGCTGTGCATGAGCCGCGCCTGGTAGTAGTACTGGTCCAGCTTGTGCTCGTCCGTGTTCTGCCCGCCGTTGCCCTGGTGTCGCAGCACAACACAGCTCACGACATAGTCGCCGGGGCTGACCGACAGCTGCATGTTTTGCGGGTGCGGGCCGGCCCTGGGGCCTCGCACACGAGGGACGGGGACCACCACGACGGCAGCAGCGGCGGCGGCAATGGCGGCTTCGTCCATGGGCAACGGCTGGCCGTGCTCGTCCAGCTGGGGCTGAGGGGGCTGCAGCACAACAGGCTGCAGCTGGAGCGTCTTGCGGGCACGTTTGGTGTCGATGGGCCGTGACGGCGACGACGACGACGACGAGGGGGGTCCTCCTCCGTTGCCCGCGTCCTCGTCCTTCCTTCGCTTGCGTCGCTGCGGTGTTGTCGCCGACGGGGATCCCGCCAGCACCACAGCACCAGGACCCGCAGCGGGACCGGCACCACCAGCACCGCCAGCAGGGGACGAGGCAGGGATCCCCGTGGCCGAGTCCAGCGTGACGGCCGTTATCGACAGGTAGTGCTGCTGTTGCCGCGGGATCCCCAGAGGGCCGCTGGTGGCTCGTGGTGTTGGCGATGCCGTCGCCGTCGCCGTCGCCGTGTCGTCCAGCGCAGCCTGGGCAGCCTCGCGAAGGGCCGAGGCCATGTCCAGCAGCTCGCCGGTGGCCGCGAGCGTCACGAGGCGGTGGAGCGTGTCGAGATCTAGCAGCGACACCAAGTCGTCCGCGTCGGCTTTGCTCAAGTACGACATCATTTCGAAACGAGTTTTTTTTTTTTTTTTTTTCACGTTGAAAACGACTGAGAATTTCAAACAAAAACGGGCGAGCGCCGCTCTTCATCTTCACGTTCTTGATCGCCACGATGCTAACGCGTCTGTTCTTTCCTTTCAAGTTTTTTTTTATTTTAAATTTATTCCTCGCAGTTTAGATTTTTAATGTCACAAGCTCAAAACTAACGCTGTTTACTGTTGGTTGCACTCGCCGGGCTGCTCCTCCTCGGAAACGGCGGCAACAGGAGCAGCAGCATGACTGGACGCGGCGAGGGCCCGCTGGACACGGCGCGAGGTCGAGGTCACGGGGGCCGGCGCAGAGGCGAAAGAAATCATGGTCGGCTTGACGGCCGGTAGAGCTGCAGCGGGCGGCGGGTTGTTCTCCTTGACGACCTCTTTGACGGGAACTGGCTCGTGTCTCTGCTGAAGCTGGACGGCCTGAGCCTGTTGCAGATCGCGGAGTTGCAGCTGAAGCTCATAATTGGTCTGCTGGACAGTCTTGAGCTGAGCATTTGCGGCATCCAGCTCTATTGTATTCTATTAAAACTATTATTTTTTTTAGCAAAGAAACTATACCTTGGATGCGCTTTTGGAGGACTGCGTTGCGAGCGTTGGTCGTGCTCAGCTCGCCCTGAAGACCGCAGACCATCTGGACGTGCTGCGCAACGGTTTGCTCGAGCGATTGCAGCTGTTTCTGCTGGGCAAGCTGTTGTTCGCGGGCTTGTTCCTTGAGGGCGTCACGCTCGGCAGCGAGATGGGTCGCTTGTGTGGAGAGCGAGAGCGACTGCGCCTCCATCCACTCGGTCTCCTTGGCAGACAGCTGGGTGGAAAATTCGGCCTGCAGTGCCTTGAGCTGTGCGTCCCTTTGCGAGTTGGCCTGCTGGGCCGTTTCCAGCTGGCTCTTGAGCTCGTTGTGGTCGCGCAAGACTGCGGCAAGCTGCTTCTCCAGCGATTCGATCGCGGTCGCAGCCTTGCTGGAAATCAGCTCCTGCGAAGAGCTCAAATCGGTGTTTTCCGCCTGCAGCTCCTCGATAAATTCCTGAAGCGATCGCTTGTCCTGCGAAAGGGTCTGCTTGTCCCGCTCGAGTTCTTTAGCCTGGGCAGCCAGCGCCTGGTACTATGACGAGAGAAAACGTAAATTATATTAAATTAAAATATTTTTATTTTTATTTTCGTACTTTTGCGATCCCGTCCTTTTTAAAGCTGGAAAAGGTCTCGAGCTGCGTCTGCTGGCTCTGCTCCAGTTCGGCGATGCGACTTGCTAACCTCGTGTTCTCCTCCTGGGCTGCACATAGCTGCTGATCCTGGTTCTCCTTATTGGCATTCTGGGCGCTGGACAGATGCTTGACCTGGGCATCGAGCTCGCGCACCTGCTGCTGGAGCTGGGCACGTTCCGCAACGACCTGCTTGAGCTGTGTCGACGCCTGCTGCTTGAAGGCCATGATGGCGTTCATTTGGTTCTCCTGTGCGCCCTCTAGCTCGGCGAGTTGCGACCGCAGCCGATCGTTCTCTTGCTGCAGCGTATCTGCCTCTTGCAGCTTGGCCTCCATCTCCTCAACCCTGGACTCGGCCTGCGACATGGCCACAAAAACGGCCGATTCGTGCTTTTCCTGCTCGGACTTGATCGTGTGCTTGAGAGCGGCGATCTCGGCCTCCATCGCTTGGAGTTGCTCTTCCTCGCGGGCAATCTGAGCATTCTGGTATTTATTCATTAGCATGCGCATAATAATAAAAATTGCATACCAGCACGCTGTCCTTCTCGGCGAGTTGGCCCTCGAGAGCGGCGATTGAGCCTTGCTGAGATGACACAGTCGACTGGAGCTCCTGGACTTGGGCATGAAGCGATCCCTGCGCGGAGGACAGAGTCCGCAGCTGCTCATCCCGCTCGGAAAGCGTGGCCTCCAACTCGGAGAGCTGGCCGAGGGTCTGCTCGGCCTCTTGCTCGGCGGTCGCGTTGGTCTCGTTCAGTTGCTGGATCGTGGCGCGGGCCTGCTCGAGCTCGCCTTGAAGCGCGACCACCTGCTGTTCCTCCGACTCGCCGGCAATGTCCAACGCGGCCTGCAGTTGCTCGATCGTGGTTTGGAGCTCTCCGACGGTGGTGCTTGACGCTGTCTCTGCTTCGTGGAGCTGCTGCTCGTGGGACGAGCGCAGCGCCAGGATCTC
>Ga0302233_10001627_pt1 | contig 15267 bp, 26 predicted proteins | sample II_Palsa_N3_1_FD_193516 | JGI IMG/M metagenome (GOLD analysis project Ga0302233, IMG submission 193516) | Peat permafrost microbial communities from Stordalen Mire near Abisko, Sweden - II_Palsa_N3_1 | ecosystem: Environmental > Terrestrial > Soil > Palsa > Peat permafrost | place: Sweden... | reverse complement strand
CACAATCGACATTAACTCGACGAAGAAAGGGAAAAGGAACCCTAGCACTGCGATGGCGGACACACCTCACAGACAACAACTCGAATAAGTATGCCTTGTCCGACAATATGAAAAGGAGAGAAGAAAACATGCGGTTGAATGTGCATGAATAGAGATGTAAATTCTCATCAATTGTGCACTCGGGTGTATGGAGTTTAGACCACCTTGGGCAGAGATGCCGTCCGGCCGCGCGCCCAGGGCGACGCCGGATGATGTCGTGCCGGTTGCGGCCGCACAGCTGTTGCTGTCGAGGGTTGAGGAGGAGGAGGAGGAGGTGGAGGAGGACGATGGCGACGATGGCGACGATGGCAAATCCTCCTTGAGGAGCCGACTGTCAATTTTTAGTTCAACCGGTTCCATCTCCGTGAGCTTTGTGGATCCCGAAGAGCGACTTGTACCGGCAGACTCGCCAACACAGACACAAGCGAGGCTCGAAATAAAATTTTTCTCGAGTCCGACACACGAATCGCAGACGCCATTTTGTAAAGTGCGCCCTCATGACGACTGCCAAGTGGGCCGACGCAACGCTCAAGCTGCTGCAGATTGAGCAGGAGGAGGACCGGCAGGAGACGGCGACGCTGCTGGCGACGCTGCCTGCAAAGGAGCTGCAACGACGCGGCATCATGGTGCCAAAGCTGCGGCTGGGCGGGATGCGGACAGGGCTAGGTGGTCGAAGGTGATTGCTGGCAATGGTTGAGACGTTGAAAATAATACAATCAGTCTGGTCGAGCTCGAGGCGGCCGCTGGGCCAGAGGAAACGCTGCCAGCACACCGGATGCGTGCTGGCGACCTTGTCGCGATCGAGGTCGATGCCAACGCCAAGGACGAGAACAGGAAGACGACGATTGATGGCGTGCTGTACCGTGTACTGGAGCGGAGGCTCATCGTCTCTGTGGACGAGCAGCTGCCCGACGAGCTCATCGATCGCATCGTCAGACTGTGAGTGCGAACGCCAAAATAATTTATTTTATTTGTTTTTTTATTTTTCTGTGGCAGGGTCAAAATTGCAAACGATCTGCCGTACAAACGAATGGTAACAGCCGTGGAGGCACTCAAGGCATCGTCCGGCCCGACCGCGAGCAAGGGCGTCGTCGATCTCGTCTTTGGCGATCGCAAGCCCGCGTTCAAGGAGACCGTTCCGTCGCCGCTCAAGCTGCTCAACGAAAACCTCAACCAGTCGCAGATCGATGCCATCCAGTTTGCGCTCTCGGCGAGCGACGTCGCGCTCATCCATGGACCCCCTGGGACAGGCAAGACGACGACGTTGATCGAACTTGTGTGGCAGCTACTGCAGCGAGGCGGGCCCAAGACTCGTATTCTTTGCTGTGGACCCTCAAACATCTCTGTCGGTACGTGGTTGTCCAATTGCTCGAGCGGCTGTGCTGAAATATCTGTCTTGTTACAAGACAATGTCGTTGAGCGGCTGTACAAGGCCAAGGTGTCTGTTGTGCGCCTGGGCCATCCTGCGCGCATTCTCCCGAGCATTTTGGACACGACGTTGGATGCCCTGATCAAGACGTCCGATGCAGGCGCTCTCGTGAGCGACATCCAGCAGGAGATGGACGCGACACTCAAGTCACTCCAAGACGGCCGCAATCGCAGCAAGCGGCGTGAGCTCTATGCCGAGCTCAAGGCGTTGCGAAAAGAGCTTCGCCAGCGTGAGGTAAGTATGTACCCAGTAGAATTATTCATAGTCATGGTTATTCTGCTCTCTATCAAAGGAAAAAGCGTTCCGGTCTGTGCTCGACTCTGCCCAAGTCGTGTGCACAACACTGAGTGGCGCAGCATCGAGCAAGCTTCAAAAACTCAGCAACTTTGACTATGTTTGCATCGACGAAGTGTCGCAGTCCCTCGAGGCCGAATGCTGGATCGCAGCTCTGCAAGGCAAGCGACTGATCCTCTGCGGCGACCCGCTGCAGCTCCCGCCGACGATCAAGTCCAGCAAGGCCGCGACAGAGGGCCTCGAGCGGACGCTCTTTGATCGGCTACAGAAAAAATTTGGGGACCAGGTCGTGCGCATGCTCACGGTGCAGTACCGCATGAACGAGGGCATCTCCGAGTGGGCGTCCAAGGAGATGTACAAGGGCAAGCTCAAGGCAGACCCCAAAGTGGCCAAGCACCTCCTGATCGACCTGCCCACGGTCGCGAAGAAGAAGAGCCAGCTCGACCAGGACGAGGCGCCGTACTTGTTCACGCCGCTCTACCTGATCGACACGGCCGGCTGCGATTTGCTCGAGTCGGTGGGCGACGACGGCGACTCCAAGTTCAACGATGGCGAGGCCAATGTCGCCGTGCAGCACGTCAAGGCACTCATCGCGGCAGGTGTCGCTCCCAGCGAGATCGCCGTCATCACGCCGTACAACGCGCAGGTCCAGCGGCTGCAGTCGCAGCTGCGCCTCGAGTACCCCGACCTCGAGATCGGCTCGGTCGACGGCTTCCAGGGCCGGGAGAAGGAGGCGATTGTCCTCTCGCTCGTCCGCAGCAACGACGCCGGCGAGGTCGGCTTCCTCAAGGAGGACCGCCGGCTCAACGTGGCCGTGACGCGGGCACGCCGGCACGTCGCCCTGGTCTGCGACAGCGCCACGATGGAGAGCCATCCTTTCCTCAAGCACATGGTCGAGTACTTTGAGGCCCACGGCGAGGTGACCTCGGCGCAGCTTATACTGGATGCAAGCTGACTCGGCTGGCCCAACTGAGAAGAAAAATTAGAGAAATTTTGGAAAAAAAAAAAAGAAAAAAAGCAACGGCCAGTTTTCGGCGATGGGAAATCAGCTCGTCAAAGAGTACGACGTCAGGGGCCAGGTGGCGACGGGCGGCCCGGGCGGCGTGTGGAAGGTGTACGACGCGGTCAAGAAGACGACGGCGCGCAATGTGTCTGTCTGGGTACGACGAGCTCAAAACGGTTGCGTGCTGACTCGCCGTCGCGTTTCCAAAAAAAAAAAAAAAAAAACCAGATCCTCGAGCGCAAAAACCTGGAGCAGCTCGGCAAGGGCGGCAAAGGCAGCGGCATCTCCAAGCGTGCACAGGACGTGATCTACGAGGCTCTGAAGCGTGAGGTAGGGCTGTTAATAAAGGTGCGTGTTGAACCCCGAGTCGAACGCGGAACAGGCACAACAACTGACACGTCTGCGGCATCCGTCGCTGCTCGAGGTCGTGGAGCCACTGGACGACTCGCGCAATGTCCTAGGTAACACGCACACGCACGCACGCACACACACACACACACACAAACCCAACTGAGCGTAAAAAACAAACAAGCCTTTGCAACCGAGCCCGTGTTTGCAAGCCTGGCCAACCTGCTTGGTTCGCACGCCAACTTGTCGCCGGTCCCGGCCGAGCTGCAAAACTACCAGCTGAGCGACCTCGAGGTAACGTCGTCGGCTACTGTGTCGTTGCCCGTCAGTCTCACACCCACCTTTTTTATCCGTCTGTCACACAGATCCAGAAGGGACTGCTCCAGATCGCGAAGGGTCTCCAGTTCCTGCACGACGACGTCAAGCTCATCCATGGCAACTTTAGCCCCGAGACGGTCTTTGTCAACGGCAAGGTAACGCAAGCAGCCCGCCTGAGCATGGTTGCATCTGATGGTGTTCTAGGGAGACTGGAAGATCAGCGGCTTCTCGTTCTGCTGCCCCACGCGGTACGAAGGTGCGTCGCAAAAGGCGTTTGTGTACGCACCATACGACTCGACACTCCCATCGATCGCCCAACCGTACCTCGAGTACCTTGGTAAGATGCGTGCAGGTAACGGTCGTATGTGACTTTTGTTTTTTTGTTTTGTAGCACCCGAATACATTTTCGAATCGCGCTGCGACGTCTCATCCGACATCTTCAGTTTTGGCTGCCTCGCCTACGCGCTTTACAATGGCGGCAAATCACCGCTGGCGGTCAGGGATTCGGTGTCGTCCTTCAAGGAAGCAATCGCTCGCGTCGATCAGACCAACTTGGCACAGGTTCCTGCGGCCTTCAAAGGTAATTACGCTTTTCTTTAAAGTGCGTATTTATACGTACGTCATCTGTATCTATAGCCACGTTGCAGCAAATGCTGAGCACACACGCCGAAGTCCGCCCTGTAGCCAAGCAGATCCCAACATCCCCGTACTTTGACGACCTGCTGCTCAGGGCTATCCTGTTTTTGGACGTGATGGTGCAAAAGTCGCCCCCAGAAAAGGCAGAGTTTTTCCGCTCCCTGCCAAAGGTGATGCCCCAGTTCCCCGACCGCATTCTCTTCCGCAAGATCCTGCCGACTCTCCTTGAGGAGCTCAAGGATTTGCAATTGGCACCCTTTCTTCTCCTCAGTATCCTTTTTATCTGCGAAAAGCTTTCGGTCGAAGAGTATGCTACCAAAGTGCTGCCCTTCCTGCGTCCTCTCTTTACCGTTGCAGACCCTCCACAAGTATGAGGGCGTTCAGGCTTTTAAAAAAGCCTCTCTTTTTTTTTTGGCCAACTTTTGTCTATGTGTGCATGCAGATCTCCATTATCCTCATCCAACGAATCGACCTGCTGTTGAAAAAGACGCCAAAGACGGACATCAAAGACCACGTCATGCCTTTGCTCTACTATGCGCTCGAAACCCCCAATGCCCAGGTCCAGCAAAAGGCTCTCAAGGCCCTGCCCCAGGTCATGGAGACGCTCGACTATGCGACAATCAAGGCGTCGGTCTACCCACGCCTCGAGGTACCGACTGAACGAGGAAAAAAGCATGCCAAGCTGAAAAAAATAATATGTAGAACCTGCTCACACACTCTGAAGTGTCGGCGGTGCGCGTGACTGCACTTATGTGCATCCACGCCATCCTCAGGGTGTTTGATAAGGCAACGCTCGTGGAGCGCGTGATCCCTGCTCTCAAGGTTGCTCGCAAACCGGACGCGGCAGTCATGGTAATAATAGACGAAGGAAGTACACAGTAACGAATTCCCTTTCCCTATCCAGATGGCCACCCTGGGTGTGCTCGATGAGGTCGGCAAAAAGTACGTCGACAAGGAGACGATTGCGTTTGAGATCATGCCCATGCTGTGGCGGATGATGCTGGAGCCAATCCTGAATGTGCAGCAGTTTAGGACGTTTTCCAACGTGATTCGCGACCTGACCAAGCAGGTGGAGGAGCAACAACTGCAGCAACTCGAGCAGCAGGCTGCCCTCGAAAGTCAAGCAAAAGCCCTGAGCCAGAGTGCTGCCGCCATGGTCGACAATGACATGACCTCGTTCAACAAGATCATCTCAAACGCGACGCCGACCCTCCTCGGCACGAGCTCGGCCACGACAGTTTCGCCTGCTTCGCTCACTTCGTCGAATAGCATAATGGGCTGGCTCGATGATCCTCTGCCCGTGACCGCCCCCGCCGCGCCAAGTGTGGCCGACTCGTCGATTTTTGCTTCTCTCCAAGTTGCGCCGCAGCAGCCAACCAAGCCATCAGCCCCGCAGCAGCAACAGGCAAAGCCGGCCGCACAACAGCAGCCACAACAGCAACAGTTGAATTTCTCGCAGCCTTTGCAGCCCACCCCAACGGTGGTCCAGTCTATGCAGCCGATACTTCAGCCTGCAACGCCGCAACAGCAGCAGCAGCAACAAGCAAACACATTGTTCGCGTCGACGGCTACGACACCAGCCTGGACGTCTACTGCCGCAACTCCGGCGACCCAGAACTGGCCATCTTCCAGCACCGGATGGTCGAATGCTCCTGCGGCTGCCCCGCCACAGCAACCCGCCTCCACCACTGGTTGGTCAAACAGCACTCCATTGCAACCGCAACCGCAAACTAACGCCGGATGGTCTTCTTCCACGTCGACTGCTGGCTGGTCTTCGTCTGGACAGACCTCGCAGCCGATGCAGCCGATTTCGCAGCCGATGCAGCCTCAACAGACTGCAGGATGGCCTTCGGCAACTCCTGCAAATGCAAGTGTTTGGCCTTCGGCAACTCCTGCACAGCAGCAGCAACAACAACGCCCGATTGCAGCGACCACTGGCGGATGGCCATCGGCTACCCCTGCTCAACAACAGCAACAGCAACCATCCGCAATGAATTTCAACAATTTTGCAAGCGCACTTCCACAACAGCAGCAGCAAGGCCAGCTGGCAAAGCCAAACGCGCCCAAAGTCAACCTGTCTGACTTTGAATCGCTAATCTAGACCGGTTTGTACCTCGAAGGATGGTAATAAAAAAATAAACAAATCTAGAAAGTACACTACCAACCAATACAACAAAAAAGAAAAAGAAAACAAAAAAGAAAAAGAAAAGAAAACGAAAACGAAGAGACGGGAAACAATCTTGCAATGCAGAGTATCAAATGCTTGGGAAAAAAAAAAAAAAAAGAACTGAAGAAAAGAGACAAGGAGAAGAGGACTCTCTTACTATGCTGTATCGATTTTTTAATTCTTACGGTGACTATTATTTTTCTTGTTTTAGATGGTTCCGATCTCCGACACGCACTGCATGAGAGAGGAACGAATGGCCTCGGCACGAGCGGGTTGGGCTTCGTTGGCGAGAGGTGAAACTATGGCGTCAAAGTTGGACGTGATATGACGGTAGAGGTTGATCAGTGAACCGCTGAACTGTAGCCAAATTTTTAATAACATATCCGAAGAAATAAAAAATAAAAAAAATAGACAAAAATAGACATACCAAGTCATCGCTGATGGGGGCTGTATAATTGGCGGTGGACGAGGTGCCTTCCATGTTTTGATTTGACTGCAGTGAGCGCCATTAGCTTTTTTTTTCTTCCTTGTACGATGTTCTCTTACAGAGAGCTCGCCGAGGAAGCCCTGCATCTTATCCGTGTTTTGCTTGATAAAGGGGTTCAGCTTGACCATGTACTGCTCCTTCTTGCCAAACTCGACGCCACCAGCAAGATTCTGGAGGACCTTGGTGATGAGGACGAGTTGACGCTTGGTGTTTGAGGTGGGGTCGTCCTTGACGAGGCCATAGTTGGTGGGCATGAGCACGGCGGGGTTGATGAAGCGCAGGAACACAAGGTTGGCAATGACGAGGTTGACGTTGATGCTCGCGAGCGAGTGGACGCTCTTGGACTTTTCGAGCACCTTGGCGCAGATCAAGCGGAGCTCGCTGCAACGTTGCGAATATTAATACTTTCTGTTGTTGTTGCTGCACGTACATCGGGAAGGCGGTTGTGCTGCGGTAGATCTTGACAAAGAGCTTTTGGCAAATGAGCTGAAGGGCCAGACGGTTGACAGTCTCGTCATCGGGGGAGGACATGCGGGTGGGATCGACCTCCATGGAGGCAGAGAACGTGGTCGACTTGCGCTCTGTGGCATGGATTGATGACGCGTCGCTGGCGACAGCCTGCCGCGAACGGTTTTTTTTGAGTAATCTTGATCAATATTAAAAAAAAATTTTTTTTTAAACATACAGCCTCCTTCTTGGCCTCCTCGTCGAGCACAGCGCAGAAATCGTTGATGATCTGGCCGAGGGTGTCAAAGAGGTACGGCAAACCAGTGACACGGGCGTAGATCTTGAACGCTTTAGTGGCAGCCGAGTCTTCTCGGAAAGGGATGAGACCGGCGCCGTCCGTCGGGACAGCGACATTTTGCTGGAGTCCAAATGCCTCGATCTCGCGGATCATGAGTTGCTGCATAGTTTTTTTGGCAATTGTTCAGAATCCCTAAAAAGATGACAGCAAAACCTCGATCAGTTGGCCGGCAGCGTGGTGGCGAGTGAAGACGCACACAAACCAGGCAAGGACATTGTCCATCTGGTTCATCTTTGTGGCCGCAATGATGGCAAAGATGAGCGAAAAGTCCTGGCTCAGGAGGATCTGCTCAAACTTTGTCCAGGAGGCCTTCTTGTTGTTTTCAATCTTGGTGTCCACGAGAATGCTGTACGGGCTCCACGCCAAATCGTGGTACTCGGGGGCTTTGATCAAGATCAGCGACATCTCGAGGTCCTTCCTGTAAAATAAGTACGCTCAATTAAAGAAGGTAAACCAAACCGAGATTGATGATTTATTACCTGGCACGGAGACGATCACGGAGAAGGTAGAGGATGACAATGGCGATAGCCACGACAATGACGGCAGCCGCAACACCGACACCAGCTTCAAGAGCCACATTATTGGACAAGTCTGTCTTTGTTGTTAGATGAAAGAGTACAAAACACAAATGAGAATGAGGGGGTGCATACTCGTGGCCGGGTGCGTGGGGTAGATCGTGGTGGGGGCGATGCTGCAAGTGGCGCCAGTGTAGCCAGATGTGCAGTTGCACTGGCCTCCGGTGGCGGGAACCTGCTTTGTGCACGAGCCAAAAGGTTCGACGCAAAGGGGCCAGCACTGTTTTTTTTTTTGTGGTAAGAAATCATTGAAATGCAACGACAACCAAAAAAAAAGGTACGGGATCAGGCACGACAAGCGCAGTAATGTTGAAGATGGTTGCGCCACCGAGATCAAAGTTGTTGGCATTGAACAGCGTCCAGTAGAACGTGCCTGTGGTCTGGAGCATTGTTGCGACGTCGGTGGCGACGCCAGGACCAATACTACATTGAATGGCTGTCAAAGGTTGTGTACTGGACAAGCAGATACGTACGCGACGGGGACACTCGACTGGATCGGGTAGGGGATTTGCGTCGTCAAGTTCTTGCTCTGTCCGAGCACCTGTACGTAGACCCTAGTCGTATTGAGTTCCGCCGTCGACGTGATCAACTACATGTGCATGTTTTTTTTAGTTCGCCTCCAAGGCGTCCGATACGGTAGATAGGTACCAGATCGTTGATGTCCGTCGCGACCGCGAGAATCGACTGGTAGATGGGCGAGTCCCCTTCTGTGACCTCGGCGGGGGTCAGGCAGACACGTCCATAGTCGAGGATGCCGTAGGACGCATTCCAAGAAAAGGTCACTTTGGTTTGCCAGCTGTTTTGCTGAAAAAAAATGAAATGGGGGCAAAAAGTAAGTTAGCACACAAGGTTTAGACTGCACGTAAAAGTTACAGTCGAGTTGGCGACATAGAAGATGGTGTTTTCAACGGGAGCCAGCAGCGTCGTGGGCACGGGGGCCACGCTGATGCAAACATCAAAGCCAGAGTAGGTCGGGTCGTTGTAGTAGGTGTTGGGCGAGCCGACGGGATCGTAGTAGACTAGGACAAAGAAGTTCAATGAGGACGCGGCGAGGACAGTGCTTGTGACGTTTGCCTTTTTGAAAAAAAAAAAAGAAAAGGAAAAATCATAAAGGAAAGGTTAAGCGTTGGCAGCTATGATCGGACACGCACCAAGGTATCAATGGAGATCGTGCAGGCGGCCTCGCCAACGACCTGGCAGAGCACGTCGCTTGGAATCGGCTGGTTCGATGAGTCTACAAGCACAACCTGTTGTTCATGTTTAAGCCATCATTATGATGATACAAGTCTGGACTTTCTCATACCGCGTAGAGCTCGTTTCCGGTGAGGGCACACGAAGGCAGAGTCCAGGTTACATTGATAGCCTCGTCGATAAAGCTTGGCCGGTCGGACGTCTCAAACGAGGTTGAGACGACCGGGTAGTCGCCGGCTCCGCAAGCCTGAGCTTGGGCACGGTGGGCACCTGCTAGAGCCAGAGCAGCAACCACGGCCAGAACGGTAAACGAACGAGCACGAGCCATTCCTGTATCTTTGTTTGAGGTTTAGAAGGAAAGGGGGGGAGCTAGTAAAGCGACAACGAACGTCGAAACGCGTTTCATGCTGTCGCGTTTCACAGTCCGAAGCACGCCAACAAAGAGTCAAAACTTTGAACAGCATCGAGGGGAGCAACAATGGGACCTCAGCAACAAACAGGCGGGCCCGTGCGTCCCTATCTCCTTTGTTTGGGGCATGCGGTCGATTCCAAGAATAGAGCCTCCGTAAAAAAATTTTTCTTTTTAAAAAAAAAACTTGAGACGGAGAGTCCGTCACGGTAGGTTCAGACCCAGACGGCACAGCAGAGCGGACCAAAACAACAGCACCACTGCGCCGATACTCCAACTCTGTCCAGCCGAAGGGAAAACCATTCACGCGACGACACACAAGACATTGAAAATGAGATGGGCACCGCAGTCAATATTTAAAACGGCCATTTTAGCGGGAAAAAAACAGTGTGCGTCAGCCACAGTCATGGTCCTCGAGGCGTGCCTTGTCTGGTAACGCAGTGTTTTTGACGTGTGCGCGAAAGTCAACTAACGGTCGCGCGCGTGTGTGTGTGTGTTTCTGCTGCCCTTGTTTTCCATTCGGTTTGCGTGCGTGCCTCTTTCCCGCTTCCGGCACGAATCACCCAGTATTGACAACTCTGAGTGGATGCGCAATGGCGACTACACGCCCACGCGCATGCAGGCGCAGGCCGACGCCGTGAACCTCGTGTGCACAGCCAAGACGCAGGACAACCCCGAGAACACGGTTGCGCTCATGTCGTTTGCCGGCGCCAGTCCAGAGGTATGAGCATTTGGGAAAAAAAAAAACCACCTGGAGGTCAGCTCAATACGTTTCGAGGCAGGTGCACGTCACGCTCACATCAGACGTGGGCAAGATCCTCACAAACCTGCACACGGTGCGCATCGACGGCGAGGGCCATTTTTCAAGCGGCATCCAGGTCGCGCAGCTGGCGCTGAAACATCGCCAGAATAAGAACCAGAAGCAGCGCATCGTCCTCTTTGTCGGCAGCCCCATCAGCGAGGACGAGAAGGCCCTGGTCAGGCTCGGAAAAAAGCTCAAGAAGAACAACGGTACCACGAGAGTTGCCCTTTTCTTTTTTTTGGTTTGTGCTGAAATTAGGATGCAGTGGCCGTGGACGTCGTCAACTTTGGCGAAGAGTCTGAAAACACAGGCAAGTTGGAGTCGTTCATTGCTGCCGTCAACAGCAGCGACAACAGTCACCTCGTGACGGTACCTCCGGGCCCGCACATCCTCTCAGACATCCTCGTGTCGTCGTCGATCCTTTCGGGCGAGGACGGCGGCATGGGTGCTGCCATGGCTGCTGCTGCTACCCGCGGTGCCGGCGCAGGAGGTTTCGACTTTGGAGGCGCCGACATGGTGGATCCCGAGCTTGCCCTGGTGAGTCCTCGCTGCCTTGTTGAAAAATGAAAATAAAAAAATGTTTTTTTTTTGTTGTTGTCAGGCCCTTCGCATCTCGATGGAGGAGGAGCGTGCACGTCAAGAGCGCGAGGCTGCCGCGGCCGGTGGATCAGCAGCACCGCCGCCGGCATCAGTTGTCAATCCCGGCGACGCGACCGCAGGGGCCGACGACACTGGCGCAGGCGGCTTTGACGAGATGGACGAGGACGCGATGCTTGCCCAAGCACTCGCCCTCTCTCTCATGGGCGACCAGGGCCAGGGCGGCAATGGCAACCCCGACGGCAACCCCGACAGCAGCAACCAGGGCCACGAGGACGACCAGATGCAGCAGTAGCCTCGTGTCCCTTTACAAAAAATTAAAATTAAAAGATTTTGAATCGACGTCACGCGAGCCCACATTTCTTTTTTTGGATCGCACGCAGCGTCGCTAACCAATTTTTTTTGCATTTGCAGGTTCTCCTTCAAAGAAACACTACAGCAAAAAATGGCAGAGGTAACAACGAACACTGTCTAGGGCTTTACCGGGGTGGGGCGGGGGTGGGGATACTGTTGACCGGAAGTGGAGGGAAAAAGAAAAAAAGAAAAAAAACACGTTTTCGTTTTCCCTCTTTTATTACGTTTCTGTCGTCGCGTGCTGCTTGACTACCTCTCCGTCGCTTTTCAGCAGTGAGGCACTACGTGGTAGCGGGATAGCCAGCTGGGAAAGTGTGGTCTGTGTTTGCTTTCGTCTGTGCTTGCTTTTTTTTTTTTTTTTTTCACTCCCAAGCCAACAGGAGCAATCCCTTCTTTCTGAACCGTTTTTTTGGATAGGCTGAGATCTCGCAGGACATCCCCGATACCGAGGGCGACGTGCCGGTTGAGCTGCCGCCGTGGGTCAAGACGCAGAAGAAGACCTTTACGCGCTGGACCAACAGCCACCTCAAGTACGTAAACAAACGTGCCGTGCCAAAAATAAAAAATTTTCCTTTTCCCTTTTGCCTCATTTTCCCTTTGGGGTGTTGATAGGAAGAAGGGCTCTGAGATTGAGGACATCGAGGATGGTTTCTCGACTGGTCTCCACCTCATGACCCTCATCAACGTCCTCTACGACGTCCCCATCCCCAAGTTCAACAAGAACGCCAAGATGCGTGCTCACCAGGTACCCGCGTGCATTCTCCACTAAATGATTTTCCCACCTACGAATTATTAAAACAACGTGGCCCTCGAACGAAAAAGCTCGACAACGTCAGCATGTCCATCAAGATGGTTGAGCAGGCCGGAGTCAAGCTGCACTTTGTCAAGCCCATGAGCATTCTCGACAAGAACCTCAAGCTCACTGTCGGTAAGCTCATCTGCGCCCCCCTAAATACTAAAAATAGTACTTACTGGAAATGAAATAGGCATGATCTGGACCATCATCCACGACTACCAGATCCGCGGCATCAGCATTGAGAACCACAGCGCCAAGGAGGGTCTCCTCCTCTGGTGCCAGCGCAAGACCAAGGGCTACAAGAGTAAACAGTGGCGTGAAAAAAAAACCTACCGTTCCTAACCGTACGGCAACAACACAACAGGCGTCGACGTCCAAAACTTCTCGACTTCGTGGCGCTCGGGTCTGGCCTTTGCCGCCCTGATCCACAAGCACCGCCCCGACCTGATCAACTATGACGACCTGCTCAACAAGTCGGCCGAGGAGGTCCTCAAGGCTTCGTTCGCCATCGCCGAAAAGGAGCTCGGCATCCCCGCCCTCCTCGACGTCGAGGATGTCCTTGTCGAGCGTCCCGATGAAAAGGTGACTCCACACCGCCACCAACAAGTCTTCTTTCCTTTATTTATTTGTTTATGTTTTTCTTTTCGGCATTGCAGTCGGTCATGACCTACGTCTCCGAGTACTTCCACCGCTTTGCCGCCCAATCGGACCAGGAGACTGCAGGTCGTCGTGTGACCAACTTCCTTGCGTTTGCCCAGCAGCGCGACGAAATGATCAACCAGTACATTGCCGAGGCGCAAAAGATTGTCGCGTGGACCAACGGCAAGACTGACGAGCTCCAGAGCCGCCCCGAGCAGAGCGAGACTGACTACGACTATGTCGGTGCCAAGCAGCTCCTGACCGACTTCAACGCCTACAAGGCCTCCGAGAAGCCCCAATGGTCGGCCAACAAGGTCCAGGCCGAGACCATCTTCTCCAACCTCCAGACCAAGCTCGTTGCCTTCCAGCGCCCGCCCTACGTGCCCCCGCCCGGCTTCAGCCCTAGCGACATCAACGAGCTCTGGCTCAAGCTCGTCGCCAGCGAGCAGGGTCGTCTCGACGCTCTCCGTGCCAACCTCAAGAACGTCAAGGACAACCTCCGCAAGTGGTTTGCCAAGCTCGCCAACGAGTTTGAGCAGTGGAACTCTGCCCAGATCGCCGCCGTCAACACCCTCTCGGGCGAGCTCGAGGAGCAGATTGCCCAGCTCGACAGCATCAACGTATTTGAGTTTTTATTTTTTCATTTTCTTAAATAAAAAAAAAAATATTAATTTTTTTGTTTAGGCCGAGCTGACGTCGCAGGGCCCTGCCAAGCTCGAGGAGGTCAACCAGGTCAACGCCAAGCTGGTCGAGGCCGGCATCTTTGACAACGTCTACACCGAGTTCACCGTCGAGGAGCTCGCACTTCTTTTTGGCGAGGCGCAGGCCGTTCTTGCCAACAAGAAGCACCTGCTCGACAACCTCCTTGCCCGCAAGAGGGAGAAGGAACGTCTCGCCGCCGAGCTTGCCGAGCTCGAGAGGAAGAAGGAGGCCCTCCGCGTCGAGTTTGCACAGAAGGCCAACGAGTTTGTCCCGTGGGCCAAGAGCCTCCGCGATCAGCTCGAGACCAAGGGCGATTTCGAGGAGCAGATCAACCAGGTCAACAGCATCAAGGCCGCCACCGCCGAGGGTGAGGCCTCCCTCCAGACCATCGCCGAGCTCGACCAGAAGCTCAAGGAGCTCAACGTCTTTGACAACAAGCACACCGAGTTCACCCTCGGCGAGCTGGAGATTGTTTTCCAGGAGCTCAAGAGCGCGTACGTTGTTTCGTTTAGTCGTCATACTGATTGAAAAATTATTCGTACACAGTGCCGACAACAAGCTCATCCTCATCAACAACCAGATTGCTCGTCGCGCTGAGAAGGCCCGCAACAAGGCTGCGCTGGACCAGGTCCTTGCTGACCACGATCAGCTCAAGCAGCAGTTTGCCTCTCAAGCTGGCGAATTCGGCAGTACGTTCCCCCCTTCCCCCCCTTTTTCCCACCTATTTTGTCGTATCCTTACATTTCTATTTATTTATTTTAGACTGGGTCGACGGCTACAAGAGCACTCTCCAGTCGCTTTCGGGTGATCTCAAGTCGCAGCAGGTGACCATCAGCGAGCACATTGCCGGCCTCGAGCAGGGCATCCCCAGCCTCGAGAGCCTGCAGGCCCTGAACGACCAGATCAACAACGCTGGCATCGAGTCGAACGAGTACACTGCCCTCTCGTTCGAGGAGCTCCAGGCCACCTTCAACGAGGTCAAGCTCAACGCCCAGAAGAAGCTCGCTTTCATCGAGGGCCAGATCACGATCATCGAGATGCAGAAGATCCCCGAGTCCCAGCTCGAGGAGTACAAGGCCTCGTTCGTCCGCTTCGACAAGGACAAGTCGGGCATGCTCCAGTCCAAGGAGTTCCAGGCCGCCCTCCAGTCGATCGGCATTCGCCTCAGCGACGACGAGCTCACCCTGCTCATGCAGTCGTTTGGCACCGACGAAAAGGGCGAGCCCTCGGTCAGCTTTGACGAGTACGTCTCGTTCCTCGTCGAGCGCACCCAGGACAAGGACAGCCCAGAGCAGGTCGCCGCCGCCTTCAAGCTCCTCGCCAAAGACAAGGAGTCGATCACCGAGGCCGACCTCGCACCCTACATTGCCGCCGACCACCTCCAGTGGCTTATCAACAACGCGCCCAAGAAGGAGGACGGCACCGTTGACTTCACCAAGTTTGTCTCCGAGTCGTTCAACCAGTAATGAAAAAAAAAAAAAAAATGAAGAGTTTCCCCGTCGTATTCTTGTAACGCTCGTTGCACAAAAATGAATGTTCTTTTTCTTACTACCCCTGTGTGCAAAATGGATGAGAATCAACAATTCACGTTCATTCAACATTCATTCAACATTCATTCAACATTCAAAATTCAGAATAAAGGGGTTAGTACCTGATCACGAACCAAAAATAAAGGA
>Ga0302233_10001623_pt1 | contig 15288 bp, 26 predicted proteins | sample II_Palsa_N3_1_FD_193516 | JGI IMG/M metagenome (GOLD analysis project Ga0302233, IMG submission 193516) | Peat permafrost microbial communities from Stordalen Mire near Abisko, Sweden - II_Palsa_N3_1 | ecosystem: Environmental > Terrestrial > Soil > Palsa > Peat permafrost | place: Sweden... | reverse complement strand
CTTCGCTTCTTTCTTCTGATCGCATGGTCAATCTTCTTCCTCTTTTTTCATGCTGCCCTCTCTCCTGACTTACTACCTCCATCTGCTGACTCTCTTGTCTCTTCTCTCTTTCACTCTCTCTCTCTCTCTCTCACTCTCATTCTTTCACTGTAGGTATCATACATTCTAAGAAATCATCTCTTCTTCATTCTTCACTCTCTCTAATGCTATCTTTACTCTAATGCTACAAAAATCCTTCCTCTGCGACAGACTCCTTTGGATGCGAGTTCTTTTCCTTTCCAAATACATCCTTTGTGAACTCACGTGGTGTTCTCCGCTTCTCCCTCCTTCCTATCTCCTCCTCTCCTCTTTTCCTTTTTCTGGTACGACCATGACCTGCGCCAAATAGGATCCGGATTGGACCGGCACCCCTCTTGTTCTTTTTTAATCTTTTGTTTCATAGACTCGGAAAGGAATCAAATAATCGAATGGGAAAGGAATCAACTCACTGATCAAAGTGCGTTTGCCCAGTGGCTGAGCATCGTGTTGACGATGGCCGGCGGCCTGACCAGAGAGACCTTGTCGTTTGTGATCCCGGGCACCAAAAGTGCTGGCGATCTTAGTGCCTCGACGACTTGAGCCTTCGAGACCCATCTTGCATCCTCGAGCTCGTCCTTGTCCAGCACGATCTCCGTCGTCTTGGCCTTGACGTGGCAGCCGACCATGAGGCTGGCAGAGAACGGCCACGGTTGCGATCCGCCAAACATGCGGAACGATTGGTTGTCTGCCTGCAAGCCCGCCTCCTCAAAGATCTCTCGAGACGCTGCCTCTTGGATGGTTTCGCCCGGTTCTGTCAGCAGAGGAGGATTTGGGGGATTCAAAACGACGTTACAGGATGGGGGACGCCTACCGACAAAGCCGGCCAGGAGGCTGTACATGGTCGGCGGGAAGGCGCGCTGGCGGCCGATCAGGCACTTGTCCTCGTGCGTGACCAGTGCGATCACGACAGGACTGAGCGGCGGACGCACCTTGTTCTTGCAGCTGGGGCACGTTCGCCGGTGTCCGCCGATGAGCCACTCGGTCTTGGCGCCGCACATGTGACAGAACCCGTGGTGGCTATGGAAGTGCGCGTACGACCGTGCCATCAACACCACGCTCGCCTCAAGCGACGGCCCTGTTGCGAAGATGTGAATGGGGTCGATCCACTTGTGCGTCTTGTACTCTGCGCTGCTGAGCGCCTTGGCCTCCTGGTCCAGCACGACCGCAAACAGGACCGACGCAGCGCTATCCTCCTCCATCCTGCCGTCAAACCCCAGCAGGATCGCCTTGTCCCAAGTGTAGGTGCCGCTGTTGACGTTGGCACCGGTCCAGGCCAGCTTGGGCGGGCTCGTGCGGTCGACGCCAGGCACGATCGGCACGCGCAGGTCGCGCGTCACAGGCAGGATGCGTGCCCTGGGCGAGGAAAACAGTTCCCGGATCAGGACGGCGTCCTTGAGGACCGACGGGGATGGTCGCAGGAGCATAGAAAAACAAAAATAAAACAAACAAAACAACAACCTGAAAAATATCATAGGTGGTAGCTCTCGGAGGGCAAAGTTATGGTCATCGCCGCTGGCGCCTGTGCGGCTGTCGCGAGATCGTCGTCGCTGTCGGCTGCCTCCTCTTCGGCCTCTGTCTCGGGCTCGGTCTTGGCAGCACCCTTGGTTTTCCGGGCCTTTTTGGGCGCCTTTATTTTCTCGGGCCTGCCGGCCCCTTGCTTGCGGGACTTGCGCTGCTTGGGCGTGCTGATGGACGTCACGGCGTTGAGGAACGAGCCCGTAATCTTGAGTGGGTTTGGTGCTGGGTGGTTTCCGACGAGTGTAAACAGGAGCGCCCCGTCCGATTCCGCCGATGTGGACCCGGACTGCAGCTCTTTTAATGCCGGCAATGAGACCGCGCCTTCAGTGTCCTCCTCCTCCTCCTCTTCTTCCACCTGCTCCTCCTCCCCCTCCTCGACATCGTCGGCTTTGACCATAGCGCTGTCGGCTGCAGACTCTCCCTTTGCCTCGTCACGTTCGCGAGATTTTGCGACCTCCTTCTTCTTCTTCTTCTTCATGGCTTGCTCTGCCTGCGCCTGCCGTGCGGCGATCGCGCGCAGCTCTGTTAACGGGGGCTCTGTCTGCATTTGCTCCACCACACTCTTGGCCAATTCCTGGTACGCGCCGCCGTCGCTCATTACCGTACGATGCAGCTTGGCAAAGAGGAACCGAACGGCATTTGCCTCTGCCAAGGCAACTTGTTAACAAATTTAAAAAAAAAAAAAATTGCAGTGCACGTACCATCGTGTGTTAGCAGCGGTCGCGGATGCTGCGGGTCCACCGGAGAGAACAGCGAGGCCAGGTAGGCGTAGATATTGCGCAAAAATTGCGGTCCTGTTGACCGATTGTTTCAATTGTGGTCGAATCCGCCTACTTTTTTTTTATACATATACCAGCACCCTGCTCCTTGCTTGCGCCCTCGATCGACGCACTGACCTCCATTGCATCGCGGCATACCTCGTCCAGCCCGGGCTTGTCCGCGTCCAGGTCGGCCCACGCCTCGATGTATTGCACCCACCCAGCCACATGCTCCGCAGACACCGGCTCCGTCACCGCGAAACGGCTGATCTTGCGCTTGTTGCCCGGCGTCCCCGACAGCGCCGGACGAGCCCGCTTGCGCGTGGGCGTGCTGGTCTCCGCCGGTAGCGTATCAGCCAGCGTATCAGCAGAAGCAGCATCTTGCTCGGTGTCCATCTTTTCGCGCTCAATTGAAATGTGTGGTGCCCTGCGAATGACCGCGTTTCGTTCTGCGTTTCACTCGAGTCGATTGAGTCGACTGAGCAGGGCCTTTTCGACGACGACGACGAGCGCAGCGCCATCGTGGATCCCTTCGTCAGCGCCCAGCCCAAGTGCGCACAACGCCGATTGGAGCAAACCGTGGAAACCATGGACAAAGAACGCAATGACACCGAGGGCGTCCTCGCCAATGGAAGAGCTGCAAAGGACGATCGTGCGCTCAGCCGCACACAATGATGTCCCGGCGACGTACGCTGCCCTCTCTAGCCTCGAAAGAAACGTACGTGTTCTTTTTACTTTCCAAAATGTATTACTTACTCCCACCTGCAGGCAACGACTGATTATCCCTCGGCAGACACCTACACTCAGGTCCTGCAGATGCACCGGAGGATGCGACAGGGCGACAAGGCCCTCGGTCTGCTAGTGCGCATGGCCGAAGGCGGGTACCTCGTGCCGAACAATCAGCACATGCGACTCGCGCTGGAAGCGTGCGTCAAGTCCATATCGCCGGTGCAGACATGGCGTGTGTTCACGCGTCTCTGGCAGCACGGTGCGCTATCTTTGCGTGCGCTGTTGTTAAATTTATGTGGGTCCAAATGTAGGAGTGCGACTGGAGACGGACGCTTATAGCCTGCTATTATTCCATATGACCGAGTTGCCTGCGGGCAGCTTGATACCTCTGAGCTGCCTGGAGACGATGATTGAACACCGCATTGCCCGCGACGCGACGGTGTACGGCCACCTGATCTTCCAGTATGCGTTCATCGTGAGAGCGACGCACGTCAAGTTTGAAAGCATGCGAAACATCTGGAGCGTGCTAAACTCCCCACGACTGCCAGAGCAAGACCTGGGACCCGTGCCCGGGTTTTCGTTCAAGACAGAGTATGACCCCCTCGAGCCCACCAGCATCAAACTCCTGCGCATGTGCGTCGCCGAGCGGATAAGTCCGACCCCGTTCATGTTAAAGTACGCCGCCGTCTCTCTCGAGTCGTTCCTGCAGACGTCCCCCGTTCTCACGGACCATTTCTTGAGCCTGTGCCGTGATCTCGTCGAGCTTGCTGTGCGCTTAACCAAGGACAACGAACGCTACGCCACTAGCAAGCTCGTGTCCAGGGATTCTGACGAGCTCAGGGATACGGTCACCAGACAGCTCTACAACTTGGTAACAACAAGAAATAATAGTTTATTTATTACTTATTTTTTTTTTTAAAAAAAAAACCCGATCTAGGTGATCGAAATGGTGGGTTCGCTGGACAAAAAACTCGTCCTCGACATTATCAGGCATACTACGGTGCTGCCGCATGTGCTGCCCAAGGTCGTACCCATGCTGATGGAGGCAAGGTGGCCGGCCGACCAAATCCACACGACGATCCGAAAATCCTTTGACGTGTGCCCCAATTCCAAGCTGACCCTCACGTCGTCCAGCGTCGACAATCTCATCCACACCGTCCTCGCATCCCCCGCCTACCGCCCGAGTGTCCTCCTGCTCGCTCAGCCCTTTGCCGATGCCTCGTACGAGCTCGTCAGGGAGGCGATCGGAGAAGAAGCCGACATGGACGGCTTTGAACGTCGCTTTTGCCAACTCAGCCCAAAGAGCAAAGTCATAATCGTGTCTTGAAAGGAAATTTTAATTATTGCAGAACCGGCTCGTGTTTGGAACTGGACGAATATACAATATTTTTTTATTTCCGCTTTGGCTTGGTAGACGCAAGTAGGGATACAGGACAACAGGACATAGCACTGCCATGTGCAATACTGTTGCGAGAAAAAATATACTGGAATATGGAATATACTGATATATAGAATGCGATATTCCAGGTGAGGTCGCGCTCCATTGAAGTATGTCGTGACCTATTTAAAGCAGTAGCCCCGAGTGCACAATTGATGAGAATTTACATCTCTATTCATGCACATTCAACCGCATGTTTTCTTCTCTCCTTTTCATATTGTCGGACAAGGCATACTAATTCGAGTTGTTGTCTGTGAGGTGTCCGCCATCGCAGTGCTAGGGTTCCTTTTCCCTTTCTTCGTCGAGTTAATGTCGATTGTGAACGATGAATGCAAAGTGAATTTTGTTCTCAGCGAAATTCTGCAATTTATTATATTCTTTCTTCCTCTGAATTGTAAAATTCTCATCAATTTTGCACTCAGCGTTATTTCATCAAGCAGCATCAAGCAGCATCAAGTGACGAAATAAGTGCTGAGGCATTTAACGAGGCGGACCTGAGATTATCGATCGTGGCCAGGCCGACGCATACAGTGCTGGGTTGCTCGCTGTTGATAACCTCGACTCGACGGAGCATCGGCTGCAATTCAGACGCACAGTTGAGGATTGCAGCATTGTTTTTCGTCACGACTGCGTCATAGATACGAACTAGAACTTGACAGGTTGCATGCCAGCAGAACAGGAGGCGATTGTTTGATGCTTTCCAGAAAATGTGGCCTCCGCGGCTTATTTTACGCAAGTCCTTCTCGCGCTTTCTGCGTTTGCCCGACCCTCATGAAGCTCGCTTACTGGTAATGATTTGGAATAACGCGATTGATTGATGAGACTATTAACCTCCTGGATTTCCTATCGGTAGGCCCATTCGCGGAGTACGTTTCTGCTTGCTTATCGTCTCTTTCTTTTGCTTACATAATGCATTTCTCTACGGGACCTGCTAGCTTGTCCAGCCCGCCAAGCTCATTCTCAAGTATGCCCAGGTGGACTTTGAGGACAAGGTATCCGAGACTTTGTCTCGTTGCACGACTTTAAATGGGGGAAAAAAAAAAAAACAGCAATACGGCGCCGACTGGCCCGAGGAGAAGTTCACCCTCGGTCTCGACTTCCCCAACGTACATTCCGATCCCTCTTCTGTGTCTTAACTGACGTCCTTTTGCCAGCTGCCCTACCTGATTGATGGCGACGTCAAGCTGACCCAGAGCGCTGCCATCTACAAGTACCTCGGCAACAAGTTTGGCCTTGGTACGTGGGAAGGAATTTCGGTTGTCCAAGCTCACTTATTGCGGTATCCAGTCCCCAAGACCGAGGAGGAGACGATCAAGTGCGACATGCTCATGTTCCAGATCATCGATCTCCGCAGCCAGTTCACCGACACCTCGTACTCCAAGGACGATGTCTTTGTATCTACTTTGTGGGGGGGAAATGGCATTTCCTAACCTACTTTTGCACGCAGGTCACCAAGAAGGAGAACTTCCTGACCAAGACCATCCCCAACCACCTGAAGATGCTCGATGCCTTCTTCAACGGCAAGCAGTTTGTCGCCGGCCACATGTAACCTTTTCCTTCGTTTTTTTAAAAAAAATATAAAATGTAATTTTTGACGTACCCTTTAGCACCTACGTCGACTTCATGATCTACGAGATCCTCGACTGCGTCTTCGCCTTTGACAAGACGTACAACGAATCCAAGGCCTTCAACGAGTTCAAGAACCTCGCCGCCTTCCACGCCAACTTTGAGGCCCTGCCCACTCTCGCAGAGTACATCAAGGAGGTCCACGCCAAGGCCATTCCCATGAACGGCTCGAGCGCCTCCTTCAAGTAAAAAAAAAAAGAAGAAGACTAGAGGGGACGCGCTAGAAGCCCCCGGCGATCAGAAAGATCGCCATTTGAAAAATAAAAAATAAAATAAATAAAAAAATAAAAATAAAATAACTTTTTTTTTGTACCAACCTCGCGTGTTCGTGAGCCCCTGTCAGGCAATGAGCTCTGGAACGCTGAGGCCGGCGACGGTCGACACGGACGCCGTCGGGCGGGGCGTGGACCTCTTGCAGCACTACTCGAACCTTGTGGTGAAGCAGGTACGCTTGTCGTCGGCCGCTGGCCCCGTGCCAGCATTGTCACACTCAAGGGTCACGTTTGGTAAACACCGTTTAGAACAAAGAGATGGCCGAGTTCCTGGACCAGCGGTCTCTGCTGCAAATGACGTACGCACACGACCTGCGCACCCTGACCGACAAGTTCCAGGAGAAGCAGGTGCAGCAGCTGAGCGAGCCCGACGTGTTCCCAAGTGGTGGTGGTTCAGCTGGTGGTCACAGTGGTACCGTCCACAGGCGGAGCAGTACGGTCAACCCGCTCAAGCTATTCAAGGCGTTTGGGTACCGCCGATGCTGCTTTGCTGCCCTTGCCCTCATTTTAAACCTGTTTGCTTAGGCGCAACACCTCACAAAACAGGGTCCTGGCCGTCGACGAGGACGACTTTGTGATCGAGACGATGAACAAGCGGATGTGGCTGGCAATCAACTCGGTCGTGGAGGACACGATCCGCGACTGCGACAGACAGCAGCACTCGGCGCAGCTCTTCAGAAACTTTATCCTAAGGGACTTCAAGGCGCGCAACGGCGAACTCGAGAAGGAGTACTCTGATTTCATTCTCTCGGCCAACCGGATCAACAAGGAACTCAAAGGTAACGACTACCGATGCGCAACGCTTAGTAACGCCCTCCCCCCTCTTCAGCAAACCAGTCCGAGGAAAACGTGGGCTACCAGGTCAAGTTGCTCAACAAGGCAGAGGACAAGCTCATGTTTGCAGAGGAGATCCGCATCAATACGATCCTGGCACTTCTCACCGGTTACGGCAAGACCAAGGTGCAGGAGCTGTCCGAGCTCGAGCTTGCAATGTACAAAATATTTATATATACATATATTTTTTTTTATTTGCATCCTCATGTGTTTTTTATTTATTTATTTTTTTTTTTTACGCTCGTAGTCAAGACCTGAGCGCGCGCTTGGACGTGGCCGATCTGCGCGAACACCAGCTGACGTTCAAGGAGCAGTACATCAATCCGCTCAAACAGGCCACCGGAGCAACGAGCGTGCCGGTGACCCCTGAGCCGACAATCACCTATTCCACGCCGCGGACGGAGGCCACCTCGTGGCATTCGTCTTCAGCATCCGCCGCTACGGCCGCCGTCGCCGCCGCCGCCGCAGCAGCATCCGCCGCCCCCGGACCACAGAAAATTGTTCTCGCAAAGAAGAACGACTACTTTTTGCGCAGCGGATCAATGTGGATCCAGCAATCCTCGGGGCACTGGAAGAAGCAAATGCTCGCGATCGACACGGACAAACGCCACTTGCTCATCTCTGTCCCAGGCGACGCGTTCAAGGTGCAGGCTGTTGTCAACCTTGCCGACTACAGCGTGCACGACGTCGATGCATCCATTGCCGTCTCCCGCGCCGACGACCACTACGCGCCCGTTCACGTCTTTGCCCTTGTCCAAGCCATCACCCACTCTCCGTAATAATAAAAAAATTATCTTTTCTGAGGAGGAATTTTTTTTTTTAATTCTGTTTCCCTTTATCCCCACTCAGAACGATCCAGGGCACGACCATTTACATTGCTGCCGACTCGCTCGATTCAAAGCGTATGCCTATGCCTCCAGCGCCTTTTATTTTATTTGTTTTTATTCTTTTTTTTTTAAATAAAAAATAGAGGATTTCTTGATGGGACTGGGCATGGTCTCCTACTGCTGCCACACGTGCGAGCACGAGACCGAGCACGGGTTCATCCGCCTCAAGAGCATCCAGCACGATACCAACTACAAGTGCCCTGTGTACACGTCGGCGCCTCGCTACGGCCTCGAGGCCTTGGTATTTTTTTTTGAAGAATATACTTTTATTTAACGAAAACCTTTCTTTTGTGTGTGTGTGCTTTAGATGGAGACGTACAAGTCTCGCATGGTCGAAGTGCGCATCTCGCAGGCAATCTCCCTTCACGAAATCTTTTCAGAGGTTAATTTTGTTTCTGTTACGCCGAATCTAATGATCCATCCGTGCAGAAAAAACTCAAGGGTGCCCTGAACACCTATTGCGTGATCTCGTGCACGAGCCTTCAGCACAACTCTAGCACCAACTTTTCAGTCCCATGGGCTCGCACCGACGTCAAGGAGAACAACATGACGCCGGCCTGGGAAAAGACGTTCCAACTACGGTACGGTATTTACTTTCCCTGTATCCTTTTTTTTGCTAATCTTGACGTGAACGCAGCGATTGCTATCACCAGTTTGACAACCTCGTCGTGACGCTGTACTCGCGCAAGTCGTCCAATTGGTTCCAGAGTGACGTCGCCCTCGGTCAGACGGTCATCCCCCTCACGACCACCCTGCACAACATGAAGTGGTTCTTGCTATCCGACGTCGACACGGGCAAGCAGTTTGACAAAGCATCAGTCCTGCTCAGCTTTACCGTCAACGTAAGCGTTGCAAAGACTCTGACACAAAATCCTCACACTTGAAGACCGAATTACGTCAGGATATGACTGTCCTGCCTCTCGAAGAGTACGGCTTGCTGCTGCACCTGTTGATGGACATGAGCAGGGGACCGCAATTGTACCACCTGCTGCTCAACAATGAGCACGACCTCACGGACGAAATGATGGCTCTCACTGAATCGATTGTCATTTCCTACGGCGGTATCGGCCGCCTGTCCGAGTTTGTCTCTGGCCTGATGTATGCCGAGATCGCTGCCACAAGTAATTGGGAAAGCTACGTTTGCGCGTACTTACGAGGTTTTTCCTTCCTTTCCTTGCAGAGGACGTGACACAGCTCTTCCGCAAGCCGGGTGTCGCTCTCCGGATGAGCGATCGATTCCTCCGTCAGTTTGCGGTCGACTGGATCTTGGGCGCGATAGCAGACCCCATGAAGAAAATAGCACTGGAGGAACGGTCCCTCGAGGTATGAAAAGAAATAGAAAGGAAAGAAATGTCGCGCTAATCGATCGCAAAATAGATTGACGCAGATGCTATTGCAGACGGCGAGAACGTCACACAAAATGTCGAGCTGCTGCGTACGTACGTCTCAATGATATGGGCCTCCCTTATGTCCTCAACGGCCAATTGCCCAACGTAATCTTACGAATTTTTTTTTTTTTATGATTTGAAATCATCCTCAATACCCACTTGCATTAGGGAGGTGCGGTTCTTCTTGTCCAACATGCACAAGCAGCTCTTGACCTTGTTTGTGGGCAAGCCAAACACTGCCATTGGCCAAACGGGGTAATACAAAATTTGGTCTCCTGTCGTTACTGAGGCTTTTTGCTGTTTTGTTTTTTGTCTTGGTCTCTTGGCAGTGGCTTCTTATTTAATCGCTTCATCGTCCGCCTGATTTCGGAAACCAAGACCTCGGCCACCGGCCCGCTGTCTCCCATCGTTCAGAAGAACCTCAAGTCTGTTGGTGTCTGCCTTCAAAAGCTGTGCAACTTGGTAACGGGACTGACTGTTGGGTGTGGGAATTATGTTGTCTGACCTGACACATGCTTTCCTGTAGACGCAATCCCGCCAATCAAAGTCGTCGTTGTATTTCCCTGTGCTCGAGCCTCTCCTCAAGGACTACGAGAAGCAGTTTGTCTCGTTTGTGAACGAGATCGTCACGCAGAAAGACAACCTCCGGTGCAAGAAACTCCGCAATGTCTTGCCCGATATCCGCCGCGATGTCGCTACTCTCCACGCGGCCTTCATAGAGTTGTTTGACGCCCATCCTCCACCTGAGATGTACCAATCGGTAAAAAAACTTTTTTTTATTCAAAAAAATGAATCTTTAAACTTTTTTTTGTTTGTTTGTTTGAAAAACAGCAAAAAGATGCGGATCTGGCGGCCGAGTTCTTTGCAAGTCTTCAGTACATCTCTGCCAAGGTGGCCGACATGGGCGGACGCTCACGATCTCGTCCAACTCGTCGCGGCAGGGCCGTTCCTGTTGCCTCTGTGTACATTCCTCCTGCACCCGCGGATGCGGCCATGGACGCGTCTCCACCCGGGGCGGCATTTTCGACATCGCCCTCAAGTGCAGCTGCGGCCTCACCGCCGACCGAGCGCGCATTCTTGAACCGTACCACTTCCATCTACCACCGGCCTATCCGTTCAGTTCTCGTTGACGAGCCCCTCATCGGCACCCTCTAAGTATCTGACATTTCAAGCAGTCTCTCTCTGTGTGTGTGTGTGTGTGTGTGTGCGTCTTCTCCCTCTTGTATTTGTCCGTCCCATCTAAGTGTTTCCTAGCAAAAGTACATAAAAGAAAACAAGTGCACGTCTAGGAATACAGGAATACAGATACTTTGTTTTTATGTGGCGAAGAGACAAAACATGGCTTTTTATTTATTGGGATGCGTCTTCATCCGAGCAAAACTCGAGATCATCAGAGTAGACGGACGACGAGATGGATGCATTGTCCTCCAGTGCAGCAGGAGCATTAGCAGCGGTTGCCGAGAAGGACGAATTGGAACTCGTGTACGGCGGCTGGGGGTAGATGGCCGGCTGAAGGGTCACCTCGTTCGTTTTGGACCCGCGGCGCTTGACCTCAGAAGTTTTTGGGGGAGCGTCGATGGATTCCGGTCGGTTGAGTTGGACCGGCCTCAGCGCCTTTTGCTGTGTCCAGTAGATGCCACCTTTTTATGAAAAATACAAAAAAAAAAATGAATCAATTTTTATATTTACATAGGATGAAAAATAATTTGGAAGCACGCACAGGCATTGCAGAAGCGACGACCCTCGGGGCCGTTGCGCCATGCGGGTGAGACTGTGACATGGCAGTGCTCGCAGTAGCCCGCTGTGACGGTCTGCCTTCGGATGAGTCGTGGAACGTGGAGTGCGCGGCCGTTGGTCATGGGCCGATGGAAGTGATGATCGCGCCAGTAGAGGCCGCACTTGTTGCACAGAACGACTTCTCGCTCGTTGCCACCGCGGCGCCAACTGCTGGACGAGGTAGCGAGGCAGTTGTGGCAGTGCTTGATGCCTTGTTTGCTGAGCTCGCCACGCTTGCGCTCGAACTCGACCTGGTCAAAGGGCTCCTCCTCGTCGTCGTTGCTGCCATCGCTGTTGCGGTGGGCGCAGTCGATGGACTGGGACCGCTTCTTGGCGCCGGTCTTGCGCGCCGTTGTCGCTGTCGTCTTGCTCTTCTTCCGCATGACGGACGATGAGGAGGCCGTGGATGACGACGAGACGGACGATGAGGGCGACGGCGAGTTGCTCGCGCCGACCGATGGCGTCATCGCGGCGGTCGTTGGGGTGAAGGCCGAGACGAACGAGTGGGCGCCCACATGGTAGGGCACTTGGTGCTGCATCTGCTCAAGGTCAAGATGCATCGGCTGAGAGGACGCGGATGACGACGACGACGACGACGACGACGAGACAACTTGTACTTGGCTATAGAAGAGTTCCTGTGCTTGCTGCTGCTGCTGAGGCTGCTGCTGAGGCTGCTGCTGCGTAAACTCGAAATAGTTGTGATCCCATGGCGGCTGCTGGTTGTGCTGGCGCTGTGGGATGGTGGCCGCCGCGTAAGGGTGTTGAGGCTGAGGCTGAGGCTGCGGCTGCGGCTGAGACCAGAAAGTGGGCTGCTGCTGAATGGGCCCTGGTACGGTTTGGTAACCAACAGGGTGACGGGTTGACAGTCGCAGCTGTTGCTGCTGCTGGTGCTGCTGGTGCTGCTGGAAGTGGAGCTGTTGCTGGAAGTGGAAGGCTGCGTCGGTAGAGTTCAAAGTAGAAGCAGTGGAAGGGGTGGAAGAGATAGAAGAGGACGAGGAATATCCGGCGTCTATTATGGAAGCAGGGAAATAATTTTGTTGCGCTTGTTGTTGCGACTGCTGGTGCTGCTGGTGCTGCTGCTGAGGGGAAAGCGGGTACCCGTTGCCGTGCATGGCCAGGGTATCGACAAAGGAAGAGACAGCGAGCATCGAGCACCAACCCGGACAAGTGAGCTGGTGGGGCCTGATTGTGTATGTTGTGTTTTTTTGGTTTAAGTGACGGGTTGATGTTTCGAGTTCCCAAATTGGGTTTTTTTCGTATGAAGAGCAATAACTCTGAAACGAGAGGGGGGGGGCGTGTGTCGCTAATATAGCGCACGAGCACACGAGAAACGAGTGCAACGTAGAGGGCCGCGGACACACGGAAAGGGGCAGAAAGGTGAAAAGTTGGTGGACAAAATCACATGGGAAAAAAAACAAGTGAAACAGCCGAAATTAGCAACAAAAGTAACCGGAATGCATCTCACAGGCCCGTTTTGGCTGCGCAATCAATCACCTCGCCTTTTTTGGGACGGTCGTCGACGTTGATTGGTGGGCCGAACCCATTCCAATCCCCATTTGGCCGAGTGCCCTGGCAACCGCGTCCTCTTGCCGTGCGATAAGGCCCAAACAGACCACTCTTTTTTTTTTTTTTTAAGGACCTACCTTTTGTCGCTGTACAATACAAACATTATGTGCCGCTCACTTGGTGTGAAAGTTCTCGTAGAGACGCAGGATGTTGCGCTCAAGCATGGCAACGGTGACCTTGCCAACGAGGGGGACATAGGTGACGCCGGGCACCTCGAGCAGCGCAGCCTCGTCCACATTCTTGAACGTGGACACATTGATGACGGTGGCGCCCGGGCGCACCCAGGCCGTGGGCAGCTGGTACGACTTGGTGGGCACGCCGGTGACGATCACATCCGCTTGGCGGCACGCGGATTCGGCCGTCTCGGTAGTTTCGAGAAGCTTGCCCTTGCGCATGAGATAGATCGAGCTAATGTCGATCGAGTAGACATCGGCGCCTTTGTAGTTCAAAAAAAAATGTTTTTCAAGGCATAGTTAAAAAAAACAAAAAAACATAGATCGTACCGTCGTTGGCGAGCATCGCCGCAAGCGGCCGTCCGACAATGTCGCTGCGGTTGATGATGACAATCTTCTTCCCGGCGAGGGGCATGTTGTTGGCGAGGTGGGTGGTGCTGGTGTTTGAGTTGCTGGTGCCGGCAATGGCGTACACCTTGGTGTGCTCCAGGACCTTGACGACGGCGAGGGGCGTGCAGGGCAGGATGCACTTGATGTTGTTGTCGGGGGCGTCCAGGTAGCGCTTGTTGTGGTAGAGGTTGTGGCGGTACGTGTGGCACAGGCCCTCGACGTCCTTCTCGATCGAGATGCTGTCGCGCAGGTATTCGTCCATGGTGCCTCCGTAGAACGACGGCAGGGTGCCTGTTCCAAGTGGCGGCTAGGTTAGCGTCCCCCCAGCAGAGCCCAAAGAAGCCATTCACCAAAAATTGGGTAGTAGATCATGATGCCGTGGACGCTCGCGTCCTTGTTGGCCTCGTCCAGGCGGTCCTCCAGGTCCTCCTTGGCACACTTGCGCAGCTCGTACCGTATCCCGTCGGCCTCGCACGCCTTGCCCGTCCACTCTGCGTACTTGACCGCGGCCACGTCGTCGTTGCACAGGAAGCCCTACCCTCCGAGTTTGGCACACACGCACACACACACACCATACACACAGCAAGCGTACCACCAGCAGAGGGCGTGTGTCGGGGAGGCGCTGGGCGATGGCCACGCGCACCTCGTCGCGGAACGGCGCGGCCACCTCGGTCGCGTCGAGTTTGCGTGCCACGTGGTCGGCCATTTTTGTGAACTCACTGCCCCTGTGAATCGAAGAGTGGCGTCCCCGTGCGTCCAGCCGTGCGTTCCCAACGGGCTCGAGCTGCTGCTCGACTACGTCACGCCCGATGAGGAGGCTGCGCTGCTGGGCGCGGTGGACGGGTGCACGTGGACGCCCCTGCGCAAGCGTCGTGTGCAGCACCACGGGCACCGCTTTGTGTACGGCGCCAACGTGGCCGACCCTGCCGCGCTCGACACGCCCATGCCGCCGTTTGTGCAGGCCCTGGCGGCGCGCTTCTGTGCCGAGGGGATCACGAGCGGATGGGTGGCGGACCAGTGCACCGTGAACGACTACGAGCCGGGCGACGGGATCCCGCCGCATGTCGACACGCACTCGGTCTTTGAGGAGACGCTGCTGTCGCTCAGCCTGGGCTCGGCCGTGACCATGGACTTTCGCACCGCTGCGCGCACGGCGACGGCGAGCGTCGTGCTGCCGCCTCGATCGCTGCTCGTGCTCAACGGCGACGCAAGGTACGGATGGCAGCACAGCATCGCAGAGCGCAAGTCGGACGAGCGCGACAAGGACGTGTTTGTGCAGCGGGAAAGGAGGGTCTCGCTCACGTTTCGCAAGTTACGCGAGGTGCCGTACTGCGACTGCGAGCACATTGAGCTGTGCGATCTTCGTGCTCAGCGGCGGTCGGACACATAAAAAGATGTTCGACCTCAAGAAACTCTTCTTCTCACCCCCTTCGTTGGCATCATTTTTGTAGCCTCGAGGCCACAACACAGGCGAAAGTTAGTGAGTGTATACAGCCAGAAACTGAACAGTGCAAAGATGTGCACTGAACCCCACCGTGAGGTTCATTTTTGCCTGGACTGAAGACGGAAATGTGCATACACATGCACTATTTTCTGGGCTGCACTAGGGTCACCTGATTGTACTGCAGGTAAAAAACGGTGCAAAGGTGCATTGATCGGTTACGTCATTAAGGTCATGTGACTATCCACCACGCAGGAATGCGATTTGGCCGCATGCCCCCGCGACGACAGCCGCCAGCGGCCGCTTCAACAGCCTCGCCGGAACCAGAACCGCCAAGCGTGAAGAAGGCATCGACCATTGTATGCGCTCGCAACTGCTGTCGAAAACGCCGCACGTGCTCTCAGCCTCGATGAA
>Ga0302233_10001621_pt1 | contig 15305 bp, 8 predicted proteins | sample II_Palsa_N3_1_FD_193516 | JGI IMG/M metagenome (GOLD analysis project Ga0302233, IMG submission 193516) | Peat permafrost microbial communities from Stordalen Mire near Abisko, Sweden - II_Palsa_N3_1 | ecosystem: Environmental > Terrestrial > Soil > Palsa > Peat permafrost | place: Sweden... | reverse complement strand
GTGGAGGACATCACTGGGCTGATCGGCTGGTATGCGCATGGCAACGAGCCCAGCCACCATATCGCCTATCTGTACGACTATGCCGGCGCACCGTGGAAGACACAGCAACGGTTGAAGCAGATCATGGACAGCCAGTACGCATCGCGGCCGGACGGCCTGACCGGCAATGACGATCTGGGCCAGATGTCGGCCTGGTACATTTTCACTGCGCTGGGGTTCTACCCGGTGACCCCGGGCAGCGTCGAATACGCGATCGGGCGACCGTTCGTGGCGCATGCATCGATCCACTTGAGCAACGGCCATACCTTCAGCGTAAGCGCCGACCCCCTGGACGACGCGCATCCCTACGTTGGTGCGGTGACGCTCAACGGCAAACCACTGGATCGGGTGTATCTGCATCACGCCGAGATTCTTGCCGGCGGCGAGCTGCACTTCAGCATGCAGGCCGAGCCGAGCAAGACTTGGGGAACGGGCATTGCCGCGCGGCCATCGGCGACCAGTCGCTATGGTCATTGAGTCATTGCCGGGGTGAATGGTGGCGTTCACTCGACGCGTGGGCGAAGCGGCTCGGCGGCCAGCGGAAACATGCCAAAATGTGCTGATGCCCGATTTTGAAGATCGACCGATGACGCGACTCACATGAAAGCCAGGGATATCGTGAACTGGCGTATCGCTGGCCTGCTGGTCGCCATCTTCATCATTGTCGGGCTGCCGTATCTCGTCACGCTCAACAACCTGCATCAGACCCAGGAAGCGACAGCTTGGGTAGCGCATTCCAACGCCGTCAAGTCAGTGACTTACGAGGTCGCCTATCTGGTTCGCGACAGTGAGGCGGCGACTTACCGGATGCTGGTCGGTGACGGCAATCCAACGACACAGATGCGCGCCGATCGCGCCAGTACCGGTGTGACGGGCCTGTTGTCGCAGTTGCGTGAGATGACGCGGGATAACCCCGACCAGCAAATCCTGATTGGTTCGCTGGAGAGTAGTGTCAATGGCCGAGTTACCCTCATGAATCAGGCCATGGTGCGAATACAGCAGGCCAATGCCGCAGGTGCCCGGCAATCGCTGCGCGACGCTGGCGACCTGTTCAAGATCAACCCGCAGATCGCGGCGATCGTGAAAAACGAGGACATGCTGCTGGAATCCCGGCGGGCCGCCGCCAATCACGAGTCGATGAACGGAAAGATCGTGCTTGGGGTTACGGCGCTGGCGCAGCTGTTGCTGCTGGCGATCATTGTGGTGATGTCCGAGCGGCAGATTGGCCGCCGCCTGATGGCGGAAACCCGCGAGAGCAGTGCGGTGATGCGCTCGCAGCAGATTCTGCAGGCGGTGCGTGAGCCCATCGCCCTGTTCGACGACAAGCTGGATGCGTTGCTGGTCAATACGGCCTTCAGTGAGTTGTATCAGATGGACCCGCGAGAGCACTCGCAGCCGTTGATGCAGGTCGGTCACGGTGCCTGGAGCGATCCGATCCTGCAGCAACGGCTCAGGGACGTGCTGTTGCGCGATCGCGAGTTGTGGGATTACGACATGACCCAGCGCACGGCCGACGGTGAAGATCGGTACGTGGTGATCAATGCCCGGCGGCTGCAGCAACGCGAGGCCGACGCGCCGACGCTGCTGCTGACGGTAAGCGATATCACCGCCCGCGCGCTGGTCGAGCAGAAAGTAGGCGAGCTCAATCATCAGCTGGAAGGCAAGATCAGCCAGATCTCTGACGTTAACCGCGAACTCGAGGCATTCAGCTACTCGGTTTCGCACGATCTGCGCGCGCCTTTACGCCATATTTCCGGCTTCGCCCGCAAGCTGGAGCATCATCTGGGCGAACATGTGGATGAAAAGGCGGCCCACTACATCGAGGTGATTTCCGGCTCGGCGCAGCGCATGGCCCAGCTGATTGACGACCTGCTGGTGTTCTCGCGGCTTGGTCGTGGTGCGCTGCGTCTGCAGGCGGTGGACATGCAGACCGTGGTCGAAGAGTCCAAGGCGATCATCGAATCGGGTGTGCATGACCGCCGCATCGTGTGGGATCTGGCGCCGCTACCGATGGTGATCGGCGATGAGAACATGCTGCGCACGGTCTGGCAGAACCTGCTGGGTAACGCGGTCAAGTACACTGCACAGCGCGAAGTCGCCACGATCGCGGTGCGAGTGCAGCAGAGCGCCAACGGTGATTACGAGTTCACCGTGGCTGACAATGGCGCAGGCTTCGACATGCAGTACGCTGACAAGCTGTTTGGCGTTTTTCAGCGCCTGCATCGCGCTTCCGAGTTTGTCGGCAACGGTATCGGTCTGGCCAATGTGCGGCGCATCGTGGGCCGCCACGGTGGCCGCGTCTGGGCTGACGCCGAGCTGGGCAAAGGCGCAAACTTCCATTTTTCGCTACCGGCCACTGATCTGGCGGGAGCATCAGCTTCAACGAATGAGAGCCGCGTATGAACAAGCGTGATCTGCGTACCATCCTGCTGGTTGAAGACAGCCCTGCCGATGCCGAAATGGCACTGGATGCGCTGAGCGGCGCACATCTGGCCAACCCGGTGGTGCACGTGGAGGACGGCGTGGAGTGCCTCGACTATCTGTATTGCCGTGGTGCGTTCGACGGCCGTCAGACCGGTGACCCGGCGGTGGTGCTGCTGGATATCAAGATGCCGCGCATGAATGGCCTGGACGTGCTGACACAGATGCGCGGCGACGATCGCTTTCGGCGCATCCCGGTGGTGATCCTTTCCTCTTCGCGCGAAGAGAGCGATCTGGCGCGCAGCTGGGATCTGGGCGCCAACGCCTACGTGATCAAGCCGGTCGACGTGGACCAGTTTTTCGAGGCGGTGCGCACGCTCGGTCAGTTCTGGGCGGTGCTCAATCAATCGCCGGAAAAAGAGTGATTGTGCAAGGAGCGATGGCGTGAGCAAGAATGAATGGTCGATTTAAAGTTGCGAAACCTTTAGTTGCCAACGGCGTTGCGATCGCACTTATTCGTGTAACGCGGTTGCACAGTTTCTGGTAAAGCTGAGTCAGTTCTCTGGAAACCCCCATGCCAAACCGGCAGATTCAATCCACGCCATCTATTCGCGTGTTACAGGTCGAGGACAGCGCGCTCGATGCCGAGCTTGTGCTGGCGCAGCTCGATGAGGATGGCATTGCCTACGAAGTGCAACTGGTCGACGATGCGCCGCGTTTCGTCGCCGCGCTTGACGAGTTCAAGCCGAACATTGTGCTGTCCGATCTCAGCATGCCAGGGTTTTCCGGCCAGCATGCGCTGGAGCTGCTGCGCCAGCGCGATGAGGATCTCCCCTTTATTTTTGTCTCCGCCACCTTGGGCGAAGATGCCGCGATTGAAGCATTGCGAAATGGCGCCACCGATTACATCCTCAAGCAGAACCCGGCGCGACTGGCCAGCGCCGTTCGCCGCGCCCTGGCCGAGGCCGATGCGCGCCGCGCCAGTCGTCGCGCCGAAGCCGAGCTGATCCGCGCACAGCGCTTTGAGAGCCTGGCGATGCTGGCCGGTGGCCTCAGCCACGATTTGCGCAACCTCTTGCAACCACTGCTGCTGGCTGGCGATAGCTTGCAGGATTATCAGGACGATCCGCGACTGGCGCGGCTGGGCAAGCTGGTGCGTGATTGTGGCAAGCGTGGCCTGGACATGGTGCAGTCGATGCTGTCGTTTGCGCGTGGTGCGCGACGCGCGGAAGAGGTGCGTCTGGGTGCGTTGCTCAATGCGCTCGATCTGCTTCTCCAGGGCAGCATACCGCGCTCGGTCGCGATGGAACTGGCGATCGAGGATCCGGAATTGTTGTTCGAAGGCAACCACACCGAGTTGCAGCAGTGCCTGCTGAATCTTTGCCTCAACGCGATTCAGGCGATGCCGGACGGTGGCAACCTGCGCATCGAAACGGCGCAGATCCAGCTGCCGCTGGATTTCTTTTTGCCGGAGGAGCATCCAAGGCGCGGTAAGGGAAACTACCTTCGCATGAGCGTGGTCGACAGCGGTATCGGCATGAGTCAGGACGTGCTGGAGCGACTGTTCGAGCCGTTTTTCACCACCAAGGAGACCGGCACCGGCCTCGGTCTGCTGTCGTGCAAGCGCATCGTCAGCACGCACGGCGGCGTGATGCGGGTGAACAGCGAGCCAGGTAAAGGTACCCGTTTTGATCTGTATATCCCACTGGAAGTACTTACTGCCGATAGCGAGCAGGGCAGCAAGGATGGTCTCGAAGGTTCCGGTGAACGCGTTCTGGTCGTGGTGGAAGAGGCCGGTCAGCTATCGCTGATGGTCGACACGCTCGACTCCTACGGCTACGAGGCGCACGCCAGTCAGAGCGGCACCGCGGCCCTGCAGTGGATCGAGGCCTGTGGCCTGCCGGATCTGGTCGTGCTGGATGCCGACATGAATCTGTATACCGGCGTGCGCACCTTGGCGGCCTTGACCGAACATGGTTACAGCGGTGCTGTGATCCTGCTCGGTCGCCCCGAAGCGCCGCCGGATCTGCACGAGCTACCGCCGTTCGATCACCTCTACGTGATGAACAAGCCGATCACCACACAGGTACTTCTAAAGACACTCAACAAGGCACTGCTGGCTGCCGGTGCAGAGAAGTAATCGGCGTACCGAGTCCAGGACTGAAATGGCAAAACTGACGCGTGATTTTCAGCGTCAGTCGATGCCGAGTTTTTTCAGCTTGTAACGCAGTGCGCGGAACGTGATGCCGAGCTTTCTGGCAGCCGCGGTCTTGTTGTAGCGCGACTCCTCCAGCGCCTTGACGATGGCGGTGCGCTCAAGGTTGCTGATGTAGTCGTCGAGACCGCCGTTGCTGTCGACAACCTGCGAAGGTGCTGCCTGCTGCAGGTTATTGCCCGGAGCGCCTTCTTGATGAGTCTGGCGCGGCGCGCGCTGTGGCAGCATCAGATCATCCGCGTCGATGCTGTTGCCGTCGCACATGGCCATTGCGCGCTCGAGAATATTTTCCAGCTCGCGCACGTTACCGGGAAACTCGTAAGCCTCAAGCGCCTGACGTGCCGCGGGCAGCAGCTGGCCAACCGCTTCACCACTCTTGCCCGCCAGCGCTTTCAGGATATATGCCGAAAGCTGCGGCACGTCACCGCGACGTTCGCGCAGCGGTGGCACGCGCAGCTCGATCACATTGATGCGATAGAACAGATCCTGCCGGAACTGGCCTTGTTCAACGAGCTGACCCAGATTCTTGTGAGTGGCGGAAAGAATGCGCGTGTCGACCGGAATCTCGTCGCGGCCGCCGATCGAGCGTACCGCTTTTTCCTGGATCGCACGCAGCAGCTTCACCTGCATATGCAATGGCAGCTCGGCTACTTCGTCGAGAAACAGTGTGCCGCCCTGTGCTGCCTGAAACAGGCCTTCCTTGTCGCTGCTGGCGCCGGTAAAACTGCCTTTGCGATGGCCGAAAAATTCGCTTTCCATCAGCTCGGAGGGAATGGCGCCGCAGTTGACCGGAATGAACGGACCGCTGGCGCGCGGGCCTTGTTCGTGGATCAGTCGCGCGACCAGCTCTTTGCCGACGCCAGATTCGCCGGCGATGTATACCGGCGCCTGATTGCGCGCCAGTTTGCCGATCGTGGCGCGCACCTGCTGCATCGCCGGCGAGTCGCCGATCAGCCGATCGCTGGAGTCGCCGGTTTTCGCCGTGCCGCTGCCGTTACGCTTTTCTTCGGCAAGCTTCAGCGCCGTGCGTACCAGACCACGCAGCATCTGGATATCGACCGGCTTGGAAACGAAGTCGAAGGCTCCGGCCTTGAGTGCGTTGACCGCTGCGTCCACGTTGCCATAGGCGGTAATCATCGCGACCGGCGTATCCGGCGTGCTGTCGGAAATCAGCTCGATGATCTCCTGTCCATCACCGTCAGGCAGTCGCATGTCGGTGAAACACAGGTCATAGGTCTTCTCGGCGAGGGCTTTGCGCGCTTCAGCTACGGTGCCTACAGCGTCAACCTGCAGGTCCATCCGCCCAAGAGTAATGGTGAGCAGTTCGCGGATGTCGCGTTCGTCGTCAATGACCAGAACGGTCTGTAAGCTCATGGCAAGCCGTGCAGCAGTAGGTTTGTAAGAGAATACCCGCCTGTGCTCTGCAGGGCAAAGACTGTCATCAGCTTGCGGGCGAGAGGCGACGCGAGTCACTGTCAGCGCCACCCTTCGTTAATATCTAGCGGCCCAGATGGCGATCGAAAAAATTCACTATCACCGCGTAGGCTTCTTTCGATTCGGGCATCTCTGGATCGGAGAAGAACGAGTGCCACATGCCGTCCCACACGTGCAACTCGGCAGATACGCCGGCATCATCGAGCAGGCGCTGGCTTTGCAATTCCGAACTCATCGAGAAATCGCGCGTGCCGGTAATCAGCAGCGTGGGTGGAAACTTGGCCAGCAGTGCGGGTGAGTTCGCCGGAAATACCAGTGGGTCGTCGGCCTTGGCGCCGGCGAAATACGGCAGGCTGGCCAGCTTGAGCGGGGCATTGGGTACTGCCTGACCGTTGAGTATCGGTGCCGTATATACCGAGTCGCCGCTGAACTCGGCGATGGAGCCGCAGAACGTGCCGATGGCGCCAGGCACCGGGAGCTTTTTTGAAATCATCCACGCGACCGCTTCGCCGGTCAGCACACCGCCGGCGGAACAACCGTAGATGCCGATGTTTTTTGCCTGGTATTGTTTCAGTAGGGCGGTATAGACGGCTGCCACGTCTTCGCTGGCAGCGGGGAAAACATGCTCCGGGCCTTCGCGGTAATCGACCGTGATCACCTTGATTTTGCCGAGGTTCGCGATGGGGATGGATTCGACCAGTCCGCCGCTGTGCGCACCCCACAGAAAGGCACCGCCATGCAGGTTGATCAGTACGCGCTTTTTCTGTGCCGCGGCGATACCTCCGGCAGGCAGCACCACATCGGTGTGAACACCGCCGATAGTCTCGGCATGAATAGTCACCGGATAGATCTTCTGCATACGGTTGACGCGGTCGGTATTGATCTTGTCGTAGAACGTGCGACTCGGTTCGATGCCCAAAAGCAGCGATGGGGTTTTCTTGCCGTCTGCCAGTACCTGCTGGAACATCTTTGCGGCTTCCGGCGAGGCATAGGTCGAATAGGGAATGGCAAACGCTGGCCCGGTTACGGTGCCGCTCTTGTCGATGCCGGGTTGTTGGCTATCGGCAAACACGGGAGCGCCAAACAGACAGGCCAGGATGGCGATGGATACGGTGTGGCGATAGCGGGTCAGTTTCAAGATGGATTCCTCGATATGGTTCGGAATACAAAGTCGACGCGTCAGCGCGGTAGTCGGGTCAGTCGGGTTTTGCCGTTGGCATCGCGATCGATCGTGATGTCGTAGCGCTTGCCGCGAAAAGTAATGTGTTTGAGAGTCAGCGATTTCCACGTCGGTGGCAGTGCGGGCGCATAGGCTTCGGTGAGACCGTTATCGTCGATACGCAAGCCACTGAGTCCGTAAACCAGGCTCTGCACAAAGCCTGCCGAGGTAGCGAGTATGTAGCCGGCATTGTTGGATGCGGTTTCGCTACGCACGTTGTAAGGCGGCTTGAGGAAACCGACCAGGTTGCGCTGCAGCCATTCGCCGGCGGTCTTGCCATCGCCTACTTCGGCGGCGGCGGTGGCAAGCATCACCATCATCATTTCGTTCGGGTCGTTGCCGTGGACTTTGAGTTCTTCCAGTTGAAAATCGAAGTCGTTCTTGCGGATTTCAGGCGACATCGGCAAATCGAGGTTGGGGTACATCAGCCACGCCAGCGACGAGCCCATCCAGGTGATCTTGTCATGCGGCACCGACGCATCGAAATCGAGATGGCGCTGCGCTTTGGCATCGAACGGGATGTACATCTTCTTCGAGATGTCGGCCCACTGTGGATCGGGCGATGCCCCAACCTTGATGGCTGCTGCAGTGGCAATGTCCAGCGCCTTGCGTGCGGCCGCGTTGGTAAAGGAGTCATTCGGCACGTCATCGTAGGCTTCGTCGGGCGAGGTGACGTGCAGGATCTCGTAGCGGTCGTTTGCCTTGTCATAGTTGACACGGCTTACCCAGAAGTCGGCGACCTCCTTGATCACCGGCCAGCCGTTGGCCTTCAGCCAGGCGCTGTCACCGCTGGCGAGGTAGTACTGCCACTGCGCGATGGCGACATCCGCATTGACGTGAATCTCGCGGAACACGCCGTAGGCAAAATGTGGTGTGTAATCGATGCCGGTTTCCGGATCGGCTTCCCACGGATACATGGTGCCTTTGGCGCCATACTGGATGGCTCGTTCGCGTGCTGGTTGCATGGTGCGATGGCGAAACATCACGATGGGTTTCGCGCGGTCCGGGTGCAGCAGCAGCAGGGCGGGGAACACCCACGAATCGGAATCCCAGAACGCGTGGCCAGCGTAGTTGGGCGTCAGCGCGCAGGCGCCCATCGGCCACGCTGTGCCGCTGGTGGAATTGGACAGCAGGTAATACAGATCGGAATGCACGGCCTGCTGCACTTTGGCATCGCCGTCGATCACGATGTCCGACTGCCACAGGGTGTGCCACGCGATCTGATGGGCAACGAGCAGCTTGTCGAAGCCGGTGCTGCGCGCTTTTTTAGCCAGTGCAGCGGTGGCTGACGCGTCTCCGCCCCAGCTTTCGCGCGACATCGCCACGTACTTGGTGAAGCTGTAGGCGTGGCCTTTGTGCACGGGCACTTTCATGTTGAGCGCGAGTTGGTAGGTGCTCTTGTCCAGCGTGATGTCACTGGGCTTGATGCCTTTGGGCAGTTCGATCGCTGCGGCCTCGGCCATGTGCAAGCCTTGCTCGGCCTTGCCGTCGAGTTGCAAGGTCAAATCCTTCGTACTGCCGTCATCGTTCGAGACGTTTGTATCGCCGTGATACCAGACCGGCGCACGATCGGCGGTGCGATAGTTGACCGGTTCGGTCACCGACATGTTATTCGCGGCCACGGCGGCTAGCATCTCGTCGCCGGTCATCTTGCCGATAGGGAAGCGTGGCTGATGCGGCGCCCAGATATTCAGCGGAAACGACAGCTGCACGGTGCCGTCGAATTCCGGTGTGATCGTGATACGCGTCGCGGCCAGATGCGTATCCGCCTGGCTGACGAAGGTAGTGATTTCGATGCGCGTGGATTTCTGGCTGTCGTCGGTGTAACGGTAGCGCGTGGTCAACGTGCCGTTGTGCATGTCCAGCGTCTGCTGGTAATCACTGAAAGCCTTGTCACTGAGCAGAGTGCGGTTGAGCCAGAACTCGCCGGCGGTGGATTTGCCGGTGCTGTAATCGATGCCGCTCCAGCCGGGAATCGCTGCAGGGCGAGCGATGTCGTCCTTGGCGTAATCCATGAACGCAACCATGTAGGCGAGATTGGCTTCGCTGCCGCGCACCGAAGTCATCGTCGAGAAATAGCCGTTGGCCAGATAGCTCGGGAAATAGTTGTCGAAATTCTTCGATGTCGCGGTCAGCACGAAGCTCGGATCGGTGGCTGCATGGGTCACCACGGGTGCGCTGAAAGCGAGCGCGACGATCAGAGGCGACAGGAGTCGATGGGTAAGCGTCATGTCATTTCCGTTTTGAATACAGCGGTAGTGCCAAGCTGAGTGGTGAAATTCATGGGTATGTACGGGATTATTTTGCGACCAGTGTCACCGGCGCCGACACAACGGCGCGATCAGTTTCACGCTTGAAAAAGAACAGCGTGATCAGCACCAGGCCCATCGGTATCAGTGAAAAGTAGAAGGCATGAATACCGTCGAAGCTGGAGAAGACCCTGGCCGTAATGTATGAGCCCAGTGTGCCGCCGAGCGCGGAAAACACCACGATCAGACCGGTCATGGCTGCGTGCATTGGCTTGGGTAGCGAGCTCAGAGCGACCGAGTTGATGACCGGATAGATCGGCGCCATCAGCAGGCCGATCAGTGGAATAAGATAGGCAGCGGTCGGTGCGTTGAACCAGCTGATATCCGTTCGTGCCACTACGCCACGTGCCAGCGGCAACACCACGATGACCAGCACGCCCATGCTGATCACGCAGACATTCAGAAGCACATACCAGCGCACGCGTTTCAGCACGATACCTGCGCCGATGCGGCCCAGCGCGGTCATCCCGGCGAGGATGCTGGCAAACTGGATACTCATGGCGTTGGGTAGCTTGAGAATTTCGTTGTTGAATGTCGGCAGCCAGGTGCCGAAGCTCTGTTCGATCAGCACATAGAGAAATGCCGAGGCCAGAAACACATAGACCAGCGGGCGCACGAATAGACGAAACATTTCCATCAGTGAATCGACGAACGAGTTGTTGTGCCCATGCGAATGGGCGGGACTCTCATCCAATGTGCTGGTGGCCAGCAGTGCGATCACTGCCGCACATAATCCGGCCAGCAGCCAGTAGACGTTGAACCACACCGGATTGCCCGGATGCGCGCGATCGACATAACCGCTGAAGATCCAGTTGCCGGACAGCACGCCAACCATGAACATGCCTTCGATGAAATTGGTCAGCCGCGAGTGTGCGGTCTTGTCGGTGGTGAGCAGGCCGATCGACGAATACACGCCGACCTTGGCCAGTGCGAACGAAATGCCCACGCAAGCGAACAGTAGTCGCGTGGTCAGGAAAGTGGGGTAGATCGGCATCAGCAGGCAGGCGCCGCCGACGATGGCCAGCGCAAGCATCATCGAGCGCTTGTAACCTGCCAGCGGAATAAACGATGCGACCAGAAACGACGTGAGTGCAATCGACAGATCCTTGTAGCGTTCGAGCGAACTGGCTTCGGGCTTGTCGATGCCGAACGTGGCGATGGATTGCAGGATCACCGTGCCGACGCTGTTGAGGAGGATCGCGAAGATCATGTAGATCAACACCAGCGCGGCGATCATGCGAAATCGGTTCATGGGGTTCTGCTCATCGTGAATCTTTCGGGATTGCCACACGGATCACCTTGCGGACAACGCGCCAGATGTTGAGCTGCAGCATCACAGCGAGTATGTAGGCGGAGTGAGGGCTCCGCCTACAGTGACGCCACCACGAGAAACGGTGTGACCCGGGCTGTGGATTGCCGCTTAGAACTTGTACTTCACCTGGAAGTTGACCTCACGGCCCTCGATCGAGCGAGCCAGAATGACGCCATCGGTGCTGGCAAAGCCGAATAGACGTGCGTTGCCTTCGGTGATGCCGGTCTGGTTGGTCAGGTTGGTGCCTTGCAGGCTGAGATCCCAATACTGACCGATATCGGCACTCACACCGAAGCTAAGGTCGTAGTAATGGCCCAGCGGCTGCTGTTCGATCAGGTCGCCATAGCGAGCGCCCACGTACTCGTAGGTGAGCCAGAACTTCATGCCGCCCCAACCGGTCGGCACTTCGTACGCTGGGGTCACGCGACCCTGGTACTTTGGTTGACGCTGCAGAACCATTCCGTTGATGCTCGTGCACGCAGCGAGGCCAGCCTGCGTGGTGTACGGCGTGCAGCCGGAGTCATGAGTGTAATGGCCATCCATGTAATCGCCGGTCAGCGCGACGGTGAAATGGTCGAATGGCTTGACCGTGGTTTGCAGGTTGACGCCCTTGGTTTCAGAGCCGTAGTCGATCGTGAACTGGCCCGTATCCGTCGTCGTGGTGTAGGGGACATTGTAGAAGAGCTTGCGATAGACACTGACGCTGGTATAGCTCCAGTCGTTCTGGAGCTTGAAGCCCAGCTCCATATTGTGGATCTTCTGCACCGGCTGCTGCGGGTCGCCGCGCAGATCGTCGAAGCCAGGGAAGTGAACGCCATCATTGATGCGCACATAGGCGCTCATGTTGTCGTTGAATTCGTAGTTGGCGCCGATGGTCCACGATGGTGCCGTCTTCGAGTAGGGGATATAGGTATTTCCGGCTACGAGGTAGGTCGAGCCATTGTTGTAGAGCGTGTAGGGGTTGTTATCCAGGTCACCCGTAGCGGTGTTTTGCACTCGACCATTCGCCTCCTGGTGTTCTTCGCGCACACCGGCGTCGAACAGCCATTGGCCGACCTTCCACGAATCGGTGAGGAAGAACGCCGTGTTGGTTGCATTCCAGGCTTCGTAGACGGCGGTGGACGGACCGCTTGCCAAGCCCTGCGAGTTGGTCAGGTTGTAGGTATTGGTGCCGTTGCTCAGGGTGACTACGACCGGATTCGGGTTGCTCTTGGCTTGCAACAGCACGTTGTTGCCCAGGTACCAGGTATCGTGGTCGTTGTAGACGGCCTCGTAATTGCCGAATGTCAGCGTGTTGCCGTCGAACAGTTCCTTGCTGATATGGAACTCATTGCTGATGGCCTGAATGTTCTTGTGTACATACCACAGGCCTTGCGTGGTGACGTTCTCATTCATATTGGCCGTGCCGCCGTTGGCGTATTTGGCGGTAGCGGTCAGGCCGGCGGGTAGTCCATCAGCGGTCTCAGCGCTCGAGATGTAGCTGGCCAGCGTGGTCGGATTGTTGCCGGTGCTGAAGAACGAGATCGTGTTCATCTGACCGCCAGTCAGATTGAATTTGTCCGAAATCGACCAGCCGTCACCGAGGTCCATGTCGAAGTTGCCACCGAACATGTGTACGTCGGCACCACGCCCTTTAGCCAGATCGAGGTTCCGGCTGCCAGGCGTGCATCCGGTGGTATAACAGGGCGTGGTCTGGATCGTCGTGTAGCGATCTGCATTGCTGCCAAAGGTACCGGTCAGCGCGTTGAAGCCCGGATAGTCGGAGAATTGCCCCTTGCTCGGGTTGAGGATCGGCGTGTCGGTGACGAACTGGTTGTGGTCTTTCAGGTCGCGCGCATAGAACATCAACGTGCCGCCGTTGTCGAAGTCATGCGTCAGCGTTGCGGTCAGCGAACCACCATTGTCTGCGGCGAACTGCGGGTCGCGTACACCATCGGACTTGCGATAGAAGCCGCCGATGCTGGCGTACCAGCTGGGTGCAATCTGGAAGCCATAGAAGCCGTCCAGACGCTCCATGCCTTCGGAGCCGTAGGTCAAGCCCACATCGCCCGATGGCACTTCGGTGCCTTGTTTGAGGATGAAGTTCGCGGTCACGCCCGGTTGGCCATTGCCGTACAACACGGCGGGGCCGCCCTGCACAATTTCCGCCCGATCGATGGTGTCGTCGAGACGAAACATCGAGGAGTTGTCCATGAACGACAACGTCGACATCGGGTACAGCGGCGAGCCGTTCAACTGGAACGTGACGTATGGCGCATCGCCGCCGCCCGGGAAGCCGGCGACTTCGATATTCGCGCCGGTCTGGCCGCCGGAGGACTCCGGATAGACGCCGGGTGACATCTTCAGCAAATCGGCCGAGCTCTTGGGATTGGCTTCTTTGATCTGCTGTGCCGTCGCCGTGGTGACCGAGTAGCTGGCATCGATCTTCTTCACGCCGCCACTGGTGGCCGTGCCGGTGACCACAACCTGCTGCAGGTTCTTTGTGTCGGCGGCATTGGTGGCTTGCTGCGGGTTTTTCTTCGCAGGTTGCAGTGCGTTCGGATTTGCGTCTTGCGGTTGCTGATTGTCCTGTGCCATCACGGCACCCGACATCAGGATGGCTGTGATGGCCGCGGACAGAGTCAATCGGATCAGCTGTTTTTTGTTCATTAGGTTTTTACTCCCCACCAGTTTATTTATGATTTCGTCGCATGCTTGAGGTGCGGCCGCACCAGGTTCGCCGTTCAAATGGTTGTAAACATGCCGATGTCGAATGCAGCGACGTCCGGCAACACCACATCCGCATCGGGCAGCGCGTGCGCCTGTCCGATCCCTACCGCCGCCATCCCCGCGGCATGAATGCTGGCGATGCCAGCCGCAGCGTCCTCCACGCCAAGACACTCGCCCGGTGACACACCAAGGGCGCTTGCCGCAGCGAGAAAAATTTCCGGATCAGGCTTGGAGCGACTGATCCGGTTTGCATCAACCACGTAGTCAAACAGCTCGGCGATACCCAGTCGTTCCAGCAGCAGTGGTGCGTTCTTGCTGGCCGATGCCAATGCGGTCTTGAGCCCGGCTTTTTTCACTGACTCGATCGCGGCACGCGCACCGGGCAGCAGATGCTGCGGTCCGAAATGCTGTACCTGTTCGCGGTAGTAATCGTTCTTGCGTGTGGCCAGTGCGAGCTTTTCTTCAAGTGTGTACTGATGTGTCGCACGTTCCAGAACGATATCCAGCGAGGCCAGTCGGTCGACACCTTTCAGGCGTTCGCCAACGGTATCGTCGAAGTCGATGCCAATTTCGTCGGCAAGTTGCTTCCATGCCGCGTGGTGCACGACGGCGGTGTCGGCGATGACGCCGTCCAGATCAAAGATCACGGCTTTCAGCAGACGTGGCAAGGTGTGCCGGACTGCTGGCGCATCGACGCAAGGCAGGCGCAGCGATTGGCCGGCCTGCAGCTGTTGCGTAACGCCGGCGTGTAAAAACGTCAGTGCATTGCCTTCGGTAAGGGTGTACAGCACGCCATCCTGATTCACGTCGACGCGTAGGTGTGCATCGCGCCAGCGCAGTCCGAAGCGATAGCTAGTCCATGCCTCTGGCAATTGCGGTGCGAGTGATGGCTGCCCGTCGCGTACCCGAAACCCTCCGAAGCCCCAGACCAGTGCCAGCCAGCTGCCGGCCATCGCCGCCATGTGGATGCCGTGCGCAGCGTTGCCGTGCAGATCATCCAAGTCGACCCGTAACGTATCCAGAAAATACTGATAAGCCTTGGCCGCATGACCGACCTCGGCAGCGATGACGGCGAAGGTCGATGCTGACAGTGTCGAGTCGTGAACGGTGACGCCTTCGTAGTAGTCGAAATTGCGACGCTTGGCGTGCGCATCGACATGTTCGCCGGCAAGCATCAGCGCCAGCACGGTGTCTGCCTGTTTGCATACCTGGCGGCGATAGATGCTCAATGGATGCAGGCGCAGCAGCAGCGGTTGATCGTTCGGAGCATCTGCCAGTTCTGCCGGCATCCGCGGCTTGTCGAGAAAGCCGTCGTCCTGGGGAAAGATATGGAGTTTGGCGTCGACCGGCAGATACATCGCGTCGGCGGCACACTGCCACTGCGCCACTTCGTTGGCCTGCAGATCGATGCGCGCGGCGAGTGCGGCGTAATCGTCGGGATGCGCTGCGGCCATCTGCGCTGCGACGGTGGCGGCGTCATTCAGATGACGCTGCGCCATGCGGTTGGTGTAATGGTTGTTGTCGACCAGTGCGGAATATTCGTCGGGACCGGTGACTTCGTGGATGCAGAAGGCACCATCCTGGCGTGCGCTGAAGTGGCCGATGGCCAGCCAGATCCGGGCCGTCTCGAACAACATCTCGGCACCC
>Ga0302233_10001619_pt1 | contig 15318 bp, 13 predicted proteins | sample II_Palsa_N3_1_FD_193516 | JGI IMG/M metagenome (GOLD analysis project Ga0302233, IMG submission 193516) | Peat permafrost microbial communities from Stordalen Mire near Abisko, Sweden - II_Palsa_N3_1 | ecosystem: Environmental > Terrestrial > Soil > Palsa > Peat permafrost | place: Sweden... | reverse complement strand
TCGAAATCATGGACCGGCTAGCGAAGGAAGATATGGTGCTGATGATACTTGGCAGCGGGGAAGAGTACTATGAGCGCCTGTTGGTCGAGATGGCCGAGCGCCATCCCGACAAGGTGCGCGTGCAGGTGAAGTTTGACAATGTAATGGCACACAAGATCGAAGCGGGTGCCGATATCTTCCTCATGCCTTCGCGTTACGAACCGGGCGGCCTTAATCAGCTCTATAGCCTAAAGTACGGCACAATTCCCGTTGTCCGTGCCACAGGCGGTTTGGACGACACCATAGAGGAACAACCGAATGGTGAAGGAAACGGCTTCAAGTTTTGGGGCTACAGTGCTGATGCATTCCTCGAGGCAATCCAGCGTGCTCTGGGAGTCTTCGGCAATAAAGAGCAGTGGCTGAAGATGATTCGAAGAGGAATGGCTGAAGATTTTTCCTGGGACAAGCCTGCAGTTGAATACGTGCGTGTCTACGAACGAGTCGTCCAGAATCGCAGCTAGGCCTCTCGGCGTCTCTTTAGCAGGTAGTGCAGCGGAATTCCAAGCAGGATGATCCCGCTTCCAATCAGGGAGTTCCGCGGTTGATCCGCAAAAGAAAAGACCAGCAGAACGGCCGCAGCAAGAATGAAGAACGCAGGCAACACAGGATATCCCCAGACACTATAGGGACGGGCCGTCTCTGGTTCGCGGCGACGAAAGACAAAGATCGTACTGGCGGTCAACATGTAGAAGAGCCACTCTCCAAAGATCGCCAGCGAAAACAACGCTTGAAACTTTCCGATTGCAAGCAGAAGTAGAGAACTCAGCACTGCTTGGAGAATTAGAGCAGTGGAGGGCGTCTGGAATCGCGAATTCACATGCGCCAGTTGCTTGAAAAACAGTCCGTCACGGGCCGCAGCAAACGGTACTCGTGCACCTGAGAGAGAAGATCCGACAAAAGTCGCGCAGATGCTCACGGCCATCCCAATCGATACCAGGGTAGCCCCCCACTGCCCAGCGACTACGCGCATGGCGTCCGCGGCAGGCCGGTCCGCTGTAGCGATTGCAGCCGCAGGCAGAACATATTGGATCGCCGCGTTGGTCAGCATATAGAGTGCTCCCACGATGGCGACACCTCCAACCAACGCCAGAGGCATGCTGCGTTGCGGCTTCTGCACCTCGCCTGCCATCGTGGTGACGTCGCTCCACCCGTCGTAAGCCCATAGGGCAGCCACCAAAGCGATCATGAAGCCAGTAAAGCCTCCACGCGCCCCTGTAAAGTCTGTGCTGAAGTTGTGCCATGACCCGTGTTGGCCGGCCGCGCCGAAACAAAAGCCCGCGATCACAAGAATCAGGAGACCTTTGAGCCACGTGAGCAGAAGCTGCACGTTGGCGGATCGTCTCGTTCCAATAATGTTGAGAATGGTAATGAGCCAGGTCACGCTGATGGCGAAGATCTGCCCCCAGAACAGATGAAGAAACGCGGGCCGAGCGAAAAAGCTGAAGACTGCGAAGGTCCCCAATACCCGCGCCAATCCCGCGGCGACGGTAGCCAGCGACGCAGGCTTCGCAACCGTGATCTGCGTCCACATGTAGAGGAAACCAGTTAGGTCACCGTAAGCCTCACGAAGAAAAGCATATTCACCGCCATAGTGCGGTCGCCCTGCAGCTATCTCCGCATAGGTCATTGCACCAAAGAGCGAGAGCAGACCACCTACGATCCACACCACGTAGACCATGCTGGACGAGCCCACAGCTGCCATCATCTCTCGTGGCACTAAGAAAATGCCGCTGCCGATAATGATGCCCACGACAATCGAAGTCGCGTGGGAGGCGTTCAGAACGCGGGGCAGTTCAGACTTGCTGTTTGGCATCGGTTTCCGGAGAGTAGCACAACTTTGCCGCCACACTGCAAGCAATAAAATGCAACGTAGCTTCTGGAAAATGCAACGTAGCTTCTGGAAAATGCAACGTAGCTTCTGGCGATCATTGGGATAAGCCTTCACTCACACACAAATTAGCGAAAAACCTGACGGGAGCAAGACGAAATAAAACATCTTACTTATAAGATGGAGACGCAATCACTGGAGTGAACCATGGACTGGACACCTGGCGGCGGACTAAGCAGCGACATCGAAGACAGACGTGGTTCCTCTGGAGGCGGCGGTGGCGGAGGGTTTGGCGGTGGTGGCATCGGTATCGTCGGTTTCCTGATCCTGCTTGTCATCAGCCTGGTCACGGGTCGCAACTATATCGGTAGCTATCTCACTGGCCACAGTGCGTCACCCTCCTACACGCAACAGAGTACTCCTGCGATGGGCAACCGCCCGGTGACCGCTGAATCTCCTCAAGAAAAGAGAGCCGCGCAGCTTGTCTCCTGGACACTGGACGATGTGCAGAACACCTGGACAAAACTCCTGCCCACGCAGACTGGTAGAAACTATCAACGCTCTACGCTTGTGCTCTTTCGTGGTCGCACTTACTCGGGCTGCGGCACAGCTCAGTCGCAGAGCGGCCCATTCTATTGTCCTGCGGACGAGAAGGTGTACATCGACCTTAGTTTCTGGGATGAGTTGAGGCGCCTTGGTGGTAGCAACGCGGACTTCGCGCAGGCTTACGTCGTCGCTCACGAGTTAGGCCATCATGTGCAGGATCTTCTCGGAATCGAAGGTAAGGTTCGGCAGATGTCAGCTCAAAACCCTTCAGAGCGAAATCGTCTCTCCGTCGATCTCGAACTCCAGGCAGACTGTTTCGCTGGTGTTTGGGCACACAGTACAGCCCAACGCAACATAGTTCACGACTCCGACATCACCGCTGGTCTGCAAGCCGCAGCAGCAGTTGGCGACGACCATATCCAAAAACTGGAGCGCGGCACGGTGAGTCCTGAGAGCTTCACGCACGGATCTTCCGCACAACGCGTCGGCTGGTTCAAACGCGGATACCAGCAGGGAACGATCGCAGCGTGTAATACCTTCAAATTCGGCGGTGCCGTACCGCCCCCTGGCAGCGCCGAGTAGGCTCAGGAAGCTTCGTTCAACACGGGCAGCACAGCATTGGCTGATGTCTCAGCAAAGTGACTACGGATCTTCTCAGCAGTCGCTGCATTCACGACTGCGGTCAACGCATCCGGACCAGCCTGCTTGATCCCGCGTATGCTCCCGAAGTGTTCGATCAATCTCTGTCGTGTCCTCGGGCCTACACCTGGTATCGATAACAGCTCGCTATCCCGATCGCGCATCTGGCGACGCTTGCGATGATAGGTCACCGCAAACCGATGGCTCTCATCGCGAATCTTCTGCATCAGGTGCAGCACCGGAGAGCGCCGGTCTAACACCACGGGTTCGTTATCCTGCCCGTACACGTAGATAATCTCTTCTCGTTTCGCAATTGACGCGAGGGGCTGTAGCGTGACGCCAATCTCCTCGAGCGCCGAGTACGCGGCGTGCAACTGCCCAAGGCCACCGTCGATCAGAATCAGGGAAGGGAACGGCTTCTTATCTTCCTGCAAGCGTTTGTAGCGCCGCTGAATCACCTCGCGCATGCTGGCAAAATCGTCGACACCGGTGACCGTCTTCACCTGAAATTTTCTGTAGTCGGACTTCTTCATTGCGCCATCCTCCCAGACCACCATGGAGGCTACGGTTTCGGCGCCCTGAATATGCGATATATCGAAGCACTCGATCCTGCGTGGCAACTCCTCCAGCGTGAGCGCGTCCTGCAGAGCCTCCTGAATCGCTTTCATCCCGGGTTGCAGAACTCGAAATCGCTGATCGTAAGATTGCTTGGCATTCTGACTTACAAGATCGACCAGCGAGCGTTTCTCGCCACGCTGTGGTGCAAGAATCTCAATGCGCTTGCCCATTCGCTCAGTCAAAGCATCCGCCAGCAGAGCTCTATCAGGAAATTCAACAGGCACAAGAATCGATCGCGGCACGTAATTCTGATCAAGATAAAGCTGCTTCAGAAGCGCAGAAAAAAACACCGCAGGGCTAAACGAGCCGCCCAGCTCCGACACCGAAGCATGCTGCACAACAGCGACACCCTCGTCTATTTCTGGCGCAGGCGCAGAGGGATCGGGTTCCGCAAGGGGGTGTGCCTCGAGTTCTTCTATCTCTGAGACAGCCTCCGTCGCCGCATCCAGCAAGGACTCCGGGAGATCCTCCCAGAAGAAGTCGCGTCTATCCACGATCTTTCCGCTACGCATGTGGAAAAGGTTCACCGCCAGCATCTCGTTCTCGAAGTGGTAGCCGAAGACGTCGGCGTCCTCATTGTCTGCGCTGGCCATGCGCTGTTTATCCTGCATCTGGTGGACGGTGACGATCTGGTCTCGCAGCCGCGCAGCCATCTCAAACTGCTCAGCCTCGGCTGCCGCTTCCATCCGTTTTGTCAGTGATTGCTCAAGCTCATTCGGCCGTCCTTCCAGAAACAACTGCACGTCACGAATGGTCTCGCGGTAAGCCTCAGGAGTCGTCAGTCCTTCCAGGCAAGGCCCTAAACAGCGCTTGATGTAGTACTGCAGACACGCCCGCGGATGGTATCTCGACAGATCTACCTTGCAGCTTGGAATCAGAAAGCTGCGATGAATAAGATCGACCAGCCGGTATGCCAGATTTCCCGGAAAATAGGGACCATAGTAAGCTCCGCCATCCTTGCGTAGCCTGCGCGTCACGAAGACCTTCGGGTACCGGTCGTTCATCGTCAACTTGATGTAGGGGTAGGTCTTGTCATCCCGCAGCAGAATGTTGAAGCGCGGCTTCTTCTGCTTGATGAGGTTGTTCTCCAACGCCAGCGCCTCGTGCTCATTTGCGACCGTGATGTACTCCACATCCACGGCCTCACGCATTAGCGTGCCGGTCTTTGCATTAGCCTGTGACGCCTCCAGAAAATACGAACGCACTCGTGCCCGAAGGTTCTTCGCCTTACCGACGTAGATGACCTCACCCTCAGCATTTTTATAGAGATAACAGCCTGGCTGTGTGGGGAGAGTTCGAATTTTCTGATGAAGATCCATGCGTGTCGGTCAAAGCTCGCATCTCAGTGTAGATGCAGGTCGCTGAGGCTGCACTCTATGCACATGTTTGCTCAGTAGATTTGACGCGGCAACCCATCAAAAGTTCCCGACGAGCATCTAGCGCGGGAGTCAACCAAACAGAAGACTTGCTGTAAGTTATTGTAAGTAAGCTATTTGATGATATTTTCATTTTGGCACGATGATTGCATCTGATCCATTGCTGTGCACTAGGAAATTGCTGTATTTACTACCAGGAGAGTGGAAAGAATGAGCTCCAAAATATTCCGAGATTTGCCGATGAAATCTGCCTTCACCGCTGCTTTTGTCAGTGCCCTTGCTTTAGCCGCTATGGTTGGCTGTTCAACCAAGAATTATGTTCGTTCTCAGACAGCACCAATCATCCAGCAGACAAACGATCTGGATACAAAAACCGCCGCCGACCACCGGGACATCGTTGATACAGATCAACGAGCCAAGACGGGAATCGCGGGGGCTCAATCCGCCGCAGACACTGCTGATCAACATGCTCTTGCGGCAGGGCAGTCTGCCGATACTGCCAATCAGTCTGCAAAGGAAGCCTACAATCGTGTCGATAGTCTGAGCGGCGTCGTCGCCAACCTCGATAACTACAAGCAGATCTCAGATGTCAGCGTCACATTTGCTTTCGATAAGTATGTTCTTAGTGCATCTGACAAGAAGCAGCTCGATGATCTCGCTGGAAACCTCGGCAACACTCGTGGCTACATCCTCGAAGTGACCGGCGGAACAGATTCAGTTGGGGATGCGACTTACAACTACCAGCTCAGCCAGCACCGCGCAGATGCAGTCGTCAACTATCTTGCCTCCAAGTACAACATCCCGCCACACAAGTTCTATTTGATCGGGATCGGTAAGGATCAGCAGGTTGCGAGCGACAGCACCGCAGCCGGCCGCGCCAAGAATCGCCGCGTTGACATCAAGCTTATGACAAACATGGGCAGCGATCAGCCAAGTTCGGCTTCCTCGAGTAAACCAAACGGGCAGTAACTATCCTGCTTGAACGTAAAACGCGCCGAGCTCAATGTTCGGCGCGTTTGCTTTTAATCCTTTAGTACGGAGAAAACTACGTCTTGAGCTTCCTGTAAACGATGGCCAGTAGCAAAGATGTCAAAATAACCCAGGCAAACTGGTACCAATAGAAAAATGGAAAGCCCCAAAGAGCCGGAGTGGAACGCGCATACACTATCGGAAAACATAGCCCAAGATAGGGAAGCAGAAGCAGCAGAACCCAACGGCTCCTGCGCGACTTAGGCTTGGTATTCGATTCAGACTCTAAGACCATATGCTGCAAAGCATAATCCATTCTCCCTATACAGGGAAGCCGATGTCATCCAGGTAAGTCATCGGGTAAAGTTGAAGATATGCTCGAGCCCGCCCCGGAAGATCTCATTCCACAGACCGCCTTGTTCGCGGATCCTATTGCAGAGGCCATAGCAATCATGGGCCGCCTGCGCGCTCCGGATGGCTGCCCCTGGGATCGTGAGCAGACCTTCGATTCCATCAAACGTCACACTCTCGAAGAGACCTACGAGGTCTTCGACGCAATCGAACGCCGGGCGTGGCCTGATCTGAAAGACGAGCTCGGAGACCTCCTTCTGCAGGTGCTGTTCTACGCTCAAATGGCCTCCGAGGCAGGCTACTTCACAATCCAGGACGTAGCTGCCAATCTGAATGCCAAGCTGATCCGCCGCCATCCCCATATCTTTGCCAACGCTGAAGCGACGGACGCGGATGCCGTTCTTCGCAACTGGGAGCAGATCAAACAGGCAGAGAAAAAGGGATCCGCCTCAACGCAAACATCCATGCTCGACGATGTCCCCCGCTCGATGCCAGCCTTGATGGAGGCAGGCAAACTCGGTTCTCGGGCGGCAAAGGTAGGATTCGACTGGCCCAACACCGATGGCCTCTTCGACAAACTTGACGAGGAGATCGGCGAACTCAAAGCCGAGCTGGATCCCACTCGAGCTATCGGCTCCGGGGCCGCGATTGAATCAGAGCTCGGTGACATTCTTTTTACAGCCGTCAATCTCGCACGTCATCTCAAAGTCGATCCCGAATCCGCTCTTCGTGCCACCAACGCAAAGTTCCGCCGCCGCTTCGCTTCGATGGAGTCTGCAGCGGGCAACAGCGCCGCCCTGGCCGCCTCCACGTCAGATCAGCTCGAAATACTATGGAATCAAGCAAAGAATGCCTCCAAAGAGCCTCCAAGGTCATGACCGCTAGCCCCTCGACAGAGATCAATATCCAATCCCTCACCAGCCTCGAACATTTCGAGCGCTGCGTCGTCCTCCAACTCGAAGTCTGGGGCTATAGCGACGGCGATGTCATCCCCCGACGCGTCTTCGTCGTCGCGCAGCGCATTGGCGGCCAGGTTCTCGGAGCCTTCGACGGCGATACCCTCGTCGGCTTCGCCATGTCACTGCCCGGCTATCGTGAAGGCAAGTCGTACCTTCACTCGCACATGCTCGCCGTGATGCCACAGTACCGCAACTCCGGCATCGGTCGTCGTCTCAAACTCGCCCAGCGCGACGATGCCATCGCCCGAGGTTTTGATTTGATGGAGTGGACCTTCGATCCTCTCGAGATTAGGAACTCTCATCTGAATATCAGCCGGCTTGGCGCCATTGTCAGACGTTATCAGCCCGACTTCTACGGCCCCTCTTCCTCGCCATTGCAGGGTGGTCTCCCGACCGATAGGCTTTATGCTGAGTGGTGGTTACGCTCCCGTCACGTAGCAGATCTGTTGAGCGGCAAGCCTCAGCCTCGACAGGTCCTCGAGCGCGTCACTATCCCCCACACCATCTACCAATGGAAGCAAGACCCCCAGCAGCGCAGCCTCGCCGGAACCCTACAGAGGGAAAACCGAAACGCGCTCGAATCCGCCTTCCAACGCGGGCTCGCCGTGGTCGGCTATGAACGCGATGCTCAAGGAAATGGCAGTTTCCTCCTAGGCCCCTGGAATAATGCCTCAGAGATCTGACATATCAGGGCGTCAACCGCAGTACAATTTCTCTGAGCCAAGCCACCAGACCAGCCACGATCCAGCCATTCGGAAAGACAGGACTGCACATGCTCAACATTGATGCGATTCACCTTCGTGAGATCAACCTGCCGCTCGCTCATCCCTTCGAGACAAGCTTCGGTCTCACCACTGGCCGCCGCATTCTTCTCGTAGAACTGGAATCCGAGGGCCTCACCGCGTGGGGCGAGTGCGTCGCAGGCGAACATCCCTACTTCAGTGACGAAACCATCGACACCGCCTGGATCATCGCTGAGTCGGAACTCGCGCCGCGCCTGCTGGAGGCTGACGTGGAGCGCGGCGGCAGTTGCCCCGATATCTTTCGCCAGGTCCGCGGCCACCGCATGGCCAAAGCAGCACTAGAGAACGCAGTATGGGATCTCGAATCGCAGGTGAAGGATGTCTCGCTGGCTGAGCTTCTGGGAGGCACCCGCGACGTCATCCCTTGCGGAGTCTCGATCGGCATCCAGCCTTCGCCCGCCCATCTGATGGACAAGATCGCCACCGAACTCGCTGCCGGCTACCAGCGCATCAAGCTGAAGTGCAAACCGGGCTGGGACGTAAAAATCTTCGAAGCTGTCCGCAATCGATGGCCCGACATTACTCTGAGCTGCGATGCCAACTCCGCCTACCGCATGAAGGATCTTGAAAGCATCGTAGAGTGGGACCGTTTCAACCTACTCATGATTGAGCAGCCCCTGTGGTACGACGACTTTTACTTCCACTCCATGCTCCAGAAGCGTCTCGAAACCGCCATCTGCCTCGACGAGTCGATCCGCAACCGCCGCGATGCTCTCGCCGCCATCGACATGGAGTCCTGTCGCATCATCAACATCAAGGTGGGCCGCGTAGGCGGTTTCAGCGAGGCCATCGCCGTTCACAACGCAGCAGAGGAGCGTGGCATCCCTGTGTGGTGCGGCGGCATGCTCGAGACCGGCATCGGCCGCTCCCACAATATCGCTCTCTCCTCGTTATCTAACTTCTCTCTTCCTGGCGACGTCTCTGCCTCCAGCCGTTATTGGGCGGAAGACATCATTGAGCCACCGGTCACCGTGAGTGCCAATGGCGAGATCACAGTCCCCACCGCAATCGGCAGAGGTTTTGAAGTCCAGCGCGACCGCATCGAATCTCTCACCGTTCGTCGGCAGACGATCCACGCCAAAGCTCGTATGACAGTTTGATGGCCCTATCGCCCTGGTAGAGGCGTATCCAGCATCATGCGAATCGCATCCTGATAGCTCATCGGCCCAAGCTTTTGAAAATCGCTCGCACTCGATTCGGTGTGGACGTTCACTGTCTTTAGCATCAGCGCACGCACACTCAGCTTCATCGAAAAATAAGTAAATATCCATCGGTTTTCGCCAACGCTGGTTTGATCCAGTTCCAGCTTCCCGCCCGGATAGATATGAGCCAGCATGCCCCAGCCAAAGTTCACTCCATGCGAGACCGTTCCTTCCATCCGAACCAGGTAATGCGTTTTGGCATCGATCCAGACCCTTCCTTCGAGCCCGGTTAGAGCCTCAGCCTCGGTGCTTGGAGGATTGAACTTCGGGTTCGGCTTGTAGTCGAGTACGACCTCCAACTCGCCGCCATTCTTACCAGTCTGCGGTTGCCCCGGAGTGTAGGTGTATATCGCCGCATCGGGCATCAAAGGTACTAACTTATCTGCCATCTTCCGTTCGGACTCGCTATTTCGGACATGCTTGAAATAGGCTGACGGCGACGCGATCATGTCATTCAGCCGCTGCCGCTCATCCTTATCCTGAACCTCAGTCAGCGGCTTTCCATCTCTCATAATCAGACGCGCCACAGTCCCATCCTTACTCTCAACGACGTCGCGAACCACATCGCCCTTATCGCTGAGCGTGTGAGTGCGATATCGCAGGTAGGAGTCATCATGGTGAAGCGCTTGTAATTCATTCGCCGCTGCGTCGACGACCCAGGAACGAGCTGGCACCGACATCAAACTCGCGTCACCTACGTCTTTTGTCGTAGTTGCACTCTGTGCTCGTGTAAGCCCGTCAACCATACCCAGCAACAACAGGAAAGATCCCGCGACAATTCGAAATCTTGGCACCCTTTGCGCTAAAACAGTCCTGAATCGGGGTTTGGCCGCCGAAGTGGCCTCGCGTGCACCCGCTTTGATTCTTACCAACCCACACCTCTCATCTCCCATTTTATGGTCTTTTATAAGACTCTCGGAGCGCGGCAAAGTATTCGCGGGTTTGCCTCTCGGCATCGGCTTGGGTATAGTTCGGGCAAGGTGCACATACAGTAGACAGGACCTCAAGGGAGAATAAAACGCTTATGAAACCAACAGAGGGTTCCACCGTCATCGGTAAGTCAGTCGTCATTCGAGGAGAACTCTCCGGAGATGAGGACCTTTACATCGACGGAGACATCGAAGGAACTATCACCCTCAAGGAAAGTAGCTTGACCATTGGGCCCAACGCACGCGTCCGTGCTGATATCAGCGTTCGCGATGTTACCGTCTTCGGTCATCTTACCGGCAACGTGCAGGCTGCAGGCCGCGTCGACCTGCGTCAATCCGCAATCGTTAACGGGGACATCCTCGCAGGTCGACTCAGCATCGAAGAGAGTGCGATCTTAAAGGGAAGTGTAGAGCTCAAGTCATCTCCGGAAGCCAAGTCCGCCTCGACCCCAAGTTCCCCTAAGCCAAGCGAGGCCGGCGCTCCTCTCTTCGCTCAACCACAGGCCTAAACCAGAAAGGGAAGCGGGCACATGCGCAGCCTTTTCGGCGGTAGCGATAGTACAAGTACTCCTCGAGGTGGCGACACTGGTCGCATCCCTCGTCATTCCAGTGGCTGGAAAGAATTGCTGAAGCATTTACAGACGCAGGAGTCACTGCGCATACTCGACATAGGACCTACATCGTCCACCAACATTAACTACATCACCAGCCTCGGCCATAGTATCTACATGGCGAGCGTCGTTGACGAAGCTTCGAAACCCGAATGGCTCACTCCAGGCGGAGAGGGCCAGGAGCCAACCTTCGATGTCGACCGATTTCTTGAGAGCAATCTTAATTTTTCCGGTCGCGTCTTCGATGTCGTGATCTTCTGGGATACGGCAGACTATTTGCCTGAGCCTTTAATTGGGCCTGTCCTGTCCCGTATTCACAAGGTGCTGCAACCGGGTGGGCTCATGCTTGCCTTTTTCCATCAGACAAGCAGTCCGGAAACCTTCTTCTGTCGATATCATCTGACCGATAACGATGTCGTTGAGATGCAACGCGCAGGAAGCTATCCACTACTTAACATCTTCAACAATCGCAAAATCGAAAACCTGTTCAGTGAATTTAGTAATTTCAGATTCTTTTTGGCAAAAGACAGTCTTCGTGAAGTCATTATTACCAGATAACGGCCCATTTTTATTGGGCAGATAACGCGAAAAAGTCCAAAGAAAAAACAAGGCACCTCGATCAGAGGCGCCTTGTTTTCTTTCTAAAATGAAGATTCGACCGGAAACTTATCCCTTTGAAGCTTGCTTGCGGTGGTCAGCCCAGCGCTTCTTCATCGCGTCGGCGATTCGCTTACGGCCCTCGGGGCTCAACTTGCGCTTGCGTGGGGAAGCTTTTGCAGGCTTTGTTGCGGCAATGTTCTTACTGCCCTTCGGGCGTCCAGGCCCTGTGCGCTTTGCTGTTACAGTCGTCGTTCCTGCCAGCAGCGCACGTGCTTGCTGAAGCTTCGCGATCTGAGCATCAAGCTCGGCAATAATACGGCTAACTTCCACGTGTTACCTCCAGTGGCCTCGATAAGTCAGTTACTCGGTATCCTATTTGCGTCGACCAATTCTTATTGCCACTTGATGACGATACAGAAGTAACTAATGTGATGCAATGAATAAGCCAGTCATCAGACTATTTCGTCTTCGCAGTAGTAGCTTCATGGTTTTCGGTTTCATGAGCTGCATTACTACCTGCGCGTATCGCGTATCCAGGACCAGCTTCGTCTAGCTCTTCGTGCCGCGAGCCTCCAAGGCCACGACGGTGATGAGACTCATCAATGCATCTCTGCAGATCTTTCAGAGTCCCTTGTTTATCACGTGCAAACTCATTGGCCATACGAGTCAAAGCATAGGCGAGTATGTCGCTGTGATGGAGATCCTGCATATCCGGCGCACGCCGAATATTAAGCCAGAGACGATGCACCAGTTGTACTTCATGCGGTTCGATCGTAGGTGCGTGCGGTCCAATATGGAAACTAAGTGACTTGCCATCTGGTTTGATCACATAAAAAGTAAATTGCCGCTTTGGCTCAGGGAGTGCCTCCCAGGCCTGACCCACATGGTAAGCCTGCTCCTCAGCAGTAAGCTTGGTCGAAAGTCCGGAGACCACTGCTGCAGCGTCCAGCGAGTTAGCCGTCTGCACGAGCGCCGAAAAAATATCTCCCGCAGGAACTACCAGCAGCGAGATATGTTTTCCGAAGCTTTCAGCAACAGAAACCGCTTTGGTAAACAACATCTGCTCATGCTCGCTGAATAACTGCTCCGACGCGTCGACATACTCCGGACCGCCCGCACCCATCATTCGCGCAGCCAGCACCACCAGGTCCTGATCGTCGGTATTGGTATGCGTCAATGCCCACTTCAGCGCAAACGGCGCAGCTGAATCGCGCATGGTCACCACAACAGCGCCCGGACGAATCTCCAGTGCTTCACGCCCCACATTATCCTGATGCTCCAGCTGAAAATGTTCTTTCATCTGGAGCGTAGTTAGGTCATGGCGGCGCTTGTTGTCTCTCTCAGAGAGCGAAAAAATTACAAAGAAGGCAGCAGCAAAAATAATTCCACTTACTGTAGCTACCGACTTCGTAAATAGATTAACAATCGCGGTGGTAAGGAGAACCAGAAAAACAGAGAGCAGACCGAGTGGTATCTCTGTCTTTCCGATCTTAATATTCAGCGGAACCTTCCAACCACGTTCACCCTTGTACTTCCATCGCAGCACCAGCATCGCCAGGGCGTTGAAGGTGAAGCTCCAGATCACGCCGAACGCATAGGCTTCCCCTAGCATGATGACGTTGCCTCGAGTTACGAGGATCGTAAACATCTGGAGCCCTGCAACCAGGTTCACGATGCGATAACTAGTTCCGTATTTCCGCTGAGGCTTGCGAAACCAATCCGAAAGCACGCCGTCTTCGGCAACGCGCATCAGTACGCCGGTCGAACCGACGATCGCGGTATTTACAGCTCCGCCAAGAATCAAAAATCCTACAATAACTACAAATACTCGGAAGCCGATTCGCAATGCCAGCGGCCCGACCATAAACATTGCCATTCCGGCGATCAGATTGTCGCGGTAAACCGGCACGCGCACCGAGTCAGGAATCAGCATTACAGCCAGCAAAGTGCCAATGCCCGTGAAGATGAAGCTATAGATTGCAATTACGATTGCTGCGCGCTTCAGATTCTTCAGCTTCGGATGTTCGATCTCACGGTTCACCTGAGCCAGCGACTCTTCGCCGCTCATTGCAAGCACCGAATGCCCAAATGCCATCAGCACACCGAACAAGCCAAGCGTCCGCATGAAACCTGTGTGCTTCAAAAACCCCAGAGCATCATTACTGAAGTGAAGATTGTCGGGCGTCGGCCACGGAGGAAGATGCGCTCCCACGTGAATCGCCGAAAAAATCCCCCACGTCAGCAGAATCACAACCATCACAGTTGTGATCTTCATCACCTTCAGTGCCTTATCGCTCGACTCTTCAATGCCTTTGGTGTTCTGCCACCAGAAGTAGATAGTGATCAGTCCCGCGATAGCAGCTGATGTTCCATCGACTGGCAACTGCCGCGCCGCGCCGCTCGAATGCAGCACTAACCCGCTGCCCCAATGGTGCGCCGCACAGAGCCGCAGTACTTCGTTCAAAAGACCAACAATGTACTGCCCCGCCGAAACGCCCGAGATCGGACCTGTCAGAATGTAATCGAACATCAGCGCCGACACGCTCAGCTTCGCAAACGTCCCGCCCAGAGCCTCTTTCACAATCCGGTAGACGCCGCCGCGTGTAAACATGCTGCAGCTTTCGACATACACCGCACGGACTGCGAAGCTGAACAACATCACGCCCAGAATGAACCACGGCGCTGCCTTGCCCACCGCTTCTTCTGCGATGCCACCGGCATAGAACGCTGACGACCCAAGATCGTTCAACACAATCGCCGCCGCTCGCCAGAACGAAATAAAGGTAAGCATCACCGACGACGCCACGACCAGGCGGACGCGGTTCGATTGCGGCTTATTGATCGTCTGTTTAGATCCCATTATGGTTTGCTGTTTGATTACACGAACAGCCAGCGATACTGAAGAACTTCAGCATGATCGATGGCCACTCCCTCACCCTAAGTGGAACACTGTCAACACCCACCAGCAAGAGCAGAGTACGATCCTGCTTCCGCCGTTGACAGCTATTCTTCATCCCCCAGCAACTCCTTCAAATCTTCCGCAAAACTCACCACGATCACGACCGCAGAGCCCGCCATGCCAAGAAAGAAAAGCGGAACGACGACCTTTGCAACGAGATGAATGACAAAATCCATGCGTGTTCCATTGTATCTCCCAACCGGCCGGAAACTAACTGGAAATTATCTCCCAAATGTTAGACTTCAGACGCGATGCGACTTATTCCCCTGCAACTCTGGGCCATGGCCGTGCTTTCCGGCATTCTCCAGGTTTTACCCTTTCCCATCGCAGGGCCCGTGCCTGTATGGCGAACAACCTTCTGCTGGGTTGCACTCCTTCCCCTAATTTGGGCGATTCTGGCCAATGACAAGAACGGCAAACAACTTACCCTCCGTCAAGGAGCCACCCTGGGCTACCTCTGCGGTTTCATCTGGTACATGGGCAACTGCTACTGGATCTACCAAACCATGTATCTCTATGGAGCCCTGGCCAAACCCATCGCTGCCGGTATTCTCATCCTCTTTTCCCTCTATCTCGGCCTCTATCACGCACTCTTCGGCACTCTGCTCGCCGCCTTCCGAGTCCGCTTCGGCCGTCAGTCAGCTCTACTCTTCGTTCCTTTCGCTTGGGTTGCAGTCGAACTAGCCCGGGCCCGCATCACTGGTCTACCGTGGGATCTTCTCGGTATCGCTCAAGTCGACAACCCCATGTTGACGCCCCTAGCTCCCATCACCGGAGCCTACGGCCTCTCCTTCGTCATCGCCGCGGTCAACGCCCTCTGGCTCGTTCGCATCCGTCTCCGCGAGCGCCGGTACACCCGGCCAGCACTCACCGCCGCCGGAGTCGTCAT
>Ga0302233_10001618_pt1 | contig 15320 bp, 20 predicted proteins | sample II_Palsa_N3_1_FD_193516 | JGI IMG/M metagenome (GOLD analysis project Ga0302233, IMG submission 193516) | Peat permafrost microbial communities from Stordalen Mire near Abisko, Sweden - II_Palsa_N3_1 | ecosystem: Environmental > Terrestrial > Soil > Palsa > Peat permafrost | place: Sweden... | reverse complement strand
CACAGTAGTTGTAACAAATGAAAAATCACGCTTTTTTTTCCACTTTTTTTTTTTTTTTTTTTTTTGGGAAAATGCTTAAAACAGAAGACTAGCCGCTAGATCCGGGTTTCCGCCTGCCGCCTGGAGGGCCCCGATGGCCTGCGCGCGCGTTGCACCCAAGTCCATTAGAGTCTTGATCATAGCCTCTGGGAAGGCAGACGGCTGGGCAGGGGTAGCTGACGCCACGCCGGCTGGCGCACGAGCAGGGACGGCAGCAGCCTGGGGGAGCTGGAGTTGTGGCAATTGGAATTGAGGCGGCAGTTGCAGTTGGGGCAGCTGTAAAGACGGTTGCTGCTGAGATTGCGCCTGTGCTGGGGCTGTCGAACGCACCGCCGGAGGAGCCGTAGTCGGGTGCTCGGCATCCACGGGCCGTTTCTGGGGAGACGCTGCAGACGACGACAAGGATGCTGTTTTGGACTGTTCCTCGGGCACCAGCTTATCTTTTGCCGGGAGTTCTGACTCACCAAGGAACGGGGTGGCAACCGTGCCGATTCGTAGCACGTTGGCCTGGAAGTCGAGGATGCACTGGTGGCGCTTGAGCATGTCTAGGCCGAGCAAAAGGTCGATCGACTGCCCCTCAATGATCGTAAAGGACACGGGCAGGAACATTGACTCGATCTTGAGTTGGGCCATGTGCACACGACCGAGGATCTTGGCGGAACCCACACCCGTGGCCGTGCCCGTCCAGCGTTTGTCGATAAAGTTTGACAGACTGCGCAAGAACACAAGTCAGTGCATATACAAAAAGCAACGACAACAGAGGATACCCGCACTTTTCGGCAAAGGCCGGGTTCATGATCGTCATCTGGGCACCCGAGTCCACAAATGCCTTGACCTTTTGGCCATTGACCTCGCAATTGATGTACAGCATGAAGACCTGGCCGAAAACCTCGGGTGCAAACTCCATTGCGTTGGACAGCTGCCGGTTCACGTTCTCTGTCCTGATCTCCTCCTCGAGGCGCCGCTGGGTCTCCATGTCAAACTCGTCCTCGATCGTCGTCGCCACTGGCGCGCCCGCCATCTGCTGCTGCAGGAGGCCGATCACTTGCTGAGCGAGGGCAGGGTTGCTCTGTTTGCCGCATGCATTTAACGTCTTCGTTGTTGTGTGTCTGTTACCTGTTGAAGCTCCTCAAGCATGCCAGGATTTTGCGTTAGCTGGCGTAGCAAGTCGGGCGTGAGTCTGAGGAGGGGGGGGTGAGGGACATGCTTAGCGAATCAGTCACTGGCTGACGTAGTACCCTGTCCCAAGGGCCTGCGGGAACCCGAGGCTGCGCTGCAGCTGTTGACGAGCTTGCGGTTGTCCAGCAGCAGTAGCAGCAGCGCCTGCCTTGCGGCGCAGAAGCACAACGTCATACTCCTGGACCCCGACGCTCTGGAGGCTTGCTGCGTCATTGGCCATTTCCTGGCCGCTGAAGAAGAGCGACTGCTGAGCAGCGGGCAAACGCGTCTTTATTTGTTATTGTTGTAAAGGCGTCAGTACAGGAAAGCTAAAACGCGCAGTATACCTCGGCCTCGATGGCTGCTTTGAACGTGCTCACGTCGGCGTCCTTTGCGAGCTCGATCGTGACGACCTCACCCATGTCGGTTGTGACGCTTACTTTCATGTTTATTTTGATGACGTGTAAGTGTTGCCTCTATGTCTACGAAGCGAGTTGCGTTTGTGCACCCCGACCTCGGCATCGGTACGGCAGGCCAACTAGTTGGTCTCCAACACATGACTTGTCATCAGGTGGCGCGGAGCGGTTGGTCGTGGACGCTGCGATCGCGCTGCAAGCCCACGGCCACAGTGTCAGCATGTTTACATCGCATCACGACCCAGCGCACTGTTTCGCGGAGACGCGGGATGGTACGTATTCGACCAACTGAAAAACAGCCGCATCGAATGGATTGATCGTGCGCACTAGGGTCGCTCAAGGTGAACGTGCTCGGCAACTGGCTGCCAAGGACTATTCTGGGTGGATTGTACCTTCTGTGCGCCATCGTGCGAAACATCTACCTGTCGATCGTTCTCGTCCTGTTTTATCCCAAGTTTGACGTGCTATTTGTGGATCAGCTCTCTGTCTCTGTCCCGATACTTCGACTCAGTGGCTCCAAGGTTTTTTGTTGGGGTTGGTTCTATTCCGTTAATTTACGTATTCGCTAGGTCCTCTTTTATTGTCACTTTCCTGACAAGCTACTGGCCAAGCAGGGCGGCTGGATCAAGAGCCTGTACCGTCTGCCACTCGACTGGGTCGAGGAGGCAACCACTGGTGCTAGCGACCTCATCCTTGTCAACAGCAAGTTCACAGGCTCTGTCTTCAAGAAAGGTACTCGAACAGACTTGCCGTATTGCCTGATGACTTTCGGAAACAGCTTTCCCATCGATCCAGGTGCAACCGCAGGTGCTTTATCCTAGCATTAACTTTACCGCATACGATCGCAAGCTGCCTCTCCCCCCAAACGACTCTCTCAGTGCTCACTTCAACGCAAAGTAAGTTTTTTTTCTTTTTTCTTTTTCTGATTGCTTTAACATTTGCTTTTCGTCAGGGATATCACGGTCATCCTGTCCATCAATCGTTTCGAGCGAAAGAAAAACATTGGGTTGGCCATCCAAGCATTTGCAAAACTTACCCCGCTCGCCACGACCAAAAAGAAGAGTCAGCAACTCATCATTGCTGGTACGCACTCCTTACTCCCACCCACCATGAAATCCATGCTGTGTAACAGGTGGATATGACCACCGTGTCCCCGAAAACGTCGAGCACCTCAAGGAGTTGCAAGACCTGGCACAATCCCTCGATCTCTCCATCGAGACCCTGATGCCCGGGTCTGCTGCGACAGAAGCATCCATCACAGCAAACGTCCTTTTTGTCCCGTCGTTCTCAGAGGTACAGCGTTCATTCCTGCTTTCCAAAGCCAGTGTCCTTGTGTACACACCCGCAAACGAGCACTTTGGTATCGTTCCCGTCGAGGCAATGTACTCGCGCATTCCTGTCGTCGCCGTCAATAGCGGTGGACCCACCGAGAGCATCCTGCACGAGTCTACTGGGCTCCTCGTCCCAGCCGATCCCGAGTCGTTTGCCACAGCGATCGGACGCATTCTCAACGGAGACCTCAACGCAAAAGTAAGGAAAAATTTTCTTTCCCGGAAAACATCAAAAATAAAATTTTCTTTTGTTTACTTATTTAGACTATGGGCTCTAAAGGACACGAGCGTGTGGTTCAGCTATACTCGCTCGACAAGTTTGGGAAGGAACTCGATAGAATAATTGTCAACTTGTAAAAAAAGGCGATCGAGTTCAAAAAAAAAAAAAATGACAGCGACGGTTACAGACTTGGACGCTCTCCGCGTCCGCTTCCTGCTTGCTGCGACCCGGTACGGTTGGCTTGCACCGGTCCCTGCAACTCCCGGGCAAGCCAGTGCCAATGCCATAGACCTGACGGTAGACTCCTCGCCAGGTGCGTTTGAGACCACGTTTGTGCGGTTTGTAAGACGTTTTTGTGATAGACATGCCGACGACGGCAAGACGCCGTCGGGTCAACAAGCTGCTGGACTCTGACTCGGAGGGCGAGGCGTACGTGGCACAACAACACTCGTTGACAAGTAGCTCGTTGCGCCGAAGGATTATTGCCAGCAGCAGCGAGTCGGACGACGACGACGACGACGACGACGACGACGACGACAAGTTCGACAATGACGACAACGACAGCTTTGTCGAGGAGGACAGCGACAGCGACGGTCTGGAGGAGCTCTTCAGGCGTGCAACACCAAACACTGGCACCAATGAGATGCGCGGCCTCATCAACACGATTTCAAGCGACGAAGAAGAGGCAGATGACGAGAACGAACCGCCGACAACCCCTCCTCGCCGTCGCAGCAAGTGGCTCGTGGATGAAGCAGCTGACGACGACCAAGACGAGGACGAGCAAGAGGACACTCCTGTCAAGGAAGTGCTGGCGAAAACGTTGGAAAGTGCCGACGGCAGGACCTTTAAGGCCGATCGAGAGCAGCTTGGACGACGCCTGTTTTCCGAGTACAACGAAAAGGTGTTTGGCAACCAGTTGCCCTCGGGTATGGAGATCAAGTGGTCGGTCAGCCTGAACAAGACGGCCGGCTTGACGCGATGCCGTACCGAGCATGTGCACTCGGAAACCAAGTTTATCTGTTCCATCGAGTTGTCCACCAAAGTGGTCGACAGCCATGGTCCGTACCTTTTTAATTGCATCGATATTTTAATTTCAGACAAAACAGCACGCCTGCGACAAACGCTTGCTCATGAAATGTGTCATGCTGCTGTTTGGGTAATCGATAAACTCAAGAAAGCGCCTCCGCACGGATCAGAGTTTAAAAACTGGTACAAAGAAAAAAAATTTTTTATTTTATTTAGTATTGTCTTCTTTTACAACAATAGGGCTTACAAAGTCCACAAAGTCTACCCAGATGTCATTGTCAGTCGCTGCCACTCGTACGAAATCAAGTACAAATTTATGTACTCGTGCACCAAGTGTGGTCAACAATACGGCCGTCACTCCAAATCGATCAATGTACATCGAGATAAAATTTTTTCATTTGATTACAATCCTTTCCTCATCTGTATAGGTCGAGACTGCGCGTTGCAGCAAGTGCTTTGGAGCTCTTGCACTAGAAGCCAAATGTAATGCGGATGGAACCCCGCGCAAGGCCGCAGAGCCTAACGGATTCGCGCTTTTCGTCCGTGACAACATGGCCCGTGTTCGCAGGGATAACTCGGGTTTGGCCAACGGTGAGCTTATGAGTGTGCTCGCCGCAGAATACAAGAAGGATCGATCGATCTCAATCGCTCTCTTCGAGAGGCAATAATTGATCTAGCTTGTTATGCAACAATGTCTGTACAGTCTCATCAATTGCTTTTTTTTTTATTTTTATTTTTTTTCAGCAACGATAGCCCCGAGACCGCACACACGAGGCTGTTGCTGCAAAATGTCCAACGGAGTCCGCACCCTATTTTTATTAGTTTTTTTTAAAATAAAATGCTTGAGTGCACACGTACGAGAGTGTTGGAAGAGGAATCGTGTTGGCCAGATTGAGGAAGGCAAACGGTGGGACTTCCACAATGGAAACACCAGACGGAAGGTTGGCATCGAGGGCGACGTGGATTTTGCGTGAAACCACACGAGGGAGGTTGTCCATGGTGGGTTGGGCAGGCGCGGTGGACGATGAGCTCTCTGCTTCGATCTTGATCACGATACCCTTGAGACCCAGTGGCACAAGGTAGGCGCCGGTGGAGACCACTCGATCGCCCAGCATGAACGTCTGCTTGTCGAGACGAGAGGCAGCCTCGTGGCTCTGCAGGATAAAGTGTGGGTAAATACCCTCGTAAGTCTCGTGGACCGGACGCATCCGGCTCAGCTTGTCGTGCGCGCGCGTTTGGTAGGTCCGAATGCTCAGGATGTCGGCGAGGGTGAACTCCTCTGAAAGGATAGGGACATGACGGAGCTCGTGTGTCTTGTGCTAAAATAAAATAAAAAACAGTTCTTAGGGCAAAACAAAATTGAATGTCGCCGCACCTTTTTCAGGAATAGAATGACAGCTGAAAGTTCGCCAGGCGAGGAAAACAACTCGGTCTGAGTAAAAACGCCATTCTATGGGAGAAGAAAAAATGAAGAGCCTTTTTTATTTAAAAAAAAAAAATTTTTTTTTCAAATACGTTGTTGTTCTGACGGTCGCCAAGAGCCCGGATGAGGCCAGGGAATTGACCCACGTAAGCCACAATCAGGTCCACCGCGGTTCTCGAAAACATCCAGCCAACCTGAGCTAGGAACACAGTATAACCAAGCACCTGCTCGTTCAAAAAACTATTTGCTCCGAATCAAAATAATGTTTGTCGTTTTTACCTTGAAGCCCTTTTTCGAGTGCTTGAGCGCGAGACCAATGTTGGTCTTGTTGCCTTGGGGTTGAGCGATCAGGACGGTGCTCGTGATCTTTTTATGATTGCCAGTTTGTTTTGAACTCACAGTTTATCATTTTCAAGTGCATTACCACAGAAAGGACTTGACGATTGATGTTGAGGGTTCGCGCAAGATTGTTGAGGGTGATGTAGTCGCCGCGCTGGTAGTGCTTGTAGACTTCGTTCTGCGAAAACGTCCACGTCTGGTCCATGATGGTTGTCGCGTTGAGGACGACCGAAAGCGTCTGAGTTACAGGGTTGACCGACTGGATTGTGCCAATGCAGCCAAAGTAGCTCTGCATACGACCCCCAGATTGGTAGATCGCGGGGTCCACGTACAGGCACTGTGAACGCGAGATGTAGCGTTCAGGGAACGGCAGTGCGAGCGACGGAACAAAGCGAACATCCTCAATCGCGACGCGATCGACGACCAATTGCGCAGGACAGTAGACAGCATCTTCCTTTGTTGCGTATTTCTATTTTTTTTTTGTTTTTTTTTTGCTTTATTGTTTAAAAACAGACTCGTCATTTGCGCATGCCTTGACTGTAGAACCATCGGCTCGAGTCTGCAGACCAAGCAGGGGAAGACATTGCAGCAGCACCGTTGTCTGATCCAAGAGAATGCCCTTGCGGAAAATGAGCGAGTCTTTTTTTTTTTTTTTTTTTTTTTGGTTAATTTATTGTCAAGTTAAATTTTATTCCAACAGCCGTACCTGATATCATGGTCACTTGTTTCTTGAACTCGGCCGCACGAGCAGGCGTATGGACGTTGGCGATCACTTCGAGTTGATTCTTTTGAACACTCACATTCATTTCGTACGAGGTTGTCGCATCCAGGACGGCCAGACAAAAAGCCTCCTTGGCATACGGCCAGTCAATGTACAGTCTGCGCACGCGCAACCAACAAACTTTAGAAAAAAAAATACTTTTTTGTTTTATTTATTTATTTATTACTTTGAGCCGAGAACGGAGCCCGCAATTTGGACAGTGGGGACGTTCTTGAGCCGGTCATTGGATACCTGGAGCACAATGGCATCACGCTTATCGGCTTGGCGAAGAATCATCATGTTCTTGTACATCATTGCAGGTTTGATGGGGACCGCCTGATTGCAAGACAAAAAAAAAAAAATTTAGGGTGACAAAAAAGCAACTGCGAACACACATACATTGACATTTTCAAAGATGCTCGGCATTGTTGCAGCAGGGCTTCGAGACATTGCAGACGCAACTGCAGATGCAGAGGCAGCCGCTGCCGCCGGAAGGGAAATACTCCAATTGTTTGTTGCGATCAGGGCACTCTGCTCGATATTTGGCAGGGGACTCGCCTGCTTGTAGTCATGACAGAGTACAGTCGAAGGATCCTTTCCCCTTGGCTGCCCTTTGGCGATGATGTACGGCGTTTGGCGCAGCGTGTTGCGTTTTTGCTCATAGGCAGACAGTTTTGCTAGAGCGGGTGCCATCGCTTGCAAAAGTCGCCCTTCATCGATAAAGGGGATCAGTGCGACGGCCTGTTTTCGTTTTTTTTTATTTTTTGGTGAGATATTCCGCCACCGCAGTGAGCGTACCTCCCAGTCTTTCTTTTTTCCGTTCATGTCAGACGCAAACTTGACCGGGTAAAAGTCTTGGATCGGCGACGACTCGCTCATGAGAGGTTGAAGCACCTCTGGGATGAGGTGAATGCTGCGAGGTGGCAGCACAGCCATGAGTTGGTGGAACGGATGGAACGGCCGCGCGAGACTGAACGAAAACGAGAACGTCGGCCCCTCGGTCGCAAACGTCTGTGGGGGCGTCTGTTGTTCGAAGAAACGGTTCTTGTAGTAGTCGACAATATCGACAAGGAACGGACCGTAGCTGCAACGCCCCAAAATAATAAAGACATTTTGCTTTTTCTTTAATTGCATACTGGAAAGGGTAAAACCACGACCAGGAGGCAACTCCAGAGTAGTAGTAGGCCAAGACCCACTGGACACCCTTGATGAACTCGTGGCACATCTCGTCTCGCTGCTTCATCCACTCGGTTGCGTCGTTCTCGGGCAAATGCAGCTTGTCGACATAATAGTTTCGGATAGTCGCATTGATGAGAACGTCGTCGTCCGACTGGCTGTCCAGTTCTTTTGGTTTCTTGTTTTTGCCGCCGCCACTGCCAGCTTTTTCCTTGATGGCGTCGATGATCGCATTGAGACGTGCGATTTTCGGCTCAATGGAGGACGATGCTAGAAACGATTTTAGCGGGGGGAGAAAAGCACGATAGCACTGCAGATTACCTCCAACAGAGCTAAGGGTCAGATTGGCCAAGGCGATTGGTAATGGCAGGGGAGACTCATTACTTGGGGCGGGAGGCAAGAGGACAGGCGCGGGGATCGAAGAGACCTCGGCGGCGTCGTCGATGTCAATGTCTGCCTCAAGGATGCTCTCGTCTTCGATGTTGGCCTCGCTATCGCTGTCGTCAGACGCTCCGCCGTCGGCCAATTCGGGATCGTGAACGCGTGTAAGCACGACGTGTATGTCCACACCGATGCCCATAAGTGTACCATGCAGACGCATTAGGGATGCGAGCTTGAGAACAAACTTGCGATCTTCAACATCCAAGCCAGGCAGGGCAAGCGACGCTTGAGATAGGTCGACACTGAAACTGCCCATCTGCACCGCCAGGGCCACCTGGCTGGGCGTGACGTCGCCAAAGTCGGCCAGGGCAAGCTGGACGTCGGCAAACTGAAGGGCAGGCGATGACTTGCCCGAGCCCGCGCTGCCCGAGCTGGAGGTGCGGAGCAATGGGTTGGCCTCCTTGCGACGATGCTTGGCTTGGGGCACCATCATAAACAAGAGCTCGTGCTCGACAGGGATCAGGGCCTCGAGGATGACTATGATGCGAGGAAGCGAAAACGTGCCCGCAGACGTTGCAGACTGGCCCGCCTGGATGTACCCGTCTGAAAGGAAAGAAATAAGCTACACGTTTCTTTTTCAAATTAAATTAAAAAAAAATTGCATACCGAGCAAATGGATGTTTTGCTTGTAGGCCCCAAAGATGACGTCCAGAGCACCGTTTGGAATGTACAAGCTGGGAATGTTGGGCAGGAAGTCATTGCCGACAAAGTACGAGAGGACGACTACATCGTCGATGATTCGGTCCAAGTCATAGTCAAAGGACATTTTGCTCTAAAAAATAAATAAAAAAATAAATTAAAAAACATTATTTTCCACTTTTGATTAAAAGAAAAATAATGGTACGGCGGGGTTGCGCTGGCGATCAAGCTCGCAAAACTCAATGTCGAGGTACTCGCGTAGCAGTGAGAGGTACATCATCCTGAAATTCTCGCCGGTCTCGGAGCTGTGGGTTTGCCTATGGCAAAGTAGTTTTTTTTTTTTTTATGAATCAATGCTCTTTTTCTTTTCGTGCGGTGTACTTGTCCGGGGCAGAGTGGACGTCTTCAAAGATAAGGCAAAAGTTGGGTTCGTGCGAGACCAGGCCGAGGACGATGAGATCCGCGTCGAGGCCGTACATGCAGTGACGGATTGGTTGCGACGACGCGGGGCGCGAGGCGAGCAGTTCACGGACGTACTGCTGGATCTTGTGCTCACCCTCGCCAGGCACCTCGTGTCCCGAGTAGATCACCTTGATTTTCTCCCAGAGTGGGTCCGACTGGACCTTGTGCTGCAGAAAGAGCATGAGCCTGGACGACAGTCGGGTCATAAAGTCGGTGCCGGGGGTGATACAGTTGGAGTCGAACGCGGGCTTTGGCGGCGGCTCCTCGCCGATGGATGACATCACCTTGTGGCGCTGGACATCCTTTTCGAGCTGGACGGCCGACTTGAAGCGGCGCGATCGCTGCTGGTTCATCTTGGCGCGTGGGGCCACGCCGTCCACTGCGACATAGAGCAGATCGCGCGGGCGCACTTGGAAAAACAGCTTTTCAATGTACGCGAACACGGCCTGAAACATCTCCTCTTCCGTCAGCGACACCTCGGGGTCGCCGTGCGTGCACTTGTGGATAATGCCGTTCATGTCGAGGTAAAAGTTGTCTTTTCTCTCCGAGCAAATGAGAGACGGTTCCCGATTTTATTTTTCTGGCACACGTACCAACCTCTGGATACAATCCCGCGCTCTTGCCCGCCGCGATGTCGCCCCCCGAGCCATCCACCACGCGCTGGCACAGCGGATAGCGCTCGGCGAGCCAACTGAACAAACGGGGCACACCCATCGAAAAAAGATGGCCAACTTTGAAAAAAACCCGGCTTGAATGCGTTTAACAGTCGACAAAATCAACGCCAAGCTCGGCAAGGTAAACAACAAAAAACCCAAGGGCTGCTGCCTCGCTGACGTGCTTTCTTGTGGTGCAGCCCGTGGACATTCGCACGGTGCGCGAGCTGCCGCTATCGAAAAAACTGGTCAGAAATGGAACTCGCTTTGTTTTCGCTTGCTCACCGACGCCCACCGTCCTATCCACAGATTGACGAGCTGGGCAGCTTCAAGAACTGCCAGCAGCTGCGGGTGCTCGATCTCAGTGGGAACCGCTTCAAGACACTGGCGCATATCGAAGGTACCGCCCCCCGTCACGCTGACGCGCTTGGTGCATAACCAAAGAAACTAGGAGTCTATGACGCGCCAACCTTACGACGGCTCGACTTTACCGGCTGCATTGTGCAATCTGTGCCCGGCTATCGCATGCACGTCATTGCGCACATGCCCACACTCAAGGAGCTGGACAAGCAGTGTGTTTGCAAAGAGAGACGAATGGAAGGAGACTGATTCAGTCCAAACAGGACAATCACCTTGGAAGAGCGCTACGCGGCCTACAAGGTGTACCCAGATATGGTGCCGTCAAACTTCCCAGCCAACTTTTACGAGGAGGATCCTCTGGACACACCGCAGGAAGCTGCGACTACTGCTGCTGAAAGCGCGACACCCGCTGCAGCCGAAACCGCAAAGGGTACAGGTTCGTTGTGGGGTTTTGGGGGTCCTTTCCGCATTAAAACGATCAACCAGAAGCCGCGGCAGGCGTCACGGAAGACGTAGCCAAGCAACTTGCAGAGTACGCTGGAGTTGCAAAGCTCCCCGGGTTGCAAGTGGAAACAAGTAACAAGAAGGCCCCAGAACAGCCTGTGCAACCACAACCGCAACCAAACGAACCGGAAACGCCAGTGGATGTCACTCCTTCACCACTCGAATCGCCCGCCCAGTCTGACAGCAAACCAGCAGTCGTGTTGGGCAGGAAAAAAAAGCAGGACTTTCTGGACCTTTTCAAGTAATCTCGGTTGCGTCAAAAGTCGTTTTAATGCTTTTTTTTGTCGTTGTAGTGACGATGCCCAACCTGTTGTTGTCTTGCAGAGACGGCCCTCCAACGGGGCAATGTTCCCTCCAGCCTCTCCGGCAACAGCGGCACCGCCAGTCATATCGTCCACTCAATCAGCACCAACGACGACCACGACCACGACCACGACCACGACCGGCGCGTCGAGGAAGAAAAAGGACAAGTATAACGATCTCTTTGACGACGACGATATATTTTCCGCACCAGCAGCCAAAACGACGGTGCCTGTGGTGGCCGCACCTGCTGCTGTGGCGCCGGCAGCAACTCCAGCTCCAGCCCCAGTCCCTGTACAAACATCGCCGCCGGTTCAACGCAAAGACTCGCCTGCACAGCCCTCACCGGCGACACCACCAACTACATCTACTGCTGCGTCCAAGAAGGCCACAGCTCACAGTGCATTTGATGATATTTTTGGTGACATGCTTCCAGGTATCACATCGGTTTTTTTTCTTTTCTTTTTTGCCTCTTTTTTTAAAAAAAAATCCCCGTTTTTACTGGCAGCACCGCCAAAGCCTCAGCCACAACCAGCTCCTGTTGTAGCGCCTGTTGTCTCCCCTGTAAACACAGCAGCAGCCCCCGTCCCTGTGCGCACTGCGGCGGTCACGTCAATTGCGGCGGTGACTGCATCGTCGCCACCACCCGTTGTTACGACTGCCCCGGTGACCTCGTCGACATCCGCGGCGTCTGCAGCGTTGACGTCTGTCGCCCTGAAGGCAGGGAGCGCCGCTGCTGCTGCTGCTGCTCTTCAGTCAAGCTCGAGCGTCCCTTTGATGCCGTCAGCACCTGTGGCCACGCCGACTCCCTCAACCGCACGACCAGCGCAAGCACCAAAGCCAGCACCGCCAAAACCCTCCGCTGCTCCTCCGGTTGCTACTGCACCAGCTGCTCCTCCAGCGAAACCCGCGGCGCCGGCTCAGCCACCAAAACCCACGATTGCTGACGTACCACCGTCGGTACAAGTGAAACCCGTGAAACCGACCCCTGCTCAGCAACCCGCAAGTTCAACCGCCCCGATCCAAGTGCCAGCTGTTGCGCCAAAGACAGCAGCTCCACAGGCACCCAGGCCCTCGCCGCCTTCTGCAACCAAGCCGAAACCTGTAGCCTCATCCCAAACAACTACCGCGCCTGCGGCCGCGACGGTACCCGCCGCAGCGCCCGCGCAGCCCACGCAACCCGTCCAGCCCAAGGCCGCCCCGCCGCCCATTGCAGCAAAGCCAATCGCCCCTGCAGTGGATGACCCTTGGAAAACTACTGGCCCCAAGCCCGTGCTGACAAAGCGCTTGCCTGCGATCCACGAAAAGGTCAAGGACGTCAACCCGTGGGATAACGTCTCGTCTCCGATTCCAAAGGCTGACATTGTTCCTGCTGCTGCCATTGTTGCCGAAAACCCCTGGGACGATGTGCAGCCTGTTGCGAAGCCCGCCAAGAGGCCAGAGCCTGCGGCGGTTGTCGTATCACCTGCTGCAGCTCCTGCTGCTGCACCAGTGGCTTCGCCGGCAAAGCCACCAGCACAAATTGCCAAGAAACCTGTGGTGGCGGCACCTGTGCCGGCTGCCCCCGCTGCCGTTGCCGTACCATCAGCACGTGTTGACATTGCTCCTGCGGCTGCGCCACCGCCGCCGCCGCCGACGACGACGACGACGACAAAGCCGGTGGTTCTGGACAACCCGTGGGGCGACTCGTCCGAACCCAATCCGTGGGGAGCAACAATCGAGTCTGTTGTGCCCGACAAGCCAGTGATCAAAAAGCCCGCGCCCCCTTCGACACGTCCGACCTCGGCCGCGACTGCGACCCCAACCAAGCCTCCTCAACCAGCACCAGGCTCGGTTGCCATTGAGCCGTCGTCCGCCTCTGTGCCTAATCCGAAGCCTGTTCCAACTGTTGCTCCTCCAGCCAAGTACGAGCTCGACAATCCGTTTGCGTCCAACAGCCAGACCTCACCTGCACTGGTAAAACCTTTCTTTTCTCTCAACAATAGATTTTTTTTTTTTCTAAAATAAAATAAAACTAGCGGTCACAGCAGCATCTTACAACTTCTAATGTGCCCACAGGCATGCTCGATGACGACAACCTCTGGGGCTCGATGATGGGTGTGAGCACTCGCGCTCCAAAGCCAATCAAGCTGGCCAACACTCTCCCGACAACCGCAGCCACGAGCGGCACTGCCGCCCCCGTGAAGGCGACTCCGGCTGCGGCTCTCGATACTAACCCTTGGTCCATGGACGATGATCCGTGGCGAACCTAGATGTCACAGCTGAAGCTCTGATAAGAATAAAATAAAAAAAGGCCCGAAGAAAAACTTCTTGCATTCATCATCAGTCACTCTGATTTTTGAAGTCGTGCGAAAAAAAAAAGCCTGATGGGTCTGCGCAATGATCTTGCGACCAAGCGCGATGTCCGCGGTAAGACGCGGATACAAAAAGCACGCTGGCTCGCTCTAACACGTGCCCTGCTTCAAGTGAGCGCGTTCATAGCGGTCATCGTGAGCGTACTGTACTTTGCCTTTTCGATTTCACAGCTGGTGGCAGTGGACCAGTCCCAACGTCAGCCGACATACGTCGAGCTTGTGTACACCAGCTCGCAAATCATGGAATTTCCTCGGTTTGTTGTGTGCCCCAAACCCGGCAGTGTCGTGCCCTCGGGCATCGCCAACCTCACATGCATCCTGTACAAGTTCAACCCTGCGCGCGAGACGATGATGACAAGCCAGCAGACAACAGAGACACTGTTTTTGCCGCGGTCACTCAATACGACCCTGCAGGAGTGCTTCCAAGTCACGCCAAGCCAGTTTGGTGCAACGTCGGCGTCCGTCTACGACTATATTGATTGCACGGCGGTCACGACCAGTGGAAACGATGTTCTCGTCCAGTTTTACGGGAGCGATTCGTAATGAGCTGCTGCCGTCTTTTTTGTATGCAATATAATTAATGCTGAATGGCTTTCTGCGCATAGGTCCAGCGAGCAGACCACGTCCACTTCAAACTTTGACTGGGTGCCGGTATACGACAACGGGGACGCCAACATCGGACTCAAGCTCGTACGCTATTTGGACCCGAGCGGGACCATCACAAAATCACTCTGGGCGCCAAAGGTCCTGTACCAGTCTGATCCGAATCCTACGGACCCTGCCGCCACATCGTTTACAATCCAGTTTACTGACAACACGATCCAGTCGTTCCAAGGTTTTTATAACAACCACCAAAAAAAAAAAAAAAAAAAAAAAAGTATCTCTTTAAAATCGGCCCTTTCTTGCTGCTGCAGAGCACTACGCATACTCTTTTTGGATCGGAATGGGCGTGATCGGAGGAGCAGGAGTTGTATTTTATGGCATCCATTTTGTGCTCACCTATTTTGCCTTTCAAGTGGTACTGACTTTTTTCATTATTATTTAATTTACGCGATATTAACTCGTTCGATACAGTTGGGTATCAAGAAAAACTCTACAACAAATGGCACAGGGATCGGAAGTCGTGTCAACAGCAGCAGCAACATAAATGCTGCAGGACACGGAGGCCGTGTCAACAGCAGCAACAATATAAATACAGGCGACACAGAGGTCATTGTCGCGGCCAATGAAACCTCTGCACTCATTGCGTCGTCGTCGTCGTCTGGCTACCAAGGCAACCGCATTGTTGGTGGTGGTGGCATATCACTCGAGTACTGAAGTACACTAAGCTTATTGTAGGATCCCTTATTTACTCAAAAACGTTTTCCTTCGTATTGGAAGAGAGAGAAAAAAAAAAAAAGAACGAAAGAAAGACAGATTAAAATTCTAAAGGTGCCGGCAAAATGAAAATTATAAACAGGTCAGCATGCGCAAGAATCACCAGATCCCTGACTCTGATTCTGAGCAGATGAAGTGTCCTTCAGTTGAACTGTAGGCGATGCGGATGAAGGCGGTGATAGAGAATTATCGTTGTTTTGCTGGGCATAAGGCTCAGCACGGACTCCGGGACGAGTTTGCTCTTTGGGCGCAGGTGCGCTGTCGACGTCGGTCGGTTTTCGCACAAGTGTGTAGATTTCTTATTAAAATAAACAAGCAAAAAAAAAAAAAAAAAAAAAAAAT